>MDTB01113129.1_pt1 | contig 55121 bp, 49 predicted proteins | sample 811161 | NCBI WGS metagenome assembly MDTB01 (sample SAMN05326650, study PRJNA326480) | marine metagenome | isolation source: seawater | place: Mediterranean Sea | collected 2009 | reverse complement strand
GTTGGCGATGGCCACAGGGCCTGAACCAATGGTTTGGGCTTGTTCGCTGCCGAAGGTGTAGTTCAATCCGTTGACGATGACCCACGTTGATTTGCTCACCGGTCTCCCACTTCAAATCGGGGTTGGCGATGGCCACAGGGCCTGAACCAATGGTTTGGGCTTGTTCGCTGCCGAAGGTGTAGTTCAATCCGTTGACGATGACTGGGTTGTACGCGTAGTCGCCGATTTCAGCGTTTCCGTTGCGGCCCCAGCTGCCACGCACCTTGAAGAAGTCGATCCAGTCTTTTTCGGCGAACCAAGGACGCTCGGTCAAATTCCACGCCGCAGAGAACGACGGGAACAACCCGAAGCGGTTGTTCAAGCCGAAGCGAGACGAACCGTCGTAACGAAGCGTGCCCATCAAGGACCACTCGTTGCCCAGGTCGTACGTCGCACGCACGAACTGACCGATCCAGGCCGTTTCGCTGATGCCGTCGCTGGACCGTGGGATTTGAGGCGCCACGTTGAGGCTGTTGCTCAAGAACGCGTAAGTTGGGTCGTTGGTCGCCAAGCTGTCGCGCGATGCGGTGATGCTCGAAGAGTTGGACTCCAACGCAGAGTAACCTGCAATCACTTGGAGCTTGTCCTCGTTTTCGAATTCCTTGGTGTAAGTCAAGGTGTTCTCCCACTGCCAGGTCGACCACTTGTTTTCCGCGCGAATGAGGGAGTTCACTTCGCGGAATTCCGTGGCTGGACGGTTGGGATCGCCTGGGAACAAAGCCAAATCGAACGTCGGGAAGAAAATCTTCTGCGAACCCAACGCCAAGTCTACGTTCACAGAGGAACGGAACTTCAAGTTGGGGGTCAAATCCATTTCTCCAAACACGTTGCCCACAAAGCGGTTGGTCGTCCAGGTGTCGTAGGTCTGCTCGATTTGGTTGATGGGGTTGACGATGTCGCTGTCGATGTAATTCGTGTATGCGAATGTTTCATCGACGTTGCGCACAGGCGTCACAGGGTCGATGTTCAATGCGCGCAACACGGGGGTGGCGAACTCGTTGTTCTCCGCCAGCGCGTTGCGCTTGATGTTCGTGAAGGTGACGTTCTGACCCACCTTGAAACGGTCTCCCGCTTGCTGCTCTGAATTGACACGGAAGGTGGTGCGCTCAAAGCGTCCTTTCTCTCCACCAATGATGCCGTCCTGAGAGAAGTGACTGGCGCCCATGGCGATGCTCGACGTCTCCGTGCCGTTGGTGTACAACACGCTGTGGTTGGCCATTGGCGCACGTTGGAACATGGCGTCCTGCCAGTTGGTGCCCTCGCCCAAGCTGGCGGGGTCAGACAACCCGGGAAGGGCCGACAGACCTGCCGCAGCCCGGCTTTCGTTCATCAACGTGGCGTACTCTTCGGCGTTCAACAACGCCATGTACTTCCAAGGCTCCTGCATGCCGACGTAGCTGTCGTACGTCAAGGTGGCCTTGCTGCCACGCGAACCTTTCTTGGTGGTGATGAGCACCACCCCGTTCGCCCCTCGTGCACCGTAGATCGCGGTCGAAGCCGCATCCTTTAAGATGCTGATGCTCTCGATGTCTGACGGGTTCAAGTAGTCGATGCCTCCTGACGGAATGCCGTCCACGACGAACAAGGGGTCCGAGTTGTTGATGGAGCCCAAACCCCGAATGCGGATGGTCTGGGTCGACCCGGGCTGACCTGAGTTCTGGGTCACCTGAACACCTGCGGCCCGGCCCTGAAGGGCTTGCTCCGTACGAAGCACCGGGATGGAGGTCGCCTCCTTGATGTCGACGGTGGTCACCGCACCTGAAATCTTGCTCCGCTGCTGGTTGCCGTAACCGATGACGACAGCCTCTTCGAGGCCCGCCACGTCTGGCTTCAATTCCACTTTCAAGTCAGACACCGTGTTCGCCACCGTCACCTCCTGACGGAGGTATCCGATGTAGGAAAACACCAACGTGGCCCCTGATTCCGCAGTCAGGGCAAATTTTCCGTCGAGGTCGGTGGCGGTGCCGGCGTAAGAGCCTTTCACCGTCACTGACACCCCCGGCAAAGGCATGTCCCCATCCACGACGGTTCCACCCACGGAGATGGTTTGGGCCCACAGCCCTGAACTCACTCCGAAGAGCAAGATCAGGGCGGCAAGCGAAGTCAAGCGTTGAATCATTTCACGAAGCTCCAGGAAGCGCGAGCTCCCTCAGTTGAAATTTGAACAGAGTACACACCAGCCTCCCATGAAGCGGCGTCGATTACGACGTGCTGCTGGGCAGTGCGCATGGCGAGTGTCGCCACCAAACGGCCCTGCATGTCGCGCACATCCACGGTGGCGTCGCCCAAGAGCGGGGTGGCCAAGCGAATGTTCAATTGGTCAACTACAGGCACAGGGAACACAGCACCTTCCAAAGACACCACATCTTCAATGCCGTCCACAGTCATGGTCAAGCTGGCAGATGCCGTGCAGCCGTTGGCGTCGGTGGCAATGGCGGTGTACAAGCCGCTCACCAAAGAATCGGGGCTCACCTCAATGCCAGTCATGTTGGTCCACACGACCACATATTCCGGAGTTCCGCCAGACACGTCTGCCGAAGCCTGTCCATCGCCGGCACCTGAGTCTTGGCTCACCAAGGTCACTTCAATCACCAGCTCCTCTGGGGCGTTCACAGTGAATTCGGTCTCGTTGGAACAACCATCCGCTCCTGTGGCGACCAACATGTGGGTGCCCGCCGCAATTTCCATCATGCCATTCTCAATGGCCATGCCGCCCACGCTGAAGGTGGCCCCGGCAATCTCCACAGTCGCAGAATCCAACATCACCGACCCTATGCCGTCGTGGCACATGGCATCCATCACGCTGAAACCTGCTTCAGGTCCGTCTCCGTAGACGCATGAACCATCGTCTACTGTGGCGTCGGCGTTGTAGTTGCACGCCGTCGCATCGATGCATCCGGGCACAGGCTCTGCATTGCACAAGGTGCACACGTTCCAGCACACCGCATCCAAGGTGGCGTCGCCCGTCACCTCGTGCACGCGGTTCACGTATTCACCCGTGGTCAAGGTGCAGGGCTCGCCTCCAGCGAACTGTTCATCCACAGTCCATCCGTCCAAGGTGAACTTGTATTCAATGATGCCGGCAGGCAAGTTTTCAATGGTCAACTCGTAGGTGTTGTCGCCGTCGTCGTCGGTCATCTCGGCGCAAACGCCGCACCAGCCGTTGAACGAGCCGTTCAAGTTCACCATCGCGTACGCGCCGGTGTATTCGCTCAAGTCCACCTGGAAGGTGATGTTGCCTCCTTCGCCACCACCACCACCACCGCCACCACCACCGGTGCCGTCGCATGCGCCGCAGCTGTTGTAGCAAACGACATCCAACGTGGTCGATCCAGTGACGTCGATGGTCCGGTTCACGAAACCGTCAATGGTGCTGGTGCACGCGTCGCCGTCCTCGAACATTTCCTGCTGGCTCCACCCGTCCAAGGTGAACTTGTACTCGTAGGTGCCGGGGGCCAAATCAACTTCCAACTGGTAGACGTTGTCACCATCGTCGTCGGTCATCGCGGCGCAACCGCCGCACCATCCGTTGAATCCGCCGTTCAAGTTCACTTGTCCGTAAGAACCGGAGTAGTCATTCATGTCGACTTGGAACACCACCAAGTTTTGTGCACATGCGCCGATTGTGAGGCCAAGCGCCATGGCCATGAAGAAGAAATGCTTCATCAGGTAATGTTTGTTTTCAATTCAATTCAAATTCAAGGGTCTGCTGTTGGACACGGAGACCAAACGTTCCCGGCTCCACCACGTAATCCAGGTCTGTGCCGATGAACCCCAATTCTGCAGTAGGAACGCGAAGGGGGACCGTCATCGTTGCACCGGCGTCCACAAGCACGCGCTTGTATGCCTTGAGCTTGTCCACACTGGGTGTGATTGACGCCACGCGATCCTGAACAAAAGCCATGACCACCTCGTTGGTGGGTCGATCTCCCGTGTTTGCCAAGTCAACCTCAATCCTGAGGGTGTCTCCAAGCACCACATTCCCTTCATTCAGCAAGCGAAGGGCGGTTGTTTGAACGGGGCTGTACGACAGGCCAGAGCCAAAGGCATATTGAGGTCGCGCCGAATAGTGCTTTTCTGTGTGCTTTCGGTCGTAGGTTGTGTGCGAGGACGCTTCTCTCGGCCATGAGAAAGGCAACTTGCCCGATGGGTTGTGAGAACCACTCAACACCTTGGCAATCGCTGGTCCCGCAAAGTCCCCTGCGAGGTAAGCCATCACAACGCCGTCAAGGTCAGATTCCACCTGTGAAAATGTCCTTGGACGACCTTCCACAAACACCGCCACCACAGGCGTGCCTGTCTCTCGGACGGCGCGCACCAAATCCAACTGGTTGTCGGCCAACCGCAAATCTCCAATGTTGCCCATAAATTCGGTGTAGGGCATCTCGCCCAGGAACAACAAAGCCACGTCAGGTCGAGACCTTCGCACGGCAGAGGCAACGCGGCGAATGTCTTGGTCGTTGAAGTCCATGGATTCGAGCTCTTCGAACTGAACCCTGCTGCGGCCAAATTCATCACGCAAGGCCTCCACAGCCGTCTTTCTCCCAGGGTTGTTGTACTTCGGGTTTTTCCCTTGCCAAGTGCCTGACCACCCTCCATTCAGGGCATTCAACGAATTTGCCGTAGGTCCAGAGACGAACACGTTTGCTGAACTGGCAATCGGCAGCACATCGTGTTCATTCTTGAGCAGCGTGATGCATTCCATCGCCGCTTGAGCGGGCGCCGCCTCGAGGGCGAGACGTTCGCTGTCAGTCAACATGGCCGGCAGAGCCTCGCCTCCTTGGTCCAACAATCCGAGACGCTCCTTCAAGGTCAAGATTCGACGCACGCTGAGGTCAATGCGCGCCTCAGCAATCGCACCTTCCTCCACAAGTTCTTTCAACAACACTGGGAATTCCCAGTCCTGAGGTACCATGCTCATGTCGATCCCCGCAAGAATCGCCATGCGAATGGCGTCCTTGTGTGTGGCCGCCACCTTGTGCCGTGACTTGAGATAGCGGATGTCTTCCCAATCCGTCACCGCCACCCCGTCGAATCCCAACTCGCCACGGAGGAGGTCAGTCAACACAAATCGGTTCGCGTGCGTAGGGATGCCATTCATTTCGCCGCTGTTGACCATGACACTCAGGGCCCCGGCTCTCACAGCTTGTGCGAAAGGGGGGAGAAAAATGTCACGCAACTGCCGCTCCGGGATGTACGCAGGAGTTCTGTCTTTTCCACTCCAAGGGGTGCTGTAGCCCAAGTAATGTTTGAGCGTGGCTGCCACTTTCACCTCACCTTCCTGAAAGCCGCGAACCATGGCTTCACCCATGTCACCCACGAGTTTGGGGTCTTCTCCAAACGTCTCCCAAAAACGAGGCCATCTGGGGTCGCGGCCCACATCCAACACCGGGGCGAAATTCCACGGAATGCCGCAAGCCACGATCTCTTTGGCTGTGCCCTCCGCCATGACCCGAACCAGCGCGGTGTCCCATGTGGCGGCCAAGGCCAACTGCTGCGGGCCAAGTGCAGCACCGTAGGTGTACGTGGCTCCGTGGATTGCGTCGATGCCGTAAAGCGTCGGAATGCCCTTCGCTTCCATACTGGCCGCTTGAATTTCCCCAATCAAGGCTCTCCATTGCTCTGTGGGGTAGCTGTGCCCCGCTGAATTTAGAACGCTGCCAATCTTGGAAATCGCAAACGCCGAATCCAGCCTGACGGAGTCAATTCGATGAGGCTCCTCAGCTTTGTGGTTTTCTCCCACACAAAGCACGTCCAAAGTCATTTGGGTCATTTCACCCACCTTGTCCTCCAACGTCATGCCCTCCAGAATTTGTTCCACTCGGGCGGAAGCCCTAAAGGTGCACAACTCTGCATCTGAAACGCCCTCTTGTGGCGCGTCCATCTGACACGCCTGCAGCCCGCACACCAAAACCAGCAAACCTCCAACGACGGAGTCGCGGCGCATGCAGGATGTGATCTGGTGAAAAAGGTGAATCATCTCAACCATTGAAACTATCTTGGCATCGAAGCCAAAGGGGCTCTATGCCTTTGGTTTTCAGCGGGGAATCATTGTCCAGAAGCTGTCAACTCGCAAGGTGGGTGCAAGCTACATGAATCTCCTGAATTAACGGGCACTGCACAACCTGAAATGGTGTCTTAAGCACGCAGTTGAAGTGACCACCATGTCAACGCGGCATCCAACCCCAGCCTGTAGTCAGACATCAATTCAGTTGGCCCCACCCTCATGCTGTCCGAACTCAGCGGCACAGGCGGTGCAATTTCCTCCCAGCTGCGACCTTGCTCGTCCCCTCCAGCAAACAACCGGTCGACCGTGTCGTTGTATGTCACATGCCCCTCCTCGAACAACTTGTTGACCCCTGGCCTGTCTTGAAACCACCACGAGGCCAAATAATCTGTGGTGCTCTGCGTGATGTGGTCTCCTGAGGGGCGCGTCCGCACCACCAAGATCCTCTGGCCGCCAAGGTCCAGCGCCTTGTCCAGTGGCAACGGGTCGCTGTACCCTCCGTCAAACACCCAATCCTCGCCCCATTTCACTTGACCTCTGGTCCACATGGGCAACGTCGCCGACGCCACCAACGCGTTGATCCAGGTGTCCAATTTGGGCTCGACGTACATGGCTATGCCAGATTCCGCGTGCGTCATCACCACCCAAGCCTGCGTGGTCCGCTGGGCTTCTTCAAGCGCGTTCATGTCGAGCGGAGCATGCACCATGACATGACGCTTCAGGTGCGCCAAATTCATCACCCCTTCGTCGCTGAAGGCTGCACTGAATCGGATGAATTCCCCCGCCCCGAGCAACTCCCGGGCCACGCGTATGAAGTATTTGTGCTGCCCCGCCAGGTACGACGCCATCACCATGGCCCCAGCGCTCACGCCCAGTGTCCTCTGGAACCGCATGGGACCCAGCAACATCAAGGCATCCATCACCCCCGCTGTGAAGGCGCACCGCAGGCTTCCTCCTTCAAGGATCAACGTGTCGAAATGATGAACAAGGGGCTTCACACCAGAAAAACGCACAACCTGCAGGGAAGGTTGCCCCTCACATGTCCCAACGCGGGCAAGAAATGCACTCTCTTTCCGACCGTCCCCAACGAAGGGCGATGCCGGCAGACACGTAGTCGGCGCGCCAATGCGAGAATCGCAGCGCGGCAAACACATCGAGACTCGGGTGCACAGCCATCAAGATTTGAGCTTTGTTGTAACGCGTCTTGAACCCGGGCGTCGGGTTGTCCAAGACCCCGCCTTTCAGCAAATCAAGCCGCGCGCGTCCAAACAACCAAGTCCACCCCACACTCCAACCTGGCTGCAAGCGGTCCTCCACCGACGACGCGAGGGTGTCCGAAGGCTCGCCTGTGTTGGGGTCGGCCCGCAGCGCGCCGTGGTGCGCCAACGCCAACTGGGCCGTGAGCCCGACACGCGGCGACCACACGAATGTGGATTGCGCAAACAACTCTTGCACCCCAAAGACGTGGCCGCCAAAAGGACCGTGGTCGCGTCCTCCAACGCCCAAGGCGAGCACATGACTCCAAGCGCCCATTTGGGCCCCGTCTGCGACCACCCGCCCGTTGGGAACGTCCGTGGGCCTGACAATCAAACGGGCATGAGGGGTGTTGACGCCTTTGTTGGGACGACGCAAGGCGCCGTTGCTGGTGTGGGACAGACCCAACCCCAAACTCACCCGGCTGTCGTTGGCCAGCGTCAACCCGAGCCGCACCAACCCGTTCCAGTTGGAGCCGACGGCGATCAGGTCGGGCGCATCCTCAGGATGGTACGTCGTCGGGTTGTAGGCCAAGCCCCCGGTAAAAGACCAACCCACAAGCCGAGTCTGGTTGGTGCGCAGGGTCCAACCTGCTTGGCCCTGCAGCCCGTACGCCGAAGCACCAATGCGGTGAAGGCCCACAAACCCACCGTGCTCCACCCCATTGAAGAAGGCAGCCCACCCGTTGGTGGCCCGGGTCATCCACGCCACTTGGGCACCCAGCGCCATGCCGTCGACTTGGCCTTGCATGCCCTCCTCAGCTACCCAACGCCCAGTGGTCAGTGCCACTTCTGTGGGCCACCATTGCACCTGTGCGCGGGCCCCTTGGACCGTGTACAAGGACATCGTCAAAACGACCAGGGCAACCAAGCGCATCACGACTTGGACTTGAATGCAGATTCGTAACGGACGATCCAATCCGCAGGCGTCATCCTCGAGGAGAGTTGTTCAAGCAACGTCCATGGGATGTTGGCCGTGTTCTTGAATCGGATGCAGCTCTTGCCCATGTCCAGCTTGCCGTGGGCCTTCGCGTCCCAGGACGACTTGAACCACGCCAGGTCCTCTGGGCTGGCGTACAACCCCATGTGGTACAGGGCGACGAAATTCTTTTGGTTGGCGAAGCTCACAAAGGGCAACGGCAAAGAAGGGTCGCAATGGTAGCCTGCGGGGTAGAGGTAATGGGGCACCACGAAGGCAGGCATGCCGCAACCCAAACGCTCCTCAAACCCCGCGGGCAAATACTCGCGCAGCAGGGCAAGCTTGCGACGCAAGGCCTCCTGGCGCTCCACAGGAGCAGCCTCGATGTACTCGTCCACGGTGTGGGCGGCAATCCTCACGACGTCACCAAGAACCAAGCGTTCAACAACTCTTCACGGTTGTAGCGCATGGTGGTGCCGGTGTTTTGGTCCACCACATCGCAACCTGCGGCTTCGCACACCGCTTGGCCCGCGGCGGTGTCCCACTCCATGGTGGGGGCGAATCGCGGGTAGGCGTCCGCCGTGCCCTCGGCCACCATGCAAAGTTTCAGCGAACTGCCTTTGCTGATCAAGTTCACTTCACCGTGTTCGGTACGCGCCTTCTCGACGTAGGCTTCGGTTTCCGGGGACATGTGGGAACGGCTCGCCACCACCGTGAAGGGACGGTCTTGTGCACGGTCCAACGGGAGGGCCTGCCGGGCCTCCCACACTTGGTCGACTGAAGCGTGGGCAGACATGTCTGCCTCACAGCGCCATGCACCGGAACCAACTTCGCCCACGTAGGCATGTCCAAGGACTGGCGCCAGCACCACCCCGCACACCACACGGCCCGCCTTCACCAACGCGACGTTGACCGTGAATTCTCCATTGCGCTTGATGAACTCTTTGGTGCCGTCCACGGGGTCGACAATCCACAAGGAGTCCCAAGCGCGACGGTCTTCGAACGGCATGTGCTTGCCCTCCTCGGACAACACGGGAATGCCCGTGGTCTCAAGATGCTTCATCAAGACCTCGTGCGCCGCGCGGTCTGCGCGGGTCAACGGGCTTTGGTCTTCCTTGTACTCCACCCCGACATCCTCACTCCCGTAAATGTCCAAAATGGCCCTGCCAGCCTCCAAGCTGGCGTCCAAGGCCACCCTTAGCAATTCATTCATGCCGCAAAAGTCCGGCATGACAAGCTCACTTCAAAAGGGTCATCCGCTTCACGTCGGAGAACCGGCCGGACGCGTTGAAGACTTCCACTTGGTAAAGGTATGAAGCGGCCGGCACACCCAAGGCGTCGAAGTCCACGTCCAAGACTCGGCGACCTGGGGCGCACATGCCCAAGTCTTTCCGCACCACGCACGCGCCAGAGGGAGACCACAAGGACCACACCACCTCGCCGGCGGATGTCAACTCGAGCGGGATCTGCGTCGTGCGGGCGACGGGATTGGGGAAGTTTTGGCCCAAGGCGAAGTGAGCTGAGGTCGTCAACTCTTGGTACCCCACGCCACTGACCCCTGCGCCTTCGACAGTCGCTTCGTAGTGGGACACGTATTCCTGGGCCTCCTCGTCCCAAGCGAGGTCTGCCAATTGCAATTGGAACCCGTCGATGAAGACGCCGTCTTGGGACGGTGGCAAGGGGTCAGGCCCCTCAGGGTACAGGGCCGAATGCGTTGTGGCCACCTCCACGGCCCCGGCGTGCGGCCACGTCCATTGGGACACCACGCTGTACTGTGAACTCACATGGACTTGGAAATGCACATGGGTGGTCCGTCCAGGATACCATCCCGGAAAAATGGTCACGAATTCGCATTCCCCGTTGGCGTCGGTCATTTGGTAGCCTCGGCAGTAAGTCTGCCCCTCCGACCCCATCGCGGCATAGCCGCTGTAATCTCCGTCGCGGTCGCAATGCCAAATGTTCACACGGACGTTGGGCATCGGATCGCAATTGTCGGCCCCCACGATGCGGATTTTCTGCCGCAACGGGAAGCCCACACGATCCTCGCGGATGTCTTGTCGGAAAAAGAAGGTGTTCTCGGTCAGGTCCAGCGGGAAAGGGCCGGGAGTCTCCGAGGGCACGAGCACGCAGTTGCTTCTCGAAGATTGGGCCGAGGCGGCAAATGGCCACACGGCGGGAAGCACAAACGCCGCGCCTGCGGACTTCAAAAATTGGCTGCGTTTCATGGGGTTGTTTTGTCCCAAGGTACGCAACTCAGACCGTCGACATTGGCCGGAGCCTTCACCATGCGTACACGACCTGCAACCGCACGTTGCGTCCGGGCTCGGCGATGCCAAGGTTCCGGAGCAGCGACAACGTGGGCACGTACGTTTGGTTGGTCACGTTGATGACTTGCGCGTTCAACGTGGTCCGTCGGCCTAAATTCCAAGACGTGCTTGCATGCAACAGCACCGCATCCCTTGACGCCTCCAACACCAAAGACGCCAGTCCAGACCCCTCCTTGACGTGGGCCCAGGATCGCCTCAACTCCCACCTTCCCGTGGCTGGTGGCGTCCAAAGAAGCTCCTCGCCTTTTGCGTCGCGTGAATGCGCCAAAGACAACGCCGTGTGCATGGACCACTTGACAGCCCATCGCGGCACCCACACCGCATTCACATCCGCACCCCAAAGTGAAGCGCGAGTGGCTTGGTGCAACTGGATCGGGAAGCCTTCCTCGTTTTCTTCTCCATTCGGCACAAGCATCATGTAATTCTGAATGTCGCTGGCGTACACCGCCGCATCGCCCGTCCACCCATGCTGGGCTTTTGAGGATTTGACCCATTGGGCTTCCAGGGTGTGGCTGGTTTCCATGTCCAAATCAGGATTCCCCCATTCCTCGCGGTAGTTGTCCCTCAAACTCCCGAACGCCAACAACTCGGCCAACCCTGGCGCTCGGTTGCCGCGGAGGGCATGCAAACCCAATTGGTGGGAGGCGTTGATGTCCAACAGCACACCCAACGCCCCAGACACCATGCCGTACTGCCGGTCGCCGCTCGACTGCAAGGCCTCTGAAGCCTCGAGCAACCCTGATCGGGCCTGCCAAGCCACCCGATGCAAGTCGCCCCGCAAGGAGGCCGACGGCCGCAGGCGCGTACCGGGCTTGGAGGTGCGCAAGAACACCCCTCCACCTTGGATCGCCGCGTCCGGAATCAAGGACGAGTTGGCGTCGACGTAGAGCGTGTCGTTGAGGTTGGTCTTGCCAAAACCCTGGCCGCCCAAGGTCCATTCCCATCCGCCTCCATCTTCGCTGGCCTTGTGTGCCCGCACGTCGATGCGCATCGACCTCAAGCTCAGATCAAGATCGGTGTGTTTCAAGGCTAGTTCCTCGTTCAAACTGTCCGGGGTGACCTGCGCCAGTTCCTTTCTGTGGTTCAATTGGTAGCTGCCAGAAGGGTGCACTTCCCAAACGCCCCAGCGCACATGGGCTCCTGCGGTCACAAGGTGGTCTCCCGACTGCTGGGTGCCGCCCGCTCCAATCAAGCCCGCGGTGTTGTAGCAGGAACTGTATGCACCTTCCCAGGTTCCCCACTCCCGGATGTACCCAAAGCGGCCCTGCGAATAGAACTGCCTCAAGCCGGACCCTCCGACGCGCTGCCCAGAAGGCAGTTGATATTCTCCAAACCTGTTGACCCCAGAAAGGAGGACGTGATGGGACTTGGCGCTTCGCTTTTGGGTCATCCAAGACCCCTGATATCCTCCTGTGTTGCTGTGCGAGGTGAGCGACAACTGCGAAAGCCTCCCTTCCTCGGCGAGCGGTCCGGTCGGAACCACGTTGAGCACGCCACCAAAGGCGTCAGGGCCGTACAACAGCACCTCGGGACCCCGCACCACATCCATGCGAGACACCCCTTGTTCTGGGAAGAAGATGCCGTGCCCTTCCGACCACGCTTGGCTTTCCACACGCGCGCCCAAGAAGGTGGTGCCCACGCGCAATCCCGACAAGCCCCGCATCACAGGGCGCATCATTCCGGCGCCGGCAGTCATCAAGTGCACACCCGCCACCGACTTCAACGCTTGGAGTCGAGACGTAGCCGGCACGGCGTCGAGCTCCTTGACCGAGAGTTCCCGAATGTGCGTGACTGTCGCTTGATGAGGTTGGTTGGAGCGGGTTTGAACGAAGGCAGGCGGCAGCTGCATTTGTGCCTCCTCAAGGACCACAGTGCATCCAAATTGGGGCACATCCACCACCAGGGTTCGCTGAACGAACCCGAGGTGCGACACGGTCAACGTCGCCGGGGTCGAGTGTGGAGACAGGGTGAAAAACCCCTCCGCATTGGTCAATGCGGCCTCCTCTCCCACCACGCAATAGGCATTCGCGATGGGACGGCCTTCGTGGTCTTTGACCGTTCCTGTCAGGGTTTGGCCCAAGGCGACCAGCGGCAAAAACGCTGCACACATGCTCCACATCCAACGGGCCTTGGTCATGCGGCAAAAATACCGGGGTGCTTCGGGACGATGCGTCAGGAATCTGTCACAAGTGACCTCAAACGAGGCGCAAAAGGAATGCGCTTGTTGGTGCCGATTTGAACAAGTCCACCGTCACTTTTTCCGCGCAACCCCCACCTGCCAAGCCCAACTCGCCCAGCCTCCAATCATTAGCACGCCCCCAAGCGGAGTCAAGGGGCCCAACACGGCACGAAGGGATGCCCCCACCTCCAAGGTGCCCAGGGCGACGAGCCCGACAATGCTGCCTGAAAACAGCCACGTGCCCAACAGCACAGCTTTGAGGGCACGACCCTGGCCTTGGTCCAATGCAGGTGCGCCCACCAAGGCGGCTCCCATGACCAACAAGTACAAGCAAGCGGTGTTCCAAGACTCCAGCCTGGCGACGGTCAACACGTCTTGCAGGGCGTGGGCACCAAGCGCACCCATGGTGCTGCCTGCAGCCAAGAGCAAGGCCCCTCCCCCCCGATGATGTTCAATGCGCACGGCCCAGGATTTCGTCGGTGTTGGCCCGGATGGTTTGGGCCATGGCGTCCAAGGGCAAATCGTTGTCGTCCACGCCGAAGGGGTCTTCAATTTCCTCGGCGATCAACTCCACGCTCACCAAAATGTAGAAGACCAGCATCACCACCGGCACAGCCCACCACCCAAAGGTGCTGACGAAGCCCAACGGCAAGGTCACCACGTACAGGAAGATGAACTTCTTCATGAACATGCTGTAGCTGTAAGGGATGGGGGTCTTCAAGATGCGCTCACACGCGCCGAGGATGTCCACCATGCGCTCCAGGTTTTGGGACACCAGCCAGTGTTGCTGGCTGGTCCACGCGCCGGCGGTGAGTTGGGCAGCGGCTTGGCGTTCCATGGCCTGCGCCCAGGCGTTGGGGGCATGGTCCGCCTTGCTCCATAACGCTGCGGAGGGTCGGTCGGGTGTTCCTTCCTGAGACGGCCTCAAGTGCACTTTGAGGACGTCCACAAACCCGGGAATGTGCTCGGCAAAAAATCCGTGCACCGCGACGTCTCCTCCAAACTCACGGACGCGAATGGCGAGGGTGCGGGAGACATTGACCAAGGCGCCCCATTGCTTCCGGCCCTCCCACCAACGGTCGTACGCCGTGTTGGTCCGGAACACCAGGAAAAGGGACAGGACAAAGCCCAGCAAGGAGTGCACCACGTTGCTGAGCTCGATGGGGGCCTCCAAGACCTCCATTTCCACGTAACACACCCCTGCCGTCCACAAGCCCATGCCCAGCAGCGCCGGAATGAGCCGTCGAAACACTTGTCGGCTGTAGGCGTGAAAAATGAGGCCGAACCAGGTTTTGGGGTTGTATTGCACCATCTCGAGGAAAGTTGAAGCCCCAAAAGTAACCCGCGGCCTCGCGGGTCAGCGAACGTCCCGAACCACCTTGTAGGTCGGGTCTTCAAAGTGGTTGACTTCGATGATGGATTCCGCCTTGTCGATCAACGCGCGGCAGTCCTCGCTGAGGTGACGCAGGTGGACCTTCTTGCCGGCCTTGGCGTAGCGCGCGGTCAATCGGTTGAGCGCTTCAATGGCCGACATGTCCACCACGCGGCTTTCTTGGAAATCCAGCACCACGTGCTCTGGATCGCCCTCCACGCCGAACTTCTCCGCAAAGACCGTGGTGGAACCGAAGAACAGCGGCCCATACAGCTCGTAATGCTTCCATCCTTGCTCGTCCACGTGCTTCCGCGCGCGGATGCGCACCGCGTTGTCCCAGGCGAACACAAGCGCAGCCACCACCACCCCAATCAACACCGCCAACGCCAGGTTGTGAAGCACGGCAGTCACGAGGGTCACGAGGACCATGATGAACACGTCGGAGGTCGGCATGCGCCGGAAGGTTTTGAGGGAGGCCCACTCGAAGGTGCCCACGGCCACCATGATCATCAAGCCTGTGAGGGCCGCCATGGGCAACTGCTCAATCAAAGGCGCCCCAAACACGATGAACACCAACAACATCACCGCCGCCACAATGCCGCTGAGTCGGGCGCGGGCGCCGGAGCTCACGTTGATCAGGCTTTGGCCAATCATGGCGCATCCACCCATTCCGCTGAACAGCCCGCTCAACACATTGGCCGCCCCTTGGGCCAGGCATTCACGATTTCCTTGCCCACGGGTGCCTGTGATTTCGTCCAGGATGTTCAACGTGAGCAAGCTCTCGATCAGGCCCACCCCGGCAACCACAGCCGCGTAGGGGAAAATGATGGTCAGCGTCGCCCACGTCAGCGGCACCTCAGGAAGGTGAAATGGAGGGAACCCTCCTTGGATGGAAGCCAAGTCGCCGACTGTTTTGGTGTCGATGCCCAACGCCGCCGCCAACCCGAACACCACAAGAATGGCCGTCAACCCCGCTGGGACCTTCTTGGTCAGCTTGGGCAAGAATGCGATGATCGCCATGGAAAGCAGCGTCAGCCCTGCGAACACCGTCAAGCTCTCTCCTTCGAGCCACGCACCGCCGTTGTCTTTGAATTGCTCGATTTGGCTTCCACCGATGATGATGGCCAGCCCGTTGACAAAGCCAAAAATCACAGGTTGAGGCACCAACCGCATCAGCTTGCCCAGCTTCAACACACCTGCCAACAACTGCAGGACGCCCGCCAAGATGACCGTCGCAAAGATGTACTCCGGTCCGTGTGACAGCGCCAACGCCGCCAAGACCACAGCCACTGCACCCGTGGCGCCACTGATCATCCCGGGACGGCCTCCGAGCACGCTCGCCACAAGCCCCACCATGAATGCGGCGTAGAGGCCGGTCAAGGGGCTGAGACCCGCAATCAAAGCGAAGGCCACTGCCTCGGGAATCAAGGCCATGGCCACCGTGAGGCCACTGAGAATTTCGAGGCGGTAATCGACCGCTTGGCGGAAGTCAAAGAGAGCTAAACGCATGGAATGAGGTCCTGAAAATGAAGCGGCAAAGGTACTCGCACACTTGGACTTCAGCCCCGAATCATACCCCTTCGTTCACAAACATGTCGTGGACAATGTTGCCTTCCCCAAACACCTCTGTGCTCTCCAAGGCGTCGTGCATCCGCTGGCGCGCCTCCATCAACGACGACTGGCCTTCGATGGTCGCGTTTTCCAGCGCGTCACGCGACGGCCACTGGGCGTAGGCCCAGTACGTGCCCCCCACCCACGTGTGCAAGCGTGAACCAAGGCTGCCGCAGTGGGCCTGGATTTCGCGGGTCACGTCGCACCACGCCTCTTCAAAGGCTTGCTCGTGGCCTTTTTTCACTTGGAACACGTAAAGGATGGCGTGGGGTTTTGTCGCGCTCATGGTCTTGGTTTGCGCGCAAAATTACAATCTTGCATGCATGGGCAGGCCTTCCATTGCGTTATGGATTCTTGCGGCGACGATGGCCGCGGGGTCGGCAGGTTGTCGACCGGATCCCTCCCCGCCTTTCACCTTGGACGACGTCCGGCCTGTGCCCCCGCATTTTCCAGAGCTCGATTGGCCTGAGGACAATCCCTTGAACGAGGCCAAATGGGAATTGGGACGCCACTTGTTTTTCGACACACGACTCTCCGCCCAAGGCGACGTCAGCTGCGCCACCTGCCACAGCCCCTCCACGGCCATGGCCGACAGCCAACCTGTCACGCCAGGGACGGGCGGTCTCATGGGCAACCGGAATGCCTCGGCGCTGGTGAACCTGGGGTGGCAGCCGCGCTTTCACATGGAGGGCGGCGTTCCCAGCTTGGAGACCCAAGCCCTTGCACCTTTGCAGGAACCCCACGAACTGGGCCGCGACTTGCTGGAAGTGGTGGCAGACCTGGCCCAAGACGCGCGATACGCCCAATGGGCCCAAGAAGGCTTCGGACAAACGTTTGACGCCTTTGTGTTCACGAGGTCTCTGGCTGCGTTTCAGCGCACCCTCGTCTCGGGTTCCGCGCCTTACGACCGATGGCTTCAGGGCGACAACCTGGCCATGTCCGAAGCCGCGCTTCGGGGCATGGGCTTGTTCGACAACCTCGCATGCGGCACCTGCCACACTGACGTGTGGTTCACCGACTTCCAAACGCACAACATCGGCCTGACAGAAGAATATGCCGATCCAGGCACGTACCGCTTGACGTTCGACTCCTTGGACATTGGGGCGTTCAAAACCCCCAGCCTTCGCAACATCGCGCGGACTGCACCCTACATGCACGACGGGTCTTTGGCTTCGCTGGACGACGTCCTCGACCACTACGCCTCAGGAGGCGCAGGCCACCCCAACCAAGACCCTCGGGTGACGCCGTTTGAATTGGACCAGGAGGGGCGCGAAGACCTCCTGGCCTTCATGCAAGCGCTGACAGACTCGTCGTTTGTGACGTGGTCGTCCACGCTTGCGCCCTGAATGGCGCAATTCGTCAGTCTGCGAATCCGCCCAAGAACACCTTTTCAGATTGGATGCCTTGGTGGGTTCTGGCCACCACCAAATAGACGCCATGGAACTTGCTCAGGTCCAGAACTTGGCCGGGCTGAACGGGTCGACGAAGCCGGGTGCGTCCTGTGACGTCCACCACTTGGACTTCACACGGCTGGAGCGCGCGAGCAGCGCTGCCCAACACCTCGAACAACGCTTGTTCCGGACTTGGAGCTGGGTCGATGTCCGCCGTGCCCGCACAAAAGGGCTGCCAGAAGTTCCACATCTCCACCGCGCTGCTGATGTCCATGTTGCCCCAAGCCCCAAACCAATCGTGTCCTCCACCATTCACGCGGTACACACGCGCTTCATATCCATTGTCCCCACCGTGATGCCGAATCAAGTCGACGTCTGAACCGTCGGCGGGATCCAAGTTAGGAAGCGAAGTTTCCTCGACCTGATCGCAGTTGTTTTGTTCCGCCCACCAAGCCACAATCGACTCGACGCCGGGCTGTTGTCCCCATCCAAACTGCCAGTTGTCCGTGCCGTTGTAGAGGATGGTTTCGTCTTGTGTGCCGTGAATGTGAACCACAGGCACCTGCTCCACAGGCGTGCAACTTTCCCAATCGTTGTTGGTCATGGTGCCCCCGACGGAGCCGATTCCCCGGAAGGTGTCTGCCGCCCGGCACGCCAAGCTGTAACTCATGTATCCACCGTTGGAATACCCGCAGCTGTAGGTGCAACCTGCGGCGTGGTTGTGCTCCGCTTGGAGATGTTGGGCCAGCTGGACCAAAAACTCGGCATCCGTTTCCGACCCCCAATCAAAGTTGGCGTTCCAGTGGTTGTTGCCGTTGCCATCTGGCAATCCTTGTGGCCAAACCACGCCGAAGCCTTCTTGGTCGGCAAGTTCACGGAATCCGCTGATGTCGTACATCCCTTCAGCTGTCCCGAAGTAGCCGTGCAACACAAACACCAAAGGGGCGTTTTCAGCCATTCCTTCTGGCGCATGGTAGATGTATTCACGTGTCGTGAACACACCATTGACCACGGATTCAAATGTTTGGGCGTACAAGCAACTTCCGTCGTCAGTGTTGGCCCCTTGCACATAGTTCAAGGCATCCCAATCCGTACACCCTTCCAGCACCACCTGACAGCCGACGTCACCCAGTTCGAAAGAAAGGAACCCATAGCTGTCTTCAAACAAGGTGAAGGGCAAGGCAAAACCCGGAATCGCTGGAATGCACGCCACTTCGGTCCCGTTCCATCCGTCCCCCCAAGAGTCCATCGCAAGCTAATAGTAGCATCCATCTTCCAAGCACAACGTTTCGGAGGACGTCGCATCATCTTCCACGCCTTGAAAGGAGGCCACCAAGGCGTCACCCGACTCCAAGACTTGGTAGAGTTCCCAACTGACCTCGGCACCCCACTCGGCCGTGGTCGTTTCAAGCGTCAATTCCGTGAATTCGCACTGGGCCAAGGCGCCCCAGACAAACAGCATGGCAGCTGCAGTGAGCAATGCTTTGATTTTCATGATGATATGATTTTGGAGTTCAATTGGAGGATCATGCCTGGTCTGCCACAGGAATCTTGTTGGACAGCATCAAATACATACCCACCATCGGCAGAAATGCCAACACCCCATGAAATGTGCTCAACACAGGGCGCAAGGATTCAGAAAAATCGGGCGGTGTGGGCATCACCTGCGCGAGGTAAACGCCGAACACATTGATGGCCGCCAACCCGCAAAAAATCTTGACGCCAAACGACTTGAACACTTTGGAACCGTCGTAACTCAACTTGTTGGGAAAAGCCAACACCCCTTGGAGGGTCCAGATCAAGGCCACAGCAAGCCGTTCCATGTCGCCGGTGGCCATGTATAGACTGGCTTCGTTGGGCACCACAATCAAGGCATACAGGAAATAGCCAAGCAAGAAGAAAAAACGCTGACGGCGCACGACGCCGTAGACCGAAACCAACACAGGAATGCCAGCAACAAGGGCAAGAATGTTCATGAGTATCGAATGAAGGTGTGCTGCAACCTACACAGGATGTAAGACTTATGCAAGAAGCCTCGCCTCTGATTGCCCGATCAGCTTCAACGACGGCCCACCACCAACGGCAACGCCTGGGCGTGTCCATCGGCAGTTTCAACGCGGAGGACGTACACGCCAGAAGCCAGGTGGGCCACGCTGACATTCAACAGACCTGGCACCGACAATGGCATGTCGTCCGCCCCCATCACTTCGCGGCCGTGGGTGTCAAATACCCTGAAGGACACCTCGTCCACCGTCCGGTCCAAGAGCACACTCACGTCAGTGTGGGCAGGCTGGGGAAACACCACGTTCACGACACTGGTTTGGGCGGCGACCTGCTCCAAGAAGACTTCTCGGATCGGGCGAGGCACCAAAGGATCGTAGTCAAAGTCGGGGTTGACCACCTCCACGATGCGGTCGTCCAAGTCCTGGGCCAAAAAGTCCCAACCGTTGATTTCACGGTTCGACGTGGCCAGAAACACCCGGCCGTTGGGCGCGACGAGCACGTCCCGCAGTCGTCCCATCTCCTGCTGCCACATGTTCTCTTCGAACGCCACCGACTCGCCTTCGTCGTCGAGGTGCAACACCTTCAAATGCTGCTGCTTCAAGAAGCACAACAGCAACGTGTTTTCCCATTCCGGGATGGCCGGGTGGTTGAAATACGACATGCCGCATGGTGCCTCGGTCGGGGTCCACGCCGCGATGGGCGGCACCTGCGTCAACGAATCGCACGCCGACATTTCCTCTGGGGTGTCACAAAAGCCCTCGATGTGCGGCCATCCGTAGTTGCCTCCGGCCACAATGCGGTTCACCTCGTCGTCGTTCGCCGGTCCGTGTTCACTCAAGTACAAATGCCCGCTGTCCGAAAACGTCAACCCTTGGGGGTTGCGGTGGCCGTAGCTGTAGACCCTGTTGCCAAACGGGTTGTCCGGCGCAGGATTCCCATCCCAATCCATCCGAAGCACCTTGCCCCCGAGGTTGTCCACATCTTGGGCGATCATCGCCATGTACATGTCTCCGGTGCAGAAGTACATGTACCCGTCCGGGCCCTCTTGCAGGCGGCTTCCGTTGTGGGAACTGTTCCCTGGCAACTCGTCCAGCAGCGTTTCGCTCGCCACCACCGCTCCCTCAGACAAGCTGTAGGTCAACTTGTCCAGCCGTCCTCGAAACTCTGAATAGGTGTAGTTGACATAGAGGTAGGGCTGGGCCGGAAAATCCGGGTGCAGCATCATGGCGTGCGCACCGCTGTTGTCGAAGGATTGGTAGACGCCGGGGATGTGGTGGACTTCTTCCACGGTGCCCTCATTTGGGTGGATGCGTGTGATGCGCCCCGTCTTCTCAATGCACCAAATGTGGTTGTCCGGCCCCCACACCAAATCCCAAGGCACGGTCAACTCCGTCGCCACGTCATGCAATTGCAGCTCAGATTGGGCCAAAGGCGCCCATGCCAGAGTCCCCATGCTCACCGCCACCACCGCCGTTTTCAGCAACCTCGTCATGGGTTCAAAATTACAACTGCACATTCACCTCTGGCGTGGTCAGCGCACAAGCTCGCAAGAGGTGAGTACGACCATCGGTCCGACCATGCAGATGCTGAACACATTCTCCGCCACGTCGCACTCCACCTCCAACCTCATGCCGTCCTCCGGGGCGTCCAGGAAGTCTTCCAAATTGAGGGGCTCCAAGACTTCCCCTCCTGACTCAAGAACCCAACCGCATCCATCCAATCCTGTGTAATCCCGCAGGGTGGCGTTTCCTTGGCGCAAGCCGCAGCCTCCCAACACACCCATCGCCACGAGACACATCCAGGCAAACTTCCTATTCATGCCCACAAAGTTCCAGCCTGTGTCGCCATTCCCAGCGACAGAGAGGGGAAAATGCGCTGACGTCACAACAGTTGCACCCAGCTCGGCAAAATCCAGCACGCCCACAACCAAGCCATGGCGGCAGCCACCAAGTTGAGCACCACCCCCACCCGAACCATGGTGGACATGCGCAGGCGTCCGCTGCCAAACACGATGGCGTTGGGCGGCGTGGCCATCGGCAGCATGAAGGCACAACTGCTCGCCATGGTGACGGGCACCACGAGGAGCAAGGGATTCATGTCCCATGACAACGCGATTTGGGCCACCACAGGCACCATCACCACGGTCAACGCCAGGTTGCTCATCACCTCCGTCAGGAACAGCGACACAAGCACAAACCCTGCGATGAGCAAGCTCGGCGACATGGCCGGCAAGGACGACACAGCCTCGGCGACCGCATCCAACACCCCAGCGTCCCTGAGTTGTCCAGCCAGGGTCAGCCCCCCGCCAAAAAGCAGCAGGATGTCCCATGGCAAGCGTGCCGTGTCGGTCCACGCAAGCAGGGCCCCTTCCCGTTCTGCCCCCGACGGCAAGACGAACAACGCCAGGCCAGCCGCCATGGCGATTGTGGTGTCGTTGAGCGGAATGCCCAAATGGGTCACAAGCGCACGGCGTGCGACCCACAACAAGGCCGTGGCGCCAAACACCCACGCGACCCGTCGCTCCGCCTGGGACCACGCTCCCAAGACCTCCAATTCGCCCCGGAGTGCCTCCGCCCCGCCCTCCAGAGGGTCAGACGACACGCGACACAAAACCCGTGTCAGCAAGACGTACACCAGCGCCAACATGAGCGCCGAAAATGGCAGCGCCATCAAGCTCCATTCCAAAAAGGGCACCTCCAGCCCAACCTCTTCCACCAACCCTGCCATGGCCACGTTGGGCGGCGTCCCCACCAAGGTGGCAATGCCCCCCAGGTTCGCGGCATAGGCCGTGCCAAGCAACAACGCCACCGGGAACCGCGGGTGGTCGTTCAGGTTGATTTTGGAGAGCACCGACAATGCGATGGGCAGCATCATCAAGGTGGTGGCCGTGTTGGAAATCCACATGCTGAGGGCGGCCGTGGCCAGCATGAATCCGGCAAGCAACCTTCGAGGCTGCCCTCCAGCTGCCACCAAGATGTGCAGCGCAAACCGGCGGTGGAGGTTCCACCGTTCGAGCGCCAAGGCGATCAAAAAACCACCCATGAACAAGAACACAAACTTGGAACCGTAGGGCGCCGCCGTCGCGGACACCTCCACCACACCGAGCATCGGAAACAGGACCAAGGGCAACACGGAAGTGGCGCCAAGTGGCACGGCTTCTGAGACCCACCACACCAACATCCAGACGGCGGCCGACAACACGCGCACCATGTCTTCAGGCGCCCCCCATTGCGTGGCCATCCACCACGTCAACGCCGCCAAAGCGGGGCCTGAAAGTTGGGCGACACGCTGTGCATTCATCCTTGCAAGAATAGCCTACATTGACCGGTGATGACGATTCCCTTTTTCCAAGTCACGGCCTTCAGCCAAAGTGTCTTCGGAGGCAACCAAGCTTGCGTGATGCCCATGGACGCCTGGCTTTCAGACGACCTGTTGCTTCAAATCGCCCAAGAAAACGCCGTGGCCGAGACCGCCTACCTCCAGCGCTTGGACCCAGGGGTCTACGCCTTGCGGTGGTTCACCCCTGACCTGGAGATGGACCTTTGTGGGCACGCCACGTTGGCCTCTGCCCATGTGGTGTTGAATCACTTGGAACCCCGTCTGGCCCGTGTGGAATTTGACACCCAAAGCGGCCGTTTGGTCGTGACCCGCTCAGAACACGGACTCGACATGGTCCTGCCCAACCGGATGCCCACCTCCGCCGAACTCCCTCTTGCGTTGGCCGAATCCTTGAACCAGACGCCCCTGGAGGTGCACCTCGCCAGGGACTTCATGTTGGTCTACGCCTGTCAAAAGGACGTCGAACAATTTGACGTCGACCGCACGCTGTTCGACAGAACCAACCTCGGCACGGGCGGTGTGATTGTCACCGCCCCCGGCGAGGGCTGCGATTTTGTCTCCAGATTTTTCACCCCCCAAGCCACCATCTTGGAAGATCCGGTGACGGGTTCAGCCCATTGCACGCTGGCGCCATATTGGGGTGCGCGGTTGGGCAAGTCCGTCATGCAGGCCCACCAACTGTCTGCCAGGCGAGGCGCGTTGCGCTGTGAAGTGAAGGATGATCACATTCAAGTCTCCGGCCAGGCCACCACCTACCTCGAGGGAACCGTTCACCTGAACCAAACCTGACGGCGCTTGTTGCAAGGGCATGTTCCGTTGGATTCTGCTTTTAAGCCTTGCCGTCATGTCGTGCGCCTCTTCCTCTGTCCCGCCCCGTTCCAGCCAAGACGTGGTTTGGAACTTTCGCACCACGGGCACCACGGATTGGCGACCCTTGAACGACGGCGTGATGGGCGGGCGGTCCACAGGCACAGTGGCCTATGGAGACAGTGCGATGTTGTGGCAGGGCGCGACCAGCCTTGAGAACAACGGCGGCTTCGCCTCGCTGCGGGCGCCCTGGGATCACCTGAACCTCAGCCAAGCCCGCGAAGTGGTGCTCACGTGCCGCGGCACCGGCGGCCCGTTCAAGCTGACCTTGGAGACGTCCGAACGGTGGTGGATGCCCTACGCTTACGCGTCGTTCAGCCCGTCCGAGGAGTGGGGCGAGGTGGTGCTTGACGTGTCCGACTTCGGGTGGAGCCAAGCCCAAATGGGCGACCTCCGAAGCGTGACCCCCTCCAAGGAATGGTCCGACATCCTTCGTGTGGGACTGATGAAATACGACGGCACCGCGCAACCCTTCGAATTGGAGGTTCAATCGTTGCGCTTCCGTCAGAGCTGCTGACGCCCCAGTTGGGACGGTGTTCGTAGCTTTCGGCAAAAGCTCATCTTATGCGCAACCTCTTGACCTTATGCCTGATGACTTTGGCCTTGGCGGCTGAAGCCCAAATGAACCGCTACGTCTGCGTCACCTTGGACAACGCCACCAAACGGTGTGGTGAGCTCATTTCGGACGACGGACGCGAGTTGGTTTTGGAGACGCCCAACGTGGGGCGTGTGGTCCTGAACAAGGCGCAAATCATCTTGATTCAAGACGCCGACTACGGCACCACTCCTTCCATGGGGGCCGCGACCAACCTGGACGACCGCGCCATCAATCCAGACCGATCGCTTCAGGCCACGCGCTACTTTTTTGCCCCATCCGCTTTGCCCTTGAGAAAAGGGGAGGGCTACGGCACCTTTTCCGCGATCACCGGAGGGAACCTGTCGTACGGGGTGAGTGACAACACCATCATCGGCATGACCGCCACTTGGTTGGGTGCCGGGGTCAGCGCCAAGCAAAGCTTTCGTCTGAACGACAACACCCACGCGTCCATCGGTGGCATGTTCCAATTGTCCTTCGGGTCGGGTGAACCGACCATGTTTCCCTTTGCCAACGTGACCAGGGGCGATGAAAACCTCAATGTCACCTTGGGTGTTGGATACTTGGCGGGTGGCGGCGGCGACATCAACTCCCCCATGGTCAACCTGAGCGGATGCTATCAAGTGTCTGAACGCCTGTGGCTGATCAGCGAGAACTATTACTTCGCCAACCCCGCCTTTTTCCCGGCAAATTATGTGGTCTCAGTCGGTGCGCGCACGGCGAAACCCGACAAGAGCCGGCTGTTTGAGCTTGCCATCTTGTTTGTGGACCCCGTAGAGAATGCCTTGGTAGATGTAGGCTTGGTGCCCCTGCCTTGGCTGAGCTGGACTTGGCCGTTCTGACTGGATTCAATCGCGGGTCCACGCGGACTCCACCCACCCCAGTGCTTCGGGCATCCTAATGCCCCAGTCCGACTCGAAATGTTTGGCGCCCTCGTGCACCTTGACCACATGGTCGAGGTCCAAGGTTTGGGCCAACTTCTCCATCGTGTCCACCCCAGGCTGCAATTGTTCTTCCAGCCCCACGGTGCCGTTGTCGATCCACAAGGGCACGCCATGGCCGCCCCAGCTCCGTGCTTTCAATGAGTCGGCATAACTGAACCCAGCGTACCCAAACGCAGGCGACATGCAAATGGCGGCGTCCACCAAGTCGGGATGCCGTTCTGCTGCGATGAAGGAAATGAGGCCGCCCATCGAGGCGCCGGCCACGGTGGTGGGCGCGTCCTCAGGGACGTTGCGTTGGCCGCGGACGTCCGGCACGAGCTCTGTCATCAACCAATCGACGTAGCGCGCACCACGCCGACCCGGGCCGTATTCTGCGGACCGCTCGGCTGTGCAGGCTGCAGCGATCAGCAACGTGCGCGGCAAGACGCCGGCACGCACCAACGAGTCGAGGACCTCGTCCGCCCCCCAGTCCACCCCAAAGTTGGAGGTCGCAGGGTCGACCACATTTTGGCCGTCGTGCATGACAAGGACCCTTCCAATGGGGGTGGGCGGTGCGGTTTGGGGCGGGGTCCACACCCACACCTCGCGTGGCAACAACCCCTCGGCGCGCTGCACCCCGAGGCTTTCGAATTGGCCTGTGACCTGGCCCACGACACGGCGGGCCGTGTTGGCGTCGCTCCACGCCAGCACCGTGTCATGCACATGGACAGGGCCCGCGACGTTCAGGGCGGCGTTGGGGCGTTTTTGGCCTGCGGCATCCAAGGCTTCGTGCGCCCACGCGCCCAGAGTGAACTTGTATTCCAGGGACTGTGGCGACAAGGGTGCCGTGCCTTCCCATCGGTCGTCGCCCATGTAGGTCAACGCCAACCCACAAGGTTTCCAGGGACCCCACGCCTCGGCGCTCCCCGCCACACACAGCGAGGAGTCTGGGGACAACCCCGGGGCCACCACGGTGAACGCCAACTGGGTGTTTGGTGAATCGGTTTGGGGTCCCGCACACGCCACCCCGAGCAGGGTGCATCCCAAGAAAGCCAATCGTCGCATGGGGCGAATCTACGCCTGGTCGGGCTCCGCGAGCCGCGCTCGAACTTCCGGAGACCAAGCACAAGATTCACGCGTGCCAAACCATGCCGTGCGGTTCCTCGCCACCCAAGCGTAGCCCCAGCCAGGCACCGCGCGACAAAGCCAAGACCAAGGGGCTTTCATGAATGGCGCCAAGGCACGCAACGCGTCCCCCGCCACCCAAACCTCGTCGACCTGCCAAAAGACCACCCCCGGCAGCGGGGCGGTGCGCAAGTGTTCCGGCAACAGGCGCGAGGCCATCTCTCCTTGGAGGGAGGCGAATGTCAAGGCATGCTCCGGAACGTCTTTGCGCAAGCGTCCTGCCATCCACTTCACGCTTCGCTGACACAGCACGCAAGGGCCATCAAAGAACACCACCGCCGAGGTCAAGTCCGCATTCATCTGTCCAAAGATGCGACACGTGTACCTTCGCAGCGTGGAAGGTGCATTGGATTGGTTGAAGGCCCTCGGTGTGGCAGGATTTTTGTTCTTCTTGGGCAAAGGCATATTGTGGCTCGTGGTGTTCTGGCTCGTCTCCAAAGGCGTCATCCCCAAGGAGCGCATGGACGCCCTGAGGGCGAAAATTTCCAGGAAGCCACGAGCATGAGCTACGCCGTCCTCAAAGCCTTGCACATTGTGTTTGTGGTCACCTGGTTTGCGGGGTTGTTTTACATCGTTCGGCTGCTCATTTACATTCAGGAGGCGCACGACAAACCGGCGAACGAGCGCGACGTGCTCTTGCCCCAATTGAAGCTGATGAGTCGTCGGCTCTGGAAAGGGATCACGTGGCCCTCGGCCATCCTCACAGCCATTCTGGGCACCTCGCTGGTGTGGAGCATTCCTGGCTATTTGCAAGCGCCGTGGATGCACTTGAAGCTCACCTTGGTCGCCTTGCTGTTTGCCTACCACGGATGGACCCACGTGCTGGTGGGGCAATGCGACCGGGACACCTGCACGTGGTCGTCCCAAGCTTTGCGCATGTGGAATGAACTGGCCACGCTGTTTTTGTTTGGAATCGTGTTCCTGGTGGTGCTGAAAAGCGCCACGAATTGGGTCTACTTTGGGGTGGGCCTGCTGCTGTTGACTGTCGGATTGGCCTACGCCATTCAAGTCTACAAGAAGCGAAGGAAGTCCTGACCTCAGACCGTCATCGAGAACACCCGGGTCGTGGGGGCTTTCCGCAAGAGTCGCAGGTCGAGAGCCATGCACACGTTTCGCACAAATGGCCTGCCCTTGTCGGTCACCCGAAGTCGCCATCCTTCTCGGACCACCAGCCCATCTGACTCCATTTCTGCAAGCTTCGCAAGGCACTCCTCGAGCTCTGGGAATCGATCCAACGGGTCTTCGAACGACGTTGTGAATTGGCACATCAGATTGAGGATGTGCTTCCGCACCAGCAGGTCTTCGTGGTGGAGCATGTGGCCGCGAAACACGGGGATCTCACCTTTCATGGCCCGCGCCTCGTATTCTCCCACCGTCTTCACGTTTTGTGCAAATCCCCCCCACGAATCGCTGATGGCCGACATGCCCAATCCCACCATCAGCTGGGTTTTGCCAGAGGTGTAGCCCATGAAATTGCGATGCAGGGAACCGTCGTGGAAGGCCTTCGCCAAGTCGTCGGACGGCAGCGCAAAGTGGTCCATGCCAATTTCCTCGTAGCCCAGCTCCAAGAAGCGCTGCTTGCCCATCTCGTAGAGGTTGCGCTTGCCCTCGTTGCTGGGGAGGTCTTTCTCGTCGTACCCTCGCTGGCCCGTGCCCTTGATCCATGGCACGTGGGCGTAGCTGTAGAACGCAATCCGATCGGGCTTGAGCTCGGCTGTTTTGTCGATGGTGTGGGCCATGGCCTCCAGGCTTTGGTGCGGCAGGCCAAACACCAAATCGTGGCTCACCGACGTGTACCCCACCTCCCGGCTTTCGTCTGTCACACGCTTCACGTCCTCAAACGACTGGATGCGGTTGATGGCCTTTTGCACGACAGGATCGTAGTCTTGGATCCCAAAGCTGTTGCGCCTGAAACCCAAATCGTGCAGCACCTCCAAGTGCGCACGCGTCGTGTTGTTGGGATGGGCCTCGAAACTGAGGAGTGGCGTGTCGCACAACTCCGCATGTTCGAAGATGCCCTCGAGGAGATCGCGCAGGTGGTCTGGCGAGAAAAACGTCGGGGTGCCCCCTCCCAAGTGCAGTTCCTTGATGCGCGGCGTGCCGTCAAACAACGCCCGGTAGCTGGCCCATTCGGCAAGCACCGCCTTGACGTACGGCGACTCCACGCTGTGGCGCTTGGTGATGTGTTTGTGGCATCCACAAAACGTGCACAGCGACTCGCAAAACGGCAAGTGGATGTACACGCTGATGCCTTCGGTCGCGTTGGACGCGGAGAACGCCTCCGACACGCTGGTGCGCCAACGCGCCTCGGAAAACGTGTCCGCCTCCCAGTACGGCACCGTCGGGTAGCTCGTGTAGCGAGGCCCTGGAATGTTGTACTTGCGAATGAGTTGCTTGTCGAACGTCATGCCTGTCCGTGTTGCAGACGTGCGAAGTCCAACCCAAAATAGGTGGCCACGAGGTCGGCCCCGGCCCGTTTGAAACTGAGCAAAGATTCGAGCATCGCCGCCTCTTCGTCCACCCAGCCCTGGGCCGCCGCGGCCTTGATCATGGCGTATTCACCGCTGACCTGGTACGCCGCCACAGGCACGGATGACGCTTGCTTCACGCGATGCAAGACGTCGAGGTACGGAAGCCCTGGCTTCACCATCACGAGATCGGCACCCTCGGCGATGTCCAAGGCCACTTCCCGAAGTCCTTCCCGGACGTTGGCCGGGTCCATTTGGTACGTGCGCTTGTCGCCAAATCCCGGCGCCGAATCCAAGGCGTCCCGGAATGGGCCGTAAAAACACGAGGCGTACTTGGCGCTGTAGCTGAGGATGCCCACGTCCTTGTGACCCGCCCCGTCAAGGCCTGCTCGGATGGCGCCCACACGTCCGTCCATCATGTCGCTGGGCGCCACCATGTCCACCCCTGCTTGCGCGTGGCTGATGGCCATCTTGGTGAGCACCTCGACGGTAGGGTCGTTCAAGATTTGGCCTTCCTCCACGATGCCGTCGTGGCCAAACGACGAAAACGGATCGAGCGCGACATCGGTCATGACCACCATGTCCGGAACGGCGACCTTGATGGCTTGCACCGCGCGCTGCATCAAGCCCTCCGCATTGAGGGCTTCTGTGCCGGCGTTGTCCTTGAGCGCGTCGTCCACCTGGACAAACAACAAGACGCACTTGAGCCCGTGGTCGCGAAGGACTTTCACATGCTCCACGGTCAGGTCGAGGCTGCGCTTGAAGTAGCCCGGCATGGAAGGGATTTCACGCGACACCCCCTGCCCTTCGAGGACAAACAACGGCGTGATGAAATCCTCGCACCGCACGGCGTGCTCGGCCACGAGGTCGCGCAAAAAACCCGAGCGGCGCAATCGGCGAGGTCGCTGGGTCAGGTTCATGAGGTGGGGGTGTACGATTTAACCTCCTCCACGAACGCCTTGACATGGGGGACGGGAATGTTGGGCAAGATGCCGTGGCCGAGGTTGACGATGTAGCGGTCCTTGCCGAAGGCGTCGATCATCTTTTGGACCATCGACTGGATGTCTTCGGGTGGCGACATCAGGCGCACGGGGTCGAAGTTTCCTTGCAGTGTGATGTTGTGGCCTGCGCGTTGGCGAGCCTCTTCAGGGCGGATGGTCCAATCGACGCCGAGGGCGCTGGCGCCCCAGGTGCCCATGGCGTCCAACGAATGCCAACACCCCTTCGCAAACACGATGGTCGGGATATGGTCGCGCAGCGCGGCCATGATTTGGCGCATGTATTGGCCTGAGAACAGCTCCCAGTCGACCGGCGACAAGACCCCACCCCAGGAATCGAACAGCTGCACGGCGTCTACGCCGTGCTTGACTTTGGCCTTCAAGTAAGCAATCGTGGTGTCGGTGATTTTTTGAAGCAAGGCATGGGCCGCTTCAGGCTCGGTGAACGCAAACGACTTGGCGATGTCGAAGTTGCGGCTGCCCTGCCCTTGCACCGCGTAGCAGAAGATGGTCCACGGCGAGCCTGCAAAGCCGATGAGCGGGACCCGGTCGTCCAGGGCTTGCTTGGTCATCACAATGGCGTCCATCACGTAAGAGAGGGCCTCCTCGGCGTCCGGCACGTGCACAGCTTCCACGTCCGCCGCACTGCGCACGGGGTTGGCCAAGAATGGGCCTTGGCCAGGCTTCATCTCAAACGCCAACCCCATGGCTTGGGGCACCACGAGGATGTCCGAGAACAAGATGGCGGCGTCGGTGCCGATTTGGTCGATCGGCATCACTGTGATTTCCGTCGCGAGTTCGGGGGTTTGGCAGCGCGTGAAGAAATCGTACTTCGCCTTGAGCTTCATGAAATCTGGGAGGTAGCGTCCCGCCTGACGCATGATCCACACGGGTGGCCGCGAGACGGACTCGCCATTCAAGGCTTGCAAAAAGAGATGGCTCATGATATGAAGTGTTCAATGGCTGCGTGCACGACCGCCAGTTTGGTGGATTTGGAGGCCAGCACGACAGGGTGGCCAAACGACTGCGCCACCGCCCCCGTGGTCGCGCCTATGCAAAAAGAAGGCGGCAACTGGGCGTTGGAAGCGTGGTAACTCCGGACGCCGCTGGGGCTGAAAAACAAAATGCCGTCCCACGGGCCGTCCACCCGGCGAGAAGCGTGAAGGGTGTCGTACACCTCCACCACCTCAAGGGCGGCTCCTTCACGCTTGAAGGTGTCCTCGACCGTGGGCATGCGCGTGCTGCCGCAGACGAAGGTGCATGTCTCCCCCATGGCGACGGCGTGCTCCGACATGGACGCCGCCCCGCTGTGGACAGTCAACACTTCTGCGTCGCGAGACCGCAGTTGTTCAGCCGTTTTCTCCCCCACACAACGGACCTTGACCCCATTCCAATCCAAGGCATGCAACGCATTTTGGCTGCTCACCAAGACCGTGCCCTCATGTGGCTGAAGCTGAATCTCGGGGGCGTTGGCACGCGGCACGATGTCCACAAAATCGTGGGCCGTGCAATGGATGCCCGCTTCCGCCAATTCGGCCAAAACAGCGGCATCCAACCTCCGTGTCGACAGCACCTCAACCATCTCCTTCGGTTCGTTCTCGGATGCCATCCATGATGGCCTGTCCGCCAGAAGACAACAGTTCTTGGGCCCAAGCTGAACCCAACTCGGCGTGGGCCTGCTCCGAGGTGCGCTCAATCCGAAGTTCCGCTTGGCCGTCGAGGGAATTGAGGCAGCCTGTGAAGGTCACGTGGGGTCCATGGACCCGTGCGTGGGCGCCGATGGGCGCCGCGCACCCCCCTTCGAGGGCGCAGAGAAAGGCCCGCTCGATGGACGCCGCCATCGACGATTCGGGGTGGTCCATCTGGACCACTGCGCGCTTCAAGTCTTCTCGGCCTTGCAAGCCCACCACCAAGATGCTGCCCTGGGCAGGTGCCGGGACCATCCAGTCCAAATGCTCTACCCCTTCAAGGCCTTCAAGCAAGCCGAGCCGGTCAAGGCCAGCGGCTGCGAAGATGCCTCCACGCCAAAGGTTGCTTTTCACCTTGGCCAACCGCGTCTCGACGTTGCCGCGCAACCCCACCGACGTGTGGTCGGGATGTCGATGCAACCACTGGGCCTTGCGCCGAATGCTGCCAGTGGCCACCACGGTGGACAACGGGTCGTGCCCGACCAGCACATCGCCTGGCAGCCCGCGTTCCAGAACCGCCCAAGCTTCCATGGGCGCGGGGAGCTGGGTGGGCACGTCTTTCATGCTGTGCACCGCCAAATCCACTTCATCTGCCAACAAGGCGTCGTCCAAGGCTTTGGTGAAGATGCCCGTCCCCATGCTCTGCAAAGGCCGATCCTGGATGCGATCTCCCTTGGTTTGAATGACCACGGGTTGGGCAGGCACCCCGAGCCTCGCCAGGGCATCTTGGATCCGGTGTGCTTGATAGAGAGCGAGTTGACTCCCTCGTGTGCCGATTTTCACGACCGACATGTCAGGAATTGGAGGGATGAAACGCCTGGCCAAACACCTCCATGTCTTCCTCCACCTTGTCGCTTTTGGTTTTCAAATACGTGGCCACCTGGGTGGTGACCTTCTGAATGAGCTTTTCAGAGAGCTGCACCAACCGCTCCTCGTCTTCTTCACCGTCCGGCTTCAGCTTGCCCAATTCGACGTCGCGGTAATTCCGCAAGGTTTGGGTCACGGCGCCCAGCAACGGGGCCACCTTGGACGCGTCCACCCATGCCTTGAATTCCTGCAACTCTTCTTCCACAATGCGCTCGGCGTGCGGGAAATGGTGCTTGCGTGCGTTCAACTGGCGCAACGCGTGCTGGCTCATCTCGTCCACATCCACCAGCACCACGTTGGGAAAGTCCGCCACGGCAGGGTCGACGTTGCGCGGCATGCTCATGTCCAGGACGAGCAACGCCTGGTCGGCATGCATCATGTCCGGAGTGACGGTGTACCCCTGAGCCCCGGTGGCGACAATGAGCACCCGCGCTTTGAGAATGGCCGGGGTCAGATCGTCGAGTTGCGCCGAAGTGAAGCCATAGACGTCCGCGGCATGTCGGGCCTTCGCTTCGTCTCGGTTGACCACGGTGATGGACGCTTTGCTGGCATGCTTCGCCAGGTTCTTGCACGTGTTTCGGCCCAGTTTCCCGAGGCCAAGCAGCACCACTTCCACCCCTTCCAGGCTGGACAAATGGTGTCGCATGCATTGCACCGCGCTGAACGCCACCGACGTCGCGCCAGAGCTCAATCCAGTCTCCGACTTCACGCGCTTGCTGGCCTTGAGCACCAACGACACCACACGGTCCAACCAAGCGACGTCCCCGCCGTGGTCCTTGGCTTGGCGCATCGCCAACTTCAACTGACCGGCAATTTCTGTGTCGCCAGGGATTTGGGATTCAAGCGCACAGCCCACGCGGAACAAATGCGCCACCGCCTCCATGCCATGCACCGCAAGTTGGGCCTGGGCCCATGCATCGTCCTCCACGGCCATGTGTGCTTGAATCAAGTCGTGAGCATGGTTCGGATCAAAGTCCGACCAATACACCTCCGTGCGGTTGCACGTGGAGAGAACCATGGTGTTGCGGGCCCCGCGGGCGTTCAATGCCTCGAGCAAGGTTCCTTGGGCCTCCGGGCCCATGGTGAAGGCGTCGCGCGAGCTGGCCTCCGCCTTTTTGAAGGAAAAACTCAACGCTTGAAACGACCCCAGCACCTTGTCCACACTTGCCATCGGTGCAAAATTAGGGGGGCGTTTTCTTGGGAATGGCCTTCACATTGTCCGCGTTTTGTCAAACGTGAGAATCAGGGTCATGAAGGCCTTTGAGTCGGGGGGCGTGGTTTGTTCTTTCGTTGCGCGGCAGGCCAACCCTCCGCAAGACCCTCATGAAACAAGGCATCTTTCTCATCAATTTGGGCTCGCCCGACAGTCCCATCAAGGAAGACGTGCGCACGTACCTGGACGAATTTCTGATGGATCCCCGGGTGGTCGACTTGCCCAAAGTGTTCCGCACGCTGCTGGTGCGAGGCATCATCCTGAACACACGGCCCAAAAAATCGGCCGAAGCCTACGCCGAAATTTGGACCGACGAGGGATCTCCGCTCATCGTGTACTCGGAGAAGGTGCGGGACTTGCTGCAGGCGCGGGTCGACGTCCCGGTGGTGCTCGGCATGCGCTACGGCTCCATGAGCATCAAAAAGGGCCTCGCGCAATTGGCCGACCACGGCGTGGAGCACGCCCTGGTCATCCCCCTGTACCCGCAATTCGCAATGTCCACCACCGAGACGGTCGTGGAGAAGGTGAAAGAGGTGGTGCATGCGTCTCACCCAGGCATGAAGACGGAGTTCTTGCCCCCCTTCTACGGCACCGACGAGTACATCCACGCCTTGGCGGAATCGGCGAAGCTGGCCGCGAACCACGAGGACTACGACCGCATCCTGTTTTCCTATCACGGCGTGCCAGAGCGGCACATCCGCAAGTCGGACCTCACCGGCAAGCATTGCAAAATGGACGGCTCCTGCTGCAACACGCCGAGTCCGGCCCACGCCGAGTGCTACCGCCACCAGTGCTTCCAGACGACCAAAAACTTGGCCAAAGCCCTCAACCTGCCCGAGGAAAAGTGCTTCAGCGCGTTCCAAAGTCGCTTGGGCCTCGATCCGTGGCTGAAGCCCTACACCGCCGACACCCTGAAGAAGATGCCCGACCAAGGCATCAAGAAACTCGCCGTCCTGACGCCTTCCTTCGTGTCCGACTGCCTGGAGACGCTCGAGGAGATGGACATGGAAAACCGCGAAATCTTTGAGGAAGCCGGCGGCGAAACCTACGATTTCATCCCGTGCTTGAACACCAGCGAAGCCTGGATTCAAGCCCTGGAAACGTGGTCCAACGCGTGGCAACGCGGGGACCTCACCACCACACCTTTGACATGATCTACCGACGTTCTTCGGCCCTATTCACCGAAGCCCAATCCGCCATCCCGGGCGGCGTGAACTCTCCGGTTCGGGCGTTCAAGTCCGTCGGCGGCCACCCCATTTACATGGAAAGCGCCCGGGGCGCACACCTGCGCGACGTCGACGGCAACACCTACATCGACTACATCAATTCCTGGGGCCCCCAAATCTTGGGACACGCCCACCCACCTGTGATTGACGCCGTGAAGCGCGCGGCGGAAAAGGGGACGTCGTTTGGCACCCCCACAGAATTGGAAACGCAGATTGCGGAGCTCATTTGTGAGATGGTTCCGTACGTCGACCAAATCCGAATGGTCAACTCCGGCACCGAGGCGTGCATGAGTGCCATTCGATTGGCCCGAGGATTCACGGGGCGGGAAAAGATTGTGAAGTTCGCCGGCTGCTACCATGGGCACTCCGACGCGTTCCTCATCCAAGCCGGAAGTGGCGCCGTCACGTTTGGCGCCCCCAGCTCGCCTGGGGTCACCCAAGGCACGGCGAAAGACACCCTGCTTGCCCCCTACAACGACCTCGAGGCCGTCGAGGCGTTGCTCCACGAACACGACGGTCAAGTGGCCGCCATCATCGTCGAACCTGTCGCCGGCAACATGGGGTGCATCCCGCCACAACCCGGATTCTTGGAAGGGTTGAAAGCCGCTTGTGCCGCACATGGCACGTTGCTCATCTTCGACGAGGTCATGACCGGATTCAGGCTGGCCGCAGGAGGCGCGGCCGAAGTCTATGGCGTCACGCCCGACATGGTGTGCTTCGGCAAGGTCATCGGCGGGGGACTTCCTGTGGGGGCGTTCGCGGCCCGCCGCGAAATCATGGTCCACTTGGCCCCCGAAGGGCCCGTGTACCAGGCGGGCACGCTCTCCGGAAATCCTTTGGCCATGTCGGCTGGATTCACCCTCTTGTCCGAGCTCCACAACACGCCGGAGGTCTATGCTGGCCTCGCCGACAGGGGCGCGACCCTCGCCAACGGCATCCGCGACGTGATGACAGAAAAGTCGATCCCGCACCAAGTCAACCAAGTGGGGTCCATGCTGTCGCTGCACCTCTGCGAGGCGCATGTGGTGGATTTCGAGACGGCAAAAGCCGGGGACAACGCCCATTTCAAAGCGCTCTTTCACCACATGCTGGACGAGGGCATATACCTCCCCCCGTCCGCATACGAATCTTGGTTCTTGTGCAGCCTCATCGACGACGTGGTTCAGGACCAAACCCTGTCCGCCCTGCGGTCCTTCAGCCCCAGCTGATTCACTTCTTGGGCTGGTGCCGCTCGTTGTGGTCGCGGCGGCGTTGGGTCATTTGCTCCAGCTCGGCGCCCCAGTCGTTCAGGTCCTCTGGGTCCTCCGGGTTGAACTTCGGAGGGCGCTTGGCATGCACGTTCTTCAAGTCTCGCTTCCTGCCCATGCCGATTCAATCGCGTTTGGCAGGAAGTTGTTCAAGCCTGAACACAACGTGTTGACATCCAAATCCATGCCCTACCTTGGAGACATGTCCAAGATTTCACTTCTTCTCGGTGCCACGTTGACTCTGGGCCTCGGTCTGCAAGGCTTGGCCCAATGCAACAGCTGCGAGCCCGACCTCAGTTGCGCGGCGGCGGATTTTCCTGTCTTGTGTCCCGAAACGCTGTCAGACGCCACGGCGGGCGAGCCCTACGAGGAAGTCATCACCTTCAACTTGCCCCCCGTGGTGGTGGACCCCGCCACCGACCTGTCGGTGGACCTGCTGTCGGTGACCATTTCCAGTGTCATGGGACTGCCCTTTGGGTTGGAGTTCACGCCGAGCAACGCCGACGGCACCTACGAACCTGGCAACGGCGAGACCTACGGCTGCGCGACCGTCTGCGGCACCCCCCTCTCAGCCGGCGAATACCTTGTGGACATCAACGTGGCAGTGGTGGCTTCGGCGTTTGGGTTCGAGCAGAGCGCGGACCAAAGTTTCTCCCTCGCCCTCACCGTCCTGCCTGGGGACAACCCCGACGCGGTGAGTTCCTTCGAACTCAGCACCCTTTCTGGATGTGCGCCGCTTGACATGACAGGAACGGCCCTCGTCACAGACGCCGGCGCCACGCACGCTTGGGACTTTGGCAACGGACAGGGCTCCGACGAGGCCAACCCCGCGATCACCTTCGACTCGACGGGCACGTACACAGTGCAACTCGCCACGGAAGTGGAGGCCCTGACGTTGACCCAGGTGGCCATCAGCTCGCTGGGGGGCGGATGGGGCCAAGACCTGGACGATGTCTTCGGACAACCTGACCCATACTTCGTGTTGAGTGACGCCAATGGAACCCTTTACACTTCCGCCTACGGCTCAGAAACCCAAACCCCCACGCTGGGCGGGTTCAGCATTCCCTTGGACTTTGGAGCGTCGTACAACATCGCGTTTTACGACAGCGACACTTTCACCAACGACGACTTCTTGGGGGCCTCGGACTTTGTGGCGGAAGGGGGCGGCGAGGTGACGGTCTCCAACAGCACGACTGCCACCCTGACTTTGACCTCTTCCGTCGTGGGCTCGTTCAACGAGTCGTTGAGCGTGGTGGTCTTCGACGACCTGAATGTGTGGCTAGACATGGATGGAGACGGATTCGGGGACCCCGCTGTGCCCGTGGACGCGTGCGCTCCTGACAACACCCTACCCTACGCCTTCAACAACGCGGACTGCGACGACGCCAACGCCAACGTGTACCTCGACGCGGGCCCGACAGGCGAAGGGGTCGACAACAATTGCGACGGCGTCTTGAGCCCGGACGAGATAGTGCCTTGTCCCGGGGATTTGAACCTGGACACCCAGGTGTCCGTGGCCGACGTGCTTGTCATGCTCGGAGACTTTGGATGTGTGTCGGCTTGCACAACGGACTTGACGTCCGACGGCTCGGTGGGCGTGGAAGACCTGTTGGCGCTGCTGGCCTACTTCGGGACGCAGTGCTGATGCCGGGATGACCCTAGCAGCGAGGTCAGCAGAAGCTGCCGTAGACGGACAGAATGTCCAAGAAGTCGCTCACGGTGACTTGGCCGTCGCCGTCCACGTCGGCCGTGCAATTTGACGTGCACCCGAATTCCGACAACGCCGCCAAGATGTCCGACACCGTGACGACGCCGTCGTTGTCGATGTCTTGCGGGCAGCCGCAGGTCTCGCAGCTCCCGTCGTCGTAGAGCGCATCTGAGTCGTAGTTGCACGCCTCAGGGTCGGTGCATCCGAGCACACAATCGCCTTCGATGTTGGCGTCGAGCCACGCCGTGCGGGCGTCGATCCAGTCGCGCAGGAACTGCACTTCTTCGTCGTACGTCTGGCCGATGAACACGTTGGGCCACACGTATTGTCCAAGGCGTGGCCAACGCGCGTGGTCCCGCACCTGGGGCACAGCCAGCACCGTCGCGAGCGAATCGACGATGGCGTCGATCGCCTCGTCGCTCCACACGTCGGCGCGGTAGGCGTCCCACATGCAGCGCGTCAAGCCCCGGTAGTCGGGGTCCTCCCTGAGTCGCTCGAACCAAAACGGGTGCAGCACCCGGCAGCCCGTGTTGGACTCAAACCCTTCTGTGGGATAACTGTCGCAACCGTCGGCGTTCCCAAATCCCAAATTGTAATCCCACCAAGGCCCCATCACAATCTTGCCGCCGTCCGAGTCCTTTTCCTTGTAGAAATATTGGCTCAGGCGGAACGCGTCGACGTTTTTGGTGATCTCGCTCGCGAAGTACATTTCAATGAAGGACTCCGTGTCAATGTACGCGGCATAGCCTAATTCGGGGTCTGTGAAATTGGGTCCTGCCAAGGCATGCTCGAAGGCCGTGAAGTGGTCCTCGATGTACTCAAGTTGAAGCGGGTGCAACTCGTCGGCCTCGGGCTTGTGCATCTGAATTTGCTGGGTCTCGCCGCCGAGTTTGGGGTAAGGGGAGTTCCACCCTCCCTCGTAGTCGCCCTGCACGCGGTCCACCTTCATGATGTACCCGCCGGTCACTTCGTTGCCTGCGGTGTCGGTGGGGAGCAAGGTGGCGATGTCCACGCGGTCGTCGTCACGCTTGATGTTTTCCATGAACATGTACACCCCGCGGTAGTCGCCGTTGATGTACAGCTCGCAGTACCTGCGGCGGGTGGTGTATTGACCGACCGCGGTCCCCATCTCGTAGATGACGGCGTTGCGCATCAAGGACTTGTCGGAGTAGGGTCCGTGAAGAATCCAGTCGTTTTCAGAGGGCATGCCCATCAGAGGCACGTTGTTGTTGGCCCCGGTGGAATCCTGGGTTTCCAGGGCGTACGACTGCTTGGGGAAGAACTGCGAAGAAGACCCCCGAATTTCGATGGTGATTTGGCCGTTGTATTCGTTGGGCTCGTCGGCCAACGTGTTGAGTCCCCCGGGCAAGTTGGTGACCTTCATGTTGGCCACGATGCGGGGGTCGTCGAGGATGGGGGTGTCCGTGGTGATTTGGACCAACGGCAACGTGGACTCGTTCATGTACACGCACGAGCCGTCGTCTTCAGAAGCGGCGGCGAAGTGGTTGATCGCCTCAGGATCGGTGCATCCTTGAATGGCTGCACACGTCCCGTCGGTGGTGCATTGGGAAAAGCATGTGCTCACGGTGTACGACGACGTGACGTTGTCCAAGTAGCGGTCGTTCCAATGGGACGGATCCGCACAGTCCTGGCCACCGATGAACTCCTTGCAGCTCCAGTCCTGGCATGCGCCGTTGGTGAAGGTGTAGTGTCCAGAAAATCCGTGGGGCAATTCCAGGACCAAATTCCAGATGTCGTCTCCGTCTGGATCGGTGAAGGGGTACAGCCCCGGCGTGCCGAAGGGACCTCCAGCCAGGTACACCCCCTCGGGGGACACAGACTCGTTGGACATGTTGAGGTTGAACGTCAAAAAATGCGTGTCCGACGTCGATGGCACGAACCAGCCTGGCAGGTCGCCGAAGGTGACATCCGGGGCTGAGGTGCCGATGAACATGAACGGACGCGCCGTCAAATCAGACGACCCGGGCCCCACGTTGTGCACCTCGATGGCCAGGGTGTTCTCCCCTTGCACAAAGGCTGAGGCGGGGTCGAGGTTGATGAATTCAGGGATGCCTCCGCCGTACAACACGGCTTCTTGGTCCACCGAAAGCGTCGCATCCCACGCCACGAAATCTCCAGGGCTGCCGCAATTGCCTCGGCCGATTTCCACCCCATTGAGGTAGGCCACGTACCCGTCGTCGTAGTCCATCGCAAACACGGCTTCTTCCATGGCGGCCAGGTCGTCGATGGTGAACTGGTGGCGCAGGTAAATGCTCGTGGTGGTGGGCACCACCGTGGCGTCGTCTCCGTCTCCGTAACCAAATCCAGAGGGCCCTTCCGCCCAAGTCTCGTCGTTGAAACTCGATTCCTTCCAATATTGAATGGGCTCGAACGACGGAATGAGGAAACGCCATGTGGTGCCGTCCTGGACGACAGACTCCCAGTGGTCGATGTCGGCCTGCGCCGTTCCCGACACGAGCGAGAAGACCAGGACGATGAGAAGAAGTGCAACTCGACGCATGTCCTAAAATACAACATCCGTCCATGACAAGGGTCCTGCCCGTCCCAAGACCAACGCAAAAGCGGGCCACCTGGTTGGGCGACCCGCTTCGCGTTTCATGCGTTGAAACCCGTCAGTCGATCACCCACGTGCAGACGTCGTCCCACAACGAAGGGGTTCAGGCCAACGCAAGTCAAAAACACAACGTACATTGCCTCAAACCCTTACATCATGAAAACTTCTGTTTCACTCACCATCCTTGGTGTCTACAATGCGCTGATGGGCGTCATGTGCCTGCTGATGCCCGGAGACATGGGCGCCGCCGCCATCGGCGAGGCCAACGCAGCCAACCCTGAATTGCTGGAAATGGCGACCATGTTCCATTACGGCATCGGTCACGCCATCTCCATGTGCGGCCTCATCCTGCTCATGATCCGCAAGAGCGCAATGGACACCGCCAAAAACGCCTTGCTCGCCTATTGCATTGGCACTGCCCTGCTCCTCACCTTGTTTGCCACCGTGTTCTCGAACACCCCAGTAATGGAATTCAGCTTGGAAATGGCCGTTCCGGACATCCTGGCGATGGGCGTCGCACTCTTCGGCTACTTCAAGGCCAAGTGACCGACCCCACCTCTTCAACCCAATAAAGGCACCCCGCGGGGTGCCTTTTTCATGTCTTCAAGTTTGAGTCTGAACAAGCTTCACTTCACGAAGCTCCACGTCGCACGCGCCCCATCTGAGACCACCTGAACCGTGTACACGCCCACCTCCCAAGCAGCCGCAGAAAACACGATGTGCTGTTGAGATGAACGCATGATGGCAGACGCCACCAACCGGCCTTGCATGTCGCGGACGCTCACCATTGCGTCGCCCAAGAGCGGTGACGCCAATTGAACGTTCAACTGGTCAGCCACAGGCACCGGGAACACGACGCCCTTCAGGGCCGCCATGTCGTCGATGCCGGAGACCGTCATCGTCAAACTGGCCGAGGTCGTGCATCCGTTGGCGTCGGTCACAATCGCGGTGTACAACCCGACAGAAAGCGAATCAGGATTCACCTCGATGCCATTCATGTCATTCCACACGACCACGTAATACGGCGTGCCTCCCACCACCGTCGCCTCGGCTTGGCCGTCACCGGCCCCGGTGTCTTCGGACACGATTGTGACCTCCACCTCGAGGGCGTCCGGCTCGCCAACCGTGAAGGGCGTTTCGCTGGTGCACCCTTGAAGGTCCGTCGCCACAAGCACGTAGTCGCCAGCCGTCAAGGTTTCTCCAGCACCGACCACCTCCACGGCGATCAACCCGTCGTCCAACAGCGCCATAGTCGCCTCATCCAAGGACAACACCCCCGCCTCACCGAAGCACAGCGCATCTTCCACCGTGTACCCCAAGACCGGACCTTCGCCGAACACACAGCTGCCGTCGTCCTCCGTGGCATTGGGGTCGAAGTTGCACGCCGCCGCGTCGGTGCAACCGGGCACGGGCTCAGCGTTGCACACCCCGCACGCCGCCCAGCACACCTCAGGCAAGATCACATCTTCTGTCACTTCCAGCGTACGATTCGTGAAGCCGTCGATGGTCGAAGTGCACGACATACCTTCGTCAAACATCTCCTGGTCGGTCCATCCGTCTACGGTGAATTTGTACTCGTACACGAGGCCCTGCTCCAACTCCTGGGTGTACTCGTACACGCCGTCCCCGTTGTCGTCGGTCATCGTGACACACGGGCCGCACCAACCGTTGAACGACCCGTTCAAGTTCACAGTGCCGTAGGCGCCCGGGTATTCATTCATGTCCACCCTGAACGTCACGTCCGCCGACGGCGGTGGCGGGACGCAATAGCCGTCCTCGGAACAGGTGCCAAAGCATGTGCTGATCGTCATGTCCTCCGTGATGGCAGGCAAAGTGCGGTCGTCCCAGTTGTTGGGGTCGCTGCAAGGCAGACCCGAGATGTTTTCCTTGCACGACCAATCGGGACAATTGCCGTTCAAAAAGATGTAGTTCCCTGTCAATCCCAGCGGCAGCGTCACATCCACGCTGTACATCCCGTCGCCGTCGGGGTCCGTCAACTGATGTTGGGTGGGGCCACCAATGACGCCGCCACCGAGGTAGACCCCGTCGGGCGACACATCTTCATTGACCATGTTCACCTCGAACGTCACCACGGCAGAGGCCGGCGGCGGGCCGCACGTCCCATCCGAGGAGCACTCTCCAAAGCACGTGCTGAGGGTCATGTCGCCCGTGACGATGGGCAGGGTCCGGTCGTCGAAGTTCGTCGGGTCGCTGCACGGCTGGCCGGCGATGTTCTCCTTGCAACTGAAATCGGGGCAATTCCCGTTCAGGAAGATGTAGTTGCCAGTGGTGCCGTTGGGAAGCACCACGTCCACGCTGTACACGTCGTCGCCGTCGGGGTCGGTCAATTGGTAGGCCGTCGCATCGCCCATGACGCCGCCGCCGAGGAACACGCCCGCGCTGGACACATTTTCGTTTTCCATGTTCAAATTGAACGTGACCACAGAGGTTTGGGCCCAGGCACCTGCCATGAGCAGGGCTGAAGCCCACAAGGAACAGAATCGTTTCATTGCGTAAGGATTGAGCAGGGCCGTAAGTTCTGCGTTTTCATCCACATGCGCCTCGACCTGCGTTCGCAAATCGTTCACATCGCCAGGTGGATGTCCCTCAGAGGTGAGGCCGAACGCTACTTTTGCCGGCATGGCGCGGGATTCTTCTCCCTTGATTGTGGGCGTCGGTTTCCAAAAAACCGGCACCTCCTCGTTGCGCGACGCGTTGCGCATCTTGGGGTACCACGTGGGGGACAACAACCACCAAGTGCTTTGGCCTTACCTCCACGGGAATATGTCCCGCGTCCTGCGGAAACTGCAGCAATTCGACGCGGTGGAAGACAACCCTTGGCCGCTCATGTACAAGGACCTCGACACCCTTGTGCCGGGCAGCAAATTCATCCTCACCGTCCGCGATCCTGAACGCTGGTACGAGAGTGTGGCGCGCCACATCGGCGACCTTCGAGATCCGATGCACGAGTGGATTTACGGCCGCGGAAAAGGCCTCCCCAAGGACGACAAAACCCACACCCTTGCCGTCTACCACAGGCACAACCAAGCGGTGATGGACCATTTCAAGGACCGCCCAAACGACCTGCTTGTGGTGGACTTCACGCAAGGCGCTGGGTGGGAAAAACTCTGCGCGTTTCTCGGACACCCGGTGCCCGATGCGCCCTTCCCGCACGCCAACAACAAGCGCAAGGAATCGGGCGCTGGCCCGTCGCTTCGCAGGCGGTTGAAGGTGACCAAGAAGCGCGTGAAGTACGCGGCCCAGATCGCCTACCTGCGAGCAAGGGGGATGCTTTGAAGTCGCGTCAGATGCGCTTCAGCTCGGTCTTTCGGTGGGGCGATTCCACGCCCCCCGTGTGGTCGATGGCCTGAGGCTCGAACAGCACGATCCACGTTTCCGCGTCGGCGACAGGTTTGTGTTCCACGCCGCGCGGGACGACGACCATTTGGCCTGCCGTCAGCGACTCGACCCGGTCGCGGTAGTGCATGTCAAACGCCCCCTTGAACACGTAAAAGAGCTCGTCCTCGTCGTGGTGGCTGTGCCACACGAACTCGCCCTGGATCTTGGCGACTTTGACGTCTTGGCCGTTGAGCGAGGCCACGATGTGGGGGTGCCAATGGTCGGTGACCAGGTCGAATTTGGCGTGAAGGTCGATGGGCAGCATGCCCCAAGGTCGCCCGCAATGGGCAAATAGGCCGCCGGTTCAGGAAGGGGCCATGCTAACTTGCCGCCATGCAGAAGAAAATCATGCTCCTCGGCTCTGGTGAGCTCGGAAAAGAAGTCGTCATCGCCCTTCTACCGGTACCTCGGCATTTGGAAGCGCCACCGCGGTTGGTTTGAGTCCAAATCTGGCAACCCAGCCTCCCAAGTTTGAACGCCGGGGCGACTGCCTGTGAGATGTTGCATTCTCGACACTTCACCATATTTTCATCCGCATGACGGAGTCCAAGCCTCACCCAGACACGTTGACAGGATCCAAGGTGCTTGCAAACATTCGCATGACCTTCATCCTGCTTGCCGTCTTCATCTTGGTCCTCTTGAGTCTCCTGCTGAGGCTCGTGTTCACGTTGCTTCCCAAGCACCTCTTCCTCCGATTCAACGTGAGATTTGTCATCCATCCATTCTCTCGTCTGTTGATGAGGATTGTGGGGGTGAAGCTTGAGGTTCATGGCAACATCCCTTCCTCTCGCCACTTGATTGTGAGCAACCACCAGGGGATTTTGGACTCCCTTCTTCACATGGCCATCAGCCCGTGTATGGTCATTTCCAACGCACTGATTCGAAACATGAAGGTCATTGGCGCCGTGATGGAGCTGTTGGGCTTCGTCTTTGTGGATCGAAGCAGGCGCAAGTCGATCGTGGAGCTCCTGCAACCTGCCACCAGCATGATGACCCAATCGAAGGTGAATATGGGGTTCTTTCCAGAAGGAAAGTCGGGCGACGGCATTGAACTCCTTCCTTTTCATTCACCCTTCTTCAAAATTGCAATCGATTCAAATGCAGGCATTCAGCCTTTGGCATTCCGATGGACGCACGCCAATGGTCATGCCGTCAGCCCCGCACAGCGAATGACCTTCACCTACCTCGTGAAATATGGATCCATCGTTCAGCACCTTTCCAACCTGCTTGGGTTGCGACAAAAAGTGCTCGTGGTCAAAGTGTTGAATCCCATCTCTGCCCATGAAATCGCCGAGAATAATTGGACGCGAAAGGAAGTTTCTCAGCGATCCGAAGACTTGATTCGCGAGGCCATGGCTGACGACTCCAGTTGGTGACGAGCAGGACATTCTCAAGGGCTATACTTGGCCTCACTTCAAAAAGGACGCCACGAACACGCGGTGTCGCATTTCAGAGTGCGGATAAGACAACCTTCGTTCGCGATGTCCTCCGCTGAAAAGATCAACTTTCGTTGGACAATCGACTCTGAATCAAATACGCCGCACTTGGCAACAGGTAGGGGCTGAGCACCGTGAAGATGTGCTTGAGGCCTTTGTGCCGGAGCTTGAGGCTGTCGGTGTCGGGGTACTTTTTCCCCGAGAAGTCCAGCCAATACCGACCGATGACAAGGATGATTTCCGAGAGGTCCTCCATTTCTGACGGCGTCATGTTAAGCAGGCCATGCCTACCAGCGTGGCGGATGCGGTCTTCTGTCCACGTGTCCAGAAAATCGTTGATGACCCGCGAAGTCTGCAAAGCGGGCTCATTGGCATCGAGTACAGTCCCGAAGTCGTCGCGGAGGATGTAGCGGAAGTCCCATATCACGTCGTAAGCAGCGAAGATGCCGGCAACAATCGTTTCCGCGTCGGTGGCATCTGCATTGAGGTTGGCGCCCTCGAACACTTGCTCGAGGAGTTCGATGTGGGCCACAAGAATGTCCTTCTTGGTCCGGAAGTGGTACCACAGGGAACCTTCAAGCACACCAGATTTTTCGGCGATGGATGCGGTGGTGACCGCGCCGAAACCGCGCTCATTGAACAGGACCAGGCTGGCCTCCAGAAGCTTGTCCCGCGTTTTGGACGAGAACCGTTCGAGGGTGGCGGTTGTCAGCAGTTTGGATGCGACGTCAGTCATGGGCAAGGTGGGCTTTCATCCCCTCAGGAATTCGCGGGTTCATCACTCGAAACCACAGGGGGGGTACGAGGCTGAGTAGGATGGAAGCTGGATAACCTAGGGGCAGTGTCGGACTCTCGTCATGGCTGTCCAGCACTTGGTATTTCTTCGTGGACTTGTAGTGGTGGTCGCTGTGTCGAGTGAGCTCATACAACGCGATCCGGCCGATGTTGAAGTTGGAATTCCACGAGTGGTGCGGGCGGACAATCTCATAGCGCCCAGACTCCGTCTTGAGGCGGCGCAAGCCATAATGCTCGATGTAGTTGATGCACTCGAGAAAGAGGAAGGCGGTGACCCCGACCGTTATGGCGAACAGCAACCCCGCCGTGCCGAACAGCAGATATACGCCGAACAAGTACGCCGGCTGGATGAGGTGGTACCACAGCATGTCGTTTTTCACTGAGAAGATGGACAGGCCTTGCCGCTTGAGGAGGTCAAGTTGGATTCGCCAAGCGCTCACGTATTGCCGGGTGACGGAAGTGAACCAGAAGCCGTAGACGGTTTGGTTGTATCGGGCTGTGGCCCCGTCCTCCGGGGTGGCAACACGCAGGTGGTGCCCGTAGTTGTGCTCGATGAAGAAGTGCATGTACAAGCATGGCATGTAGAGAAGCTTGCTCATGAGGCGCTCCACCAGCGACTTGCGGTGGCCAAGTTCATGGGCGACGTTGATGCCGTTGGTGGCCAGCAAAATGCCTCCGGACAAGGCAAGACCAATCATCTCGTAGCGCTCGTAGCTCTCCGTTTGCACCTGAAGCAATCCATATGCGAGAATGCCGAAGACAATGGGCACGTTCAGGTACAGCATTGAATCGAAAATCCACTGGGTGTTCTTGTAGGCGACCTCATCGGCTTCGAGGTTGTCCGTGGTCTCCCCCGTAATCACGTCGAGCAGGGGGATGACGATGAAGGCGTAGACCACGGTGGTGTATGTCCAGAGGCCGTGCGAGGCAAAGGACACAAACACGGCCAAAGGCATCGTGTAGGCAAAGAGGTATTTCAGGTCTTTCAAAATCAAAGCATCGGAGTTTTGGGTAATCACCCAAGTCCTCCAATGTACTCCGTTTTTGGGTATTCACCCAAATCACTCATCCCTGCTCAGTCATGTGATACAGCGGAGATGATCAAAGCCATCCGTAGGGGATTCCCTCACCCCTCGATTTCACTGGGATTCCGACGACTTAGCGGGATTGATGTTCCCGTTGCTGTTCCAAAATTCGTTTCGTCGTTGTTTTAAACGGAGAAAATCCTTCACCATTGTTTCCACACTCCACAAGGCGTTCACAGCGTTTTCAAGGGGTCTGGAAGCAAAAACCCCGCTCCTTGGGGGAAGCGGGGAATTCTTGTTGTAGCCCGTAGGGGATTTGAACCCCTGCTACCAGGATGAAAACCTGGCGTCCTAACCCCTAGACGAACGGGCCAAAGAAGACCGCAAAGATAGTCAGGTTCTTCCTTCTCCGCAAGGTGCACCAGAAAAAATGCGTGCCTGGGGAACGGCCGCCTCAGGCGAGGTACGCACGCAACATCCAGGAGGTCTTTTCCTGCTCCCGAACGTAATCGCTCATGAGGGCGTGGGTGCCCTCATCTCCCGTTTGCTCAGCAGCTGAGAGCAATGCCCGCTCTCGAACGAGCAACACCCCGAAGGCCGCCGCGCAGTGACGGATCGCTTCCACCCCGTCGTGCACCTCCTTGACCGCTGGGATGGTGGCGCCAGCCACGTAGTCCTGCATGGTGTGCAACGGCTGGCCTCCCAAGGTCAACACGCGCTCGGCCACCTCGTCGATTTTGACTTGGAGGTCCGTGTAGAATTCTTCGAATTTGGCATGCAGCTCAAAGAAGTTTTGGCCTTGGACGTTCCAATGGAAGCCTCTCACGTTCTGGTAAAACACGTGCAAGTCGCACAACAGGGCGTTCAGCTCTTTGCAAAGTGCGGCGCTGTCGTCGGGGTTCAGGCCGATGGGAAGGTTGGCGTCCATGGATCAGTAGGCTTTGGCAAACAACACGCGACGGGCGCTGGGTGCGCCAGTCTTGATGCACGTCCCTGGTGTGGTGTCTCCGTCGTAAGGAATGCAACGGATGGTCGCCCTCGTTTCTTGCTTGATGCGCTCCTCGGTCTCGGCGGTGCCATCCCAGTGGGCGCTCACAAAGCCGCCTTTGTCCAACGCTTCCAAGAATCCCTCCCAGGTGTCCGCCACGTGGGTGTGGGTCTTGATGCGTTCATGGACGCTCGCAGTCAGGGTCGCCTGAATGTCGTCGAGCTGCGTCCGGACTTGGGCCACGAGACCATCCAACGACACGAAGTCTTTGGTTTTGGTGTCGCGACGCGCCAATTCACACGTGCCTTTGGCCAAATCGCGAGGGCCCATCGCGATGCGCAACGGCACTCCCTTCAACTCGTACTCGGCGAATTTCCATCCGCTGCGCTTGGTGTCGTCGTCGTCCAACTTCACACGGATGCCCGCCGCCTTCAACTCGTCGGCGACGGCTTGGCACTTGGCCACGATCTCGTCCATTTGGTCTTGGCCCTTGTATATGGGCACGATGACCACTTCAATCGGCGCAAGCTTCGGCGGCAGCACCAAGCCTTGGTCGTCGCTGTGGGTCATGATGAGGGCGCCCATCAAGCGGGTGCTCACCCCCCATGAGGTGGCCCAGACGTGCGACTTGCCGCCTTTTTTGTCGGCGAAGGTGACGTCGAAGGCCTTCGCGAAGTTTTGGCCCAAGAAGTGAGACGTCCCCGCCTGCAAGGCCTTGCCGTCTTGCATGAGCGCTTCGATGCAGTAGGTGTCCTCGGCGCCCGCGAACCGTTCGCTTTCTGTCTTCACCCCTTTCACCACAGGCATGGCCATGTAGTTCTCAGCAAAGTCCGCGTAGACCTCGAGCATCTTCTTGGCCTCCTCCACGGCTTCGTCTTTGGCGGCGTGGGCGGTGTGCCCTTCCTGCCAAAGGAATTCGGCAGTCCGCAAGAACAAGCGTGTCCGCATCTCCCAGCGCACGACGTTGGCCCACTGGTTCACCAGCAAGGGCAAATCGCGGTAACTCTGAATCCAATTCTTGTACGTGTTCCAAATGATGGTCTCGGACGTCGGACGGACGATGAGCTCTTCCTCGAGGCGGGCGTCCGGATCCACGACCACCCCTTCCCCATTGGGATCGTTCTTCAACCTGTAGTGAGTCACCACAGCGCACTCCTTGGCAAATCCCTCCACGTGGGCGGCTTCCTTGCTGAGGTAGCTCTTTGGAATGAAGAGCGGGAAGTAGGCGTTCACGTGCCCGGTGTCCTTGAACATGCCGTCAAGCACGTCCTTCATTCGCTCCCAAATGGCAAACCCGTATGGCTTGATGACCATGCACCCCTTCACATCGCTGTGCTGGGCGAGGTCCGCCTGCACGACAAGTTCGTTGTACCATTTGCTGTAATCATCGTCGCGGGACGTCAGTTTGCTGGCCATTTTGGTATGGTTTGTGTTGTAGAGTGTGAGAAGCCTCTTAAAGTCACGCAAAACTACAGAATGTGCTAACTTCAACCACCCGCCCATGATCCGCTCCTTCCCCACCTTCTTTTCGACGCCTGCCGCATGGATTTCACTGCTCGGGCTGACCGTAACTATGGCCAGCTGTGGCGGGTCGTTCAGGCAGGCCTCAGCTTTGGAAGACGACGAATTGTACCTCAGTCAAGGCGAGGAGTTTTTGACCGACGAAGAGTACCTCTCTTACGCGTTTGAACAGGCAGGCTTCAGCGAGTCCGAAGAACTCGACATGGACAGCCGGGCGGGTGACGGGTTCAACAGCAACTTCGGGTACGTGCCCCAGAGCCTGCGTGGCCGGTCCATGCTCCGCGGGTACATGACGCCGTACGGCGCAGCTGGCTTCGGCCCCAACCCATACGACCCTTACGGCAGCGCCTTCTATGGAGGCTACAATCCTTACGATCCCTATGGAACAAGCATGGGTTGGAACAACGGTTGGAGCAACAGCTGGGGCTCCCCCAGCGGCTGGGGAATGAACCCCTACATGGGATACGGCTTCGGGTCTGGCTTTGGCTACAACCCCTATGCCTACAACCCTTACGGGCTCAACAACGGCTTCAACAACGGTTGGGGCGGTGGGTACAACGTCTACCAAGGGTCAGGATGGTTCGGCGGGGGCGAATCCACGGGAGGATTGCCAATTGTGGTGGCGCCGCGGACCCCGATTTGGGCTTCGTCGTCCATCAACAGCGCCACGGGCGGCCGCCGCTTGCTGACCAACAAAATGGACGCTGGCACCTCAAGCAACACATCTGGCTCCGCACAACCCAGGGTCTTCTGGCGCACCGTGTCCGACGCTGCCGAAACCATCGAAGGCTCCTGGGAAGACAACCGACCTGAACAGACCACCCCACGGGCAACGCGCTCCAAGTCGCGTTCTTCCTCGAGTGCCGGGCAATCCGGTGGGTCTTCTTCCCCTTCACGGAGTTCAAGCTCCTGGTCGTCGGGGTCCAGGCCTTCCAATTCGGGCAGCAACCGGTCGCAAACCCGCCCAAGCTCCCCAAGCAGGCCTTCCAGCGGCGGCCAAAGCACCAGGGGCAGCGGCCGGTCAGGAGGTCGTGGCGGTTCACCCCGACGCTGAACGGACATGATGATTCGCTTCTTCACACGTGCATTCGTAGCCACGGCATTTGTTGCGGCCATGCCTTCGATGGGCCTTGCCCAAAACGAAGCCGACGTGCTACGTTACGGATGGGTTGTCCCCCTGGGCAGCAGCAGAACCATGGCCATGGGCGGGGCGTTCGGCGCCCTGGGGGCCGACCTCGGCAGCATGGGCATCAACCCTGCGGGGTTGGGCTTGTACCGGCGCGGCGATTTGGCCATCGCCACAGGGATGAACAGCGCCAACACCGACGCCAGTTGGAACACCACCTCGGCCACCTCAGCCAAATTCCAAGGCACAACAGGCAACTTGGGGGTGGCCCTCACCTACCCCAGCGTGGACGCCGATTGGCCGTTTTTCACTTTGGCGGTGGGAAGGCAAGTGCGTATGCCATTCAACCAGCGCATCTTTATCGAAGGGGTGCCTTCTGAATCGACGGTGTCTGACTTGTTTGTGGAGCAGGCCTTGGACGACGCGGCCATCTACGGCTATACCTCCACCGACGAAGCGTTGGGCAGCGGCGACGTATTCCCTTATTCTGCGTCGCTGGCTTGGCGCACCCTCTTGCTCTTGCCCGACAACGACGACATCTACGCCACCGCTGTTGGTGGGCCGGTGGAGGTCAAGCGTGTGATTGAGCGGTCAGGCCGCATGTGGGAAACCCAAATCGGATTTGGCACTTGCTACCGGGACCGACTGAGCATCGGCGCCACGCTGGGCATGCCCAAGGTGGAATTTGAGGAGACCTCCACCCACCAAGAAACCACCGTCTCAGCGGAAGACGACCTCAGGTCGTGGGACTACAACGAGCGGCTCAACGTGGATGGGCAGGGCATCCTGCTGCGTGCTGGGGTGATCTGGCGTGTCACCTCCCAGCTGAGGATTGGACTCGCTCACCAAACCCGGGGCCGCATGACGCTGCTGGACAACTACAGCACCTCGTTGTCCACCCAGTGGGCGGACGACAGCGAACGCACCTCCTCCAGCCCCGTCACCAACAACGAGTACCTGATGTACACCCCACGGCGCACCACCGTGTCGGCGAGCTTCCTCATGGGCAAGCTGGGGGTGTTGGCCGCGGACTACGTCCACACCGATCTCCGAGAAGGCGAACTCGGAGACCCTGGCACAATCCTCTCTTCCGGCTACGACTACGCGGCGGAGAATGTGGCCGTGGACAGCAGCCTGCAGGTCGTTCGTGAAGCCAGGGTGGGCCTGGAGCTTCGCCTGGGGCCCTCGAAAGAATACCGCATCCGGATGGGTGGCGGTACCGGGAATTCTCCGCTCAACCCCAACGGCGTGGCCGCCGACGGCAGCCGTCACCACGCCAGTTTTGGCGCCGAATACCGCATTGGTGACGTGCACTTCAGCGTGGCATGGCGCCGCACGTGGCACTTGGAGGACTACCTGTTCATGGGGGCGATCCACCCCGAGAGCCGTGGCACGCTCGACCGCACTTCCGCAGCCTTGATGCTCGGGGCTGGGCTGCGCCTCTGAGCCTGCGCTTGCCAATCCTTCACGAAAGAGAAAAGCCCACCGAAGCGGGCTTTTTCTCGGGTCAGGCTTTCGCCGTTCCTCACTTCTTCAACTTGGCAATGGCCTTGTCCAGAAGGGTGTTCATGCGCGTCAACTCCTCTTCCGCGAGTTCCTTGTCCACAAGAATGCGGCCGCTGTGCTCGTCGACGATGATGCGCTTGCGCTGGGCAATGTCGATTTGGCGCTGGGGGGGGATCTTGATGAAAGTGCCTGCGCTGGCTTGACGCTCGATGGGCACCACGGCCAATCCGTTCTTCGCGGCGCCACGGATGCGGCGGTACGAATTCACGAGGCGGTCGTCGATGCCCTTGGCCATCTTGTCGCTGTGCGTTTGGAGGAGCTCCTCCTCAGCTTGGGTCTCGGCGATGATGGCCTCCAACTCTGCCTTCTTGGCGTCGAGGTCGGCTTGGCGCTGGTTGAAACGCTCGCGGGTGCCTTCGAGACCCTCTGCCTTTTGCTCGGTTTGGGCTTGGCACTCTCGGATGCGCTTCTCGCAAAGCTCAATCTCGAGGGTCTGGTACTCGATTTCCTTGGCGAGCGATTCGAACTCGCGGTTGTTCCGCACGTTGTTCTGTTGATCGGTGTACTTCTCAATCAACGCCTGGCTGTCCTTGATCTGCATTTGGTATGCCAAAATGCGTTGGTTCACCTGGTCGTTGTCGTCCTCCATGCGCTCGAGGCGGGCACGCAGGCCTTCCAACTCGTCTTCGAGGTCACCCACTTCCAAAGGAAGTTCGCCGCGCACCACGCGGAGGCGGTCGATGCGGGAGTCGATGATTTGAAGGTCGTAGAGGGCTCGGAGCTTGTCCTCAGCAGTGCTTGTTTTCTTCTTGGCCATACGGGTCGAAGTCAATCTTGGTTTCAGCGAAAAGCAACAGGGTTCGTCTGGATTTCAGTCAAACGGACTGCAAAATTAGGGAATTTCTCGTTGATTTTGTTGGAAATCAAGGCGCTGGTTTGCCATTCGCTTTCGAAGTGGCCCACGTCCAGAATTTGGACTTGCCCCTCTGCTTGGAAATATTCGTGGTACTTCACGTCGGAGGTCACGTAAACGTCTGCCTTGGCGCGCTTTGCGTCCGAGATCAAAAACGCCCCCGACCCACCGCACACCGCGATGCGCTTCACCTCCTTGTGAACCGGTGCCGTGTGCTTCACAGCGCCGCAACCCAAGACTGCCTTCACATGGTCCGCGAACGTCTCCCAGGGCATGGCCTCGGCCAATTCCCCCACCATGCCAGACCCCACGTCCGTCCTGGCCTGCACCAAACTCACTCGGTCAAAGGCGACCTCCTCGTAAGGATGGGCCGCCGTCATGGCTGCTTCCACGGCGAGAGCCAACGCAGCAGGCACCGCCATTTCAAGCTTGACCTCAGGCTCGCGGTGCAATTCTCCAAGCTTCCCCACATGCGGGTTGGCGCCATCCAGAGCTCGGAACGTGCCGACGCCAGAAGCCTGGAAGCTGCATTCTTCGTAGTTCCCCAAGTGCCCTGCGCCAGCTTCGGCCATGGCGCTCCGCACGTCATCTGCCTGCGCTTCCGGCACAAACACCGACCACTTTTCCAAGCATTCCCCTTTCGGACGCAGAATCTGCAAGGAATCTGAGAGACACCCCAAGGACTCTGCCAACTTCCGGTTCACCCCAGTCAACACGTTGTCGAGGTTGGTGTGGATGGCGTACAAGGAGATGCCCGACCGGATGGCCCGCATCACCGTGCGCTCGACGTCGTTGCTGCCGTTTAATCGTTTGAGACCGCCAAAAATGACGGGGTGGTGGCTCACGATCATTTGGCAACCCGTGCGCTCGGCCTCGTTCACCACCTCTTCTGTGCAGTCCAAACTGACCAGAACCTGCGTCACCTCCGCGTCTGCGTGGCCCACCAGGAGCCCGACGTTGTCGTACGATTCTGCGAACTGTCGGGGCGCCCACGTTTCCAGCCAAACGGCGATGTCGCGTACCTTCAAGGCCTTGTCCATGCAGCCGAAGGTACACTTTCCAGCGCAGTTCCCTGGGGCCGTGTCGAACGCGTTCTCGTCGCGCAAGGCGCGCCAAGGACACGCGTGGCTGGGCCCATGGTTCCTGCCGTTGGCGGCGCTCTACGCGGCCGCGCTTTGGCTTCGACACAAGGCTTACGACTGGGGCCTCCTGCACAGCAAACGCGGCGCCCTGCCGACGTTGGTCGTGGGCAACCTCGAACTGGGCGGCACGGGGAAAACGCCGCACGCCATGGATTTGGCCAAGCGGCTCGAGTCCCGACTCGGAACCGGGAAAGTCGCCATCCTTTCTCGTGGACATGGTCGCTCCTCCAACAGGTTCCAATGGGTGGACAGCGCGTGCACATGGGAACACGTCGGAGACGAGCCTTGGATGATGGCCCGCGCGCTGCACCCCATTCCAGTCGCAGTCGGAGCCAACCGCCTCAAAGCCCTGAATGCCATGGCCCAAACCCGACCAGAACTCAAGGCTGTGGTGCTTGACGACGGCATGCAGCACCGCGCCCTCGTTCCGGACCGCCTCGTGTGCTTGCTGTCCCGGCCAAACGCCTCTTGGTTCTCTGTCCTGCCTGCCGGGCCTTGGCGGGATTTGCCGGCGCGTGCGTCCCAGGCAGACCTCACCGTGGCCACCGAAGGAACCGTCCAAGGGACCCACGCCCAAAGCCAAACGTCGGTCCATTCCCCGACCTGCGTTCATCCGACACCTCTGGACACGCCCCTCGAACACCCGGCTTTGCTGGTCACCGGCACAGCCCAACCCCGACGCGTCGTGGAGTCCGCAGTCCACCTCAAGGTCGCCCTGGCGGCCTGCGCCCATTATCCCGACCACCATCCCTTTCTTGCCCGAGACATCAAGGCCTGGAACGCATACGGCGTGAACCACGGCGTACAAGACTTGCTGACCACCGCCAAGGATGCGGCACGGCTCGACCCGTGGTTGCCCCAGCTGGCCTCATGGCGCATTTGGATCCTCCCCATGGAAGTGCATTGGGAGGACGAAGACACCGTAGACGCGTTCCTCAATTCCTGGGTGCGCACCTTACCTTCGTGACATGACCCACGCTCTCTCTCGTTTCATGTTCGCGGCCACCTGTTGGGCCGTGGCCATCGCTTGGATTGGTTGCAATTCGCCGTCCACCTCGGGACCCTCGGGAACCATCACCGGCGAGATCCAAGGGGCCAAGCCCGGCAGTGCCGTGGTGCTTCGAAGCTTCAGCCGAGGCAACTTGGTCAACGTCGCCGAGGCCACGTTGGATTCGGCCGGCAACTTCACCTTGACACCGGAGAAATCCCTCTCGTTGGGGCACCATCAGCTCGTCGTCAGCCGCACGAATCCCCTGGTGCTCATCACGG
>MDTB01141207.1_pt1 | contig 55215 bp, 32 predicted proteins | sample 811161 | NCBI WGS metagenome assembly MDTB01 (sample SAMN05326650, study PRJNA326480) | marine metagenome | isolation source: seawater | place: Mediterranean Sea | collected 2009 | reverse complement strand
TATCTGGTTTCATGGTCTTTTAACATCCCGTAAAGGATACTTTTCAGCGTTCGCTCACGCTACTTGGTCCACTATCGGTCTCGAGTCGTATTTAGGATTGGAAGTATCTGCCTCCCACATTCCCGCGCGATATCCGACGCACGGTACTCTGGATTCGTCACGTGGTCATGTTCACTGCACATACGGGACTTTCACCCTCTCTGGTGCGCCGTTCCAGGCGACTTCTGCTTCATGAATTTAGACGAAAGACGATCCATACCCCACATCTCTCCAAGGTTTCCCAAGGAGATTCAGTTTGTCCTTCTCCGTGTTCATTCGCCACTACTAACGGAATACTCGTTTGATTTCTTTTCCTCGCCCTACTAAGATGCTTCAATTCGGGCGGTTCCCTTTCCCAGTTAAACCGGGAATGTCGCATAGCGACAGGAGGTCCCATTCGGCAATCTGCGGATCCAAGAGATTCATGCCTCTCCCCGCAGCTTATCGCAGCTTGTCACGACCTTCTTCAGCTCTCGAGCCGAGCCATTCCCCAGGCAGGTTCTGTAGCATCGCGGATTTTCCTTCCGCTTCACCTGTGTGATTATTCCTCTGGTGTTCAGGATATGTCGATCTTCGGTCTCTCAGGCCAACACGTCTCCCCGCAGGGCGAATCGGCCTCAACCACTTCCCCCATCATGAGCGCATGCTGGGGTGCACTAAGCATCCGTCCGACATACCACCCGTATATGAAGACAGCGGAACAGTATGACGGAAAATATGCGTGAAATTAGGCCCCACCAAGGGTAGATATTCGCAGATTTTCACTCAGAATTGCATCATCCGGTCGAACGGATACTGCTGCTTCAATCAGATTTGATGCCTCGAGGCCCCGGCCAAGAGCCTGAAGACTCACGGCATGATTGTTCAGAAGATTGATGTCGTTCTCCTTAGCGAGAGCGGATGCTGCATCGAATATTGGGAGTGCGGTCTCATGACGTTCGGCTGCACCCAGGGCAGTTGCGAGATTCATCAGGATTGATGCATCTTCCCGATCAGCCATGGCGGCTTGTCGGAGAGTCAGAATTGCAGCATGGAACAACGGTCGTTCCGCCGGATCCCCACCGGGTGATGAAGCATAGTCGGCCAAAGCATTTTGCAACAGGCAAAGGCCGTGATTGTTGATTGCAGCAGCATCCCCTGGCCTCTCCCCACAGAGTAGCATAAAGGTCGAAGCCGCACCATCCCAATCCTCCCGCTGCATTGCATGAAAGCCTTCGACCATCACTTCACGCTGACCTGCTTCAAATGGGGGCTTGAGTACCAATGCCCTTGCAGGCATCTGAACTAAACGGACTGATGCGGAACTAGGATCAAACGAACTTGCAGCTTCCGCAGGGTCTACCAATTCGTCAAAGTCCACCGATACCTCGGTAAAGTTAGAATCATCGGAATAATCGTGGTACACTACATCCTCATCTGAATCTGATTTTGGCGTTATTTCAACAGGGGTTGAAACTAGAAGTTCAGGGGCCTCATCTTCCACTACTACTGGAATCGGAGAGAGAGGTGCTACTTCGATGGGAGCAGAAGCGGGCAAAACCTCCGACACCTCAGTAGTTGCAATAACTGAATCAGTTACTGGAGCATGCTCCTCAACGACTGGGGTTTCATCGACTTGAATGTCAACTGAAGCAATATCTTGGAACTGTTGCAGAGATTCGCTTCCTTCATCCTCTGGGGCACTAACTCTGAGGCCCGATAGAGCTCCTGTTCCAAATGGAAGTTCAATACTCTCCGAAGAACGAGATGTGCCGATAGTAAAAGGGAGGCTCGATGTTGGGCCACTTTCCTGAGAAGGTCCGCTGACCCCCTCAACCTCTGTCAGAATCTCCGCAAGTCCGGAAGCACCGGGGAGAGGACCAGAGGGGACACCATCATCATTCATCGGCTCAATCTCTGACCCGAAGATACTCTTACACCCTGGGCAACGGTTGCCTCCGCCGAACAGAAGGCCACATACTCTGCACTCCTGCATGTACTCATCCACTCCTACCGAGGGATTTCATGCTGACGGCCCGTCGTTCATTCCTCTTCGATTATACTCAGGTCCGCTGGACCCGTGAAGCGTCCAATCAAAACAAGGCCGCCCGTTGCACCGAAAACAAGTGCGTATGGGATCCAAGGTGCTGCCCATTCAATCACAAACATGACCACTAGATACGCACTCGCAAGGATGACGCTTACGATCATGATAGGGAAACCTGTCTTGAAAAAGCGCTTGAAAGAGATGGCATGACCGGCCTGTTCAGCAATACCTGCTGTTGCAACGTTTGCTGATGCGCCAATCAATGTCCCATTACCACCGAGGCAGGCTCCGAGGGCTAAAGCCCAAGCCAAGGGGCCGAGCGGCAGACCTACTGCTGCATCCTCTGCAATCGTAATCATCACAGGGACCATTGTCGCTGTGAACGGGATGTTGTCAATGAAGGCTGAAGCAATCGCAGATACCCAAAGAAGGAGAAGAAGTGCAACCATAAGTCGACTCTCAGCGGGAGCGGATTCGATAAGGGACTTTGTGCTCTGAGCTAAAGCCTCAACCATACCCATGGCACTAAGTGAACCAATGAGTATGAACAGACCTGCAAAGAACATCAGAGTGTTCCACTCTACTGAATCAAGTGCCTCTTCGATATGATGTGGAGTGGTTACAAGAAGCATCAGGAGCGCTCCTGCAAGTGCAATGACTGCAACACTGGATAATGGATGTTCGAAAGCACTGTGAGCGAAGAACGCCACAAGAACAAGGGCAAGGACTGCGCCGGACTTTCGGAGCATAACAGGATTCTTGATCGTATATGTTTCACGGAGTGTTTCGATGTCTCTGTTTCGGACTAGATCTAGTCCATCGCGCTCAAGGCGATGGAGGAGCCAGAGTGATGGAAGGAAAACTAAGCAGACAGCAGGAGCGAGGTTGATCACGAAATCTGCGAAAGTAATGAATTGGTCCGCAAGGACACTATCTGCGAGTTTTGACCTTGAGAGCGCTGCGCCAATGATGATATTTGGAGGATCGCCAATCTGGGTCGCAGTCCCACCAATGTTTGAAAACATCACCTCTCCCACGAGGAGCGGAATCGGATCAAGGTTCAGCACGCGTGCGAGTTGGATGGTTACCGGTGCAATAAGTAACATCGTGGTAACATTGTCAAGGAAGGCAGAGAATACTGCAGTGATTACAGCGAGGATTACCATCAGCCGCCAGATTGAGCCACCACTGCGCGCATAAGCCTCGACAGCTGCATACTGGAATACGCCCGTCTCCGACAGTATTCCGACAATGACCATCATCCCCAGCAAGAGGCCCACGGTTTCCCAATCGATCCAGATGATGATATCTAGGAGAGCCGGTCCTTCACCAGCAAAATGCAAGGCGGCAACAGCGACTGCTGCCCCAAGTAGGGCAGTAAGAGCGCGATCGATTACCTCTGTGATAATCAAAGCGTATACTCCTGCAAGAATTAGGAAAGATGTGGGGAGTGCCCACCCCGGCATATCGGGGATATGATCCACATACCAATGACGGCCTGCAAGACCTCCGCCGCCACCTGCTTGGGCTAGTGGAACGAGTAGTAGAGCCGCTATACTTCCAAGGAGAATCGACGCCCGCAACCAGAACGCTTGGGAGTATGTCCGGGTGCGCATATTTGCACGCTTCCTGAACCAGATTCAAATAACCATCCATCAGAACCAAGAGTCTGATGAATTCATGTCCTCTTCCAGAGAACTGCAACATTACCCCGAGAGAAAATGCATTGAGCACCGGCCTGTTCCTCAAGATGAGCGAAAATTTCGGAGCGCTCTTCACCTCCATCAGCAAATCCTCGATTGAGACGAATCTTGACCAATGAACGTGCTGACAATTGTACACGAATCTCCCCTATAATCGACTCAGTGAGACCATTTCTCCCCAGTCGAACTGTCGCCTTAAGATCAGGATTACGAGCCAAAGCCATGATGTGATTTGGTATATCTGATTCTTTCATTACTCCTCACTCTCCTTGACTGGGAACCGACGGATATGCCCGCATATAGTGCAGGTAGTAACCCTGAATCCACAACGGATACGAATACGGGCGCCAGCACCTAGTAACATAGGATTATGGCAAGACCTGCATATCCAATGACGAATCGAATCAGGCAATCGAAAATTATGCCTCCTTGCAGTCCGAACAAGATCCCGTGCTGCAGTGCCACGGACTCGATCTGAAAGGCTCTGATTGAGGAGGATTGTAGTCAACTCTTCCACCGCTCTTTGAGCGCGTTCATCACGAACACGCCGATTTCGACCTCGACGGGACATAAAAAAAGCCTCATTCAACAAGGATTTTTGATATCCTTACTCCAACTTCATCGATTGATGCATTACCATCAATACGATGGAGAAGGCCTCTCTGCTCATACCATAACGCCAGAGGAGATGTCTGCTCATGGTAGGCAGATAACCTAGCACGGACCGTCTCCTCAGAGTCGTCTGTCCTGCGCTTGAAATCTGAGCCGCCGCATTCATCACATTGCCCCTCTACCTTACAGGGCCGGAATTGATCATGATACACTGATCCACAAGCTCCACAAGTAAAGCGGCCAGTGATTCGGCCAACAATTGATTCATCCTCGACTTCAATGGCAATTACAAGAGAGACCGGAGCGATTTCGGCTAGAGCTTCAGCTTGAGCTACAGTTCGAGGGAAACCGTCGAAAAGGAGGCCGTTTTCTGCATCTTGTGCCTTGACGCGCTCCTCAATCAGTCCAATAATGACATCGTCAGGTACAAGCCCTCCTGATTCCATATGGCCCTTTGCGATCCGCCCCAGTTCTGTTCCTGCAGCGACTGCGGCTCGGAGCATATCGCCAGTAGAAACCTGCGGTTTTCCAGTTGCTTGGACGATGCGCCCGGCCTGTGTACCCTTACCTGCGCCAGGTGGACCAAAGAGGACAATGCTGGACTCCATGGAACACACGATGAAGAGACAGGGGATAAGTCGACCGGCATCAGCCATTGGGTGGGAAACCAGGAGGGAGGCCAGGAGGAGGAGATGCACTGCCATGGCCAGGAGGCATCCCAGATGGTGGCTTGGCAGGTAACGGTGCAAGGCCACTGTTGAGCGCAGCATTGATCTCTTCTTGAGACACACCTCCACTAACTAGAGATTCGTTCACCACACCAGTATCCAAAGCAGCACTCATCCGTTGTTGGAAATCTCCTTGATTCAAAGCAGAACCTGCGGGCACCAGTCGCTCATCTTCCGATACTCTGTCAATCCCTCTGTTCCTGAGACTGAAGAGCCCCAACAAGGTAACTCCAAACACAACTAAGAGAACAATCCCAGCAGCCCACGTAGGAATCCCCATACTCGCAAGGAGGCCCATGACGCCGCCAGCATCGGCACCACTAGCAACAGTGGCTTCAAAACCGCCGGCTTCAACCACCTCATCGCCCATTGAGGCGAGGATAACAAATGACTTGACACCAGCCTCTGCTGAATCAGAGGGGGTGATTCTCACCTCGACATCGATTGATTCACCTGCTGCAAGATTTGTTACTCCAGAAGGCTCGAAAACAACAACCCAACCACTAATCTCCTCTGTAGAGAAGGTCGTAGTGAGTGGTATATTCCCACCATTCCTCGCAGTCATGTTGAGTATCGTAACTTCCGAACGAGGGAGGTCAGTGTATCGATCCTCCGAGAAGGAAACAACAGGCACTGATGCTTCCTGTACCTGAACGCCCAGAGATAGTGAACGTGCGAGATTAAGTTCTGCTGAGGACACGCCTCCTCGAACAAGTATGTCAACCGAGACAGGTGACATGCCTGCATCAATACCAAGCGGGATAGTTAGGCCAATCTTCGCAACACGTTCCTCGTTCATTGCCAGTGTAATAGGAGTGGATGATAGGAATCCAATGGACCATCCATCTGGTAAAGTTGGGAATACCCAATCGAGAACGATGGGGACATTGCCGACATTCTGAACTGAGACATCGATTGATGAGGTGTTGCCAGGAAGGACTGGAACTATTCCCGATTCAGGACCAAGGAAAGTAAAATCACTCCTTTGTTCGACAATGAATCTACTCTGGTTCACCAACGGATCGAGCGAACCCGTAGAGGTGCGTACAGTAATCATATTCGTGTCAAGGTTATCTGCTGTAAACGGCACAATCATCTCAGCGACAAGAGTACTAATCGACCCAGGTTGTAGCATCACTAAATGAGGCATTGTAACCTCAACACCATCTGAAAGGAGGCGTACCGGCCAAGTTGTCAATCCTGAACTCACCGTAACCTCAACATTGAACTGAATATTACCCTCATTCTCAATCTCGATAGTGGTATTGACAATATCCTCGTTCAACACAGCTCGTTGAACCGAGAGGGCAGAAGCCCCCACAGGAGTGCCATCTTCTTCGTAGATATCCACAGTAAATCTACGACTCTCCAACACGGAAACCTGAACGGATTCTGTAGACTCTACCGTTTCATCTGCACTTGAGGCGATAGTGCAATCGACCTGTACCTGCATGCCTGCGGCTGGCTCACCAAGGTATGCTTCTGGGATGATAACACGGACAGAGAGGGCTACAAACTGCAATCGATTAAGCGGGTCGAGCGATACAGCAGAAGAATTACCTGAACCAAGTTCCACTGCCCACCTAGCAGAGTTGCTACAGGATACATCGAAGATAGTAGGGCCATTGCCTGAGTTCCGCACTGTGATTGTATAACTGAGAGTTTCCCCTGGAACGCCTGCTAAGCCCTGATCACCTGCGAGTATAGTATCTAACCCCTCAACACGCAATACCTCTACGGTTAGTCGCACATTGAATGAGACGAGAGGCGACATGCGGTCGTACAAGGTAAGATCAACGATATGAGTCCCAGGCAACGCATAGATTGACCCGGAGGGGGCATTCAAATCCGAATCTACATCGGTCAAGATTAGTGTAATTGTACGGATCGAACCGGTTTGGCCACCTTCAGGGATATCCCATGGACCTGATTCATTCAGAACGCGGGACCATTCATCTGCTGGTGCATCAAGCACGCCATCGTCACGAACATATTGTACAGGAGTCACAATCAGTCCGGCTTCAATCATGGCCGTACCCTCGTTCATCATATCCAATTCAAAGGTCACTGAAGACTCGATACGAGGGTCAAGAACTCGTGATGAAGCCGCCGCTAACTCCTCGGGAGTGGAGGGCAAGACGCCGGACTCAAGATGAGGGACAAGACGAACACCAATTGCGGTGACATTGAGATCGTAAGTCCAGACGTTATTGTCTGTGCCATTCACCTCATCATTGAGTTCACCTATGGAACCATCAGGATCCAAAGTCAGACGCAAGGTATGGATACCAGTCGTTTGGAAAGTATGCTGAGTACTAATGGAATCAGCTGAACCACCAGCAATGGAAGCGCGTGTCGAACGAAGAATCTCAGTCGGTGGAACTGTGGATATGTCCTCAATGACGATGTCATATCCTGATGCTTCCCCTGGTGCCTGATTCAACCATGCTGCACGGATGACAACTGGGTCGCCTTCGAGAGGAGAATCAGCAGAAGCCCAGAGAGAACCGCTGAATACTGCAAGGTCGGGGATCATATTCTCCGAACCAATCGCAGTCGCAGTCATGGCGAAATCTTGGGCCCCACCACCTGCATGAGACACTCGAACCTGCCACGAACCCGAAAGGCCACTGGATGGAGGGATATGGACTCGCTCGACATTGTTAGCCTGGTCATATGCTCCACCAGTTGTACTTACACCCTGTGAGAATACATTGCCTCGATAGGAGGTTCCATCTGGAGCGGTGACTGTCAAATCTAAATCGTTGACCAAACGAGACGAAGCCTGGCTAGCACTTGATGAACCGGGTGCATCATTCCAGGCGATTGTGATGTCGATACCGTGAGATGCATCCCAATCGTAAGTATAAACATAGGAATATCCCGGGTCAAGGCTTTGATTCCAATCCATGAAGGTATTCAGAGGTACAATTCCATCCTTAGGATACAATGTCTGTTCAAGGTCGATTTGACCCCAGCCTTCGTCCATATTCGGGATGTTTGAAGCCCCGATATCCTCGGCACCATTAATCATCAACGCCTTCAGCAGGTCGGAACGAGGAGATGCAATTGAGAACTCTTCAAAGAGGAACTGCCGAACGAGGAGGACATTTCCTGCTGCGGCAGGGGTAGCCATAGAGGTGCCATCCATCGACTGGTATAGAGGAGTGCTGCCATCAACGTGGCGTGCAGAGGAGCAGGAGGACCCCATAGGCGACTGTGCCTCCTGTGCTCGTGCTGAACAAATCTGGACTCCAGGCGACACAACATCGGGTTTGATTCGCCCATCTAAAGTAGGGCCAATCGAGGAAAATCCCGCCACTTGTCCTGAAGGAGCAGTACCCGGGCGGCCGCTGGTCGAAGCCCCGATTGTGAGGACATTTTTCGCTGTAGAAGGAGGAGACACGCTGCTTGCTCCGTTAGCCCCCTCGTTACCTGCGGCAAAAAGCACTAGGAAGTCACCATATTGATTGGTGAACGAGTCAGCAGAGCGTGAATCCGAATTATATTGGCCACCAAGGTTCTCAGAGCCCCAAGAGTTGCTCTGTACTCTAGCATTTTGCTGCCAAGAGTGGCGGAACATATCGAATAGCGAACCATACCTTGCAAGAGCACCAGTCTGATCATATTCAAGTTGGTAGAAATGGAACGTAGCATTTGGCGCCATACCCTTCGTAGATGAGTCGCCTGATCCATCACCAAGGATGGTTGCTGACACATGCGTACCATGTCCAGAGTTGGTATCAGCTGCAGAGTTGTCAGGCCCATACTGATTGTATACACCACGGATGCGCCCATTGAAGTCACCATGATCTTGATCGATACCACTGTCAGATATCCCAATGACTTGGCCCTGCCCAGTAAGACCGGGGTTGACGGAACTAACAACTGCTGTAACACCAGTTACGGAACGCGCATACAGGTTTTCCAGCACGAGATCTGGGGCGGGTTCAATGAACAACACAAGACCTGACTTCGCAATCTCAAGAAGTGTTGGAAAATCTAGTGCATAGGCCTGACATAGCCATGCATCACAATGTACGCCCTCTGGCGAAAATTGCGAAAGTGTAGTTTCAAGGAAAATAAGCTCCTCTTCATTGAGGTCAGATGCAGGAATGAGGTTCACAGATTGAACACCCTCTGTCTGCAAGTCTGGTGAAAGGCGCCAACCGGGATGCTGACTGCCAAACCATCGGATGCCCTCGTTGGCAGCAATAGCCGAGACCGCTGAATCAAGTCGAGCCGGGTCAGTGGGCAAACGAATGAGGAGAGCGTCATCGGGAAGAACATCCAACACATCGTAACCTTGCATGGAAAGCCATCCCATGAGATCGCTCAAATCAGCGTCTATGTCCTGAACAATCAGGTACCCCGTGGAAACAACATCCAGATTGTCATGGAGGCCCTCGGGGAGCACAGGAGTGGAAATCAGAGGATCGAATGCCCCCGTGACTGGGTGAAGGAGACCGGTGGTGGCCCGAAGCGACGATTTCTCAAGAACTGGAGAACCGCCAATTGACCAATGAGATGCGGCTTCATCCGAGGTCCATTGAGTTACTTCAGGCGCGTCCATCTCAGCCATTTCAGTACCTAATGGAATCAATGGAATCAGGAAGAGTGAGACCAGTAAAACGCTCAGTCTACGCTCGACCATGGGTTGCGAGGGCGATGCCCCCCTTTTCATGGTTTTATGAGGATGTGTGGATTCTGCTCAGAGACCATAGTATGCGGAGATTGCGGCATCTGTCTTGGCGACACTTGCACGCCAGTCTGCTTCTGTGTTCATCATGGCACGTATACAATCTACATTCTCGGGAATAACATCGCTCTCCTGATGAATAGCTTGGAAGTAATAGAGCCGATCACCATTGAGTTTGACCCCATCTTCCCAGACAAAAATCTCGTGTAAATCACCCCACTTCCGGCCGATGTCTCTGGCCATCTCCATGACTTCTGCCGTGGTAGTAATTCGATCGCCTGCGCCACTCATGATAATCACACGAGGAGTATTGCGCCACATCTCAAGGACAGATTCGGTGGTCAAGCCATGGCCCTCTGGTAAATCTGCGACTATCGCGTGGACGTGCATGATTGTTGTAGGAACAGCAACAGCAAGGGAATTGATCTCAATCTCTGGCTTAACAGTCATGACATCTGGGCCGTGATGACTCGGAACCTTCAGTACTGGCGCGATGGCGTTGATTGGACCCTTCTTGGAGTCACCAGGATCGGCGGCCCGCCGAATCATTGTGCATTCAACCTTGAGAGAGCCACAGTGCTCGTAGAGAGGAACAAGTGTACGGGATAATCCAGTAGTGTTGCAAGATACCACACGGGCACCATCAACACCAAGATTGTCCGCATGGTTCGCACTAGAAGTGTAGGACCGCCCCGTGAGCGTGTGCTTCTCACCTCCTTGGAAGATGTGCTTGACACCTGCGGCCTTGTACTTCGCAAGGTTGTCGGCACCCATCTTTCCAGGCGCACAGTCGATGACAATATCTGCGACAGCAAGCAAATCAGAAAGCCCCCCTTGACACTTGTAGCCCGATTCAGCGAAAGAGGATATACGGTCGGCATCATCGAATGTGCAGTAGAGAGGGAACCCTTTTTTCTCCGCCAGTCCACAACCAAACGAAGGCCCAGTCTTCGTGACGCCCACGATTTCCATGTCATCCTGCGCGTCTACTGCATCTGCTACACGCTTCCCAATCGTTCCGAATCCATTGATGGCCACTTTGATACTCATGTGACTTCCTCAGCCCGTCGCCCCCGCGGGCCTTCTATCAACCATTCTCAGGCTGAATCGAGCCGAAGGGGTCAAGGACGGCCTTGATCCCCGGGTTGCCCATGGAGTCCCGTTCAGAGATCACGCAGCGTAGCGTGCGCTTGAAACGAGACCTATCCAAGATGCTTGACCAGGCTATCCAATTGGACCGCGCCGTCAAGATTGGATGGGGCAGGGATGGGGACGAGAAACCGAAGAAACAGGAAACAGGTGTGATGACACATCTACCTCCTAAACTCAAACTCCGCTTGTTAGGAGATATGGGTGACCTCGTAGGCAGTGCCAATAATGGCGCTCTCTTTGAGGTAGTTGGCACCGTTGGCCACATGGCATGTGCCTATCACCAAGACGGCAAGTGTACAATCACGAAGCAAGCTGGCGACAATGTTGGACTTGGAATGACTGGTGGGACCGTGATTTTGCGTTCCGATGCAGGAGCCGCAGCTGGTGAATCCATGTCCGGAGGATTGCTCGTTATTCGAGGTAAGGCGGGGAACCGTGTTGGTGCCGCAATGAACGACGGTACAATAGTCCTGATGTCAAATGCAGGCGAACACATCGGAGAATGTATGACCGGCGGCCGCATAGTGGTCGACGGACGGATTGGGTCTCTAGGCAAGGGTGCCAAATCAAGATCGATTGAAACCGAAGAACTTGTCGAAATCAACGATTTACTATCCCCTCATAGTTTCAAGTTGACAATGGACGCTACAGTAATCGAAACTGATCCGGAAGGAGGAACTCAAATCTTAGCACCTCAGAAGGGGTCATCTGGTCGATTCGATGGCATCCGCTTATGCGCACATGGAAACTCCCTCTCGGCATCACATATGGTGACAATTGATTCCTCAGTGAAGATGCCGACTGCCTCCACAGGACTTGACCTACGGAGCCCATGGATTCCAATCCTTACGAAGGGGCCATCCAAAGGCGGGAATGGAATTGATAGTCAACCTTGCATGACTAATGCATCCCCTAGGTCAATCGATTTAGTACATATCAGCGAAGAAAACTACTCGACCTTGCGAGAGGAATTATCCGAAGCCGGAGGGGCAGTAATCGACCTAGGTGGTTTCCCGAACTTGTCTGAATCAGTAATCCATGGGCTTGCAGTGGTCGCATCTGGCTTCCTTCCTGCACGTGCACCGGTCCTCTTGATGGATGACGTAGATCATACCGAGAGACTCCTACGTATGACGGCTGAGCTTGGGCTCGCTGGTGCGATTGTCGATGTAAGGACACTCGGATCCGCCCCTGCCATAGCTGCACTTCCGACTGTGGGTATAGTGCTCTCAAAGCAGAAGGTCGAGATGTCCGTATTACTGCGAATTGATTGGACGCCAACTGCGGCTGACATCCTCACAGTAGTCGCCGCTGGCATGCATGGTATTCTTGCCGAGCCATTCATCGGAGAAGAAACACCACCAACTACTGTAAAGAAAATTGCAACTACTCTAGATGCAGATATACAATCTAGGGAAAAAGAGATGCGGGGTTGGCTACAGCAGATGGGGGCGGTGAGTCTGAGTGAACTCAAACGCCACCACCTTAGGGCTAATTCCTATGAATCCGCAGCGATGTCCGGTCTGAGATTGGAAGGGTACCGACAACCACTCCCGATGTGGTCTAGGAAATGAGCGAAGAGGTCAAACCGGAGAGTAGACAGCCCGGAATGGGATCACAATGCCGACCGTGACCTACGAACATGCAACCATCAGGGGGCTTCTCTCCCGGTATGGCGTCGTCCACGACCCTGATCTTTGGGAAGCGCAGCTATCCAATATAGGGTGCGTAGTCGAAGGTTCAAACGAAGAAGAGATAGAAATCGAAGTGTTTCCCGACCGTGCAGATCTCCTCTCTGTCGAAACCATGACTCGGGCTGCTCGCTCCTTCCTGCACCAACGGGTGCAGCCTCCTATCCTGGATGTAAGGGATGGAGAGATGACGATGGAGGTGGAAAACGACATCGCTTCCATTCGCCCCGTAATCCTTGCTGCGGCCGTACGTGGCGTTGACACTGGAACCACTGCTGAGGAAAGAGACGCTTTCATCCAGAGCCTGATGGATCATCAAGAGAAACTACACCTCACATTGGGGCGCCGCCGCCGTCTCGCTTCAATTGGCGTCCACGACCTCAACAGCCTCGCTCCACCGTTCAAGGTCCGAGCAGTTGGCCGTGACCATCGTTTCGTACCCTTGGCCATGGAAGAGGCAATGAGCATTGACGAGATTCTAGAAAGGCATCCAAAGGGAATGGAATATGCACATCTGCTTGATGGAATGGACTCTGTCCCCGTAATCGAGGATGCTGTCGGCCGTGTGCTCTCGTTTCCACCAATCATCAACGGAAGCCATACTACCGTAGTTGAATCTACAACTGACTTCCTGATTGACGTCACAGGCTGGGACCCGAGGGCTTGTGAAGCATCTCTGCTTCTCATCTGTCTCGCACTACACGAGCGAGGGGGCACTGTAGAGAGTGTACGAATGACATCTGCGTCTGGAAAGGTATTCCAGAGTCCAGATGGTAGTGCCCGACGTCATCACCTCCCAGCAGGATTACTTGAGCGGATCCTTGGAGGTCACATTGACTCGTCTAGAATTGCCAGTGCTCTCGAACGCATGGGTGGCCGCCTCGTCGAGTCTCGCACAGCAACGGAAGGGCCCCGCAAAGCCGAACGGTGGGCAGATGCAGCAATTGGAGATCTTATTCATGTAATCGAAATGCCAAGATGGCGCTTCGACCTACTCCATCCAATTGATCTCGTTGAGGAAGTTGCAACTGGAATCGGCTACGAGAGCCTCGGTGAGGCTACTTCCACCCTTGCTCTTGAAGGGAAGCCTCTCGCACGTTCAGCCCTTGTCCGCCGAATCAATGAGAGCTTGTCATCCCAAGGCATCCAACAAGTCCAGAGCCTAACCCTATCTAACGATGAAGTTCAGTTTGGACGGATGCGATGGATGCCAGATAATGCAGTAACTCGAATTGCTAATCCAATTACGAATGACCATACTATTCTGCGTCAAAGTGTCCTCCCTTCCCTCCTCTCACTACTCTCAGCAAATCAACATCACGAACTCCCCCAACGGGTCCAGGAATGTGGCGAAGTAGTCCGTGATCACGCTAATAGATGGCGAGTATCTTGGGCATGTGCAGAAATCGGAACAGGATTTACCGGTGCCAAAGGTATCGCACAGGCCCTAATGAGAGATCTTGGCGCAAGAGACGAGGTCAGTTTCCATGCCATTGATGATGGAGTAGGCCCTTGGATTCCAGGGAGAGGGGCCAAGGTAAAGGTAGGAGAGATTTTCGTCGGTGAGTTTGGAGAAATAGACCCAAAAGTATCCGAAAAATTCGGACTTAAAGTTCCAATTCAAGCCGGAGAATTCGATGTGGAAGCACTTGCCTCAGCAATCCCTGACCCATTACTCTGAATCAATGGGCAACTACGCAAAGATAGGAACGGGTTAAACCGCTCGAACTAGACCCCAGCATATGCACACCTTGAGAGGAGGATGCATCACCGTACTCCTTCTCCTTCTGTTGACTGCCATCCCTGCGTCAGAATCAATGATGCCCACAGAGAGCGTAGAGCATGTGGCACCCCGAGAGGAAGGTGCTGCCAATGAGAGCACGCTTCGTTTCGGAAGTCAAGATGGTTCGAACTTCCTAATAGCCCCGGGTACATCTGTGACAATCCTTGTCAATCTGACTAACGAGGGCAACGAATCTGAACTCGTAAATATCAGCATAGAATCAGCTTCAGGGTGGAGTCTTGATTGGACTAGAAACGGAACCCCTGAGATTGGAATAGATGAAAACATGGAGGCAGACGAGCTGATCTGGATTGAATTCAGAGTGCATGTACCAGAGGTTGTAAACGGCATGCCACTCGCAGGAAGCCGCCACAATATCTCCGTAATGGCCCTACCCTCATCCGGTGAGTCAATGGAAAAATGGAATTTCACGATAGAAGTTGAACCTGTATCTGGTATCGAAATCGTGAGCATTGATGCAGATGCCACTATTGACCCAGGACACAAACTTCGACTCCCAGTTGAGGTACGGAATCTTGGTAATCGCCCAGTAAGTATCCATCTGGATATTCAGGCCACTGATGCGCAAGGCACCCCGTTAACCGACACACTGCCAACTCACTTCCTCTACTCTAGTGGCTGGGCAGTTGGCGTCTTCGATGAATACAAGATTGCTAATCTTGCACCAAATGAAAGTGGCGTCGCCATTCTTGAGTATGCGGCACCGTTTGATGCTGAGGGAGAAATCCACATTCGAGTTCTTGCTCAAGGATTAGATGACCCCTTTACTATCCTCGAAGAGAATCAAACTGTTCAAATTTTGAGAATCAGAGACGCATCATTGACAGAAGAGGATTCTTCCGCCTGTGAACGCGTCGAGCCAGGACAGACCTGTGTCACAAGAATGGATTTGGAGAATCTTGGAAACTTGGAGGACTCATTCACAATACATGTCACAGAATCCCCATCATGGGCCAGTGTAACAACATCTTCTGAAGTATACACTGTGAGTGAATCTGATACTCAGACAGCGATTCCGATCATGATTACAATCGATGAAGGGGCAGATGCCCTACAGACTGGAAGCCTAGAAATCGAGGTTCGATCAGGGGGAGTCACACACGACGCCGTCACACGTGATATCCAGGTAGCTCCCGTAATTGATTGGGCTCTAATCGCAACACAGGATGGAAGGGATGGAGATAACGTCATCATATCAATTACGATTCGTAACGAGGGGAATGATTTCGATGGAGTCATGGTCGCATTAGACATGGACGTGGATGCTGTTTTCGGCCTTATTCCTCCAGAAGATGCCCTTCATTCCGAAGCAGAGCATATCCGCTACTTCGAATGTAGAGATATTGATGAAGGAATGAACATGACATTTCAGGCCTATTCTAGTGTCCCTGAAGGTTTCACTGGAAATGGAACCGCGACACTAGAGTTGACCGTCCAGAGTATTCGAGACCCGCAACAAAATTTCTCTACATCGACAAACATCGATTACACGGCTGTGATTCAGAACCCCATCGAGAAAGAGGAAACATCTGCAATCGCTGTAGCATTCGAAAAATCACTAATTTTCTTGCTAGAATGGAATGGGCTCGTCATGACAGTGGTTGTCGTTGCTATTGGATCCATCCTGCTAAACCAAGCTCTTGTTCGCCGACAGAAGGACCTTGAGAGGATGAAGCGTGAAAATGCCCCTGAAACCGAATCCGTGGAAACTGTTTCTGATTGGACAAAACGCTTCTCAGAGCGGAGCACAGGGGCACAAGAAAACGTCATATCACCTGCAGTGAAGTCAGATGCCTTTGTCGAATCCTTTCGCTCAAAATCCAAACGTTCTGTAGAATCTCCTAAGATGGTAGACCAAGGGAAACTATCGCAGGCCAGCGACATCCTAGACCGGCATGAGGAAGAAGAGAATATCGCCGTAGCGGACAACCTTGTGCTCGAACTCTTAGATGAGGACGAAAGCACCGACACGGTCTTCGACCTTGACCTATGAATCATGCTCATGATCGTGGGCGCGGATGAAGCCGGACGTGGCCCGGTCTTGGGCCCCCTAGTAGTCGCTGCTGTCGCTGTCCCCGCCACTGACCTACAGCGGCTAATCGACCTCGGTGTAGATGATTCAAAGGCCTTGTCACCTAAGAAACGAGAAGAACTGAATCTGATAATACATCAAGAACCCACTTGGCAGGTTTCTATCATCGAATGTTCTCCTGAAAGAATCGATGTAACCATGGAAAAGAAAACTCTCAACGACCTAGAAGTCGACCTCTTTGGCGAAGCAATCGATGGTTTGGAGGTAGAACGCATCTCAGAACTAATCCTCGATGCCTGCGACACAAATGAGGCCCGATTCGGACGGAATGTCACTTCGAAAATCTCTAGTGGAAAAATAGTGGAAGCGGTCATTTCCAAACATGGAGCAGATGCAGAAAATCCTGTAGTTGGTGCCGCGTCAATTGTGGCCAAGGTACACCGAGACAAAGTTATCCAATCCATCGCTAAAGACCGAGGATTCAATGTTGGTTCAGGCTACCCGTCTGACCCCAACACTCGATCCGCACTACCTAGACTCCTCTCACAGGAGCAGCCCGATCTTGATCTGCGGTGGGGCTGGAAGACGGTGGAGAAACATTGGTCAGACTCGGGCAGAGGCTCCCCCCCAAAACGTTCGGATTTCATTGAGGGGCGCCGACAATCACGAATCGACCAATGGTCTTTGGCAAGCGTCAAGAGCGAAGTCGACACATCGAGGGATGATAGCGATGACTTCTGATCTTGACGACCCTGAAGTCGCGAAGGCAATTCGGAAGTTTGCTCTCCAGAATGCACTTGAGTATGATGGAGCCGGTGAGATGAAATCTGTTCTCGGCAGAATGTTCGGTGCGCACCCCAATCTCAAGAAACATGCACGAGACCTTGTTGGCCTAATCCAGAATGCTGTTGATGAAGCGAACAAGCTAGCTAACGAACAAGGTCTCGAACATGTCCGAATTCTTCTCGAAGAAGAGGCCCCGGAAGCATTGGAAAAGAGAGTTAAGGAACGGCGTGAAGGCCTTCGTCCTCTCGATGGAGAACCAACAGGGGTGGTACTCAGATTCGCACCTAATCCGAATGGACCTATGTCTCTAGGGCATAGTCGGGGCGTTGTGATCAACAGTGAATTTGCCAGAATGCATGAAGGCGAAGTCATCTTGAGATTCGATGATACCGATACAAAGAGAAAACCACCTTCAATCGAAGCCTACGACACCATTGCAAAAGAGTTCGAATGGCTCACTGGCCGTGCTCCTGATAGAATTGTTACCGCCTCGGAGAGAATGCCGCTCTATCTCGCACATGTCATTGAGGACATCGAAGCAGAGCGGGCCTATGTGTGCACTTGTGCTGCTGGCGATTTCAAAGAGCTTAGAGATGGCAAGGAGACCTGCCCCTGTCGAAGCCTAGCCACAACCGAGCATGTGGAACGATGGGAGAGGATGAACGACCCGAAAGGGGGATGGCAGGATGGAGACGCAGTAGTTCGCATCCGTACTGACCTGACCCTACCGAATCCTGCCCTGCGTGATTGGCCAGCACTAAGAATCCAAACCGCGCCACATCCCAAGGTAGGAGATGCCTATCGTGTCTGGCCACTTCTTGACTACCAATCAGCTATCGAAGATCACCTCCAAGGTGTAACCCATATAGTTCGAGGAAAGGACCTCATGGATTCCACTCGTAAGCAGACACTCCTCTATGAGATGAGAGGATGGAAATATCCCGATACATTGTACTGGGGCCGAGTTAAGGTCCATGAGTTCGGCAGTTTCTCCACCAGCGCAATGCGAACAGATATCGAAGCAGGCACCTATTCTGGGTGGGACGATCCCCGCCTCCCTACCATCGCTGCATTCCGTTCAAAGGGATACGCACCAGAAGCAATCCGTTCCTTCTGGCTAGAGCAGGGGCTAACGCAGAAAGATATCGCTGTGTCGATGAAAACCATCGAATCACATAATGTCAAGGCCATTGAAGCTACTACCCCTCGATACTCGTTTGTCCAAGATCCATTATCACGAAGATTAGGGATGCATGAAACATGGCCATCAAACTGCTTCAATATACCCTCTCATCCAGAGAATGCTTCGATGGGTAACCGACAATGGCCGGCACCCAAGGATGGGGATTCCATCCTCATACAAGCAACTGATTTTAGCGCGAGCCTGCGGCTAAAGGAGTTCGCGAATGTCACAGTATCCGAAGATGCTGCAATAGTAGAGGACTTCGACCGTTCTGATCGACGCCAAATTATCCATTGGGTACTCGAACATCACTCCCGTGATGCCGTTCTTCTTATCGTGGAGGATAATCAGATTAAGCGACATCCTGGACGACTTGAAAATGTTGATCTCGAGGTAGGCAAAGTCGTACAACTTGAAAGAGTGGGGTTTGCCATCGTTACAGAAATTCAAGAAGATGGCACACTAGTATTCACATATCTTCATGATTAGATAATTGCCGGACTGTTGAAGGATAGGAGGGACTTGGGATGGGTATGCGGCGGACATCTATGACGATTCTCGCCATAATCTGTCTGATGATGGTCCCTTACAATGGTATCGGAAATAGTTCTGCCGCCAGCGGCACTATGCATCAGGGAGCTGTTGAACACACACTATTTTTCATCGGCGATGCTGATGCAACCACCGGATCATTCACCCCTTCGAAAACACTCTTAACGGACCTACAAGAACTCGAAGCAACATCTGAAGGAGCAGCCTCAAGAACAGAGTTGTACGTTTTCGAACAAACAATCGGAGCAGATGGTACAATCCCGAGTGGCACCTGGACACATCGCATCAACTACGTTGTCGAGGGGGCATCTAATGTTGGAGGAAATTGGTCCACTGAGATCATCATAGGTGGCACCTCATTCCTGAGTGGGGAATTTGCTTTCGGCGGAAGAGGAGGAAGCTATGATTTTCCAGTCGAGATTGATGAGATACAAGTAAACCAAGGTGACACATTGAAACTCATTTTCTACCTTGAAGGTGGAGTGATTTGGAATTCACCTGATGATAACTCTGAGTTGTATCTAACCTGGGGTGGACCTGAGTCGGATGCTGGACTAACTATGAATTCGCCTCTTGTAACAATCGATATGCAAGATGCTAATCCAGATGGCGATGTTGTATATTTTCCGATTAGGCTCCACTCTGATTATGCTGCTGACTTGGCAGATCTCCAGAACATGGAAGCCAGGATTAATGGGGTCATTACCGAAGATGTCCCATTCATAAGTACAACCACATCTGGAGTTGAGATCGTATACCCATGGAGCGTCCCTGTAGGTAGTTCTAGTGGAACTTACTCAATGAATTTCACACTCAATCCACAAGATGGTGTTACCATTCAAGCACAACTAGAACACCAGATCGAACTTGGAGAAGGGGACGGAGATGGAGGTGGATGGAACTTCGGAACTGAGCCTGTAAGAACAGGTGGAAGCACACTCGACCTCGAATTGGAACTTCGACAATCAGGAGATCGGCTGGAACGAAGTAGCACGTTAACCATCGATGGAGCGGTGACAGTATGGATGCGATGGGGCTTGGATAACATCGGGAATGATACTCTGGACTCAACCTCATGGTGGAGGGAGATTAGCGCTGGTCAATCGAGCCTGATCAATTCTGAAATCCAAGACGGAGAAATCAGTGATGCTGAGATCCAAGTATTGGAGAACCACCTCATCTCAAGCCCACAGAATCTAGCCGACTTCCTAGACCGAGGATTAGCGTTGGATTCTACTGCAATTCTTGGGGCAACACCGTTCGATATCGAAGGGGCTATCAATGTCGATATCGATCTGAGAGATTCTTACGAAGTGAAATCTAGCCCTCTACAAATTCGCATCCAGACTGCGACCATACTTGAGGGTGGAGAAATCACGATGATTGAGACATTCATCCGCTCTCAATCGAAGACTTACTGGACAGGTGTGACCCTTGATGCCCGCCTTTCAACAAACCCCACCCAAGGAATCGCAGGAGTCTATGGAGATGGTATCGATTACAGTTACCTGCGATACGGCATCTCCGAAAATGTATACGTCACCTTTGGGGAAGATGATCGTAACGAAGATTTCCGAGTAACAATTACACCGGCTAACTCAATCACAGATGCACCTCTAGTAGGTCTGATACTCCTCCTTATTGGCATGGCACTTACCTTCATGCTTATGTTCAGGATTACGAAGAATCGGATGCGAATTCCTGTAGCCATATGGCTCACATTGATGGGGGCCGCGGTCTCAATTTTGTACATCTATGGGATTCAGATGAACCTTCTCTTTGGAGCCGAAGGGGGCACCTTCATCATGGGCTTACTCATCGTCTTCGCCAGCCCAAAAAACCGTTCAAATCATCTCTCTGATGTTCCTGACCGCGATATTGCCATCATCGATTGCCCTAAGTGCAATCAATCGAATCCCGTGCCATCCGATGAACGGCCACTTCGACTAAAGTGTGGTGGTTGTGGAAGGACGCTCTTAATCGAATGATTAGACGTGCATCCCATCTCGAACTAGACTGTCAATTAGTCGACTCAAAAAGAGGCGGTCATTTTCAGAAGAATGGAATGACTGCCCAATATCATGAATCTGTGAAGCCATATCCCTCGACCATGAGGGAGCGATAATTCGGTGCCATCCAAGCTCCTCGATCCTTGGTGTCGATGGGAGATCAAGAGGGATCAATGGGAGAAGAAGATTCGACAGAGCACGTGCTCTGTCTTCCTGATCCATAGACGACCATGCAAGGTGTAGGCCCTCCAAAGCAAATGCGTCAACACCTGGGAGCATTGACACTTCTGGATCAGGAATCTCAGGGAGGGCGCGTACATCGATGCATCCAGTATCCTGGAGATGATCACGTAACCGAGTATATACGGGATCATAGGCTTGGTCAAGTGCATCATGCAACCAGTTCCCAGCAAGGGCGAAGGGACGGAGGCGTGACGTTCGATCACCTCTGGGCGCGATACGTTCTGCTAGAGCCGCTGCGATTGCTACAGGTGAAAGCCGACCATGTCGACCATCTCCTCGATGACCTTCGAGGGCTAATACTGTCGCTGGTCTGATTGTTAAAATCAAAGATTGAGAATCCCAAACCGTAGGCCCATCATCTTGATCCTCAATAAGAATCGTAGTACCACGGAATTCTGAATCATGAGGGTGAAAGCGGCGATTATAGGTCATCCCTCTGTCGACTAAAGCCGCCTCAATCATCGCATGAGAAAATGCGCCAGTAAGTGTCAATGGAGCGATTAATGTCAATGAAGACGCTGTGTCTGCATCAATGCTCAACACTGCTGCTTCGATAGCATCAACTGGCCCTGCGAAGGCCTCCATCTCAAGCAGCGATGTCACTGTTGAGAGCCACAGAGTCGGTAGTTCAAGACCCCTGCGTTGTGAACAAAGGAATCAGTTCACTGCAAGACGGAGTTGTTCACGCTTGTAAGTCCAATCCGAATCGAGTGCACCTGAGCCCTTGTGATACCGGGCAAGACGGCGAATCTTGGATTCAACAAGTTGGAGTTGTCGTCGATTATGGAGATCTTTGCGATTCTCGGTTAGATGGTCGAGCATCCGGAGAGCCTTGCGCATGAGGTCCATCAAATCCTCAGGGATTGAAGGAGAGATGTCATTGCGGGCAAGAATTTGTCCAATACGCTCACCCATGACGAGGCGAACACTTGGGACAGCATGCTGATCACGTAAGATAATCCCAATCTGAGCGGTAGTGTTGCCCTTCTTAGCAAGATCAACAATTGTTTCCTCAATCTGAGCCTTGTCGGTGTTAGACCACGCGGGAGCCGAATCAATATGAGGGCGAGTAGACCCACTCTTGCCTCGACCAGGTGCGTGCATCCTCGACATTAATGACCCCTCAGCAGCACCGCGACTTGCTCCCCCTCTTTAACCGCTCCGTCACAAGAAGCATGTGTTCAACCAAGGCGATGGTGTGAACGAGCGAGACGGCCAGGTGACCCGGCCCATTCCCAATGTGGGGCCGTTGCTCGTGCCGAACCAATCAATTTTCCATCTTGTATAACGAGCAAATCATCACCTACCCTGATGCCTGCAGGGTATGATGAGAGGATAGTGGAGAAAATGTCGCCTCTCCAATCAATATCTGCTCGAAGCTCAATCTCTGGAAGTGTCTTTGTCTCGTGAAGGATTGGAAGAGCCGCCTTTGAGAAAGCGAAACGTCCGGCATCAGGGTGCCATTGGGCAATCTGTGTGTTGTTCTTCTGGAGCCGCCACTTAGGAGGCCTGCCCTCGATACGGACGTCTTCAAGCCATGTGTCTACCCCATACTGAAACCGCGACAACGCCCGATAACTCTCGATTCTGTGCCGGTGCCCCTTAGGCGCCCGAATTCCGAGTTCTGAAACTAGTTCGTTGATGATGGATTCCATACGCTCAAGAGATTCTTGATTCCCCGCGGTGCGGCCTTCTCGCGAGTCGATGATGTCTAGATCAGGGAAATAAGATGCAAGATTCATTCCTGAATGATCGATGACCTTCTCGTAACCGACCCTCTCAACAAGCCGAGCAAGCATCGAATGAATCATGTCTAGTTCATCGAGATCCCAATCACCGGTAACAGGGATATCATAGTGTGATGCCGGCCAAAGGTCCTCAAGTGCACGTGGAACCAGCCCGAGAGGAGAAGTAACCATCACCTGATCTACTCCATTAGATTGGATATGCCGGGCGAACCTTCTGTGACTTTGCGATTCACGGTAAGGTTTCCGTTGACTGCAGGGAAGGAGTAGGAGGATGCGTGAGGAATGACTAGGGGGGGTGTAATCCTCACTCACGCGGTACCGCCAATCGTGAACTAAAGGGTCCTGCCGAGTCGTGACTGCGTTAAATCGGAATTTACGTGAAGACGGAACAAATCGATTGAGAGGGGCTTCTTCCTCTCGAAGTAAAGCATCGAATCTACGAAGATGCTCGACACTACTCGCACTATTGAGTGCCTGCATCTCAACTAATTCACGTAAGGTACCACTTCGGATTGCAGATCTGATTGAATGTGAAACATCTATCCACTCCTGAATCCAACGATCTTCCGGTTCGCTCTCATGGAGAGGACGGGGACCTAACATTGAGATCAGATGCCCGTGACTGGCCGCAAATCTGGCACGAGATGAATCGAAAAGGTCGACACCCATCCAGGATAAGAGGGCAGCATTGTCGGGACCTCCCAAGCCAGGAGTCCAGAGAAGAGCGGCAGGAAATCGCTCTCTCAACGTTCGAATTGCACGAATGAGATCTGTACCAGATGAAGTGAGTTGTGGGGCATCGACAAGAATCACGATATCAGGCCGGAGATCAGGATTAGAGAGACGTGAATCATGATGAAGACTCTGCCAAGAAAGCAAAAGCAATTCTGAATCCCCCCCCGAACGGCCAGAATCCGCATCGTTCAGAGATGGTGGCAAGTGTAGGCCTTCCTCCGCCTTCCACTGGATAATCGAGGGCTCCCCTGATACATCGAAATCTGGATTCAAGGTCTCCATTGAAAGCAAAGCAGGTGAACAGGTAGGGTCACGTTCGAAACGAAATGCGCAATGAGTGCGGAACGATTCAGGGTCACCCTGAATCATAACCATTGCAGGGGTTTCAGACGAAGGAGAACGACGGTCTCCAAGTCCAAGGATTCGAGCATGACGGTTCCTAGCGAGAACAGTCCGACCGAGTGCCCTCATACTACGCCCATCCTAATGGCTCGCTTGAATGATTCTAATCCATTCGGATACCCTACAGGATGTTTCTGCCAGATTGGGTTGAGACCCTCGCGTGGGTCTAAGTGCCCCTTCTAGGCAGATTGTACCATGGGCAGGGGATTCGCGACCGCAGGTGCCGCCGTAATCCTCCTGATTCTCACTGTTTGCAATCCACTCACCGTTACAGCAGAAACAGGCAGCGAGGAAACAATCGAGGTAGAATCCAATGGTGACATTGGATGGGTTCGATTAAGCTGCGACACCCCTAACAGTGGCGCATGTAATACTGCCTCAATCCGAGTCATAGATTCCGACGGAGAGGTTCACGAGTTAGATGCAGATGCAAGTAATTCAGCAGAAACATGGTTAGATGGTGGAGAAGGCACAGTATCCATACATCTTCCTCCGCAGCACAACTCTAGCTACTGGAATGTTCACTACGTGATTCCTACATCCGAGGGACACGAAGTAGGAGATCATCCTGAATCAATGAGTGATCCTGATGTCCAAGATGCCAACGAGGGACAGAATACAGGATTACTCGTGGAGAACGATGTTGATGCAATTCACATCCCATCAGGAAAAGGGGACATCATCACCCTTAATCTCGAAGCATCTCGTACTAACCTCAGTATCGACGTATATGACAAATCGACTCAACCGCCCTCCTTGATTGGAAATACCGATGGAGGTAACCTAGTGGTCGAATCACCATCGGATGAAGGATTAGATCTCAAGGTTCGAGCAGGTGGCGGATTAGAGGACAATCCGTATCGATTTGAAATGCAAATCCATACTGATGTAGAGGAAATAAGCGATCCAATTCCACCTCTGGCTGAATGGCAAGGGAGTATCGGGCCATCCGATACAAGTGGAGACCTGATTAGCCTACAAGTGGGAGCATCTAACGAAGTAAGGATTGCTATCCATTCATCAGATCTATTCGCTATGGATATCAAACGAATCAACGGCGATTCGAACGAGAATCTAACCGAATCGAGTGAGCAAAATCCCAACCTATTTGTCATCGAGGACGTTGGTGCCACAACTGTAGTCGTTATTCTCCGAGTCACCTCAGAAGATGCAGTCACCTACTCTGTCAGCCATACGGTCGTGGGACCTAGAGATGGAGAAACATTGGGTGACGCGCCAAATCGAATGTTTGAGGAAGGTGATAATTCTGCGGCATGGCCAACTATTGTACATGATGGAGTACAGAGACAAGGGCACCTTTCTTCTCCTGAAGATATTGATATCTGGCTGTTGGAAATCGAAACGGAAAATGGATCAAATGTGAAAATCAATCCCTCAGTGGAATCTACAAACTGCTGTTTGATTCAGATTCTAAATGTAGGTGACAACGGCACACTTGGAGGATTCACAACCGAGCAGAATCTATCGAAGGGCACTCACGCCATCAGAGTAAGTAAGAATCCTAACTGGACTGGTGTTTGGAACCCATATTACTCGTTTACAGTCACCGAGACTCCATTAGATGGGCCCGCGGTATACGTGGATAGATCGGATGAATTCATGACATTCTACCTCCTTGCAGGATTCCTATTCCTATCGCCCCTGCTACCAATTGCCTACTGGCAATGGAAGGAACGAGGAACGATTCGGGTTGAACGCCATGAACGCCGCAGATTAAGTCGGCTAAGGGAACGGTTGTCTGGAATAGGACTTGATTCCCAGCATGACGAGGATATCGATGCTGCACTTAACTCACTAGGTGATTCCGAATGGGATGCAATTGTGGACGAATGGGGGGAGCCGCTCCTCCGCTATCGAACCGAAGACATTGAGATTGCTGCATGGAAGCCGATTGATATGGAAGCCACACTCCTTGTAGGCCTACGTCCAATAAAGGAATGGAGTCATGCTGGCCTTCGCCTCTCAGTTCAATCAGGAGAACGTATCGAGATTAACGATGTAAATCCCAAGAGGATTCATTTTGAAGATGAGATTGCCATTGACAGACTTCCTATCGGCGAACTTCTATTCCTCCGAATCTGCCATGAGGTTGGACCAAAGAAGATGGACATAATTCTCAACGGCACAATCAATGGCGAACAAGTGACTGCGATGCCGCCGAGAGCTGTCGACACAGAAGAGGAATAATCAGCCACGATCATTACGTCGATCGTCCGCTTCCGAACGAATAGAATCGACTACTCCATCATCAGGGAGATTCAACACGTCTGAGAGGGATTTGAGAGCCGATAGGTCTGAACGACCAAGATTCTTCGGCACATGTAACTTAATCAAAACAGTAACATCTCCGCGCCCTCGACCTCTAGCACGAGTAATTCCTCGCCCAGGGATATCGATTGTATCGCCTGGCCTAGTAGATGGCCTAATTACGATTTCAAGGTCCTTACCATCAAGATGAGGAATCAGAAATGTTCGTCCTTGGACGAGATCGCCGAAACCAACTGGAAGAGCCATCAACAAGTCCGCATCTGATCTTTCAAACCAAGGATGATTAGTCACAGAGATCTCAATGTAAAGGTGACCATTCGTGCCTATACCATTAGCAGGTGGCTCCCCTTGCCCTTGCATCCTCAGGCGTGTACCCTCAGGGACGCCTGCAGGTACATTGAATCGGATTGTTCGCTCCTTACGAACGCGGCCATCCCCATTGCAGGACCGACAGGGATCCTTGATGACTCGCCCGGAGCCGGAACAATTAGGGCAATCTACGACTGTCTCTTGGAGAAAGGGGCCAATCCTCTGTGTCTGGGTTATTCTCCCTCTACCCTCACATGTTGAACAACGAGAAATCGATGATGAATCAGCTGAACCACTACCCATACAAGGTTCACAAGTAACGAGAGATTCGATTGTTGCCTCCTCTTCTGAACCGTTGAACATCGCTTCGAAAGAGATGCGATGTCGAACAAGTAAATCACTACCCTTCGGCTCCCTACGCCTCTGCCGACCTCCACCGAAGAACTGAGTGAAAATCGAGTCAAGACCATCGCCAAAGATGTCCTCGAAGTTGATATTCACACCTTGGAATCCGCCACTGAAAGGGTCCCCTCCTGGACGATTATGGCCAAATGTGTCGTACTGCCGACGCTGCTCGGAATTGGATAGGATTGCATAAGCCTCCTGAACTTCCTTGAATTTCGCCTCAGCCTCTTCATCATCCGGATTCTTGTCAGGATGGTACTTCCTCGCAAGCGAACGGAACGCCTTCTTTAGTTCCTGATCCGTTGCTTTCTTGTCAACATCGAGGACTTCGTAGTAGTCCCTCTTCTCAGACATGAAGCACTCCCCGTGCAACGAGGTGAAGGCCCCCCCTTTCAACCGTTCCCGGACTCAAAGAGCGAATGCACCACACTTTGGGCAATAGGCATCGTCGTCCACCATTGCCGAACCACACTCGACACAACGCCTTAACGCACGCACTGGCTCATTGTTTAGAACGGGGTTAGCATCAGCCTGTGCATTAAGGTTTGAAGGCGATGGGTCGTAATCTTGGCCACGGATGACGTTCACTTGTGGAGCAGATCCCGTAGATTCAACGACGGGGGCAGAACGTGTCTTAGCTTCAGATTTGGACATAGATTCAACCCGCTCCATCGCCGCTCTCTCTCGTGCCCTCGCCAATTTAGAGAGAGCGCCCTTGACCAAGCCATTGGCCTCTTGCGGAGGAGTATCCTTCGTGATTCCTTTCACACTCTCTACGGGGCCACTCTTTCCTGTGACACGCTCAGTGCTACGAACCACATGCTCCTGTTCAAGAAATAATTCGACATTCTCTACATCATCAGTTGAGGATTCAATTTCTTCCGGCTCGCCCTCTCGATTAACATCCGCAATAGACCCTTGAAGGCGCGCGGCGACCTTGGGTCGAGAGTCAACCGGGCGACGTTGTGCCTCAACCGTCAATCGCTCGTCAGCAGCATCAGCACGAAGCCACACGCCTCTATCCTCAGCACGGTAGACCTTGTCGAGACGCTGAATATTCTTCGAGCGATGCCATTCCATGTCCTTCACGACACGAGAACGGCGGAAGAGCAAGTAACCAATTCCGAAGGAGACGCCATAGTAAGCAAACGGCGCCCATGAAGCCTCATTCAGAAGTAGCCCTACAGCAGGAGGACCCTGATTTGAGATAATGAGAAAGATGAACGGGGCAGAGAGGAAGAGGACGACTGAAGTCCAACGATTCTTTTCCTCCATGAGCCTGTGTTGTGACAATCCCGCTTCAATGATTCGCGCTCTTGACTCGCTCATTCGCTGGAGGATGCTGTTTCAAACCACCACGGAGAAGTCCCAAACTGAATGAGACGTGTAGAATCATCAACCCTAGGGGGACCCCTATAATGAGAGAAAAGCGACGGAAGCGTATCGCCTCCAATAAACCAACCAGAATTGCAACTGAGGTATAAGCCACGATTAGAAGGAGAGAAAACTGACTTGAACCATCGACCTCGCTTGATATGGCGAATCCACAAATTACTGCGAGAAGTCCGATCCATGGCAAGAATTCCCTGACACGGAGTCGGGAGACGGAAACACTTGCCTGCCTGGCCCGCCAGTAGCCATAACGATGGCCCATCCCCCATAACGAAGAGAAACTTCTCCGCTTCGCCATATGAAGATACGATGCATCAGACCGCAGCACTGGCCAACCAGCATTTGCAATGCGAAGATTCAGATCGCGATCTTGGCCGGCTATCCAACGCTCATCCCAACCGTTGACGTCTTGGACGGCTTCAACACGATGTAGACAGAAAGCCGGAGATTCAGCAGCAGAACGCCCTTTGAATCGGGCAAACTGGCCACTTCCGCCAAGGGATGAGGAGAGAAGTGCCTCGATACTTGCTTCTTCCCATGGCCCGCCGGAACCCTCTGGAATGATTCTCGTCCCCATCGATCCGATTAACTGGCCTAGTTCATACTCCGCTTCTTGGAGGTCTGCCAACCTATTCTCAAGATGTTCAGGTGGAACCCAAGCGTGTCCAATAATCTCGAACATATGGGACTCTCCATCTACCTGCTTGAGAGCAAGGTTCCTAGCATGAGGAACATGAATACCAGGATTATCGAGCAATTCAACGGTTGGACCATCATCTGACATGCTCTCATTCACATGTTGCAAAACAATGTCACGGGTACCATCGGTCGAGCCCCCATCCAGCACTAATACGCGATGCTGGTCACTAGGCAGAGTCTGCGAACGAATAGATCTAAGACACCGGTCCAGATGTAATTCCTCATTCAGCACCGGGATGACGGTCAACACCGAAGGTTCCGCCATGCCCTGATGCACCATCATCTGGGCGTCAATCTTCCCCAACCGAAACAGAACCAGACATGTTTCTATGGCACAAGAGCCATGACCCGGATTCAACAAGAATGGGTCATGGCCGACCCAACTGTGTGGATTGAGACACGGGTTGGGGCTCACGAGGACCCTGAGAAAATTATGGAATCTATCCACATACTCTTTCCGGACTTCCAACCTGATTCAGAAATTGAGATTGGAGATTACCCACGAAGCCAACCATGGGTTACAATACAGGGGCCAGCGAATGATTTGTCATCATTCCTCCAGAAACTACGGGATCAGAGAATTCTGGATACGGCAATGGATGCAATGAGTATGGACATCACCGAGAAATCCTCAATGTTCAGGATTTCTCGACAGGCTGCCCTAGCTGGGAAGGTTGGATTTGTGCTTGAGGGGGATTCTTCGCTCGGGGGCGACCTTCGCATATTGTTAGAGCAAGATGACATTCAATATTGGATTGAAACTGCTACTGACCACCCAGGTCGACGAAATGTGCCACGTAAAATCGGGGATGAACAAGGTATGGAGATGGACGGAAGTCCAAGAGAATGGGCTGAAGAAAGATCTCAATCAAGGGATTGAATCCGTTTGATTAGTGGGATATCTGCCTCCAACCAATCGAGTTTTCCCAAATCTTCCTTCGCGACCCAACGATGCTCAGTATGACTCCGAAGTGCAGGGGGATTATCCCCCTCATACGCACATATCCAGAACTCCAGTTCCACACTTGCATGAGGGTAAACATGGTCAACGCGTTCGAATAACTGAATAGGTCGGATGCTCCAACCTAATTCTTCATCACATTCTCGAATTAAGGCATCTAATACAGATTCACCCGGTTCCAACTTACCGCCAGGGAACTCCCAAAGGCCTTCATGTAGCCCAGAAGAACGCCGACTTGCCATCCATTGATTCCCGTTTCTGAACAATGCCCCTGCTACCTCAATATGAGGAGGTTGAACCACAATTGCTGAGACACGTTTCACCAGATTCAATTGTGCTTTGAAATCCATCTCCTCTGAAGGGGGCAGGTGGATGAAAGTACAAGGCACCCTCCTATCCACATCCGTATCCAAAGCATACAGTGTCCTGTAGAGGGTCTCATTACAGACATATCCACCTGCATCATGACTCACTTCAAGGCTCGTGGACAAGCCATCTTGGAGAACATATTCTGAATCAACTGAACAGGGGATTAAATCCGGGCCATTCACAACAATTTTCCCATTTGATATGCGACCGGAATTGTCCGCCTCTCTGAACCTATTCAGATTGATTCCCTGCGATTCAATTCTGGGCACCTTTGCGTGACGAGCAAGACCAAGGTGAATAATCGCTGAGAATCCGTCCAACGCCCCATTACCAATCATCTCGGCAACAGCGCGACTTCCGGCCTCGTCGACACTCAACCGTTGGGCAACCCATTCGATACATATTGATCGATGGAGAGGTTGACCACTACCTGATTCCCGGGGGCCAAGGTCAACGACTGATGAGGCATTACCAAGATATTCAGCAACTTGCCAACTGATGTTCTCCGACAATCCTCCAAACGCATCGAAGCCAGTCAACAGGATACGCCGGACCTCCATGCCCCTCACCATGGAGTGGAGGATGAAGAGATTCCCCCAGAACTGGATGTGGAGGCCCAACCGAGGGAGAACTTCACAAAAGACACCGGTCATGTGACCTCATGGACGAAGGCGATGTGGGAATTGACATCGTCGAAGAACTCAGAGGTAGAGCACGGACGCCGGTGAATGTCCTGCGGATCATCTGGTACGAGTTCTCGGGAGGTGTCGGCCCTTGGGGCGCTCTGCGACCATTAATTGCCATAGGACTTGCATTGGTTCCATTCCTGTTCTTAGGACAACACTTCAACCGCCAACATGCAAAAGCCAGAGATTGGACACTACTCCAAGTCCCACTTCTTCTCTCTATTCTTCTCTGGCCACTACTCTACATCTACTCGATTGTGGACGCATGGTGGCTTGCTAACGAACGGGCCGCTGAAGCAACCAAAACCGCGACTGTATGAGTATCAAAACTCCTCAGGAAGATCCATTGGAGAGAAAAGTTGCCCAACACCTGAAGCAAAAGAAAGTTGAGTTCGAGCGAGTTGTTCCCAACGTCGGAGAGCAAGTACTGCATCCATGAAAGGTAGTTCAGTCGTATTGATGACGGTTCTAATCAGTGTGTCGAGAATATCCATCCGGTCCTGATCGACAATCTCTAGAATTCGTTCAAGGGGCATACCACCTCTTGTTTCTAAATCCCCCGTAGCTTCAATCGGCCATGGATTGAGTACATTTTCTGGAAGGACCTCATCAGATATTGCCGCCTTATTCTCCAATTCATCTACCATGCGGTTGAGATACTTTGAGAGAACGAGGCTGACCTCAATAACAGGCATGGACATCTGATTAACGAGATGCACCATGTTCTCCTGAAGGAAAAGCATCTTCTCCGTGCTTGGAGAATCCTCAGTGGGAATCCTGTCCTGGGACATTGGCTCGCCTCTCAACGGATTTCGCCTAATGCTTCTGCTGCCTTAGATAGTTCCGCAGTCGTAAGGTAACGGTTACCATCAGAATCGAAGAACTCAGCAGCAGCAAGGAATGCGTTACGATCCGTAATTCCATGCTGCCGCATTACGTGATCAACAACACGCTCGGAGAACCGGGCTGCAGTGTTTCCGCCAGTGACTTCTGTGGAAGTGGAACCTTGGGAATAGGCTGCCTGAGCTTGCTGTACTCGCCAGGTAGCAATCTGTTGAGGCGACCAACCCTGCGCAGCAAGCTGCTCATCCGTCCACTGGAGTGGAGCGGGTTGACTCGGTGCTGCTGCGACTGGAGCAGGATTTGCAACGGCAGGAGGTGGCGGAGAAGCCGGTTGACTCAGGCCAGGCGGTGGAGGTGGGGGCGATGTAGAAATTCCTGGAGGTGGGGGTGGTGGGGAGCGGGACTTTCCTGAGCTTTCCGCTTCAACAAGAGCCGTCTGTTCCTCTCCTTGGACACCATCTGAATCATCTTCACCTTCAGAATTCATCTCTTGGCGATAGAGAACAAGCATGATAGTACCGAATATTAAGCCGAACAGGGCGGCGAGGTAAAGCAGGAAGGTCACTTGTGATTCCTCAATTTGCTCCGCGAGCGCCGCTCCATCACGGGCCTGATATGGCTGGATTTGAAGGGACTCAAGTGTCATCATATCCACATCGATATGGCCATCTCGAGCAACAAGACGGAAACGCTCTACCTCCGGCTCCTGAACCGTTCTCGTGGACATATCAATCGCTGCATTGTAGGTGGAATTACCCATAATACGGAGTTCTGTTGAAGCGCCATCAACGTCCCCCCATATGCCTGGGGCGATCTCCTGCTGAATCTGGAAAAGAACCATTCCCTCCTCGCCGATATCATTCAATCCCTCTATGCTAAGAGTCACATTTTCACCACCAACAGGCGAAGGCTCAGACCAACGGATGACCGAGGTTGGAAGATCGATGGACGGGCCAATCCGGACAAGCCTCCAAGAATCGAAGGGTTGTAACTCTGAGTTCGCGATATTCTCGTAAGGGTTACCTGCACGGTCCGCTCCAGTCACCCACACATCAACGATATATCCTGGAAGGAGAGGTGTTGCGCCACCATCAGTGAAATCTATCTTCCCGCTCCACATCGCATTGCTCTGAATAATTGTCAAGTCAGACAACGGTGCACTACCTCGACTGATCTCACTCGAACCTGCACGGACACGATAATGGAGGACTGTCATAATCGAATCATCGAAACCGCTCGAATCCGTTGTGAATAGGTTCACATTAACCTGATTTGCCTGATCAATTCTCACATCACCATTAGGAGATATCGAATCAATCTCAGGAGGTGTACCATCAACAGAAAGTTGGAGGCGTGGTGTAGTAGATGTCTCGTCAGTTGCAAGCCCTGGAAGGGCCTCAAGAATCATCGACGCATCGAGGTAACCCGACTGGAGGTTAGGAACAAGAATGTCAAGGGTGAAGTGACCATCATCTCGAGGCACAGCAGACCATGTGTTCTCAAGGTCCGCGACTACAATATCACAGGCGCCCCCAGGTGCAGGAATCTGATCCTCACTAAACAATAGGCGACCCTCAATACGAACAACCTGACCAGCTGCAATAAGAGCAGGTTCGCCCCCTTCACTAACAAACACATTGCGACCAGTTGCTAGATCAACTGCGGTCAAATGGCCGGGCTCCATATCGAAACGGAGATCGTTGTCGAGGCTCCATTCATCAAAGCCAAGACCACCACGATCATCGTGACAAGGAACAACTTCACCCTCGTTACAGGGCCAATCTGTGACTTCCACTACCGGGATGAAAGTCTGAGACCCATCGGTGTCGAACTCCTCAGGGAACCACCAAGTAAGTTGGAATCTGAGATCAACAAATAATGTGGATGGATCATCTGATGTGTCAAATGGATCGGGGCCATAAGAGGTGTAAAGGTTGGACACTGCGAGGCCATCGCCTCCTGATTCGAAGTCTATTGTAGTGATACCATTCGCATCTAAGGTCACATTGCCATAGATTGATTGTCTCGGATCATTTAGATCGCCTGCCAAAGCGAGTTGGATTGTCCGAATATCATTCCAACCATTCCCATCTTGAATACGAAGTCGAGCAGTGTACTGAATCCCTGGATGTAGAGGAGTCTCATCATCGTGACCAATGATAGTACTGTTCTCAGATATCAACCGAGGCTCAAACTCCTCACGAGTGATGTAAGACGTCAAATCTTCAGTCCAGTCTGATACTCCTGAACGATCCTTGTTACACGGTGATGGAGGCTCCGGGCAAACTGCTTCGCCCCCAAGTGCGATAGAGTTCCCACTAGTGTCTTGTCCAGTAACATAAATCGATACTCGCTCCTTGTGAACATTCCAAGAATCATCTATGATTCCATTGAATATGTTGATTCCACCAGCTTGTATCTCCGGCGAACGGAACAACATCTGAGAATACTCGGATGGATCAGGGACCTTGTTGTAGTTCAAGTCAGATTGATTCTCAATCCAATAATGCACCGTGATTTCCTCGGGTGGATCCACCGAATCCTGAATCATGATTGAAATCGGTTGACTCCCTGCATGCATCTCAGAGCCTTCAGATGGCGTCGCACCAATGACCAATGGACTAACGCCATCGAGCACCAACTTCACAGTGTTCTGGTTTGAGTTGACGTAAGTCGAACCGTTCTGCATCGAGAAGGTTTCCACTTGGAAAAGCATGCCTCCAGGCGATGACTGGAAAGGTGTCTGGAATGACATCGAGTAGAGCCCATAGGAAGGATTTGTCTGATTCACAAAGGACTTTCTCTCCTCAAGTGGTTGGCCATCAAGTGTCAAGTTCTGACCTACAACACGTATGCCAAACTCGCCTGGCTTCGGATACCGTGCTGTATCCTCGAAAGCGATGGTTCCGGAGAACGTGGCATTACGACCACCACGCATCCAATCGGAAGGGAGTAGGACCCTGCCCTCCTCGTCAGTGACCTCAAGATCGCCGAGAACAATGTCATTCTCGATACGTAGATTGAGATCGGTTGTCTCATGTGCATCGACGGCAAGCCCTAGGTCATCTTCAAGATCAACGCGGACCTCAACGCCGGACTCGTCGTCCCAAGCCCAATTAGGCATAATAGGAAGGCGAATTGAGGTGACACCCCCTACTTCCTGAGAGGAACAGTTCGCTGCATCGAAAGAAACAAGCCCCGATGGGTCGTTTGAAATTGAACAAACGTTCCCGGATTCCCAAGTCAATCGTGGTGTCGAACCCTGAGTAGAAAGAAGGTCTACGTCGAGTCGTAGGAGTGAGGTCGCAACATCTCCAGAGGCAGCGCGAACAATCAGGTTGCGGTGTTCACCATCTGGAACAATCGTCCCACCCTCCATCGTCGCTTCGATAACGCGAGACATGTAGCGATATGTGATGTCAAGATTACTCAACATCACACGGCCCGCTGAACCCGCGTGGATGGCGAAGATAATGTCGGTTCCACCATCCCCATTCTGGACTGCATGAGTATTGAGAGCCGTGACCATCGCCTGATTACTAGCGACTAAGGGGTCGGTCAATACTCCAACATGTGTATACTCCATATCCCCATCATTACCGATATCTAAGCGAACACTTGCCGGCCAGCCTTCCTCGTAATTGATTACCAAATTCTGGATTACAGGAGTTACCGTAGAATCAGTAGTTGTCATCAGGGTCCGGTACTTCAGGCGGTTACCTGATCCATCGAAGGTACTGTTGTCAAACTGCACCTCCACATTATTCTGGACTGTCAACCAATTAGTGCCGTTATCCGCTGAAACATGGACCTCCACCGAGGTACCAGCTGGCTCATCCGAGAGCCAAGTCGCACGAATACGACCTATCTCGGTCCCAGTTTGAACCAGTTCACTGGACCAGTCGCCTGAGGCCTCATACTCGGTCGAGTATTGGACTTGAGACCACCATGCAACCGCTGTTGACCCAACAAGTTGTAACTTCCATCGGAGAACCTCTCCAGTGTGAGTAAAATGAATGGTCTGATTGTTTGTGACCTGTTCCCAGTGAGTCCCATTGTCCGCCGAAACCCAATAATCAACTCGATCACCGGCGGCAGTTGCACTCCATGATACCTCCATATTAGCAGAGAGAATCGTCTCACCTACATCCATCGGAAGACTAACCCATGAAGAGGTCCCTGGCATCGGTGTAATTTCGTAGGACCATCCTGAACCGTATTCACGATACATTGGGCTAGTGGACCAAGCGTAGTAGTCCTGCGTGACAAGGCGTTGACCATTGTAATACAATCCGTATCCATTCGCACTAATCGACGTGGTGCCCTGCTGCTTAGTCAAGGTAGAACCAAGATTTCCAGTTATCGCATAAGCCTCCAAACGATCCTGTTGCCAAGATGCATAACTGCGGAAATAAATGAAGGAACCATTGACTACCATGCCACGCGGCGTCCCAGATGTACTGAAATAATTGTAGTAAAGTGTCGAATTTCGCTCAAAATCCCCATCCTCTGCGTGATAAGCGACCACACGGTTTAGCAGATTGTGGTTCACCCATACTACATCCCGAGTGCGGTCATAGGAAATCCCTGAATAATCTCCATGGTTGTTCGTGGATGGATCGTGAACTGCGAGACAAGTCCAAGTCGTTGGGTAGCGGATATCGAATTCAACAATTCGATGATATTGCGATGAAGTAGAGGAGTAGTAGGTAGTAAGAAGACCGAAAGCACGTTCATCATCACTGATAGCCCAGTCACGAATCCCATAACCAGACCAAGTGAAAGGCAAGCTAGGAAGAGAGCACCCACTAAAATCGAGTGATATTAGGCCGTTGTTCATCGAAGCGCCTTGTACCTGAGTACCGTTGTTAGCATGCAAGAGTCGTAACATCGAGTTGATATTAGACGCGCGAAGATCAGATGAAACAATCCAGTCACGATAGGTGAATGACGCGCCTGCATAAGTCCCGGCAGTTGCAGCACTGACTGATCTCTGCTGAGAGAATCTAGATTCAGTAGCATTGGAAGAATGGGGCTGACGTATGGTGAATGAAGCATTGTCTGACCAAGCGGAGGAGACCGTGGAGGTAGTCATTGAATCTAGACCATAACCATCGAATTCCATATCTGGAGAGGCCATGCCCAGAGCAAGATCATCCGCTCTCGGGTCAACACCATTTGATGTGCCTTCCGCCCAGTCAGCACGATTCTGTGAAATAACCTGATTCCAGCCAGTAGAGGATGCACCTGAAAGTGTGACCTCAGCATCGAGAACCTCAGCACCGTTAGGCAAAGTCACCATGATATTACGTGCAGGTGAGCCGGGTGATGCGAGAGTAATAGTGCTCGCAGTACCATCCGAAAAGGTGTAGATATGACGGGCTGCAGGATCGGCGCTAACTTCGGTTGTGGCACCTAACAGTGGCACCATCGATGCGAGAACAAAAAGACAGACGAGGCTGATGGCGCTTATGCGCCCCCGGCCGACACTCCATCCAGAGTTCCCACTCATACTACCCGATGAGCCTCATGCACTTTGAATATCACCGTGCTAGGACAGTCAGTTTGTTGCACGGTCGTCGTATCTAATGGGTGAACCACCATTACCTCTGATACCATCGAGAAGATCATCCTCAATCTCGAAGTGATCATTCAACCAATCGCCATCCGTATCATAGTTGAACGGATGTGTACCGTCCGCTACTTGGTCTCCGTCGATATCCAAGATATACCAGCCCCAAACAAACTCCCCATTACCTAGATTCGGAAGATGGTTCTCATCACCAAAGGTTCGATTCCAAGGGTCAGTCCACTCCCCAAAGACAAGATGGATATTGTCCTCGTAAGTCTGCTCCATGTAATCTGGATCGTTATCCAATACGATATGAGCATAGAGTTGGTCAGTTGAATTGACCTTATTCATCCGCATGTAATTTGTATTGACTGGATTCTGTAGACAAAAGCCCAAAAGATACTCCCTAAACTGCCACCATTCCTCGATAGGAGATCCATCACAGTCAAGCAGTGGAGTCTGTCGAACTAGATCTGCATTAGAGAGGCTGACATTAGTGATTCCGAAGAATTCCTGGAAATTATTGTAACGAACGTACAGACATACTGCACCACTACAGTCCCACCCTCCATCATTGTCCGGATCTTCCGTCGCATCATCAGGATTGGTCGGATCCATACTAACCCAAGTCCAATCCAAAGTTGCCCTCTGAATTGATTGATTACCTTGAGAATCAGTAGATACCGTCAATGGCTTCCAGTTGTCTTGGCCGATCTCTTGCCAGATTACACTGACTTGTAGATATGAAGACCAATTACTGTTGGTTTCATTCCAACCATGAGCATACTCATACCAATCAGGTAACATGTCACCATCGGTATCATTGTCTTTCGGATTACTACCATACTTGAACACCTCACGACCATCCGAGAGGTTTCCGTCAAATTCGTAGATTTGGTTTCCATCGACATCCATGAAGATCCGCCGGCGGTCGTCTCCATCAGAATCCGAGAGAATTGGATTTGTCTGGTTACGGTACTCCATCGCATTAGTGAACCAGAGGTAGGAATTACCTGAAGACATTTGATCCTCGACTGGCCCTTCGGTAAAGATACGGCCTTGCCAAGAACCCTGAGCAGCGACTGGCTTTGTACTATCTCGGTCAAACCAACCATCTTCATCTGCATCATAATCAACATCGAGAGGATTTACCGGGTTCGTTGTCCACCTGTAGTCATTGGCAGGCATAGTGTTCCGATACAGCGCATAACAGAATTCCCAACCATCAGGTAAACCGTCGCCGTCAGAGTCCGGATGAGTTGGATCCGAAATCCCCAAAAGACTGAGATTGAAATTATCCGCATAAGCTGTGTTGATTCTCTGAACACGTTCGGACGATTTGATGTCCTTTGAAACGAAGGCAGTGTACAGAGCCTGAGTGGCCTGCCCCTCGGTCATTCCACCCTCCTGCATCATCGCATCAAGTGCATCCTCGCCGAAGGTCCTCAACGTGACACCTGCATCGATATTGTTAATTTCTGAGAATTTTCCGTAGCTGCGTGATTCATACTCGCGCAGATTGGTAAAACGTTCTTCGTCATCAATCCCGCCATTGCCATTACAGTCGTAAGAATCCTCATCAGAGTCCGCATCTATATCCGTACCTGTCAAGGGATTCATACTCCAAATATTAGCATCAAGATCCCACTCGGTAAACCAATACTCATACCCATCCAACATGCCATCATCATCGGTGTCAGGATCGTTGGGGTCAGTAATCCCCAGTAAGGTTGCGAGTAGAGGTGGAGCGAATCCACTAGTCTGCCAGTCATTATATTGCGATATTGCGATTGATGCGCGACCCTCCTTGCTAAACAGAATCCGATAAATCCGACTCGTGGCTTCGTTTGGATCCACAATAGCGGCCTCTTCCCACATCTTTGGAGCATCGGGTGGGGCTAGACCTCCATTCACAGGGTTAGCATAAGTGAGATTCAGTTCCTCTAAATCGGTTACAGCATCTTGATCCCCATCATATCCACCATCTCCAGCAACAAGTGGATTCAAGGTCCACTCCTCATTTGTCTCATTCCAAGCAGTGAACAGGAGTTCGATACCATCTAGAAGTCCATCACCATCAGTATCCGCATTGTTCGGATCTGTTGTTGGCCCAGTAAGGTTGTACTGTTCAGTGGACATGAACGAACCAAAAGAGAGATTTCCGCCTGCACTACTCCAAGCCTGAGGGGTAGTCACAGACGGTGTAACTAGGAGGTAAAACTGTGGAGATGATACGATAGTGCTAACTTCGTTATCCTCATTTTTGATACTTGCATACTCTTCCCAATTGGTTAGACCATCTCCATCGGGGTCGCCTGCTGCATCTCCTTCATTGGCGGGATTCAGTGTCCATTCCTCACTGAAAGAATCCCATCGTGAGAACCAGACCTCCCAACCATCGGGCATACCATCGTTATCAGAGTCCGAGAGTAAAGGATCCAAGGAACCTTGATCCTGTACCACTGGCACCAGTGACTGAACGTCTTCTGAGGATTGCTGTCCGAAGGATATCGTTGGCCCTGAAGCCCAACTAGAATCAAACAAAGCAGTTACGAAACCATCGGGATGTGGTTGACCATCAGTACTCGCATTAGCAAGCATTATTCGATCAATGATATGGTATTCCATCCAATTATTTAGGGCCTCATCAGGTCCAATAATTCCATCGCGATTCACATCATATCCGTCACCATCAGGATTGTTCAATGCATCAGAGCCGTTCATTGGGTTGATACCCGCGTTGCTCGGAATCCATTGGCAACTGTAACGAGCTTCCCAACCATCCGGTAATCCGTCCCCATCCGAATCAATATCATTCGGATCGACTGCAGTCCAGTTGGCCGCCGCCTCAGCAGTTTCCCCGCGTAGAGGATCACCCTCGAGACGTATCTGATCGAGGATAATCTGCCAGTTGTATTCGCAGAGATTCGTCAAACCATCCCCATCGGCGTCCTCATCTGCGTCAGTTGCATCGAAGGGGTCGAGGGACCAGTCATTTCCTCCGGTGAAGTCGGCGCCAATCCATCGGCGATTTTGGATTTCCCAACCATCAGGCATACCGTCGCCATCTGTGTCCGTATTACTCGGGTCGGTAGGCAAATCTGTACCGCCAGAACTTCCGGTGGAAATCCAGCCGTTAAGATACACTGAGGCGGCAGCCTGGCCTTTAGATTCGTCACAGAGGTAATCGCCGTTCAGGTAATAGCAGGTAAAGTTGGTATCTGCGTAGAACCATCCCCAATATTCTGAACCGTCGGAAAGGCCATCCCCGTCGGTATCTGTATCGAGTGGATCAGTGCCGTTGAATCCCTCAGCAGTAGTCGCAATGAACCTGTACTCGTCAAGATTGGTCCAAGGACGATCAACGTAATTGGAAGATGGATCAAAGCGAACACCGTCGTTGTCACGGTCCAAATCACGGTCATATGGGTCGGTTGGATCGAGATCATACGCGAACTCCCAACCATCTGGCATCCCGTCCTCATCAGAATCGTTAGAGAGTGGATCTATTGGAGCGATATTTGCAAAACGCCCTGGATTGATGCCAGCATAGAGATTAGACACGTTGTTCATAGTGCCTAGAGCGATACTCTGGATTGGCCCTGGAATCCTAGTGTGACCCTCTTGAATCCCGAAAATCATTGCATGACTTCCCTCTAAGACCCAAGTTCCTGCGGCAGAACCCACGATTACCTGTTCATCAGCAATCAAAATCGAACGGATATCGTTGCCTCCATCCTGATCAAGATCTATATTCTCCATCCGTTCACGATTGAAGGCGTTGAAGGGATCTGTCGGACCAGCCACTAAATCGTAAGCGTGAAGCCCCCCTGCGGTCCCAACCCAGAGTATCTGTTGGTTCGTAATCTGGCCATCTTCGTCACGAGGTCCATCAATCTCGAGAACATTCACAATCGCGGATTTAGAGGTGTTGAATGGATCTGCTGGACGAACGAACTGTTCAGCAGACACATTATCGAATATCCAATACGGCTCAGCACCTCCTTGGAGATCACTAGTATTCCAAGCAAGGAGACCGTGGCTGCTACCTACATAGAGGACCTGGGGGGCACCTGTGACTGAAACATGGGCTGCAGAGAGTAGACGAGCACCATCAAAATCGGAAAGTTTGGATTCCAGTTCAATGGATCGTTCTGCTGATCCAATTTGACCAGTTGTTTCCACAGGAATAATCCAAACCTCACCATTTGACCCACCTCCAATCATGGACATCATCGAACCGCCCAGATTCAACGGATTGAGATTTGAAATCGGACCTATTTCGATAGATTCGAGTGAATTCTCGGAGACGAGTCCTGAGGAATCAAGGCCAAGCGTGTGGAATCCTATATTTGTACCCAACAACAAATGTTCCCCTGAAGGATGATCCCAGAGATACATCGCGTTGAGGTTGACTCCTGCTGGGAGTTCGAAAGAAGTGGTCTGATCTGAATCCAAATTCAAGACTGACACACCATACCTCGTTCCAAGTATAATCTGCTGGCGCTCTTCCACACTGATAGCTTCGACCACATCGTGGTGGAGGAGAGCAGGAGAAGTCCCCTGATCATAGATGCGAATAGGTTGCAAAGCAAGGCCATGAAGAACTGACTTCAAGCCTGAGCGGACTCCATACCCGTCGTCGTCGTGCACCCTATACTCCTGAAGGTTGCTAAATGCCTCACCTAATGCGATTGTACCAAACGAGGTGTCTGGAGTAATCTGGCCATCGCGATCTACATCCCAACCATCTAGGTCTGTGTCTAGGATTGCATCGCTACTGTTCAATGGGTCAAGCCCAAAGTAGACCTCCCAACCATCGATAATACCGTCCCCACGGCGACTCTGAGGGAGGAGTTGCGCACCCGACCAATAGTGGTCATCCGAATCATTGCGCAAGGGATCAGTTCCTAGCCAACCGCTGTTGATATCCTTGATACCCCGATCGAGATCAGTACAAGCTCCATTGACAATAGAACCCATATCTCCGAAGCAGCGGAGACCATCAATCTCGGTCACCCAATCGGAGGGTGCCCCGTAATTGTATTCCTCAGAATTAGTATATGCCTCCTGATCCTCAATGACGCCATCGCTATTTACATCGAATCCGTCGCCGCATCCAAGTTCATAATCAGAACAACGATCTGAATCGAGAAGTCCGTCCGAGGGATCTAGTGGATCAAATACGGAACATTCCCATGCAAAGGACGCATTCTGGAATCCAACACCCTCATTCAAACACATGTAAACCTCGTAACCATCAGGTAGCCCATCGCCATCCGTATCAGCAACCCTTGGATCGAGGAACTCCCGGAGGCCAGATTCGGTAAGTCCGGGGGGTTTCCCTGTGAGAGATTTACGTTCACTATAACAGGTATCCAATGTATAAGGCCAACAATATTCCATTAGGGCACTCAGGCCGTCCCGGTCATTATCCGATATGTTGTCGGATCCATTGGTGGGGTCGAGGCCTTGTATTGTGACTATGTCACCACGATATGAGACATTTATCAGAGGTGAAAAGAGCTCCTCATGGAGATCAGGTATCCCATCTTTATCCTGATCAGTAACAGGTGGGCCTTCGCCCTCAGTATCACCTGGATTGACGGTGAGAACCTCAGCGGATGGGCGGGTCTGAGATGCGAAGGAGAGCCCACTAAGCATCAGAACAACGAGAAGTAGGGCTGTCTGTCGTCTTCTCAGTGCATCACCTCCGGTGGTCCAATGTCTCAGGTTTCTGATTCAGTGCCTTATCATGGTGATGGAGCGGTGTTCGGACAAGGGGCACTCTCCCTCGACGTAAGTACCTAGAAAATCTACAGATTACAATGTCTTCAACCGAGTCGTTCAAGGTCCTCCTATTCGCCGCTCTCAAGGATGGAGATTGTTCACCTCGGTTCCGGAAGCCGTGGCAATGCCGCTATGGTGCGAACTGAGGAGACGACAATTCTGATTGATTGTGGATTCTCAATGAGGCAAATCGAACGACGCCTAGCGATGGTGGATGCGAGACCCGAAGACCTTGATGCGATCCTTGTCACCCACCACCATGGAGATCATGGCAAAAGTGCACGTGCTGCTGCAAAAAAATGGGACGTAGAAATCCATGCGAACTTTGAGACCTGTGCTCGGCTCGGCCTCGATCCAGTGAATCAGTGTCGAGTGTTTGAATCTCTAGAGAGGAGAGACCTTGGCCCTGACCTTTCCATGCTACCTATTCCAATACCTCACGATGATGCAGAAAACGTGGCATTCGTCCTAAACGGCCCTGATGGACGCGCCGGATTCATGACTGATCTTGGCGAGCCCACCGAGGAACTAATCAAACACATGTCTGGATGCCAGCACATCTCAGTCGAAGCAAACTACGATGTCAACCGGTTATTTGGAAATCTGAAGTATCCACAGACATTGAAGGACCGAATCCATGGCCGAGGTGGCCACCTATCTAATCGCCAGACAGCGATGATGTTAGATCGGCTAGTGCACGATAATCTAGATTCAATTGTTCTATGCCACCTATCCTCTGAGAATAATGCCCCCCATCTGGCCGAGTCAGAAGTGTTGTGCCAGATAGATGAGGAATTCAAGGGAGAAATTCAGATTTCCAAGCAGGAAGGGCCGGAATTCACACATTGGCTCGGACAGCGGGCCGCAGAGCCCCTGCGGTGGGCGTGAACCCCCTCTGGAACCTACCTTCCTGAGAATGGCTATGTAGGTCATGAACGGTATGTAACCCGTGGAGATGCGAAGGGAGTGCTACTCTTCCGGTGAAGCCGGGGTCAGTGAGATACTCGGAGTGACAATGCTGCTCGCCATGGTGGTCGCCATCATGAGCGCCGTCGTTGTGTTCCTGCAACCCTTTGTTATCGATCTCAACGACAATCGCGCTTGGGCTGCAGGAGGAGTTACCGCAGAACAACTGAACAATCGACTCCTCGTTGTAGCTGACATGCCAAACGGAACCGGATTGGCTCATGAAACCGGAATCCCTGGGGGAGGAATCAATGTCCTATTCAATGTAGAATCATGGACAATAGGGGCCGACATCCATGGAAATGATCGAGTAGAAGTCCATCGAAATGGATCGGGCATCGTAATACAAAGCGATAACCGTACTGCAGATGCAGTGAGAATTACTGCAGACGACGTAATCCAAGGCACCTGGCAATTGGATGCAATGCCCGCACTAATTGACGAGCGTATCCCTTACACCTCTACCCTACAGGTCGAGGTTCTCGATAGGAACGGTACAGTAATCCATCGCTGGGCTGAAATCTCAATCGATGGCCTACGACTATCCTCTCCACTCTCCCAAGGCACATTTGATGTTGATTTGTCGAATGGCGCAGTAATCAAAAATCTCCCTGGAGATGATGTGCAAATTGAGCGTTTTCCACGACTAAGCCATCGAAGTACCATTGATGGAGGGCATACAGTGCGACTCGTACTCCTAGACGTAGATGTGGACCCAAACGCAACTGATCTCAATCGCAACCTCGACATGACATCTCAAGGAATACTGAATCTGTTCGACGAGAATCACGCCAGGAACTTTTTCCTCCACTTCGAAGTTGGCGGCCAAACTACTGTCGAACCAAGGTATGTCGACCACTGGACATCGGAACATACCTTGCGGATTGCCACAGGTGATTTGGGTGGATATTCTGGATTCGGTCCGAAGGGGCCACTCAGTGGTGCCGATGGCCTAACCTTCCATTCCGATACCGAAACCTTCGGCCTAGAAGTCATGATTCAACGGGTGAAGGTGATCCCATGAGACGCGACCCGAGGCAAGAGAACGAGGAGGCTGTAACTGCGGCAGTCGCTACCGTGCTCCTCTTCGCCATCGTCCTCAGCATCATCTCTGGAATGATGGCTATGATTGTCCCAACAATGGCCGAACTTCAAGGAGCAGTTGACCGTGAAACCATGCAAGGACAATTTACCGATTTAGCTCAAGAAACGGTCCGACTCTCGGAGGCGGGCCTACCTGGAGATCGGTCCGAGATGATGATTCAGCCACACACAGGAGATGTCAGTTGGAATCTACGGAGAGGAGGGACATGGTACACTGCAACGCTGGTCGAGGACCAAAGTTTGCGCCTCAATAGCATGAACGATCTGGATGCTGTGATTGAACATCGCTACCCTGGCGGAGATCTCACCTCAATGTGCCTAACAGACTTACGAGCACACATTGATGCTGAACATAGACACATATCGCCACAAGCCAATGGAACAATGTTGGTGACGCCTGTTGCATCCCTACAGACTTCATTGGAACGCGTTAGCGTCAATGACGGGTTAGAGACACATCGTATACGAGCAGGTACTGTCATAGAGATTGATTCCAATCACGATTCGCCAGCAATGGCCACCTCCTCAATGCCGATGCGGACCATGTTCATCCAAGGTGAGGGAGGTATGACCACCTTCGCTCCTGATTCGCATGAGCCGACAGGTATGGGAAGAGGTTGGACAATTCCAGCAACGGCTGGAAATGTAACCATCCTCCTCTATTCCACTGAGACATTTACTGCTACGATCAACGCCGGAGATACTACTCAGTCATTGGATTCAGTAGCACAGACAACAGTAGAACCCGACGGTGCTCAAGGCCGAATTACAACAGTGGAGGCCACGATTTCCCTGTCAGAATCGATGGCTATCGAAGTGACTACATCGGCCCCTGCACATATGATTCTGAAACAGGGAGTATCAACAAGTGGATCCACAGCACTCCTGGACCAAACAGGGAGCACGTCAGGTACAACTTTCCTTTTCCCATCGAGCAGCAATGAACTATTGATTCACAATCCTGGCCTCCTCTCAACCTCCGTTGAAATCAATGGCCTGTATCACAGCGTTGGGGCACGCGACACAGCCCGCATCGCTATGGCGAGTGGCCAAGGAGGATGGATTGTCTCAGGAAGCCCTGTTCAGGCCCATCTTGTAGCTGATGGAACTGGGGCATCTAGGGCCGCGAGCCTAGACTACCTACATTCTACCTCAACCGGACGAACTAGTGCCAGCACATGGTCCAACATAGTAGGAGGATCACCTCATGGAAGTGAACTCATGATTCAGCGACTTGGACATGATATCAACTTAGAACATCTCGATAACATCGCGCCATCCTCTGCAAGTACGACCAACATCAATGAGAGTTCACCGAGGATGTCGATTGAATGGACATCGGCAGATGGCGGTAGAATCGAAATGACTGCTGAGAGGCCATTTGACCAAGGAGAGAGCCCGGTTAGAGCCTACATCTCGCACGGCGATTCTGGCCTCCTCGACCTTCGATCAATGGGCGAAGACAGATGTGTTGAAATCGATGACCGCATAAGTGGGTGGACCCAGAATACACTCCCATGGGCTGATGTATCCTTCCTCTCTGACGGCGGTGTAATCGATGCATGGATTACTGGAGAACACCCTATCGGACTATTGGCTACGATGAGAGGACCCCATGCTGATGACCCTCATGCGGCTGTCGCTATGGGCTGGTCTATCCCCTTGCCCCGGATGGATTACACCTTCAGTTCCAGCGTATCAGGACTTGAGATTGGATGGCGTGGCGGTTTCGTAGGCACCAACCACCCTGAATACGTTGCAACTACAATCGAAGTACCCCCTAGTCGTGAAGGCCCCGGGCCAAGAATCGCTGTAACCATACCTGTTGTCATCCCCGATATGTCTCTCGATACTGGCACATCAGATCACAAGGCTACTCTAACTCTACTCACAAGATGCCAACTCGTATCGATTTCTTCCCACGAAGTACGGCGGGGATGGGATGGCCCATACGGGGCATCAATTGCCTCTCAGGATGCAATCGATCTCGATTCATCCACAGACTGGTTGACCTATCCGGGACGATTAGATCTACTGAGTGACTATGTTGGTTGGGTACAGCCAACACCAACTTCCACAGAGAGCATATACCACGCAGGTGGCGGACCAGTATCCTTCAATCTCCAGATGGCCCTGATTGATCATGACGCGATGGTGATAGACGGATGACCTTCAAGCGACGTGATGAGGAAGCGGCAGCTACGGAGATTGGCTATATCCTGACATTCTTCCTAGGACTAATGTTCCTAACCACCTTCTCAGTGTGGACCTTCGATATTCAACAGGCAACTGAAGAAAGATGGACCAATGAAGCGATTGAAGAAAATCTTCGAGAGGTTGCGGAGGCTGTTGAACGAGCAGATGCGGCAATGAGAATTGATTCAAACGCCTCCTATGCTGAACCAGTCTATCTACGACTCTCCGCAGACACTGGACTAGGTTTGATTCTACTACTAACAGAGGAAGCCGTAACCATAACAGACTCCTCACAAGCTAGAATGTTCAGCCAGGATATCTCGGCTGCTTCAGATGCAACGCATTCGGGCGAAGTTAATCTTGCAGGCGTAGACATAGTTTGGATTTCCTTGCAACAAGGGAAAATCACCGTCGGATTAGAACAGCCAGGATTCTAACCAAGTAAAGCACGATGAACCGATGCTTGGACATCCCTCATCCTATCATTAGCCCCCAATTCTCTGAACACGACTAGAGCACGCTGAAGGTGAGCCATCCGATTTGTACGGTTCGGGTCACTGCTTCCCATACGGGCAAGAATCTCTCCAATTAGCATACGATGGTCATTCGCCTCAGCAACAGCGAGGGCATCTAAGTAGTACTCCATCGCCTCCTCCTGTCGACCTGTATCCATCATTACTTCTCCAATGAGCATCTTAATCTCGACCGAATTACGATGGTCGGGCTCTTCAGCAAGAGCACTCAAAGCCTCACTGTAATGGTGAACTGCAAGTTCAAGATCATCTGTCTTTGAATACAATCGACCTAGAACAATACGCGCCCTAGCGTGAAGATGTGGCTCAGATTCCTTAGTCTCATCATGTGCATCCATTGCATGTTTACGCGCACGATCAATCTCATTCATGTCCAACAATGCAGAAGCCAATCTGATTCGGGAAGATACTAACTCAGGATTTGAACTCGTGCTGAGAATCTTCTCCACGTTCTCATATGCATCCAACGCCTGTTTGGGTGAACGCCTCCGGCGGTGGATACTTCCAATATTGAGGTAAGTGCGAGCAGCAGCGATTACATCTCTCGTCTCGATAAAAACAGCAAGACTCTGGTCGAGTAGTTTCAAAGCAGATTCTAATCGCCCATGATGAACCTCGATATCAGCGAGACTGGAGAGAAGACGAGCACCCTGATCCGCTCGCTTGAGCTTCTTCGCAATCGGGAGGGCTGCATTGTGACAATCCTCTGCATCCTCCCAACGATTCTGCAGGATTAGTAAATCACCCTTGGTCTCTAGGATATCCACAAGATACTCATCAGCGAGATCTGAAGTATCGATAGAATCGATGATCCCCAATAGGCTAACATGGCCAGCGGCCACTAGGCTATTACCAACCGTGGAGAGTGTTTCTGCGAATTCAAGGACCTCACCTGATGCGGCAAGGTGGTGAAGGAATTCAAGATGTTCTGAACGCGTCGTACGAACTTTTCTGTAATGAGCCGCTGCATTGATGTGGAGTTCCTGACGAAGATCGTCCTCCATCGATACAAGAAGGAATTCACGTATCAGGTCATGGACATCGAAGGTCTCGGAGTCAATCTGCCGTGCAAGCCCCTTCTCAACGAGATCATCCATTAAATCCATATTAACATCGAGTCCAGAAATTGCCTCGATTGGAACGGCGTCTCGAAAAACGGCCAATGCGCCAAGCAACCGCTTTTCACTTCCGGTGAGGCGTTGAAAAATCTCCTCCTCCACGAAGTTCTCTAAACTCTCATGGAAAGTATCGCCCACCCCACCCTGATTGATTAACTTGAGAACCATAGGGTGACCTCGAGCAAGATTGTAGAGATGAATAAACATCGTAGCGTCCAAATCAGGTATCTGGTCGAGAAGATTCCGACATGCTTCTTGGTTCAGTCCATCTAGAGGAGTAACGAAAGTTCGAATCTTACCCTCTGCATCCTTCTGTGGGACGACCATTCGGTAAGACCGTGAGAACAATACAAGCCCGACGTTCTCACAACTGCCAAGACGCAATGTCATGGATCGGATAATCCCAATCAGAGTCTCATCACTAACCTTGTGGAGGTCATCGATGACAATCAATGCTGGAATCTTTCTGAGCCCATCAATAATCATCTCTGTAGCAACGTCAACCTGCGCAACACCACCTGCATCAAGATAATCTGCAAGATCAGCATGTCCTATTTGGAGTAGCCATTCGCCCATAGCTTCGAGAAAAGGTCGCGAACCGTCACGCTCTTGGCACCGGTGATAAAGCAGGTTCCGTTTGTGGGTGAATTCCTCAATAAGACGACTCGCCATGGAGGTCTTTCCAATCCCTGCAATACCTGGAACGAGAAGTGTCGCGGATTGAGGTTCCAGAATTGCCGCGAAATTCGCAATCTCTGTCACCCTGCCATAGAAGCGGCCCGTACGAGGCAGATCCGAAAGAGAGTTCACCAACTGCTTCTCGATGTGCTTCGACAAATCGCGTTCTACTATCTCAGGCGTAAGGACACGAACATCAAGCGCACCGGAATCATCGATGTATCGAATGATGTCAACGGCCCTCATCGGGAACGGTAAGTGGTCTGGAGAGGTTGCGATAGTGACTGTTCTAGAACCACCCGATGCAATCATCTCAAACTCAAAGGCAGCATATTCCTCGTATACTCTGTCAGCATGTTCGAGGCCAATATCAGTCAGGAAGTACGCCTTTCGCTTACGTGAAACACCGGAAATGTGAGCTTGGCGCTCAATTAGAATCCCTTCCTCCTTCAGACCTGAAATCGCTCTTGGAACATTGCTCCTCGCAATCGACACTGCATTAGCAATACCCATTTGAGAAATAGCAAAAGGAACCTCGATTGATTCGGAATATTCGGAGAAATCACGCAGATGGAGAAGGATTCGATCCTGCACTCCTGGTCGCGGTATTACTGCCATAATCATCTTCTCCATTTCCGAGACAAATCAAACCCATTGATGGAGAATCATTGATCCTGCACACTGGATGGATCTGGCACCCATTGCTGAGTCGTCTGATCCCAGCGCCACCCTGGATAGCCTCCAGGTTGCTGGACTGCAGCCTGAGGCTGAGGTTGGACTGCTGGTTGCGCTGTTGTCTGCTGGACAGGTGCGGCTGCAGCGGCCTCGGCCGCCTTCCTTTCCTTAGCCCACGCGTATGGATCAGCCTCTACCTCTGGCGTAGAGCCATCATCAAGGAGATCGTCTTCATCATCATCCTCGAATTCAACGAAGAAGAAAACAAAGACGCCTCCAAGTAGAGCTAGAATCGCTAAAGAACCCACACCAAGGAGCAGTGTCGCACCAATCGACATTCCTTCCTCCTCACCACCGGCTCTTTCAACTGTCTTCTGAATCACAGCATCGCTTGAACCACCATAGGTGAACTCCACAACATTGGTACCAGGTGAATACCGCGAGGACTCGACTACCATCGACCATGTGCCGTCATCTCCAACGGCAGTCTGCCCGACTGGAACACCTCCAATCTTTGCATTAACTGCCTGACCGGGCCGACCCATACCTGTAAAGTTGACAGCCTCTCCATCTTCTAGAATGCCGGTGAAATCGGTTGTTGCAGTGAACGTCGCCGCGATAACTGTGAAGTCAACTGGATTAGATGTCGCAATAGAACCAGAAGGATCGGTCGCGATAAATATCACACTATCGAGCGTCCAAGTAGACATGTCGGTATCGTAGAAGAACATCTCAATTGGATCGTAGGTCGCAATACCACCAGGCATACGAATCACGAGATCAAAGAGATCATCTGTGAGGATATTGGGATTGTTATACGCCGAGAAGGACAAGGTTTGTCCATCGGGGTCATCGAAGTATTGATTCAAATCCAGAGACCCAATTGTACACCTATCAAATGCTTGTGTCTCCGTATCACAGAACAATATTATCTCAGCTGGCCAATTCACCGAGGAATAAGTTGGGGCGTTGTTGTCAGCATCAGGTGGGTTATCTGCTGTGATAACAACCTCGAACCAACTACTGTAGTTGTAACCGTCGTAAGAGCGAGCGGTGATGTAGTACTGCTGAAGATGGACGAGATCAGTTGAATCCCACTCAATCTGCCACGCTCCAGCACCCGTAATCTTGTCCTTCGTCACAATGAGAGTATCAAGCACACCGAAGTTCGCCTGTGGATCCAAGACCTCGATTTCAATACGAGTGATTTCTCCGTCAGGGTCCGTCGCTTGTCCTGAAATCACCGTGGTCTCACTCGCTGACACCTGTTGGCCGCTTGATGGTGAGAAGATGAAGTTCGTAGGTAATTTGTTACGATTATCCACGATAATTGTCCGGGTTGAGGGGGTACATTCGCCAACTTCATTGATACAAAAGTCAGAGTCAGAAGCCCATACGGTGACCTCGTAACTCTCTCGTGTCTTTGGAAGACCAGAGGTATTCCACTCCCAAGTCCAACTCTCTCCGCCAGGTGCAGCCACACTTCGGATGGTCTCGCGAGTGTTGGAAGCATCACCAGGTAAACGATCAATCACGATGTGGATATTCTGGATGTCAACTCCACTAGTTCCAGAGTATGGATCACTCGCTGTGCCAGTGAATACTACCCCCACCTTACCATTGTGCTCAGTAGAATCACCAGGAGTTGTGAGAATGAGACTAGGTGGCTGTGTGTTCAACTTAATCGTCCGAGTGATGATATTCCCATAATCCACGCCGTCGAACGCTCTGAAAGAGAACGTATAGTCACCTTCCGCCTGAGTTGACATATCGTAAGTGAAGTACCATGAACTGAATGGGTGGTTAGAATAAGTCACATCATCTACATCACTGGTGTCAGTTGCATAGGATGCATCAGCCCAATCATTGGTAAATGGGTCCTTGACTTGGATACGAGTTACTACGCCCTTCTGATCCCATTTTGCCAACGCATTCCTCTGATCCACACTCAGCGTGTTATCCCCATAAATTCCAATGAAATTACCATCGTGTGCGGAGCCTGTGAAATTGACTACACGCTTGAACGAGTAGTAATCGTTCTGAGTTACATTCAGAGAAGGAGCAAGATTGTCGAGAGCCACAGCCTCTTGAATCGTGTTTGAAGTATCCTGAATCGTAAACGAACCTGTCTGATACCCCTTGCCGAAACGGTAGGCAGTATAGCGGTAGAGAGAGAGTTCGCGCGTGTTGGAACCACTTGCACAATCAGGGTCGTCCTGATCCCTTACAGCGTCACCATCATTATCGATGCCATCATTACAGGAGTTCTCGGAAGCAGCAGTCGCAAAGTTATCCGGATCATTCTGATTAGGACCAAGCCCGCGGTAATCCAGATGGAAATCCTTGGGCAAAGATATCCATTCAGTCCAACCATCTAGGCCGGTCTCAAGATCATACAAATCGTTACCAACTGCGTCCTTAACCACCACAGTTGTATCTGAAACACGGATATTGTTGACCGATGTGTAAAACCTAACAAGTTCAGCCACACGTACCTGAGCAGCCCACTTAACGGGTAGTTGACCAATGTAAACATCCTCTACATCGATACTGACGTTCGCCATTGTAAGTACTGACGAATTGTTGAGCATGTCTACCGCTAATGGGAAGTCTGTCGGAGTCATATTCACTTTCGACGAAGTAATCATGGGTGGAGGGTAGATTTTCCCATCACCCTCCATACCCTCTGGCCAGAATAGACCCACAGGAGTTGTAGCGTTGCTACCGGGCTGAACAGGTGGAAGAGTTTCCGATTGGATCGTAAGAGCGCTCTTCGTGACGTTGTATGCCTGCATCACTCCACTCCACTGGTTCTCCGAGAAGAACGCAATACTTCCCCGCTCATTCGACTGAGAAGAACCGTCATTGAAGTGTACGATTCGCGCACCTGTACCTGGACCTGAGAGTGTGTTACGCTGAACATTAGCCAAACTTCCAATGACGCGAATCACGTCAATCTCGTCAGTTCCATTGACAGTGATTGTGTTATCCTTCAGAGTAGCAGCACTACGATAAACATGGACTGCCGGACAGAAGAAATCACGTGTCAACAAATCATCCCAAATTCGGCTACTAGAACATGGAGCAGTGGGTGCATGATTGATTGTGTTATTCGCAATATGTGAGCGTGAGGGAGATGAAAAGACACCACCAAAGCCGGATTCACCTTCGTGGTAATCTCCAACGATAATTGCTTCACGGGCCGTATTCTGAATCGTGTTTCCTTCAATGATAGTATCGAATGAACCAAACTGCCAGATGCCGTTCCAACCACCAATGGGACCAATTACGTTATTGTGAATATGAGCCTCCGAACTCTTCACGAAAATTCCAGAACCTTCCGAACTACCTTCTATCTTGGAGTTTGAAAGGACTACCTTGGCACCATCTGCAACTGTGAATCCCGCACCTTCTGCTGGATTCAAATCAGAATTAGTTACAGTAAGAGTACGCTTTTGACTTCCAACAACCTTCGCACCATTCACGTCAATAGCATTGCAAGTAACCGCGATCGTGGCACTCGAAATAGTCCCTGATGAAGATTCAGACCTAAATCCATAATCACCGGATGAAACTACGGAATTCTGAATCAAAATAAAGGAATCCTGTGCCCATAGAACATGTCGCCCCCCATCCTGTTCGCCACATCCCTTCTCACCACCAGTAAATACTGGACTCGACATAGTTGTGGGAGTGAATGTAGTACCTGCACCATAGATTTGAACACCATTTCCAGCAATTTCAGTTTCATCATCCCCATTGACAAATTCGCCCCCAAGGAAGGTAGGTGTAGCAAGATTGTGTACAAGGACAGAAGATGTGTTGACACCTTGGAATTTGAGTGCCTCAAGGGTAGGGCTAGCCCCATCGAGGATTAAAGCAGCTGTTCTGAAATCGTTGTTAACAGCGGCTACCTTGTCAGGGATCCCGAAAGCATTGATGATAGATACATGGTTGAACTTCGTCTGACCAACATCTATGCTATCCTTCAGAAGAATACCCTCTCCACAAGATGGATCACGGTTGTAATAGTCATCATCCAAGTATGGATTTTGGTTTGGATCGTTTGCACAGTCACCTATCGCCTGGGCATCCCCTGGATTCTGCCAAGTGAATTGAACTCGAGAGGCGTTTGAGGCCATTCCACTTGCACCACACGATATGTCTCCAGCACAGAGATTTCCGCGAACCGTAATCATCGAACCATTCGCGAGATTGATATTGGTGCCCGGCTGAATGACAACCTTCACACCGGGAGCGATAACAATGTCACCTGTAACAGAATGAGTCCCCGACCAAACCTCATCAGAGGTAATGGTGCCTACTCCTGTAGCCGCGCTAACCTGTTCGACTGGACCAATTAGGAGAGCAAGACTGCTGATCAACATAATCAGAACTATACTGATGCTGTGCGTTCGTTGAGAAGTCATGCCCCCTTGTCGTTCAGAGTTCTGTATAACCGTATTGCACCCATGCACACTGTTTT
>MDTB01187031.1_pt1 | contig 55230 bp, 48 predicted proteins | sample 811161 | NCBI WGS metagenome assembly MDTB01 (sample SAMN05326650, study PRJNA326480) | marine metagenome | isolation source: seawater | place: Mediterranean Sea | collected 2009 | reverse complement strand
GGTCGCCACTAAACATCGGCGACAGCATCCCTATATATTTGCTATTACTCCGAAACCATTAAATAAATTTAAGTGGAACCAATTGAATACAAAAAACAAATGCACGCATCGTTGTTTCCTATTTCCTGCTTTTCCTTTGACAACAACCTATCGTTGGGTTTGTTGGTCAACCTTGACAGCCTATTATTTTGAAAAACTTGCTTCGATTTGAACAAACTTGAATAAAAACTGCTGCTCTGCTATTCAAAATTATTTTCAAAATGAAAAAGTATTTCTCGACTCATTTATGGTCTTTAGAGAAGAGGCACCGCATCAGCTTAGATCAAGCATCGGGGTCCTATTGGGCCTCAACTGCATTCAACAAAGTGAATGTGTTGATTACTCGATCCGCTTGACCCAAGTTTGCATAATTTTTCTTACAAATTTATAAAATTATAACCACCAGAGTGCTCTCCCACTTTTCCTATTCCTCCATTTGGTAGGTGAAAGCCGATTACAGTGATCCTTTCTGAGGTAATTTTTCCCAAGAGTTCCAGCCTAGTTTGTGCCGCTAGTTGCGGATTTTGATCCAAGCCACTGATCCAACTCGGCTTTCTAAATGCAACGTGGTGGTTGTTTAACGCATCCCCTATAATAAGCAATTTTTCCGAGTTGTTCCCAACTTCAAAACTCATATGTCCCGGAGTGTGTCCTGGAGTTAAAATGCCCTTTATTCCAGGTATAATTTCATCGTTGTTTTCGAAAAGATTAATACTACCGTCAATGGCTTCGAGTCTGCGTTTAGCTCCTACTGCGGTTGTAATACGATCTTCCGGCACATTTTTTATAGTCTCTGGATCTGACCAAAATTCCCACTCTTTCCGCCCAATATAATAATTTGCGTTTTGAAAGGTTAAATCTTCGAAGTCATCCAAAATCCCCCATATATGGTCGGGATGAGCATGACTAAAAACAACATCAGTTATATCATCAGGGGACAAGTTTACTGCCTCTAAGCTATCAATTAATTGCCCTGAACCCTCCAGAAAACCTGCACCTGCTCCCGCGTCAAAAAGTACTTTTTGAGAACCACTTTCAAAAACTGTGACATTACATTCACGTACCAACTCATTGTTGGACAAATTAAACTCTTGCAAAATTGGCTCTAGCTGATTTTTTGGCATTTCATCAAATGTAAGGTTACCGGGGAGTGTAATAGTGCCGTCACTCAGCGTAGAAATCGTTGCTGAACCTAGTTTCATTTGCGCTCGGATTATATTTGGAACAGTGAGTGAAATTGAACTAAAATACGCAGTCTTGAGTAATCTACGTCTACTAATATACATATATCTCTCCGAGTAAAAAAAGTTTACGAAACACGAATTAAATAACCCAAAGGGCCACCGCATCCAAGGACAATGAGCAAAAAGCTTTTCTGAATGAATAAAGTAAGTTGATGCGTTACACGTCAAATACTCAAAAGCAAATTTCAAACATAGTGAGGCCATATTTTCCGAATTTCACAGACCGGGTTCTATAAAATTGTCCAAAGCTTTTAAAATATCGTTGGATAACGGTATGCAGCGCATTCTGTAAGGTATATGATAATATTGGATTTAAGTGAGCTAGAAAATAATTAGGCCAGAGGTATAAATGAAAATATACGAGGCGCTTGCCCATGCATTTAACCACCTTAATTTAGGTACGTGCTTCGCTTTGCTCGGTGATGCTAATATGCACTGGGCGGGCAAACTCTCTGATCTAGGTGCACGCTTTGTTTACACACGGCATGAGCATGCTGCCGTAGCTGCAGCGACCGCCTATGCCCGTAACTCAAAAAAAATAGGTTTCGCCACAGTTACCTGTGGTCCAGGATTAACGCAGATCATGACTATCATTCCAATAGCAGTGCGCGCGAAAGTGCCACTTGTCATTTTCGTTGGAGAAGCCCCTATTTACAAAGAGTGGTACAACCAAAAGATTGACCAGGCACCATTCGTTGAGGCGTGCGGTGCAGAATATGTTCCCCTACATAATCCCCAAAAGATCTTGAAAGATGCATTCAAAGCAATCTCTCGCGCGGCAAAAGAGTGTAGACCAGTAGTTCTAGGCGTTCCACTTGATTTGCAAAAAAGAGAATTCGAAGGGGACTTGGAAGAGTCTCTACCAAATTTGCATATTGGACCAAAAGAAGCTTTACGACCAAATGAAGTAGAAATCGATGAGGCTGCAAATTGGATTTCTTCTACTGAAAAATCAGTAATTATTGCTGGGCTTGGCGCTACATCAAAAGGAGCAAAAGCAGCAATTGTAGAATTGGCAGAAATATCTGGATCCTTACTGGCAACCACTCTTCCGGCAAAAGGATTATTTCATGACCAAGCATTTTGTATTGGCGTTGCTGGCGGTTATTCAAGCGATTTAGCCAAAGAGGTTTTTGCAAGAAGCGAGCTAGTTATCGGCATTGGTGCACGTATGGCGTCCCATTCTTTTGACGGTGGAAAGCTTACGCCAAACGCAAGAGTTTTACAAATTGACATCGCGCCAAATAAATATGTTCAAGGACGAAAAGCTTCAGACTTTTTAATCAAAGCGGATGCGGAATTAGCGACAGAGGCTCTTATTTCTAAAGTCAAAAGTTTACCACAGAAGTCATGGCGAAGTACTGCCATGAAAGCGTCTACTGAACACGCTCTAAAAGTGGTATTGTGTAAAACACCAATCGATGGTTTCCTTCATCCTCTCACAGTAATTGAAGCCCTCCAAAATTCCATTCCCAAGCGATGTCACATCATCAATACATCGGGTCACTGCGCCTATTACACTGCACAAATGAATCATCACCCACAAACTCACTACACAGTCATTCGCGATTTTGGTGCAATAGGGAATGGAACATCTTTCGCAATTGGTATAGCTGAATTACATCCAGATCGTCCTGTCATTTTGATTGACGGAGACGGTTCTATAATGATGCACATTCAAGAGTTGGAAACCATGGTACGCCATAATTTAAATATTTTAACCATTGTTTTAAATGATGGTGCTTATGGTTCTGAAGTACACAAGTTACGTGCCCTAGGTGCATCTTTGGATGGAGCGATCTTTGGGCGCCCTGATTTTGCGGCGATTGGACGAGGTTTTGGTCTAACCGGAACAACCGCAAACAATATAGACAAAATTAAAAGTGCGGTGACCAACTTCCTCACAAATGGAGGGAGCGCTATTTGTGATGTTCATATTTCTGATATGATAGCATCGCCACAAATTCAGAGTGTTTAATCCAGTATAGGTATGTCAAGCGCCAGCTGAAATTTAAATTTGTAACTGAATAAGCGTAAGTCTTAACAATCTAATGGCAATGCTGCACTCAGTCCGGCAAGTCGTCCAAAAACTGCGCCAGAGGTTAAACCTGAACCTCCAGGATAACCACCAAAAAAAACTCCTCCTACCATTTCGCCACATGCAAAAAGATTTGGGATTTCTTCACCTTGCACATTGAGCACCGCACCTTCTTCAGAAACCTTTAAGCCACCGTAAGTAAATGTGATTCCACCTGTCACAGGGTAAGCCCGAAAAGGGGGGGTATCTATGCACTGGGCCCAATTTGATTTTTCCACACCATTTGACCTAGAGGATACACCATCCTTTACTGAAGGATCGAAGGAACAGGAAGAAGTTGCTGATGCGTTGAATTCCAGAAGTGTTTTTTCTGCTGATTTTAGGTTTAAACCATCGCATTTCTGTAAAAGCTCCGAAAGGCTATTCGCTTCCTCAAATTTCGCATCATAAAAATGATATTCATCATACAACAAATCAAAAACTTTGCTATCAAAGAATTGCCAAGCGCGTTGGCCCGGTTGTTTTAATATTGCCTGCCCAAGCTGGGCATATGTGTAATTTCGAAAGTCACTCCCCTCATCAACAAATCGACAACCATTTTTATTTAACATAACACCGAGAAAGTAACTGATTTTACGATAGTTTTTTCGTTCACCATGGGGGATTTTCAAGTTACCATAATTCTTCATAAAATAATCCATCGGCGTTGCATGGCATCCATCAAATCGTCCGTAGCGCTGGGCTCCTAATTCCCAAGCCGCGCGCAAACCATCGCCGGTATTATGAGGTGTTCCGCGGACCTTTGCACTAAGCCACTCCGGGCCAATAAGTTCTGCTCTCATGATTTCATTACTTTCAAAACCACCGCACGCAAGAATCACTGATTTTGATAGAATTTGTTCTTCAGAGGCTGTCTTCAAACCTTTTATTTCGCCATTTTCTATTAGAAGGGATTTAAACTCGCATTTGAATTTGAGCTTACCACCAAGGCGTCGAAAAGCTGCTAATTCCATATCAAATAAACCAACGCCTTCATTTTCGGCTGCTAATGTCAAACCACCCCAGAAGATAATCTGTCCATCTTTTTCGAAACTTTGCCGCGCCCATATCGGTTCATACGTTACGCCATGTCCGGCAAGCCAAAGCAGAGTTTCGTAGCTCTTTGATACTAGAATATGCTGCTCTTTCGTCAGTGGTTTCCCTTCATTGAAGCTACTTAGATCTTTTGCAAACGTATCTTCACTATAACTTCCAAAATTTGTATACGAGATCCGCGGATCATTTGGAGATGCGAGCAGAGGCAGAAGCTCTTCACTATTATTATATGCGAAACGCATTGCGCCAGCTGTATACTTGGTGTTCCCACCTGCCATCTCTGGACCAGATTTTTCGATCATCAATACTTCAGCACCACTCTCACAAGCAGCAATTCCAGCACAGAGCGCTGCGTTTCCAGACCCAACAATTAAAACATCCCAAATTTTACTCATCACCTGTTCCTTGAACAATTGCATCCAATTGTATACAATATTTCCATTAATACCAAGGTCTTGTATGCTGACAACAAAGTCAATCTACGAACAGATACTCTTATCGATTGAGTCTGGCGCATTGCAACCCGGTTGTCGCCTTCTGGAAACAGATTTGGCGAACCAATTTGGGGTCAGCCGAACGCCCATAAGGGAAGCAATACGTACTTTAGAATCTGAGGGCCTTGTAATACACAAACCACGTGTCGGTGCTGAATTAAGACTTCTAAACCAGCAGGAAATTGTTGAACTTTATGAAATGAGAACCGTCTTGGAGGCAACGGCAGCTGAAATGGCGGCAAAGCACGCATCTAGCTCTGAACTACGCACTCTGGAAACTTTGAATATACAAATGTTTGAGGCAGCTACTGATCCAAATGAGATAGCTATTTACAATCGCCAGTTTCATATATGTATCATTAATTCAGCGCGTAACCGCTTCCTATCTCATAGCTACAACTCGCTTTCGCACTCGCTTATTCTTCTTGGAAAAACAACATTGGAAAATGAAAAACGGGTGCAAGATGTTACGGATCAGCATGAAAAAATTATTGAGGCACTGAAGTCAGGCAGTAAATATGAAGCCTCTCAAGCAATGCGCGAGCACATGGAAGCCTCTTTAGATCACCGCCTTAAAGCTGTGCATATTAATGTATAGGCATCTCTTTACAAATGGCATCGGCCTTTCAGGAGCTGTACTTTTTCTTGAGTTAGATTTACCATTACCATGGTTATTCGGTCCACTCGCCGCATGTTTGGTAGCCGCATTATTGGGGGCGCAGCTTATTGCAAACAAGCCAGTCAGCGATAGCATGCGGACAATCCTGGGAATTGCAGCCGGAGCCTCTGTGACACCAGTATTTTTTCAAACACTTCCCAGTATGGTTGCGACACTATGTATCGTTCCAGCCCTGACTGTCATAATCGGCGTGTTGGGAGTACTTTATTTCAAGCGGTTCGCGGGATATGATTTCCATACCGCCTACTACGCCTCCATGCCCGGCGGCCTTCAAGATATGATTGTTTTTGGAGAAGAAGCAGGTGCAGATGTACGCGCTCTTTCTCTTGTACATGCAACGCGTGTCTTAGTGATTGTGGTGACATTACCCATAATTTTAACTTTTTGTTATGACGTTAACCTTTCCAATTCTCCAGGCACTACAATAGTAAGTTTTGATCCGATTCAAATTCTTATTTTAGCAATCTGCGCCCTTGCTGGATGGCGCATTGCAAAATGGCTAGGAATATTTGGAGCTGCTATCCTGGGACCACTTATCTTGGCAGCAGGTGCAGCGCTTTCTGGCATTTTGACAACCCGCCCTCCCGCCGAAGCGATATGGGCCGCACAATACTTCATTGCAATTGGAATTGGTGCTAAATATGTAGGAATTACTGGAGCCGAAGTAAAAAGAGACATTGTTTCAGGTTTAGGTTTTTGCATTATTCTGGGAATACTTACTGCAGCAACCATTGGGAGCGCGCTATTTCTTGAGTTAGCGCCTGCTATTGAAGCAATTTTAGCACTCACGCCCGGCGGTCAGGCAGAGCTTCTTATATTGGCCATAATCGTTGGAGCAGATATGAGTTTCGTAGTTGCACACCATTTAATACGTGTCTTTTTCGTGATCCTTGGTGCCCCAATAGTTGCAGCGATCATTTCACCCAAACTTCAGGATTGACCATATTCCTTGGATTACCATGACCAAAAGCAACTATTTGGTCAAAAATTGTAGAAAATTGCAACTCAAACTCATCCTCGGTCACAAATCCTATATGGGGTGTGCAGATTACATTTTCATGACGCAAAAGGGGATCTTTGATATTTTTAATCGGCTCAATATCAAATACATCAAGGGCCGCTATGCCAGGTCGTCCAGCGTTCAAGCCAGCAAGCATAGCACCTGGCTCGATAAGGCCCGCTCGTGAGGTATTTACAAAAACAGCCTCGGAGGACATTTGTGCGAAATCAGCGGCCTTAATGATACCCTTTGTACTATGTTTTAATCTAACGTGTAAGGACACTACATCAGACGATGAAAAGAACAGCTCCCTAGAACTCGCTACCCTTTTCCCATCCATTAACGCAGTTTCTCTGCCCAACTCTGAACCCCACCAGAGGACTTTCATACCAAAGGCATGTGCATAAGTTTCGACTGATTTAGCAATCCGGCCATAACCGTAAAGACCAAGTGTGCGTCCAAAAAGGGTCTTACCCACCCCTAGCTGCCAATACCCTTCACGCATATGGGCCATTTGCTGTGGAATCTTGCGCATTGCACACATAATCAAAGCCCAAGTTAGCTCGGCTGCTGCGTGATTTGGAGTATCATGATGCATGTCCGAACACAAAAGCACACCATGCCGTGTGCAAGAGTTAAGATCTATATGCGGATAAACTCCCCGTTGCGAGATCAGCTTTAAATTTGGCAACTTGGCGATTAGTGGATCCGTTATCGCAGTGCGCTCCCTAAATAAAACAATAACGTCAAAAGGCGCTAAGCGCTTTGCTAGTTCATCCGTATCAGCTATGTGGTCGTTAAAAATAGTAATATCAAAACCATTTAATTTCTTAAAACACGGCAAGCCGCGCAGTGTATCAAACCAATCGTCCAAGATAGCAACTTTCACGTGCACTTTCTCCAGACATCGGCCGGGACAAAAACATTGCCTTTCGCAAGTTTTCTGCAGGAGCGAATTATGCCGGCAGACGAATGATAGAATTTACCATCCTTTATTGAATAATCGATAATTACCTCCATTGAGCCCATTGGATGCTCTAAGGTCACCGTCAAAGGACCATTTTTTGGTACTTTAATCATATCTTCTGCGATGCTACCCGGCGTCAATAGGCAAGACGCAATACACTGACTACCTGTTACAGCCATTGTTGGATGAGTCGACCAAGGCATGAAGTACCTAGTTGCTACAGTCCCACCATTTATAGCCGGTGCAATCAAACCAAATTTAGGAGTCACCGACATTTGAACGTTGCCCATGCCCATCAAAAGCCCTGCTTTTAATCGAAGGGCCTCCATGCGCTTAAAAAAAACTTTATTTGAATCGAGTGCCTCACTAGTTTCATAACCCGTCAAACCAAAGCTATCCGCGCGTGCAATAACCATCGGCATAGCAACATCCATGCAGGTAACTGAAATCCCATCAATCTCGTCTTTCGCACAGCCCGTCGGAAGGAACGTGCCCGTTGATGACCCCGCAACATCCTTAAAATTCAACGTAACTGGTGATGCAGTCCCTGGTACTCCATCTATTTCAGTGTCACCATTATAGATCACGTTTTTACCGTCTGTCATTATAACTGAGCTTATCCTTGCTTCGGTATTTACTGATCGTATTTTTATCTTTGTCTGTCCTTTCTGCGCTGTATATAATCCCATTTCGATTGCTGCTGCTGCAACACCAGATAGGATATTTCCGCAGGTTGGTTTAAAGTCTACTGATCTCTCTTCAACTGACACCTGCGCGAAAAGATAATCTATGTCAGCCCAAGCATCTGATGATTTCGACAATATGGCAACTTTGGTAGTAACGGGGTTACCTCCACCGATCCCATCAATATTAAGTGCATGGCCAGCACCAATCACACTGATAAGAACATTAGCCAAATCAGATTTATTTTCAGGTAGATCCGCACGATGAAAATATGGCCCGCGGGAAGTTCCACCCCGCATGAAAACATATGGTATTTGAGTCTGACTCATAATTTGTCCTGACAACAGGTATTTAAATAATTCATAATTCTAGTTTAATTTATCAGGAAATATAGCACAGTAAACGCCAATCACTTTCAATCAATGTTTTGGCTTTCGATAACAAATTTTCTAAAATTCTGGTGCAAGGAAGGAACGCGAAATAACTGTATAAATTTATATGTCTTTGTAGATTTTACACTTTTTGCATTGATAGATCTCATAGATATTAAATTATTTCCCATTTAACGATAGTAGATTCATTACGGGCAATAAATCTAAAACTGTTTTGGTACCGTCCATTACCGGCCCTTAAAATTAGGCCTTCGCTTTTCCATAAACGCATTACGTCCTTCTACATAATCTTCTGATTTAAAACACTCTGCAACCATCGCATCGCAAGTAGTCAGGTCTCTTGTATCAGGATCAGAATTCATAACCTGCACTGCAATAAATTTCATTGCTGCAACCGTTAACGGAGCGTTAGATGCAATAGTTTCAGCTAACGTTTCAACATGATTTGATAGAGCGTCCTCCGAAACCACCTCCTGCACTAGACCTAAAATCAGGGCGCGCTCAGCATCAATCGATTTAGCGGAAAACATCAGCTGTTTTGCCGATGCAGGTCCAATCGCGTTAATTAAGCGACGAATTGCATCAAAGGGGTATCCCAGCGCAAGTTTCGCAGCGGGCATGGCGAACTTCGATTTATCAGAGGCAATGCGAATATCTGTGCAGGCTGCAAGGTTTAGGCCACCACCTATGCAATATCCATTAATCATTGAAATGGTAGGTTTTGGAAAATTTTCTATGACATCGTAAACTAACTTTAGACGACGGTTATAATGTTCCGTAGCCTGTTTGGACCCACGCTCTTTTTCAAATTTTGAAATGTCGGCGCCTGACACAAAAGATTTACCACCGGACCCTGAAAGTATAATGACCCTCACGTCATCTATTTCTCTAAATTCAGAAAGGGCGATTTCAACAGCATCCCACATTTCCAATGACACCGCGTTGTGGCGCTCGGGATTATTAAAAACAATATTACCGATTGCGCCGTCAACATGTGCGATAATTTTGTCTGTTGGCAACTGAATAGTATAGGGCATGAGGTGGCCTTCGTGTCAAATGACAGAACTGTCTTTAAGGGTTTTTAATTCCTCTTTGTCGATACCGATCTCTAGCAGAATTTCAAGTGTATGCTGTCCACGTGTTGGTGGCGACACAGCCAAATGACTAGGTGTACGTTCTAAATTTACAGGTTGACCTAAGGCATGTGTGTCACCAAATGGAACAGTAGTTAAAGGTTGAGCAATACCAAGATGTTGAACCTGGGGATCTGCAAACACTTCATCAATTTTGTAAATTGGCCCACATGGCACTCCTGCTTCAGTCAAAATTTCAACCCACTCAGCGCTGGTCTTTTTACAAATAATATCACCAATTTCGGCATTAAGACGGTCGCGCCGTTTTACCCGGTCAGCATTAGTGGCATATGCATTATTTTTTGTCCATTCGGGCTTGTTAAGTGCATCGCATAAACGACGCCAAGTCTCATTGCCCGCAATAGCAATGTTTACTGCTCCGTCCTGTGTCAAATATCGGTTAGTAGGTACGCTTGTTGGGTGCTCATTGCCAACTTGCGGTGCAACATCTTGGGTCATAAGCCAGCGGGCCGCCTGGAAATCCAACATGAAGGCCTGTGACTGTAATAGTGAAGTGTGCAGCCACTGGCCCTCTCCCGATTTTTCCCGTTCCACCAAAGCGGTAAGAACACCAAGCGCACAAAATAAACCAGCCGTAAGATCGGCAATGGGTATGCCTACACGCATCGGACCACCGGTAGGCTCCCCAGTTATAGACATAAGTCCTCCCATGCCTTGAGCAATCTGGTCAAACCCTGGACGCTCTGCGTATGGCCCCGTTTGACCAAAGCCAGAGATGCTTGCCAGTATAATTTTCGCATTTATCTCTTTAAGGCTTTCATAATTTATCCCAAGGCGATGCTTCACTTCTGGGCGAAAGTTCTCAACGACCACGTCCGCTGTCTTTACCAACGTAAGGAAAATGTCCTTTCCCTTTTTCGACTTAAGGTTAAGAGTAAGGCTCCGCCGATTGCGCTGCAAATTTTGCCAATCCGCTGTATTACGCCCGGCACCAAGAGTGCCATCTGCCTCCAATGACTCAGGTTGCTCAATTTTAATTACATCTGCGCCCCAATCCGCTAATTGTCGAACGGCGGTCGGACCAGAGCGTACCCGCGTCAAATCCAATACACGAATATGTGATAGCGCTGATGAGGCTGGTTGGTGCGGCATTTATTTGTCCTTTGGCTAACCTATTTAAAAAGCTTGTGACAACGGAAACTACAACTAATGTCAATATATTCTTTTGCCAAATGCGGTTTGTTTCCCACTTTACCAATTCATTTTTAACACGTGGCTCGCCCAAGCGAATTCATAACAATCTTCGCGCGAACAAGTGGGCGCACATCACCGTCAATACGATCCTGACCAGATGATGCATGGCAACTATAACCGGGTTGTAATTGAGTGAGAGCGCAATAAGGCTCATTTCCGCCAAACCACCCACAGCAAAACTGACGAACAATACATTAAATTCTGTAGGAACATAATTAGACAAAAAGAGAGAAAAACCCACAGCGAGTGCTAGCATATAAATACCTGCCAGAAGTCCCATCCGCAGACCACGTACCAACATTTTGCGCGATATTCCAGAAAACTGTGCTCCAAGCGCAGTTCCGACCATGTATTGCGCCAAATGGCTCAACCACCAAGGAAAATCTAGTTCGATCGTTCCAGTTACTGTGAGAGATATTGAAAGAAACAATGGGCCAAGCATGTGAGATACTGGAAGCCTTGTAGCCCGGCCGAATAACAAACCGATAAATGCAATTGTTACAATTATTGCGAGGTCTGAAAAATTATATGCCTCTCCAGTTGAAATACTCTCTCCAGCAAGAGAACCGACAGCCTCGCCCGTGACAATCACGAATAATACTGGCACAGATATAACAACTAAAATAATGCGAATAAAATGCTGGGCGGTCACAACACGCAAATCTGCACCTGCTTCTTCTGCCAGTGCTGCAGTGTCTACAATACCACCAGGTAAAGCCGCATAATAAGCGTCTTTTTTTTCATAACCTCCCCCAAAACGCATAATCGCGTAACCACCAGCGTGGGCGAGCAATACAAAAGGAACCAAAGCGAGTGCTGATGGCCAAAACTGCGGGAGTAAAGGCAGGAACTCTGGTGAAACCTTTGAGCCAAGCATCGTTCCTATTATAGACATAAAAACAAGACGTACCCAACGCGAAAGTTTTGGCAGCTGCCGCCCGTCTTTTTCATACCACAGAATGAATGATGCCGCGCCCAAGATACCGCCCAGCAAAAAAGGCATGGGCACCCCGATATTATATGCCAAAAGACCGCCAAAAAATCCAAAAAAGAAAACGAAGGAAATCTGCCACTTAGTCATATTTTCTAAAAGGCACCGTGCTAAGAGTTTTCTTTAAGCGATGTGAAACTGGACCAAGAGCGCAAGACCACCACTGCGATGCCGATCAGTAAAAAGATTGGTGCATATGAAAACTTATCTTGATATTCGAAGCTTGCAAAAATTAAAAAACCGTTGTCAGAAATAATCATAGATTGACGGAACGCTTCTTCCATACTAGCCGTAAGAACAAAGGCAATTATGAAAGCCGCAGCTGAAAAATTTGTTCTTCTCATTGCATATCCAATAACACCAAAGAGAAGAGCGAACCCAACGTCCCAGATGGAGGCGCGTGATGAATAGCTGGCGGCGAGCGCTGTCATAAATATGAAAGGATAAAGATACTGGGTCGGCAAAATCGCTATCATACGTCCAACGAAGGAGGCTGCAAAATATCCTATAAGCGCATAGCAAGCTATACCAATTAGTCCTGCAGCAAAAATTCCGAAAATAAATTCCCTAGGACTGATCAATTGACCACCCATAAAAAGAGGTGGCTCCTCCGCAAAAATACTTGGACCCGGCTGTAGCCCATTAACAAGAAACATTCCAATCAAAACGGCAGCAATTGTGGAGCCCGGGATTCCTAACGTCAACAAGGGAATCATCGAAGGCCCAGACACAGCATTATTCGCTGATTCCGGAGCAACGATACCCTCTATCACACCAGTCCCCCATTCGTCCTTGTTTTTCGCACGGCGTTTTTCCTCACCATAAGCAACGAAGCAGGCAACCGAAGAACCAAGACCCGGCATCATTCCAATTAACGAACCATAAATTGAGGAGCGAAACATTAATGGGATACACCTCTTAAACTCTACCCAGGTAAAGTAATCTTCACCTGTGTCCAAGGCATTTGGTGCAACATTAACCACCTTTAGTTTGGCAGCTTTTTCTGCCTGCACAATAACCTCGGATATAACAAATACACCTATCAACAACGGTACGAGAGCCATGCCAGCTTCAAGTTCATCAATCCCCATAGTCATTTTGAATTGGCCAGTTATTACATCTTCGCCTATCAAGCCAACAACTGCGCCAAACAAAGTAGAAATTATGCCTTTAATAACACTGTCACTAACGACAGACCCAATAACTACAAAAGCCATTAAATAAATAGCGAAATTTTCAGGTGGTCCAAATTTTCTAGTAAATGCGGCAATAACAACAGCACCAAAAATTAAAACTATTTCCCCAAAATAATCACCGTAAGCAGAGGCTATTGTTGCAGACTTAAGTGCTTTTCCAGCTCGACCTTTCTGCGTCATCGGATATCCGTCTTGCATTGTTGCAGCTGATGCAGCAGTACCTGGCGTATTAAACAATATTGCTGCGATCGACCCTCCATATCGGCCCGATTTTCCAATAACATATAGGAATGCAAGTCCGGCCAAACCACCGATTTCATCATTGTATGCTATCAATATAGGCAGCATCATCGCGATAGCCGCCGCCGCTGTCAGCCCGGGCAAAGCGCCAAAAACTATTCCAACAATTGCGGCAAGAATGACGAATAAGAGTGCAAAAGGATCATTGAACAGAACTACGAACCCACATGAAATGTCATAAAATACTGATAAGAAACCGAGTGTCTCGAAAAGAGCCTCAAGTCCGGCGCATTGGTTCTGCATCATTTTATTGCGCTCCTGTAATCCAATTGGTGAAGGGGCGCATATCGACCAACGCTCCTTTTGGATCATTAAGCAGCATGATACCCATAAACAACCATTGAAAAATGAACGCTAGTAGTAGGGAGCCGATCACCATCTTTAACCACGTTCGCACACCAAATGTATAAAGCATGGCTATAAAGGTAACAAACAAGGCTGTAAAATAACCTAACGCAAAAAATACAACAACAAAAAGCGCTCCACATCCCACTACCATCAAAATTCGAGGTACGTCGCTTTCTAAAAATCCATATCCGTCTTTAAGTTCACCGGTCCTGTTTAAAGTCGCTCGCAGGGTTAGCCAAAAGCCACCTAGTACCATCGATATGGCAAGAACCATTGGTAACGTTCGAGGCCCCACAATTTCTCTGGTTGTGTCTATAGTTGAAGCCTGGAAAATAAAGAAAACACCAATCAAAAAAACGACAGCACTTACCCCAAATTCCACTTTTGTTTTATAATCTCTTTTTTCCACAAACAAATGTCCGTTATTCTATGTTTCCAAAACATGAGGGCAGGCTACACTCAGCCTGCCCTCATGGTTTTTGTCAAACTTATTGATTTGCAATAATTTCTGCCACAACTGGACCCATCACGCTGAACATTGTTTCTTGAGCGGCGGTCGCTGAAGCAGAATCTGTATAAAATGAAGCTAAGTCATTTTTCCCCATATACTTCTTATAACCCTTGATACCGGCAATATGCTCGATTGCGGCGCCCACGTCCGATTTCACCTCATCAGAAATACCTGCGGCACCAAAAAGACACATTAAACCAGTGAAATCAATTCCGGCAAGACCTTGCTCACCAAATGTTGCGAGATCAGGTGCCATTGGATCACGATCTGCACCCGCGGATGCCAAGGCCAGGATATCATTCTCAAATCCAACAACCGTATTAACGCCGCCAAAAACTGCTTCTACAGACTGGGAAACAAGCGCTGCGCGAGCTTTTGATCCACCTTTAAAAGGGACTTTCTTATGCGGAATGCCGTTTGCATCGAAGAAAATATGACCGATTGTTGCGTGCATCGTAGCCGCCCCCGATGTACCCCATGTGATTTCTTTTCCAGACGCTTTTGCGTTGTCGATAAACTCCTGCATGGTTTTAGCAGAGTTTGAAGTATGTACTTGGAGGGATGTCACAAGCTGTGAAGCACACCCTAGATTTACAAAATCGTCTGGCACGTGGTATGGGCGATCTCCGCCCTTTGCAAGTTCGCCAGCTATAAAAGTTCCTATATTGATCATGTAGAGTGTATGACCGTCACGATCTTCCCCAAGTACCGCCTTAGCAGCTTTCTGGCCGGAAGCACCAGGTAAGTTCACTATGTAAGCGGGCATACCGTTCATAGTCGGAGCCTCGTGCATATAAGACGCAAAGCCTCTTGCAGTGGTGTCCGTACCTCCACCTGCCGAAAAGCCAACCATAATTTTCACTGGCTTGCTTGGATAATCCGCATAAGCCGCTCCAGCAGCCAGCATTGTAAAAGCTGCAAGACTTGCAGCAACTTTCTTGATAGATGTCATAATATCCTCCTTGTGATGCCCCACGAAAACTGAAATATGAGGCGTTGTAAACCACTTTAACGGTAGCTAGGACAAAATTGACGTTGCTATGTCTAAAACTCAACCATTAGCTGGCTTACTTGTCATCGACTTTACCCATGTTTTGGCAGGGCCTGCCTGCAGTTATTATCTTGGGTTATTAGGCGCAGATGTCATTAAAATCGAAACAGAGCACAAAGGTGATGCAATACGCCATAGAGGCGGAACGGATACATTTTCAGCAGCGGTCGGTATGAGCACGCCGTATCTCACACAAGCAGCAGGGAAAAAATCAGTTTGCCTGGACTTAGAAAAACCCGAAGACAACGAGAATCTTCATCTTCTACTACAAAAAGCTGATATTTTTGTAGAGAACCACCTTCCCAAAACGATGCGGCTCTTAAAACTAGATGAGAATAAGATAATGAAGCGGCACCCGCATTTAATTTACTGCGCGATGACAGGTTATGGACGAAATGGACCTCAAGAAAATGCGGCCGCTTATGATGTGAATATACAAGCCGCTTGCGGGCTTATGGATGTTACGGGTACTCCAGAAAGTGGTCCTATACGCACAGGTGCGCCGATACTAGATTATAGCACAGCGATGGCCGCGGCTTTTGCGGTTTCGGCTGCTTTATTTGAGCGTTCGAAAACTGGAAAAGGAGCATTTATTGACGTCTCAATGTTGGAGACCGGATTAAGCTTGATGAGTTCTACGGTAACAGATTATTTTAAAACTGGAAATGCCCCACAACGCCGCGGCAATCTTGCAAACAGTCGTTCACCTGGTGCTGGTAGCTTTAGCTGTAAAGAGGGGATAATATCTCTCGGTGTCAACGAAGAGGCTCACTTCAAAAGTCTCGCCAACGCACTAGGACGAGGTGAATGGATAAATGATCCACGATTCTCAAATCGCCAAGCAAGGCTATCCAACGCGCAAGAATTATCATCTGAGTTGGAAGAAGTTTTGAAGACCAAAACTGCCAAAGATTGGGAAGTAATCCTTCAGGAAGGACGGGTTCCATCGGCACGTCTGCAAACCCTCCCCGAAGCCTTGGAAAGTGAGCAAATCAAAAACCGTGGTTACATTCAGAAACTTGAAGACGGGCTTTCTGTCCCAACGCTACCATTTCGCATAAATGGTGCTCCCGCTTACAAACCCAAAACAAAAGCTCCTCTGCTTGGAGAACATACCGATGAAGTTCTAAATTGGCTTAAGGCCATTAAATAAGCCAACGAAATAAATTTGGGCTAAAGACTTACTATCAGCTAAGGAAACTCGTTTAACCTTTTGTAATTTTCAATTATTCTTTGTATTTGCACCAACCCCAGCCACCTCTCTCCAGCTAATCAGCAAGCAACTGCATATAACTATCACAGCTCCAGAAATTTCAGGTAAAGTCATAATCTCGGTAAATAAAATATATGCAGTTAGGCCTGCTAACGGCACCTGGAGGTACCTTAGAGAAGCCACCACCACTGCATCTACATAATGATACGCCCCAGTAAAGAATATTTGAGAGAATGACGTAATAATGCCAAGGAATACTAAATCACGAAATACTGAATTCTGCACACGATCCAGTTGCAAGGGAAACACTAAGACGGTCCCAACCATCAAACCTGCAGCTATAGCGTTATAGACTAAGGCGACACTAAGTGAGTTCTCACTTTTTCCCAAACGCCTAAGAATTATCGAAAGTAAAGCACCGGCGATTGCTGCAAGAACACCATATAGAATTTCGAATGATGCAGCTTGAGAAAATGGGTTGGTTAATATCAAAATTCCAGTTAGACCGACAAATACAGCAGTCCATCGATACCATCCAACTCGCTCAAACAATAAAAATGGCGATAAAATCGTTACAAATATTACTGAACTCTGGAATAAAGCGGTGGCTTGACCTAACGGCAAATTACGTATTGCCAAAACCCAAAATAACATTCCTGATAGGCCGCACAACACTCGCAAAACCATTGTTCTTTTCTCAATAATCTTTAAGGCGGCTTTGCCCCTGCCCAAGATCGCAAACAGAAGAAGTAGTGGTACAGAAAATACAAACCGATAAAATAGAGTGGTAACTAAGTTCACTTCAGTCGCTATTTTTTTAATTAAAACACCCACCAAAAGACCAAGCACAACTCCAGTAATAACAAAAATAATGCCACGAACTGGTCTTTTATCGTATGTGAACATACGGCTTTTAGTGTCAGAAAATTAAGGCTATTTCTACCAAAATATTCTTATCAGTAACACCCTTACCAAAAATATTATATTAAAGAAAACCTCGCATGAAAAGGAGAACTTCAAATAGTACTTTACTCGCTAATCTTGTAAAATGCCTAAGGATTTGAGGTAAGAGTTACATGAGTTGGCATTCAATGGTCAGCGATTTAAGTTTTTGCGTTTGTTTAAAAGTCAATATTAGTTCTGCGGACTCGTCTCCAGAGAAAACTGGGACGACGAAGCAAACCTTGATTTTAGTGGGGAAATTTCTTGATAAACAGTTTTTGATGCGAAAGTGTATTTGATTATGGAGCTTGGTATTTTCGATCCTAGGCAGACTTTTTTATTCCCTACTCTTACTGCATTTCTGAGCTTCTCCTTAGCTGTTGGCTTTCGCGAAAACCAATGAATAGGCCCGCTACTAATATTAGAGTTGCCCCGTAGTACGACCAAATATCTGGGTATACTTTGAGAAAAAGTATATCCAATGTGGTGACAAACACGACTGTGAAATAAATCAGAGGCGCGATTACGCTAGCGTCAGTCTTTTGCATTGCCAATAAAAACAGCAATTGGCCTATTAACATTGAACACCCAACACTGACTAATAAAAATAACTGCAAAGGGCTTGGCAAAATTGCTAGATAAAACATAGGAACACTAGCAAGGCATGTTCCGATAGCGTTACTAAAAATTAAAATTTGTAGAGGGTGCTCTTTCCCGCTAAGCAACTTTATTAGAACAATTTCCAACCCAAATGCCGCAGCCCCAATTAAACAAAATAAAGAAATAAAATTTATTTGATTACCGTCCGGTCGCACTAGTATTGTTGCACCGCCGAAGGCTACAACAGCAGCTAACCATCTATATCTGCCAATCTTCTCTTTAAGTATAAAAATAGCAAATATCATAGCAAAAATTGGGTTCATGAAGATTAAAGCAACTGCATCAGTTATGGGTATATGAACAACACTCGTGAACATTATTGAAACACCAATCCAACCAAATGTTGCTCGCAAAATATGCAATCTAAGATTTGGCCTTCTGATTTTCTGTTTCCCAAATATCAAGTAAAACGAAGAGGTTGCCACAAAGCCAAATGCAAAGCGGCTATGAGTAACTTGTAAAGGATGAACAGCATCGCTTAGTATTCCTGTACCAATTAACTTGGACAAAAATGTACTCAATGCAAAGAAAAAAGACGCTGTTAGCGCGAAAATAAAAGGCATATATTTTGCGTAGTGAGAAACGCACATATTTTAATCCAATAGTATCGAAGCTGGTAGTGGAGATTCAGAGTAGTTAGTCTGATTTTCTCCAAATACCTCAGTATTGGCAATCTAAGCCTCAAGGCGCTTCTAATAGTAGGCAATAATTTTTATAAAGATTGAGAATTCATACTCATTAAAACATTTCTCAATATAATTAGCTAAGCGGGGATTTGTGCTGTGCTGGTAAGATTATCCGCAAGCAAGAAACTTTACCCTTGGATTGATGGTCGAAGGAGGTGTAGGCTTCGAGTTGACCTAACCTATTTGGCTCAACTTTCATGGTCGGATTTGTTTGAGAAGCGTAAGAAACAAGTGCCCGCTCAAACTCAGCAATGCTTTCAAAAGCTGCATGCTCTACTAGAGTATCGTTGCGCAACGCAAATGCTGATACCTCTTTAGAAGTTACAAAAGTCAGTAAAAGAATAAAAACGGCTTCCATTTCGAATTCCGTAAAAAATTCAACAATTTGACTATTTTTGGAATTAAGTCTCTACAAATAAATTGCTTCAAATTTAGATTTTGCTTCATTTTTTGTAGTTAAACTCTATGGTTTTTGAGGTTATGATATCGGTTTCATTTGACATTTGGTTTACCATTCCCACTGATTTAGCATTGACTTGAAGTTGCACTACATCTTTGCCTTTTGATGCTTCTTGCTGAAATACTTCTAGTATTCCTGGGCGCAAGCCCTGTCCGTGTCTTGCGGTTAACTTGTGTAAGGGTAACACAGAACGAAATAAATCTGACATTAAGGCAAGCTTTAAAAGTGGACTAAACCTAGCTGCCTTGTTCGTTGCTGAGGCGCGAAATAATTAGCAATGAAATTTACATTTAGCAATAAAAGTAAATTTTATCTTTAGCTTTGGGCAATAAATATATTGAGCACATCAATGGAATAATTTTAATCAATTGCATAAAAATTTTTCAACTTGTTGTCTTCAGCCCATCTATGAAATCAATTTCACGCGCACTCAGAGGAGGCTCCAATTTCAGCTCTGAAAATTCGGCGTCACTAAATACTCGGGATCTTGTCAAAAATCTCTTTCCAGAAGGCCCTTCTAACGAAAACATACCACCACGCCCAGGAACTACATCTATTATTAGATGCGTATGCTCCCAATAAGCATATTGATCGTCAGCAATAAAAAAGGGATGTGTCCCAATCAAACCCAAATATTTGTCGCGAGAACCAACTCGAAATTCATTTCGAGGAAAACACATGGGAGCTGAACCATCGCAGCACCCACCAGATTGATGAAATACTAAATCACCATTTATTTCTTCAATCTCATCTACAAGTTTTTTTGTTTCATCAGTAAAGGAAAGACGTTTACTCATATCGACCTCAACGACATAGTTGTGAGTCCCGCGTATCGTAGGCGGAACTTACAACTATAATTATATTATAATTATATGTCTTAGAAAAAGCCATCCGGTGACTCGGCGTAAGACACTAGCACGTTTTTAGTTTGTTGATAATGTCCAAGCATCATTTTGTGCGTTTCGCGGCCAATACCTGAATTTTTGTATCCTCCGAAAGGCGCATGTGCCGGATAAGAATGATAACAATTCACCCATACTCTACCAGCCTCTATGCCACGACCCATTCTGTAAGCAACATTACCATTACGGGTCCATACAGCTGCTCCCAGGCCGTAAAGAGTGTCATTTGCCATTCCAAGAACTTCACTCTCATCCTTGAAGGTCGCTACTGAAACTACCGGGCCAAATATTTCTTCTTGGAATATTCGCATGGAATTATTACCCTTAAAAGCCGTTGGCTGAACATAATACCCACCACTTAACGGTCCATCCATAGTCCTCGCCTCGCCACCAAAAAGTGTTTCTGCGCCTTCTTGGCGTGCTACGTCCATGTAGGACATTATTTTCTCAAACTGTTCACCAGAAGCTTGCGCCCCTAACTGTGTGTTCAAATCGAATGGAGAACCGCAATTCAGGGCTTTTGTTCTCTCGTTAACCATTTCCATAAAAGGTTCATATATATCTTCATGGATCATTGCTCTCGAAGGACACGTACAGACTTCACCTTGATTAAAGTATGCGTGCAAAAATCCTTCAACGCATCTTGAGATATAGTCATCTGTTCCATCCATTACGTCTTTGAAATATATATTTGGGCTCTTCCCCCCCAGCTCGAGCGTCACAGGAATCAAATTTTCTGAAGCATATTGCATTATAAGGCGGCCGGTAGTCGTTTCACCAGTAAACCCGACCTTTTTAATTCTGTTGCTTGATGCTAATGGTTTTCCAGCTTCCACTCCAAAACCGTGCACCACATTCACAACTCCTGGTGGAATTAGGTCTTCCAAAAGCTCCATTAAAACACATATCGAAAACGGCGTTTGCTCTGCAGGCTTCAAAACGACCGCGTTTCCACATGCGAGCGCCGGCGCCAATTTCCAAGCAGCCATAGTTATTGGAAAATTCCATGGAATAATTTGCGCAACAACTCCTAGGGGCTCATGATAAACATATGACATCATTCCTGCAGGTGAATTACCCCCCCCAGAAACAGAACCGTCTAAGTTTCCTATAGACCCTTCTTGTGTTAATATTGCAGCAGCAAAGTATTTAAAATGATCTACCGTTAAAGGTATGTCGGCAGCAAAACCTTCTCTAATTGGCTTCCCATTATCCAGGGTTTCTGCAAGAGCCAAGACTTCAATATTCTCTTCAATTCTTGCTGCAATTTTGAGCAATAAATTGGCCCGCTCGGTTGGACCGGTTTTTCCCCAATCGGGCGCTGCTTTATGAGCCGCGTCCAAAGCTGCTTCTACATCCTTTGCATTTGAGCGCGCAATCTCACATATTACTTTACCTGTAGTCGGTGAAGTGTTCTCAAAATACTTACCATCTACAGGTTCAACCCACGCCCCACCAATAAAGTTCCCATACCGTGATTTTGGCATTAATTTAGAACCTTCATCACCTGGGTAGGCATACAGAGTAGAGTTGTCCAACATATTAGTTCTCCCTTAACTGCGCATGATGAAATTTTATCATGCATTTTTTATTTATATATTGCCCGGATTTAGTAGCAGGGCTTGGTAAATTTCCTACGTTCCTAGCTTGCAAACGATGATCGTTTACGAGGTGAATGCCGTTTTAGATTTTAAATTCAGTTAATCATAGCGGCCTTTATTTGCTCAATTTGCTCGGTATGTTCGATGCTAATGCTTCAAAAAAAAAATTCAAGAGCGTTAGCATCAGGAAACTGCACAAGTAGCAAAATTCAAGCAAATATACAAAGATTGACCGTAATTGAGAAGCCACCGACTTCTTGTCAGTTCAAGTTTATTTTATATCAAATACGTTCAATATTTTTAGCAATTTCGCTTGCACGCTCTCTGCTAAGTCGGGGTGGGTTCCAATCTCTACCAGGTGCGGCAGCTATTAGCTGCTTGGTATACATATGTTTTGGGCTTTCAAAAATTTCACTCGCTGCTCCTAACTCAACGATTAAGCCATTCTGCATAACGGCAATGTAATCGCTAATTTGAGCCGCCACTCGGAGATCATGAGTTATAAAAATAATAGACATTTGATACTTTTTTTGAAGGTCATCTAAAAGTTGCAACACCTGTTTTTGCACAGAAAGGTCCAATGCCGAGACGCTTTCATCGGCAATAAGCGCAGATGGTCCCATGGCCAAAGCTCGTGCAATACCAATGCGTTGACGCTGGCCACCAGAAAACTTTGTTGGTTTGCGCTTAAATGCAACTTCAGGCAGCCCAACGTTTTCCAATAATTCGAACGCTTTTGCGCGTGCTTCTTTGGCGGAAAAACCCTGTATTAATAGTCCGCGTGTTATTGCATAGCCAACTGAATGCGATGGATTAAGTGAACCGAATGGATCTTGAAAGATCATTTGGATGTCTTTGCGCGCTTTAGCTAGATCTTCACCTTTAAAAGATAAAAAATCTTTTTCATTTATTATTACGGACCCCTCACTTGCCTCTTCCAAACGAATGAGCGTCTTTGCCAATGTAGACTTACCTGATCCACTTTCCCCAACAACTCCAAGTGTTTCTCCGGTGTGAAGTGCAAAACTTGCGTCCTTAACGGCATGGACTTGATTTTTCCCAGAATTGTAGATTTTATGCAGTTTCTCAACCTCTATGATTGGAGCGTCTTTTCTCTCCGAATTTGGCTTACGATTTGCCTCTAATAGGGGCATCGCATCTACCAATAATTGGGTGTAAGGCTGCTTTGGTTGCATTAAAATTTGTTCCCTGGAACCTTCTTCAACTATTTCTCCCCAGCACATAACTGCGACACGATCTGCTATTTCGGCAACAACTCCAAAATCATGCGTGATGAAAATTGTAGCATTGTCATAAATTTCTTTTAAGTCATTGAATAATCGCAAGATTTCGGCTTGGGTGGTTACATCGAGCGCCGTGGTCGGCTCGTCTGCAATGAGGACATCAGGCTTGCACGCTAGCGCCATAGCAATAACGACCCTTTGGCATTGTCCCCCTGAAATTTGGTGTGGATAGCTATCAAAAATGCGTTCGGGTTTTGGTAATTTAAGTTGAGTGAGTAGATCTAAAGTTTCGCTTTTGCGCTGCTGTTGTGAAATGTCGGGTTGATGCAATTGATAAACTTCTTCAATTTGCTTACCGATCTTTATGGATGGATTTAGAGCGGCCATAGGTTCTTGGTAGATCATTGATATCCTTGAACCCCTAAGCTCATTTAGTTCCCGAGGTGACATTTTCAGTACATTTTTCTCTTCGAAAATAATGTCACCAGACGCAACCTTTAGCTGAGGCGCTATATCACCCATTATTGCGCTAGCCATCACCGACTTACCAGAACCACTCTCGCCAACTATGCAAAGAGTTTCACCCCGATTTATTTTTAAAGAAACTTCCTTTACCGCAAATTTTCTATCAGACCTTGGTGGAAGGGAAATTGATAAATCGCTTACGCTCAAAACCGTTTTTTGTGAAGAATTCAATCGCGTTTTTCCTAAAGTTGTATATATTTTAGCTACGAACGTCTTAACGTCCGTATATTATCAATTTTTCAATAAATAACAACCAAATGTGTCCAAGTGATTGGTTTGGCAAATTTAAGTTTTAGACGAACAGCTTAATTTATAGATCTCTTACACGGCTTTAAATTTATTCCTGACCCATACTAGTTCCTATAAAATTAACATAAGAGATACTCTGGAAATAATTTTCGAAACCTAATGGCAGACACGTAAACAATGATTTCTAAGAATTCGGTGGCAGGCCTACTTAATATCTTAAAAGCTTTTGAACAATTTGTTTGATCCAATAAACCAAATTTTGCGTAGAGTAATTTGTTAATGTAGGAATTTTTTTGTCATGAAAAAACTATTTTGTGCTATAATGGTTGGGGTAATGTCCGCAAGTATAGCTATGGCTGCCGGCGGAGGAACGTCGTCTTCATCTTACTCACCAGTGTCATCGAATTACAAAACAGCCGATCGCTTCAAAGAAATACAGGCGTTGATTGACCAAAATGACTTTGGCATCGCTCACACAAAACTTAAGGCTATGCCGGTAAAATCCGATGAAGCAGACCGGTTAAACCTTCTCGGCTTCACAGCGAGAAAATCGGGTAATTTAAATGCCGCAGCAAAGTTTTATGACATAGCTTTAGAAATGCACCCTAAACATAAGAATGCTCTAGGGCACCAAGGCGAATTATACATTCAGCTTGGACAGCTAGAAAAAGCTAAAGCCAACTTAGCAAAACTAGAGAAAATTTGCTGGATGCCCTGTAGCGCAGAAAGCGAGCTAAGAAAATCAATAACAGAAACCCTGATGAATTAGATTAAAACCACCAGGACGAGCGACCCAAAAGGTCGATTTCAGAAATAATTGTTAAAAGTACACAAGCTCGGCTTTAAAACTAAATTGTGGGGCTAGTCTAGGTTGGAAAATAATGTTATTTTTACTCTTGGGATATGTGGCAGGATTACTAACCTTGTTAAACCCCTGTGTCCTTCCGATCTTGCCCATTGTCGCTGCCTCGGCTCTTCAAGAAAATAAGAAATCCCCATTTTTCATCGCACTTGGACTTTCAATTTCAACTTGCTTTGCTGGTTTTTTAGTTTCTGTTGCTGGTTATAAAATTGGGATGAATCAAACTGATATTTCGAATTTTGGCGCGCTATTTTTAATGATGTTCGGCATCTTAATTTTATTACCGACCAGCTATTCTCCATTTAGATTCTTGTCAGGCCCTGTTGCAGGCATAAGTGGTTGGACAAATGAGCTTAACGGCTCTCATGTGGCAAATACTGTTGCCGGAGCAGCCCTCGGCTTAGCCTGGTCGCCTTGCATTGGCCCCACAATGGGAGCAGCCGTTGCACTCGCATCAACAGGAGAGCAGCTTGGTTTATCTTTCGCGATTATGTTAGCCTATGGTGCTGGCATCGGAACAATATTTCTACTGTTATCCTATGGGGGACGTAAGGTAATCCGAACCCGGAAAGCAAAACTTAGGGCGCAATCTAGCACGGCATTTATTATATTCGGTGTAATATCAATCTTAGTCGGCTTGATGGTCCTTTCTGAAACTAACAAAATTTTTGAGTATTGGTTAGTTGGAATTATGCCTACCTGGCTTATTTCACTCTCAGTAAAATTTTAGTAAACAGAGGAACTAAAATGATTTCACGCCGTTTTCTATTTACAAAACTTGTTGCAAGTTTCGCCATTCTGAGCGGAGGGGCAGTACTTGCGGAGTCCCAAAACACTTCAATTGATCGCCCTTATGTAGATGTCGCAACGGTTAAAGCCGCCATGGTCGAAGGAAAAACGATTGTTGTTACCTGGAAAACCGAATGGTGCAGTACTTGCAACATGCAGAAAAGAGTGTTCGACACCATATTGACCGAAGAGCCCACGCTAGCAGAAAAAATAATGTTTCTTGATCTGAATTGGGATGAGTACAGCAACCATTCTTTTACAAAAAATTTGAATATTCCCCGGCGGTCAACAATTGTTGTGTTTAAAGGCATGGAAGAACTCGGTCGCTTGATAGCGGCTACTAACCGTTCAGAGATTGAAAAACTGATCCTGAAAGCACTTTAATAGTTTGCGGAATTTCAAGGCAAGCTGACTTTAGCAACTTACAAAGGTTCGTTGCTCCAACAATCACAAATGCAGAGAAACTCTAGAAATTAATAAAATGCTGAGTACAATTGAACTGAAACAACTAGCTATTGAGTGTTCTCTAGGAAACTACGGTCCGGAAGATGTGATACCCAATACCCATATACTCGATCTTACATTAAAAATTGATCCTAAATTAGTTCTCATTGAATTTGATAAAATGGATTGTGTTTTTGACTACGACCCTCTCATTGTAGAGATCGATCGCCTAGCGAAAGAACAGCATTATATAACTCAGGAGTGGCTAATGACGCGGATAGTTCATACCTGCGCAGCTTATGACGCTATCCATGCGGTCGAATTATTGTTGAGCAAACGACCTGTTTTACAAGAAAGTGGGCAATTAGGTGTAAGACTTAAAATAGGTGCTGAAGAACTTAAAAAAATTCGTCTAACTTTGGACACTCAAAAAAGCCAACTTGGTTAAATTCTCAAAATAACTTCTGCGGCGCTTTATCTGTTTCGCTAGAAAATCTCCACCGGAACCTATATTTGTGAATATGAAAAGTCCCAAATACAATCCACTGAGACGGTTATTATCTCTAACTTCCGGACTCATGAATATGCCGTACGGATGGAAGCGAATTATTATTGCGTTCGCTTATGGAATTACCTGCCACATTATTTTTGCGCTTGCTGTTGCGACAATGATTATTTCTATGTTTTTTGGTATGAGCAAAAGCTTAGGCAATATTCCCCTACCTGCCTGCTATTTGACTAATGCATTGTTGCTGCTCCAGTTTCCACTTACCCACTCACTTTTATTGAGCCAGAAAGGAAAGATATTCCTTAGCTGGATTGCGCCAAGGCAACATTATAAAACACTCAGCACAACTACTTACGCCATAGTCGCATCGCTACAGCTGCTATTATTATTTTCACTCTGGACACCTAGTGGTATTGTGTGGTGGCGAGCCGAAGGACCTATTCTTTCTCTTTTTTGCTGCCTATATACTCTTTCATGGCTACTGCTTATTAAATCCAGCATTGATGCAGGCGCAGAAGTTCAATCAGGTGCGCTTGGCTGGATGTCAATGGCACAGAACAAAAAACCAACGTTCCCAGACATGCCAACTAAAGGATTATTCCGTATTATTCGACAGCCAATATATGTGTCCTTCGTACTCACACTTTGGACCGTTCCAGTTTGGACACCTGATCAGTTCTCGTTGGCGGTGATATTGACAATTTATTGTCTAGTCGCCCCAAGACTGAAAGAGCAACGTTTTAAGAAGCTATATGGCGAGAGATTTTTAAGGTATCAGGAGATAGTTCCGTATGCGATTCCTAAACTGTACCGGCCTAAGAATAATGACTGAAAGGAAGAGAAATAATCTATCTATTTATAACGAGGTAGCAGATCAGTGGTGGTCGGATGACATACGTTGGGTTCGCACACTTAAGAACCTTGTACCAGCGCGCCTTAGTTGGTTTGACCGCTTTGTTGATTGGAAAGATAAATCTGTCCTTGACCTGGGCTGCGCCGGTGGCTTCATGTCTGAAGCTATGGCAGGAAAGGGCGCAATAGTCAGTGGTATGGACCCAGCCACTGAAGCAATAGAGGCCGCCAGAACCCGAGCCAATTTGATGGGCCAAGATATCAAATACACGACAGGCATTGGCGAAGAGCTTCCATACAAGGATGGAGAATTTGATACTGTGGTTTGCGTAGATGTCTTGGAACATGTCAGCGATCTCACCAAAGTTGTTGCAGAAATTACACGTGTCTTGCGGCCAGGCGGCTTTTTTTTATACGATACCATCAATAGTAACCTTATTGCACGTCTAGCTACCATTACGATTGCAGAAGATATTCTTGGCCTTCTACCACGAGGAACGCACGATCCCGCCCAGTTTATTAAACCCGCTGAATTAATAAAAGAAGTCAAAAATGCAGGTCTGGTTTCTGGGCCTCAGACAGGGCTAGGTCCGCGAGGTTTTAATCGAAAAGGTGACTTCTTATTTGGACCATTTCCGCTAAAAACTGTGCTTTACATGGGATTTGCCCAGAAACCGCAGACTGCAATATCAAGGGGTGGATAATTTAGCCGTACAGCCGCAAAATAAAAAAGCCAAGTTCAATCTAAGTCCAGTATAATTTCAATCTATTTAATTTAGCTTAAAAATAGGTGCCAGATATCGTTTAATTAATTCTGCAGGGCATGGTTTTAAACTTTTTAAATGCTTCTCCGGTTATAAAACAATTTGATTAATTCAATGATGCCTCGAATGGAAATGAGAAATGCCTCACAAACAACAGACAATGAAAGTAATCGTAACAACACATCCAGGCGGTCCAGAAGTTCTGAAACTGAGCACAAGAGCAGTGCCAAAACCTCAAAAAAAGGAAGTTTTAATCAGGGTTGCAGCAGCAGGAATAAATGGAGCGGATTTGCGTGAAAGACAAGGTAAGTATCCCGTTCCACAACACGCACCAGATCTGATGGGTTTAGAAGTTTCTGGCGAAGTGGTAGAAATTGGCATTGAGTGTCAGCGATTTAAAATAGGGGATGAAGTTTGCGCATTAATTGTCGGGGGTGGTTATGCCGAATACGCCACTGCACCCGAGGGGCAGTGTATGACAATTCCTGAAAAAGTAACTCTCCTAGAGGCCGCGGGTATTCCGGAGGTTTTTTGTACCGTTTGGACAAATATGATGGATCGATGCGCATTGAAGGCCGGCGAACGCGTTCTCATTCAGGGTGGCACAAGCGGAATTGGTCATGCGGCAATCTCTGTTGCTAAAGCGTTCGGAGCGATAGTATACGCTACCGCTGGAAGCCAAGAAAAATGTTCTGCAATAAAACGCTTTGGCGCTGATTTTGCAATAAACTATAAGACAGAAGACTTTGTAGAAATTTGTAAAAAAACAAGTAACGCATACGGGGTAGATCTGATAATTGACATCATTGGAGGTCCTTACCTGCCAAAAGAAGTTGAGCTATTAGCGCAAAATGGGCGACTAATGATAATAAACTTGATGGGTGGCAAAAAGGCAGAGGTAGATTTTTCCTATGTTCATTCAAAACATCTCACTATTACCGGAGCACGCCTCAGACCTCGAACAGTTAAAGAAAAGTCATCAATTTGCGACAGTCTAGAAGAACATATCTGGCCACTTTTTGCTAATCGTCGAATACGTCCAGAGATACATGGCTTTTATTCATTTAGCCAAGTGGCAGAAGCCCACAAAGTTATGGAAGCTAGCAAGCACATTGGGAAACTTCTGTTAGTGCCAGATCACAACTGTTAGGCTCTTCTTATATGTGGAGGACCTAAGATGACGGAAGGCCTTTTTTTACAGCTTTATGAAGCACGGAAACCTTTTTCATTAATTGATACAAGGGAACGATGTGAATTCATTGATGGGCACTGGCTAGGAAGTGTGAATATTCCGTTATCAGACTTTTGGTCCCGTCTTCCCCACTTAATAAGAAGCCGTGATTTTCCTATACATCTGTTGTCTTGGTCCTCAAAATTACAAAAAATTTCAATAGCAGGACTGACTGAACTTGGTTACACCAACATTATTACGCATCCAACTTGTAGACCCCGTGATGGCACTTTGGGCTTTCTACAAGGTGAGCATTCTTGGTCAAAGGCATTTGGTGAGGTGCTATATCGCAATACAAATTTTATAGAGATCGGACCAGAAGAATATACCAAAAATCACAAAAAATACACTCTCTATGACGTGCGGCCGACATCAGAATACAAATTATTTACTCTGCCTAACTCTATAAATTTGCCTAACAGCAACCTTCTTTCTTTGCTTCAAAATTTGCAAGAAAAAGACGATTTTCCAGTATTGCACTGCGCCGGTCGAACCCGCTCAATAATTGGGGCATGTACATTAATGGCCGCAGGCTATCCGTCAAGATTTTGTGTTTTCAAAGGAGGCACGCAAGCTTGGGAATTAAGTGGGAAGACTAGGGAAACTAATGCAAATAGAGTGATGGTTCCAAGGGCCGAAAACCTTAGTCAGATAAAAGGGTTGGTCAAGCGATGGGGTATCAAAATTAGCACAGTAGAAAAGGAGAAAATAAGCGAACGCGTAAACCAAAAAAAAAATCACCTGTTTTTTGATGTTTCAGATGACGCAGCAGAAACAACACCTTCAATTCATCCTATAAAAAAAATTTCTGGAACCAACATGGTTCAGCAAACAGATGTCTCTATCGCTTGCTTCCATGTACCAATTACGCTTTTCGACTTTGGTAATGGCTGCAGAGCGGCTTTTGCCGCTCTATGGCTAAAAGCAATGGGCTATAATGTAGAAATACTCGTCTCACAGAAATGTTTGGACGCCAAAGAAACAGAAAGATCAAAAAATGAAGAATTCAATAATTTTAAAAATTGGTTAAATTTCGATCTCCCTATTTACGATTTTAGAAGTTCACAAGATTTTCAGAATTGTTCAATTCGTGGTTCGATTTGGGCGAACCTAGCAAGTTTCTTAATCGAAAATGATGCCCCCTTAAATTTGGGTGCTGTATGTTATAACGAACAGCATTTCAGATTCATTGAAAAATTACTGGGTATTTACGGCCTCAAAATCAAAAGCACGGTTTGCTGGAATAGCAAGACCCAAACATTCTTTAAAACTCTCAAAAGTAAACTTGAGGCCCCATGTGACAGAGGTAAAATGTATGCCGATCGTCACAAAGGGAACCTAGAACATGCGCGAGGATATCTCGAATGGGAAGAAACTTTACCTGAAAAAATAGACGCAGATATTTATTCAATGTGGTCTAATAATATCACATCAAGGCTTCGGCGAACAGTTTAGCAATCTTGCTTGGATCAAAGCGAGTGATTATTGGTTTTCAAATTTCTAATTTCATCTATTAGCCAGCATTTGGAATAGATCCTGCCTCTAATGGAATTGCCATTAAGTCCTCACCCCAAATTATTCTTCCATTAAAAATTTGAGACATCTCTCCTAAACATCTTTCCTTAGTACCTTGCGCATCCATTTGAGGAGTGAAGTGAGTAGTTACTAGTGTTTTAACACCAGCTTTTGCCGCTGTTCTTGCAGCCTCTAAATGCCCAGAAGAGGTAAGGAGTTTATCGTCTTGAATAAAAGTACCCGAAAAGAAATAACACATATGTATTAAGAGATCAGCTCCTTCTGAAATCTCTTCTATACCTTTGCAAGGGCCAGTATCGCCTGAATAAACTAGTACACCTTCATCGCACTCGATACGAAATGCATAAGGTTCAATATAACCTGGCTGATGGTAAACTTCTCTTACCGTAACCTTCCAATTATCACTTTCAATCACCTGTCCATCAAACAATGATGTAACGTCTGGAGAGGGCCTCAATCTTGGCAAATTTCCACCTCTATTTCTGTAAACTACCCGGCTCCCAGAGGAATTCATCCGTCCATCCAAGTCCGGATGAAATACACCATTGTCTTGAAAGAGAAGTTCACTCATTCGATGCATGTACTCCGGTGCATATACCTTAAGGTCAGGAACTTGTCCCGCTCCCTGATCCCACCTTGTATGTACTAAACGTGGATAATCTGCACAGTGATCAAAGTGTAAATGTGAAAAGAACGCCGTATGAACGTCAACCGCTTTAAAGCCAGCTTTTAAGAAGTTGTCGTGCGACCCTTGTCCATGATCGAACACTAATACTTCATCTCCGATTTCAACAACATAACCTGGGCTAGCTCTGCTTACCATCGGTGCAGGGCTCCCAGTTCCAAGCAGCGTAAGTTTCATCAAGACCCCCAAATTCTATGTAACAAATATATGAAAGCGTTTCTAATCTTTTACAATTTCCAGCCTTTCTGTCGTGGAAGTGTCTCGGACTACCATATAAAGATTTACAATGAAAAACTCTTTTGTAATGGTTGCTTACTTCATACTTCTCACACAATATCACCTTATTAATAAATGAAAGCAATTACTTAAATAAACTTTACTGCTCTACCAAGTCGCGCCGCCTGTCATAAGAATATCTTCACCGGTAATTGCAGCAGGCGCATCTAGAGCAAGCCATACGATCTGTTGCGCTATTTCTCGTGAGGAAATTATCCTTTTTTGCGGATTACTATTTTTTGCTTCTTCATATAGTGAACTTACACTTTTCGAGCGTGTCATAGCCTGAGATTCCAGGCTAGCTGCCATCATGGGCGTATCAACCCAAGATGGACTTATACTATTTGCGAGGATTCCTGCCCTAGCTCCCTCCAAGGCGGTGACACGGGTCAGTCCAAGCAAACCAGCTTTGGAAGCGCAGTAAGCGGCATAATTTTCAGCCCCCTTATGTGAAGCCGTAGAGGCTATGTTCACGATCCTACCTTGTCCCCTTTCTATCATATGAGGCCACACCGCACGGGTCATTAAAAATGGCCCTGTTAGATTGATAGCCAACGAGGTATTCCAAATTTCATTATCGTGTCTGCTTATAGGTTCATGACAATACACCCCTGCAGAATTAACAAGAATACTTATTGGACCCAACTCATTGGCAATCGCTCCGATGGTTCTGTCAATGCTAGCTATATCCTGTACGTCTAGTCTACAAATAAGCCATTCTGTTTGTCCATCTAATGCTGCCACTTCAATACTTGCTTCAGCGCTCTTTGCTTCTGAAGTACCGGCTCGGGTAGATGCAACACAAACAGCCACCCCCCTTTCCAACATTTGAATAGCTGCAGAAAGACCAATTCCGGAAAGGCCGCCTGTTATTAAGGCAACTTGTCTAACATTATCCATCATGACCTCCAAATTGATGATACTTCCATGACTTTATCCAATCAAGTTCAGAGGCAACTTAGACTAAGTAAGTAAATAATTGTTTTCCCTCAAGCATGACCTTGTTGCCTCTTCACTTTCTGGTGCATGATCTGCCTAACATACATCCAACCCTTGTTGGCAGTTTACTGCTTTTAATTTAAGTAATTTAAATTTTAATCTTGGAGCACCACAAAGCTGCTAATGGTAAATATTAGGAAAGGTCAAACGGATGGAGGCTAGATTGGCAGATCAGATCGTTTCGATAGATCCTTACCTCATTCCAGCTGATACTAAAGAGCACCCTTGGTGGTCACATAAGGCATACATTCTGGTTCGGGTAGAAACAAAAAACGGGTTTATTGGTTGGGGTGAATGTCACAACCTTTCATTCCGGGAAAAGGCGATTGTAAAAATCGTTCAATCGATAGCACCAACTTTACGAGGAAGACCTGCGGGTGATATCCGAGTGTTATCTAACTCAGCCTTCAACAATTTTGGTCAACAAAGACCCGGCTTAGATGTATATTGCGCTTTTGCCGGGATAGAGATAGGGTTGTGGGATATTCTAGGTAAGCGACTAGGTGTCCCAGTTTACGAGCTGCTGGGCGGGAAACTTCATGAATCAGTTCCAGTCTATGCCAATATTTATTCCCCGTTTCCACAGAGTGCAAAAGGTTTTGCAGAAATGGCGGCGTTGCAAGTCGCTAAGGGCCACAAAATTATCAAGTTATATCCGTTTAATGCAGAGACGCCAATTTCGCAGGGCATCAAGGTTCTCGAAGCCGTGCGAGAAGCTGTTGGGCCAAATATAGGGCTCGCTGTAGATCTTTGGAGACACGCAAGCCCTAACCGAGCACTCGAAATAGCCGCTGCTATGAAGCCATACCGACTTAAATGGATAGAGGACCCGTTTTCTCCAAGCGATCCCAAAAGCATGCGATATGTCCGTGATAATATTTGCCAGCCATTATTGACTGGAGAAACCCTACCAACGCGCCGCGAATTTTTGGGCCTATTTGACGAGCGCGCAGTTGATATTATAAATCCAGATATCTGTCTCTCGGGGATCCTGGAACTCCAAGCGATCGCGGAAATGGCTGAGGTCACTTTTGTGCAAGTGTCTCCCCATAACTCAAACAGTATGGCTTTAGGTACAGCGGCGGCAGTCCATGCAAGCTTAGGTCTATCCAACTTATGTCCTATTGAGTACTTTCCACTATTTGAAACGGCATTGGATCACGTTTGCGATGGCCGATTGCCAGTAAAAAACGGCTTAATTTCTTGTCCTACAGCTCAGGGCTTGGGTATAAACTTTAACGATAACGCGATGGAAAAATATAAGATGCTTTCCTAAATTTAACTTTAACCGTCCTGTATAGAGGGTCATATCGGACCAAAATAAGGAATAAAAGATATGAAGGTCACTGAAAAAGTAGATGTCAGTATGTATTTACTTACAGAATATGACCTAAAAGAAAGAGACGTTGCTGAACACTTTGGCTCCTTAGAAAATATGGAATTGTATTTTGATAAATCTGTAAGCGATTTTGGTGAATATAAACCAAGTGACTTTCCATCTGAAGAAGAACGCAAAACTTACGAAAAATTGAAATCACATATGATTGAAGTGTTAAACGAAGATAATGTCACCCAACATGTTGGACGGTATTTGGAAGCGTTCGGTGTAAGAGGAAAGACCGATGTTGGTGATTATCAAATTGGCGATGAGACCGGAGTTATTGAAAGGGAAATCTTGGTTGGATCGATGGTGCACCATAAGGAAATGTGGGGTGGCTCTTTATCAGATATTGAATATCTTGATGACCTAAAATTCAAAGTAGGAACAAAATACGAGGAACCGAAACCACCAAAATTTTAAAAATTTTCTTTTTTTTGGCAATCACGAAACCATAGTGAGAATAGCAAAATCAGTTAAACTATCTCGTATAGAATTTCTTAATAATCCTAAAAAGTAATTCTTCTTCGTCTTTAGATCAGTCATCAATCGTCAAATCACCACTATCGATCTGATGGTACTTTTTATACAAATCAAAAGAGAATTCAGAATAAATTTCAATTAAAGTTAAGGACAATAACAAAAATTATACTTGCATTAATTATCGAGGATTAAACCTCTTCATACTTTTCAATCACATTTTTTTTACCGCAATGTGGACAAAATAAAGACTTTTGAGGTCTATATCCATCAGTAGACGCGAATGACCACCACAATTTGCAGTAGTCACATGTAAAATGCCATAAGGTTTCTTTGCTGATTCTCATTGGTTTCACCCATGTTCAAATTCCTTGCTTAATTCAGATCGTATCGCAAAGCATCATTTATAAATACTTGCCGTTTTTGTCGGCAATCCATCTGCAATCTCATCTGGAATAAAAAAGTCACGCAAAAATTCTTCTGATGACTGAGAATACTGACTGAATTCCTTTTGACCTAGGTGTCTTAAAAAAACCTCATCAATAAAGAAATTTCCCGTGCAATCCGTTGGCTTTTGTGACAAGACTTTGTATGCTGCATCGGCCATGATCTCGGGACTACGGCTTTTTTTTGCAGTACTCTCTCCACCTAGTATATTTCTCACAGCCGCAGTATCAATAGCTGTAAGCGGCCATAGAGAGTTAACGCCAATTGAAAATTTTTTAAATTCTTTTGCATGTCCAAGCGTTAACATACTCATACCCATTTTTGATATCGTGTATGCGATGTGTGGAGCAAACCACTTTTCCTGTAAATCTAGGGGCGGCGACAAGGTCAAGATGTGAGCATGGCTGCTTTTTTTCAAATGGGGCAGGCATAATTTCGTGAATAAAAACGTGCCTCTGGTGTTAACGTCCTGCATCAGATCGTATCTTTTCATATCGACCGCCTCTGTTGAGACCGGCGAAATCGCACTGGCATTATTTATACAAATATCTATACCGCCAAATTCGTTTACTGACTGATCAACAGCGTTCAAGACTTGATCTTCAAAGCGGATATCACACTCGATTGGAAGGCAATCAGCTCCTAATTCCTCAATTTCCTTTGCGGCGGTAAATATTGTCCCAGGAAGTTTTGGGTGAGGACGAACTGTTTTTGCAGCAATTACAATGTTTGCACCATTTTGAGCGAGCTTTTTAGCTATGGACAACCCAATACCTCTGCTGCCTCCAGATATTATGACAGTTTTATCTTTAAAATGCATTTTAATGCTCTCCATCGGTAGAATGCCAGCACATCGCTTTCATTAATGTGATTAATCTATTATGAATCAAAAAACAGCCAATTTTTTTTGAAATTTTTCGTAAAAGTACCGAAAGATATCTAGTTTTGACTACGTTTTAGCAGTTAAGCCTGATTACAATGTTTTTGTCATTACTTGTTCAATAAATCACTTTGACCCTAGTGAGAACAAACTGCCTATTTATACCTGATCTGGAAAAACCTGTACCATAACAAATTTTTTCTAAGCTGAATGCAATAAGTTTTTTACTTCTACTTTTTAATGTAATTATTGCTAAAAAATTTTTGAACCATTTATCATCTTATCTTGACGTTCAATTTACACGAACAATTATGTTCAGAGGATTCACCAACCTGGGAGAACTATTTTGATAAAAGCAGAGCGTGTAAATTTCATAATAAACCGCTTAGAAGAAATTTATCCAACTACGCCAATTCCACTGAACCACGGAACTATTTATCAATTACTTGTAGCAGTATTACTGAGTGCGCAATGCACAGATGAACGGGTTAATTTGGTAACGCCTATTTTATTTGCTAAGGCCGATAATCCATATGATATGGCCCAATTAAAAGTTGCAGAAATTTTTGAGGCTATAAAAAGTTGTGGGCTTGCCCCTAAAAAATCGCAAGCAATTAAAAACCTATCGGGAATCTTAGCGGATCAGTACAATGAACAAGTGCCAAGTAATTATGCAGATCTAGAAAAATTGCCAGGCGTTGGACACAAAACCGCTTCAGTCGTCATGTCCCAAGGCTTTGGTTATCCGGCATTTCCCATTGATACGCATATTCACCGTTTAGCTCAACGATGGGGATTAACGAAAATTGGAAATAATGTAGTCCAGACCGAGAAGGATTTAAAAAAAGCATTTCCAGAAAGATTATGGAATAAGTTGCACCTACAAATAATCTTTTATGGACGTCAATTTTGTACTGCGCGAGGATGTGATGGCGGAAAATGCGATATTTGTAAAACTTGCTATCCCAAAAGGAAAAAACCCTTGAAATTAAAATGATGGCGGGGCTGATCACCAAAGCCATATTGTTCGATCATCCCTTAAGTCGCAAATGAGCTACGATAGACGTAAAATCCTGTTTCCAGCATTGCAATTATGAACGCGGTGAGGCTCAACGAACCTTCGAAACTTTCCACCATTTTTTCTTCTGCAATTTTTGTTTTTGTTAACTTGCATGAACGCTGAATTGGTCAACTTAACTGGCAAAATAACAATCTTAAATGTCGGAGGGTTTTGCAACTAGAAGCAAATCTAAGTTACGTGAGGCGAAACCACAGCTGACTTATCCCGAGGGGTCCTTTTGTTTTCTTTAGTGGCACAATCAATCTGCCAGACGATGTTTACAGGTTTTCATAGTTTTGGCAAAAAAGCAAAACCTGCAGTGTTTTATTAATTCTCCAAAAGGGATAAACAACCTTATTCATGTAAAACCTTCCAATGAGTCAAGCTGACCTCTTAACTTTCAAGAAACTAACTTCTGTAGGTTGCTCATTCGGGTGCATTTCTAGAAAAGGCACACAATCTCCCAGCATAAATTAAAGTTTAAATTTCAACGAGTTGTATTTGTTTGGAATGCTTCTTTTCATTGTGAGTATGGAGGTACATTTCCATGCAAAATGAACTTCTTAGTAAGACCCAAGAACAATTAACAATAATTGGTAATAAAATTAATATTTTGGTCGAAAGTGAGTGTGTGAAGGTTAATCCAGTAGCAGTATTGGCGGAGGTAGCTTCCTCGCTTAATTTAACTGCCAGAGCCCTATCTCGTCACAAAGAAACGCTTAAATTAAAAAAGATAACATGAGCCTCGTTCAGTGTGCGGATTAAATTAGAATAGATACATTTCAAAAATTATTTCTTTTTAGCCCCTCGCTTCATCACTGCAGGAGTTTTTAAGCCATAATTACTTCAGGGGACTGAAAACACCTAAGCTGTACGAGAGATGGTTGATTTATTGTTCTAAAAAATGCTGTTTCATTTTCTAGTCAGCTTCAGAAAGGTAAGCCGGGTGAGTAAGGTTTGGTGCGATGAATAGGTTTAAAATTATGAAAGTATAATTTCGCAAGTATTGATTAAAGAGCCAATCTATAATTAACCGCAATTAGATACCGCTGCGTTCAGGGAAGTCGCAAACTAATATATTGCTCCAATAGCAAAAAGTTACTTTTTATTTTCATAAGAAGAATAACTAATCAATGCATCGGAGTAAATTGAACAAAGCCAGTATTCAAAAGATAACGAGTGTTCCACCGACAATTTTTAGATTATTTGCAGGATGCTGCAGATATTCCAAGAAGCAATCATGATGAAATACTTTCTAAGATAAATGAGAGTAAGGGGCTCATAGCGCTAGGCGTGTGATGCGTATTTTTGTCCAAATCTCTAAAAATGTATGGACTTTGCTATCTGTTCCTCGCAATTACTGCTTAACTGAAGTACTTTTATAGAATGAATATGCCCTAAAGGATTATAAATAGGCATGAATACGGATCCAAAAAGTTGAACAAATAATGAACCGATACACCGAATATCTTAACCAAATTCAAACCCGAAAATCTGAGGGACTTGGCCCAAAACCCATCGACGATGGTGATTTGATCAAAGAAATAATTGATCATATCAAAGATAACAAAGATCCCAAGCGAAAGTCTTGCTTAGACTTTTTTATTTATAATACACTCCCAGGCACAACAAGTGCAGCTAAGGAGAAAGCAAATTTTCTTAAGGAAATTATAACTGGAAGTGCGGTAGTTAAAGAAATAACACCTGACTTTGCTTTTGAACTTTTAAGTCACATGAAGGGAGGTCCTTCTATTAATGTGCTATTGGATCTTGCTCTTGGCTTAAATATCGAAACAGCCTCTAAGGCAGCTCAGATACTGAAAACACAAGTATTTTTGTATGAAGCCGACACAGATCGCCTACAAACTGCATATGAATCTGGTAATGCGATAGCAAAAGCCCTTTTGGAAAGCTATGCAAATGCTGAATTTTACACTTTACTGCCTGAAGTTGAGGAAGAAATTGAAGTCGTAACCTACGTTGCAGCCGAGGGCGATATATCGACCGACCTTTTAAGTCCAGGAAACCAAGCACATTCGCGAGCAGACAGAGAATTGCATGGTAAATGCTTCATATCTGAAAAGGCACAAAAGGAAATCGAAGAGCTAAAAATTAAACACCCCGGATCACGTGTCATGTTAGTAGCAGAAAAGGGAACCATGGGTGTTGGTTCATCTAGAATGTCAGGGATAAATAATGTAGCCCTTTGGACAGGCAAGCAGTCCAGCCCCTACATACCATTCGTAAACAATGCCCCAGTTGTTGCCGGATCTAATGGCATCTCACCAATTTTTCTTACTACAGTAGGGGTGACTGGTGGCATCGGCGTAGATTTAAAAAACTGGGTAAAAAAGCTAGGAGAGACCGGAAATATAATCCTTAACAATGACGGGAACCCAATTTTGGAAGAGCGGTATTCTGTAGAAACAGGTACAGTGTTTATAATTAATACCAAGACGAAAAAGCTTTGTAGTGCAAATGGTGAAGAAGAATTTGTCGACATGGCGGACGCTTTTACCCCTCAGAAGCTTGAATTTATGAAAGCTGGAGGTTCTTATGCGATAGTATTTGGAAAAAAATTACAAACCTTAGCTGCAAAAATCTTAGGTATTGACCCACTACCAGTATTTGCGCCACCTAAAGAGGTCAGCCATGATAAACGAGGATTAACGGCAGTTGAGAAAATTTTCAACGCAAATGCAGTTGGCTCCACTCCGGGAAAAATCCTACACGTGGGATCCGATGTTCGCGTAAAGGTAAATATAGTAGGTAGTCAAGACACTACAGGTCCAATGACTGCGCAAGAGCTTGAAGCCATGGCGGCAACCGTTCTATCGCCTACCGTTGATGGTGCCTATCAATCCGGTTGTCACACTGCTTCCGTCTGGGACTCTAAAGCACAAGAGAATACACCCAAACTCATGGCCTTTATGAATAAATTTGGGCTGGTCACAGGTCGTGATCCTAAAGGCGTTTACCATTCAATGACTGATGTTATTCACAAAGTCTTAAATGATATTACTGTAGATGACTGGGCAATTATAATCGGAGGTGATAGCCATACTAGGATGTCAAAAGGCATTGCATTTGGAGCCGACTCTGGAACCGTAGCTCTCGCACTGGCTACAGGGGAAGTCGCAATGCCGATTCCTGACTCTGTAAAAGTCACATTTAAGGGTAAAATGGCCGCTCACATGGACTTCCGAGATGTCGTTCATGCAACGCAAGCTCAGATGTTAGCACAATACGGCGATAATGTTTTTCAGGGCCGGGTCATTGAGGTTCACATTGGTACACTATTGGCGGACCAAGCCTTCACATTCACTGATTGGACGGCGGAAATGAAGGCTAAGGCGTCAATTTGTATTTCCAATAACGAAACACTGGTAAAGTCACTGAATTTAGCCAAAAACCGCATCCAAATTATGATAGATAAGGGTATGGAGCATCCTAGTGGCATGCTTTCTAAGCTTATTACTATTGCTGAGAATCGTATCTCTGAGATTAAATCAGGTGAGAAATCTGCGTTAATGCCCGATGAAAATGCTTTCTACGCGGAAGAAGTAGTTATTGATCTTGATGCAATACAGGAGCCGATGATTGCTGACCCCGATGTAAATAATGCTGATATTTCTAAACGGTATACTCATGATACTATACGTCCGATTTCATTTTACAAAGCAACAAAAAAAGTGGACTTAGGTTTTGTTGGCTCCTGCATGGTCCATAAGGGCGACATAAAAATAGTGGCGCAGATGCTCAGAAATCTCGAAGCAGTACACGGAGACGTTAAATTCAAAGCTCCTCTTGTCGTTGCTGCGCCTACTTACAACATAGTCGATGAGCTTAAAGAGGAGGGCGATTGGGAGGTTTTACAGAAATACTGTGGCTACGAATTTGACGATGTATCACCAAAATTGGAGGCACGCACTGAGTACCAAAATATTCTCTATCTCGAGCGTCCGGGATGTAACCTTTGTATGGGAAATCAAGAAAAAGCAGCCAAGGGCGATACAGTCTTAGCAACCTCTACACGCCTATTTCAAGGTCGCGTTGTGGCGGACACTCCTAATAAAAAAGGCGAGTCTTTGCTTGGTTCCACTCCGGTAGTAGTACTGTCTGCAATATTAGGGCGAACGCCAACTTTGGAGGAATACAAAGACGCAGTAGATGGAATTAGTCTTACAAAGTTTTCACCTCCAGAAACAAAGCTTGAAAAGGGTGTCTCAGTCCATTATTAGCATAATGTTGCACTGCGTTACAGAAACGCATGACTGCCAGAGTAGGTAGTCCAATTCTTTGATAGATATTTAAAGTAACTGATTTATTGATTTTGAATTATGGAAAAGCAACGAATCAAGTGTTGAATAGCAAAATCAGCAAAAAGATTTTCGTTGGAGGTCACTCATTTTGTGGCAAAGTATATCCTTTAGCCGGTATACGTACTTTTCGATCGATCAACTCATGGCTGTTAGACGAGCGGACATATGTGTCATCGTAATCTTGTTTAGGAACATAGTCCCACGCTTCTTGCAAACCCGATTTTAGTGCTTCGCGCACCACGAACCTGCTTCGTTGACTAACACGTATTCTGCGAGCGAGTTGTTGCCTATCCCAAAGTTTAGCTGCGCGTTTCCTGAATTGAGATAATTCACTGCTATATTTTTCTAACGAGGCCAGATTGTTAAGCTCATGCGGATCATCTTTCAAATTAAAGAGCTGTTCGGGATCATTTTCGGCCCCAATGTATTTAAGTGCGCCATGTCGGATCATAATTAGAGGCTCACGTGTAGCGTCAGCATTGTACTCTGCTAAAACCTCGTCCGGCCAGTTTTCAGTCTCTTCTTCCATGATACTTAAAAGGCTTTGGCCCTCAAGATCGGCGCCTGTGAGCTCCAGCTTTTCACCAGCAATCTCAGCAAAGGTAGGTAGTAGATCGATAAGAGATGCATTCTGACTTATGCGTTTTGTCTCATTTAAACCTGGCATTGATACAACAAGCGGGACACGCATGGCCCACTCAAAGAAGCAGTCCTTGGACCAAAGGCCCCGCTCTCCCAACATCTCTCCGTGATCCGCAGTAACAAAAACAGCAGTATCTTCAGCAAGCCCGGCGATTTCGATCGCATTTAAAATCTGACCAAGTTTTGCATCAAAATAAGAGATTGATCCATAGTAACCGTGACGAGCAAGGTGAGCTTGTTGAGCTGAAACATCTTCTTTGTCCAGGCCAATCATTTTACGGCATCGAATGCTATGTGGATCTAGTTGGGTCTCATCCAACCGGCCAGTCCCTGGTCCAGGTATATCAATGTCTTGGTACATCTCCCAATACTGAGGTTGGGTAAGGAATGGGTGGTGTGGATGACTAAGAGAGACGAAAAGAAAAAATGCCTCTTCGGGCTTGCGAGCATATTCATAAATTTGATGAATCGCTTTCTGGGTTGCTTCTTCGTCGAAAGCTATCTGCATATTCCAAGAACAAACGCCAGCATTTTCGATTGCATTACGAATAGGTTCCCACCCAAGTTGGCCTGTCTCCCAATCAGGGAGCCAGGCGAAATCAGCTGGATAGATTTCTGCCGTGAGCCTTTTTTCAAAGCCATGCATTTGATCAGGACCAATAAAATGCATCTTTCCGCTAAGGCAGGTGCGATAGCCCGAACGGCGTAGATAGTGAGCAAATGTCGGTTCGGATGCCGCCAACTCAGAAGCATTGTCAAAGCAACCAACACGAGAAGGCAACCGTCCAGTTAACATAGAGGCTCGAGATGGGCCGCAAAGGGGAAAGTTACAATAAAAATTCTCAAAAACCGTGCTGCCCACTGAAAATTTGTCTAAATTAGGCGTTTTGGCTTTTCCTCCATAAAGAGGAAGTGATTGTGCGGCCAGTTGATCAGCCTGTATAACCAAGATATTGGGTCGATTTTTTAACATTCTGGATCACATAATATTCTTTTTTAATAATTGAACTTGTCTCAAAATTTATGCGTTTTTTCTAAGATCCGGTCAAATTCAAAAGTCAATTAATTAATACTACCACAGCGTTGTACGTAAATATGTAGATTTAAAACAAAACTAGCGGATCCTTAATCTGTTAATTCCATTTCTAACGCATATTTCCCTTGGTCTGAGAAACTAGATCATTGGCTCAAGCCTAAATTTAACATTAATGAATCGGACAAGTCTGGGAGAACTTTGAAACCGTTGCATACAGTAGGTTATTTTTCATCTCAGTTTTGAACATTCCTGTATTTCCATAGTTAATTCCTATCACCAAAGATGCTCTTGCAAGTTTAAAATGCGGTGCCACCACCCCTCATCGACTTAGCAAGTTTTCGACTATTTGAAGTGTTACGCCTACCCCTTGAACAATCTTTTTTAAATCTTCCAATGTAACACACAAAAGCGGCACCGTGCGAAAGCATGATTGGAAAGGTCCATTTCACTGGCGACTGACCCTTATCAGCCGAATCTGGTCGGGTGTCTTTAGTCTTCATGGAAGGGAAAAGTAAAGCTTTGCAATTTGGGATCCATCCTGTAACCGTCAAGCTCTGTCTAATGAGTCTTAAGTAAGCTACAGTTTTCTTCTGACATCTCCTGACAGAAAATGGCAAAGTGATCCTGAAAGTGGTCTCAACCTGCTATTTTCAAACCATAAATTAGAAAATAAGAAAAATAAGGGGAGTAAAAATTGGCAATCTGCACCAAGGCTGAACTTGAACAAAAAGCTAAGTTTAATAGTTTCTACCAACTCTCAACACATGATGTTTTACGGAAAATAGAGAAATATACTTGTGGCTGTTGTTATGGTGGCAACAGTTGGACGACAAAAAAACAAGCTGAATATATCTGTAAGGCATTGAACCTTTCAACTCAATCATCTCTACTCGATCTTGGGGCAGGTGCAGGTTGGCCTGGACTTTATTTATCTTCGATAAGCGGTTGTTCATTAACGCTGGTAGACTTACCTGAAACCGGCTTGAAGATAGCCACAAGAAGGTCGATCCAAGACAAGATATCAGAAAGGGTAAGGACTCTCGTTGCTGACGCTTCTCAACTTCCATTTAATAAACAAAGTTTTGATGCAGTAAGTCATAGTGATTTATTGTGCTGTCTTTTTTCAAAGTTAAAGGTTTTGACTGAATGTCGAAGGATTACTCATGCGCACGGGAAAATGGTATTTACAGTGATTTCTATAAAGCCTGGATTGGGGAAATTAGATTATGAAAAGGCTGTTTCGAACTCACCAGAATTTATTCAAGCAGCGGAAGAATATAGCATAATGTTGCGGCGATGTGGATGGCAAATTGTTGATAAAACTGATCTTTCAGATGATTATTTGGAGTCTTGTCGATTGCAGATAGAGGCAGACGATTTGTATCGAGATGAGCTTGCAAAACTTTTAGGTGAAAAAGAAACAAGCGATCGAATTGGCAACTGGAACTCCAAATTGGAAGTAATTGGAGAAGGTCTCGTTACTCGGGATTTATATGTTTGCTCCCCCAATGATTCCTAATAACATAAGAAAATTAGCATCCGGATGACGAGATTATGGGATATAGGGAAGCATATTAAAATCTGCATAAAGGCAAGCCATATTGTAGACTATTTGAAAATCATATGGCGAGCCCTGCCATATCACTGTGTACTTTTTTGTAAACAAACCAGGGCCCGGCTTGATCTGAAATCAAAGCCGCATCTCGAGGTGGGCCGATGGCAGTCCAATCGCCAGCCTGACGATAGTAAAACTGCTGTGCACTATGATCAACATCAACGCGCAGCTGCACCGGACCATCTAAAATATGATACCGTTGTTTGAGTGGCAGCTCAAGGGCGGCTTCAGGATAATCACCGAAACAAGACCGCAGTCTTCCAACTCGGCCGACGCCCACCTAATGGGTCACGAATAAGGCGTGAAAATTATTTCGATTGTAATAGGTCGTTAAACCAGATGCTTGTTGGTAGGTTTTGGGATCAAAAACAGCCAGTCTTGTTCAACCCTACAAATCGATGGATCAGCTTTAAATCCAGGAATGATCGGATTGCTTATCATCTGTGTACTTTCATCCTTGCGCTAACAAGTTGGCCGCATCATACGGAGAAAGGGCGGCTGGTCGCTCACACGTCGTATTGACAGTAACAAATTCTTTTTGCTCTCCGGATTTCAATACCGAGGTCATCACGTCTACAGCATGAACGGCCATTTCCATTGAACAACGAATTGCCCGATTTTGAGCAATCGCTTGTGCCATATCGGCAAGCCCTGCAGTACGATAATTGGCAATTTTCCCATCTGATTGATCCATATTTGGAACAGAGAATGGATGCTCATAAGAGGGTTTTTCAAGAACTGTACCATCTTTGTCAATTAGCTCGACATCACCCCCGAAAAAGTTAGGATCGGGAATATAAATTGAACCGTTAGTACCGTACAACTCCATATTCTCATGCCTATGCGCCCAGACATCCCAGCTTGTGGATAAAGTTACTGTAGCGCCTTGTTCAAATTCCAAAAGGGCATGGATATTTGTAGGGGTTTTAACCGGTATTGTTTCCCCAACACGCGGCTCTGAGGTGATCATCCGACACGCACTTGCTGCACTTGTGAGGGCTGCAACTTGCTTAACTGGCCCTATCAATTGGATCAAATTCGTCACGTAGTAGGGTCCAATATCTAGCATTGGGCCGGCTCCAGGTAGGAAAAAGAAATCAGGGTTTGGATGCCAATGCTCCATCCCGTGGCTCATGACATGGGCAGTGCCGGAAACAATATCGCCCAATGCACCCTTATCTATCAGCGCACGCGCCTGCTGATGCGCACCGCCGAGAAATGTATCAGGAGCTGATCCAACCCGCAGATCGTTCTTATCAGCAAGCGCTGAAAGTTCTTGACCCTCTTCCACACTCAGCACCAACGGCTTTTCAGAATATGCATGTTTACCTGCTTGAAGAATTTTTCGCGTGGTCGAAAAATGCGCTGAAGGTATGGTTAAATTGACCACAATATCTATATCATCCGCCCTAATAAGTTCATCAACACTCTGCGCCCGCACATTAAACTCATCTGCTTTTTCCTGTGCGGCGGCTGGATTTATATCGGCAACTGCCCGAACTTCGATACCTTTAAACAAAGGAACCAATGTCAAATAAGTTGTCGAGATATTTCCACAGCCTATGACTCCAATACCCAGTTTTGACATAAATCTACCTTTCAAAATTTCTTTGCTGCAGCTATTGATCGCTGAGCGAAGCGCACATCATCGCTTGGATTATCATGTTCCATGACAAAATAGACACATTTGGTTTTGCGCACCGCATCCATGGTTTCCGCCCAATTCATGGTTCCATGACCGATGTCTGCCCAGCCATCCTCAGACAGACACTCGCCTTTCGGCGCAATGTCCTTTAAATGCACCGATACCAGTATATTGGCGTATTTTTTAACCCATTCGACCGGGCTTTCTTCTCCTACCGCAATCCACGCCAAATCTAGTTCAAGCAAAAGGTCATTTTCAGATTGTAGGATAAGATCCAAAGGTTTTTCACCGCCCTCTAAGGTATTGAATTCGAAATCATGATTGTGCCATCCAAAAGTTAAACCCGAATCTAAAATAGGTTTACCAGCTTCAGAAAGTCGGACTCCAAACTTTGCCCAACCATTTGCATCACAAGGTCGATCCTCTGGGCTCAAGTACGGTACGATGACGGTAGTCATCCCCAAACGTTTCGCAATTTCGATCACCCTATTTGGTGCTTTTTCAATCAAAGCCAGATCAAAGTGACCGGTAGGCATGCTCAGGCTATTGGAGGCCAGAGCTTTTTCAAGCCGGTACAAGTCTTCATATAATCCGTCATAAGCTTCAACCTGCTTATATCCGCATTTGGCAACCATTTCTAATGTCGCTTCGAGCGGACCGAACTTTCTGGAGGAATATAGTTGGTATGAAAAATCAGTCATTAATTATCTCCTTTCAACCAAGTGTCATAGTCCGATACCAAAAGATGGACAGGTTCTGTGTTTTCGTTAATTTTCGAAAATCGTCCAATAGGGTCGTGGAAGAAATTATCTGTTCGGTCATCATTAACGTTGGAAACCTCCCCAACAAGCACCGAACCACCTTGCCCCCAAAACGCGTGCCAACAATCGGGCTCCAATGTGACGCTTTCTCCAGGCCGCAGCTTTAAATGGCCTCCAGCATGTAACTTGCGCTCGGACCCATCGGTCCGAACAATAACTTCAGTGTTTTGGTCAATGTCCAGCGTTGGAGAGGCTTTGAAGAGCTCAAGAACCAAGACGGCGCCACCCTTGTTTATGATATCTTCCGTTTTGAAATTGTGCCGATGCATCGGGCTAATCTGATTTTCGTGGGAAATCATGATTTTCTCTGCGTAAAGCATACCTTTACCGCGGTCGACATTGTGGCGGACTCCGTTGCGCAAGGTGAATAAAAAGAGCCCTAGGTCACGGAAATTACCTCTGCCATAGTCAGTAATATCCCAGCCCAGTGCATGATCACGGATCATGGCGCTATCGGTTTGAACCCGCTCTTGAGTCGTAGCCGGTGTCCAGTACGCAAACGGTGGTAATTGATAGCCAAAAGACCGGATAAAAGCGTCACTTTCCAAAATAATCTCATTAATCTCCGATCGATCCATCATGTGGCTCCGTAAGTTGCAGAATACTAGTCACTTCAAATGTTAATAGCACCAGAAGAAAATGTACCAATCAGTGAAGCGGCGATCTAAACTGTCTTTAAATTTAAGGATTCTAGAATGAAATCACAAATCAAAGGCCCAGCAATTTTCCTTGCTCAGTTTGCGGGTCATGTACCGCCCTTTAACTGTTTAGAAGCAATTGTACAGTGGGCGGCATCCCTCGGTTACAAAGGCGTTCAAATTCCGAGTTTTGATAGCCGGCTTTTTAATCTTGACTTAGCCGCTGAAAGTGAAAACTACTGCGATGAGGTTAAAGGGATCTGCGCAGATGCAGGTGTCGAAATTACAGATCTTTCAACACACCTGCAAGGCCAATTGGTTGCGGTGAACCCTGCCTATGATCTTGTTTTTGATGCCTTTGCGCCCGACCATTGCAAAAAAAATCCACAAAAACGTCAGGCGTGGGCGGTCGATCAAGTAAAAAAGGCTGCACTGGTGTCAAATCGGTTGGAGCTTACAACATCGGTGTCTTTCACAGGTTCATTGGCGTTTCCCTATCTTTATCCTTGGCCCCAAAGACCCGATGGTTTGATCGAAGAAGCCTTTGCAGAATTGGGCAACCGCTGGAAACCAATCTTAAATGAATACCGCGACAATGGCATTACGATTGGATTTGAAATTCATCCCGGAGAGGATGTTTTTGATGGAGCAACTTACGAGATGTTCGTCGATGCGACCCAAAACCACGAATGCGCTTTAATAAATTATGATCCCAGCCATTTTCTACTTCAACAAATGGATTATCTTGCATTTATTGATATTTATCATGATCGCATCAACGCATTTCACGTGAAAGATGCCGAGTTTAATCCAGATGGGCGACAAGGTGTGTATTCAGGCTATCAATCTTGGATGAACCGGGCTGGGCGTTTCCGTAGCCTTGGCGATGGTCAAGTTGATTTTACTTCGATTTTTTCAAAGCTAACGCAATACGGCTACGACAGTTGGGCTGTTCTAGAATGGGAATGCTGTATAAAATCTGCCGCACAAGGTGCAGCAGAAGGCGCGCCTTTTATTGCCGATCATTTAATTGAAAGCCCACAATCGGCCTTTGATGATTTTGCTGGCGATGAGCATGATCCAGCCACCATTTCTGCCATGTTGGGACTTTCCAAATGAGGCGTATAAAACTGGGAATGGTTGGTGGAGGCCAAGGTGCCTTCATCGGAGCTGTGCACCGGATTGCGGCACGCATTGACGACAGATATCAACTGATCGCGGGAGCGCTGTCCTCTGACCCAGAACGCGCTGCAGCTTCTGCTGCTGAGCTGGGCATAGAAGCTGGACGTAGTTATTCTAGCTTTACCGAAATGGCTAAAATAGAAGCGAAAAAGCCCGGTGGTATTGAAGTGGTTGCAATTGTAACGCCAAACAATCTTCATGTAGACGCTGCCGTTGCCTTTCTCGAGGCCGGAATTCATGTAATCTGTGACAAGCCTTTGAGCATTTCTCTAGCCGAAGGCTTTCGTATAAAAAACAGTTTGCAAAAAAGCTCAGCAAAGTTCTTTCTATCCCACAATTATACAGGATATCCTCTTATTCGTGAAGCTCGGGATATGATTGCAGCCGGAAAACTAGGAAGAATTCGGGTTGTTCAAGCTGAATACGTACAAGACTGGCTTGCAGAGCCGTTAGAAACTACCGGACAGAAACAAGCCACTTGGCGCACTGATCCAAAAATAACGGGAGGAGGCGGCGCAGTCGGAGATATTGGCACTCATGCCTATAATCTTCTTCACTATGTAACCGGCCTAAACGCTATCGAGTTGGCCGCTGATTTATCGAGTCATGTGCACGGTCGTTCAGTGGACGATAATGCCCATATCTGGTTACGTTTCCCGTGTGGCGCAAAGGGACAGCTATGGATCTCACAAATTGCAATTGGAAATGAGAATGCTCTTCGGCTGCGAATTTATGGAGATCGGGGCGGATTGGATTGGGAACAGGAAAATCCGAACGTTTTATGGTTCACACCGCTCGGAGGCTTGCGCCAGCGCATAACGCGCGGCAGCAGTAATTTAAGCCAGGCAGCGTCAGCTGCAACACGCACGCCAGCTGGGCATCCAGAAGGATACCTTGAGGCCTTTGCGACTTTATACAGCGATATTGCAGATGTTTTGATCAATCAGAAGCCTTCTGACCATCTGCCAAATATAATTGATGGGCTCGATGGAATGTGGTTCGTTGAAGCCTGCATTGCATCATCAAAAAATAATGGGGCTTGGTGCGGTAGAAAGCTCTGAATAGGCTTTATGGTTGTAGTTGTCACCCCAAAAATCTGTGGCTCGGCTGCCTATTTCCTCCAATTTTCTTGGGCCAATTGTTCATGGTAGTTTCATTTCAATGAACTCGGGTAACGTTATGACTACTACCACACCTAGGCCATGTGCTGCCACGTGTCCAATTAGGCACAGACACATCCTTGCTCATATTTAGTGGAGTAAGTTTCACTAGCTCACAAAGGTTTGATTAAAAAGTCTCTCACAATGTATGATGAGAGCTTTAAAAACATCCTGCATATCTACCGACCGGTTGGCTATATTTACGTGCTTTTTGCCCCACGGAAAATTCTCTATTCGGGGTTATAAGCCTCATTTTCCCCGGCTTTAATGGGACGGCAAAGAATAACTTGGCATCCGCGACCGGAATTGGTTTAAACCGTACTATTTTATTTTTAAGCTTTTATATAAAATCTAGATTGGCTAAGTGAGTTGCTCTATTCTTTAGAGACTTGAGCATGCCAATTATACATCGGTCGCTTTGCCGATATAGTTTTTGTAAATTGTTAGATTTCAAGTAGAGACAATAGTATTTTTGTCTAAAAACTGAGCGGCCTTTCGAAAAATTAGTGCTTTTCTCTCTTCCTGTAGCCTATCTAAAGCTCGAATTTGGAAGGACAAACGTGGATTTGAAAAATAAAACTTTTTATTCTTCTCAACAAATCTCCAATACAGCCCATCTACTATCGCGCACCATTCTCCTTTAGGATAATTACTCATTTTTAAGATATAATTAGAGCTGCAGGTATATGGTTTTGTTGACATTAAACCACCATCAGAGTAGGTCGCCATTCCAAATACATTTGGTGTCATAACCCAGTCTGAAGCATCAATATACATTTCCATAAACCAATTATAAATAAACTTCGGATTTATTTCACACATGTTCATGAGATTGCATATGACCATAAGTCTGGGAATGTGGTGACTATATCCATCGTTAAGAGCAGATTTAATACAATCATCAAGGGGAAGAATCCCAGTCGTTCCATCATACCAACTTTTAGCTAGGCCTCTATTATTTCCCCAAAAATTGGATTGTTTTTGTTTGGACCCACGTAAATGGTAGATACCCCTCACAAATTCTCGCCAGCCCAGTATTTGCCGGATGAAACCCTCTACAGAATTCAAGGGAACCTTTTTATCTTCAAAAAGTTTCAAGGTTTTTTCTAGCACAATATTTGGAGTGAGTAATCCTGTATTAAGCATCGCAGATATACCGCTGTGAAACAAAAAGTTTTTATTTTCAAGCATGGCATCTTCGTACTTCCCGAAATTATCCAACCGGTATTCCAAAAAATCATCTAATAATTCCAAGGCTTGTTTGCGCTTAACCGGAAACCAAATATTTTCAATATTTCCGGCATGATTTGAGAAATATTTTTTGACTATATTTACAATTGGATTGTGATAGTTGGATAATTCAAATTTTTTTAAAATGGGTATTTCAGTTTTTGGTGGTATTTTTTTTCTGTTTTCTTCGTCAAAAGACCACCTTCCACCTTCAGGAATACCATTTTTGTCAATTAGAACATCAAATTTTTTTCGCCCAACCTTATAAAAATTTCCTAGTCTAAAAGTTTTATTATCCCCGTATAAAGAATCGAACTCAGTCCGCGAAAACATAAACATTGGCGTTTGAATGGATACGACTGCAACTCCAGCAGACTGGACAGTATTGATAATTTCTTTTTCAAAATCTTTATTTTCTATTTCAAATATTTTTACTGAGCCAATTTTATTCGATTTAATGAAATTTACGAAGAATTCTTGATAACTTAAATCATCGGATCGGTCTTCGATTGAAAAATAATCTACTTTAATACCTACTTTCTGTAGTTCGTCCCGATATTCACGCATCGCGCATAAATATAAATAAAGTTTTAGTTTGTGATGCTTTTCAGAAGTGCATAGGCCGTAATCTTCAGCCATAAAAACTCTTTTGCAACCATGAGTTTTTATTAATTCAGGCTCAAAAAGTTGATCACCTAGTATAAGAAAAGCATCTTCACTCATGTTAGCGATAAGTATCCTATTTAACGAAGAAAAAACTGACGCAGCAGCGCTCTTAGAATTAAGGGACAATTCCCGACTTCAACATTGTAAATTTAGTGAGTGTGTTAAATTAGCCAGTTTTTCCAATTTCATTAATGCAAAATAGGTTGTATACTAAAAGATCAAGTTGCTTGACTTCCAGAACTCCTCTCACGTTTGATATATTGATTAGATTTTATAGATAGATTGGATAGGAAGGCGAAAAAATGGCACCAAAATGCAAAAAACTGTAATTATCTACTCTACAACTGACGGGCAAACAAAAAGAATTTGCGAACAGTTGGTGAGACAAATTGAAAGTCAAACCAGTGTGAAGTTGTGTTCTATTAACGAGGCCACAAAAATTGATCTTGAGAGTTGCGAAAAAATTATCATTGGCGCCAGCATAAGATATGGAAAACATAGTCCACTTGTTTACGATTTTATTGCAAAAAATAAACAGATATTGCTGAAAAAATTTACTGCCTTTTTCACGGTTAATGTAGTCGCCAGGAAACCCCAAAAAAATACGCCAGAAACGAATCCTTACATGAAAAAATTCCTTGAATTATCAAATTGGCAACCCACGTTCCTCGGCGTCTTTGCAGGAAAGATTGATTACCCTAAGTATAAATTCTTGGACCGCCAAATGATTAGACTTATCATGTACGTTACCGGCGGTCCAACTGATGTGTCTGGAACTTTTGAATTCACCAACTGGGACGATGTTGACAAGTTTGGCCAAGCATTTTTATTGGCTGAATAATTACAAAATTGCTCTGACCCGTTCTTTTTATGTTTGAAAGTTTCAAAGATAAATTTCTATTTTAAAATGCCCAATTAATATATCTTTTCACAATGGTATCTCGTTTTGGGAACCATATTGATTTTCCTTTATCCAGTTAGAGGATTTAATCATAACATCAATCTTGGTCGCAAATTCAGCTGGACCAGGGAAACGCTATCAATTTGGTAAAAAATCAGCTTCTTATTTTGGAGTTAACAAATCAATTGCTGTCGCAAGATCATCTTTAGTAAGTTTATGTTCATTCCATGGCGCTTTAAAATAGTCCAACGCATGATAACCGTTTGGCCCCATAAATTCAATGTCAGCATCCGCATCGGTTAAAGATCTCAAAATTTCTAAATTTTGAACACCTAGTACCGCTGTAAATATCGGTGTGAAGCCATCTTTTCTTGGAATATTTGCATCAGCACCCGCATCCAACAAAGCTTTCACATTTCTGGCCCGCTTATGCACAACGGTTAAATACAAAGCTGTTTGACCACCTTCCTCTTCTTGGGCGTCCATATTATCACTGCCATTTGTAAGTAATTTCATTATTGTCTCGGCATTAGGTTTAGAAGCAACAGCGTGAAGTGGCGTGAATCCATTATTTGTAGAAATGTTGGGATCTGCCCCCGCTTCTAATAAAAACGCAACGTTTTCTTTTATAAGTCTGTTGGCAGCGACATATAAAGGGGTTAGACCATCTTTTGATTTTATATTTAGATCAGCTCCATAAAATAACATTCTTTCCATAAGAAATGGTCCGGCTTCGCCTGCAGAACGATTGGCAACTATATGGAGAGGGGCAAACCCTTTTTTATCTTTTGCATTTATCTTCACGCCCGGCGCCATTATTAAAGGTACAAGATTGGCTAAATCATTTGTATGCAAGGGAGTTTTGCCATCTTTATTTCTTGCGTTTACGTCAGCACCAGCGTCTAAAAGAAGACCAACATTTCCAGACCGAACATAGTGTAAAGGACTATCGCCATTTTTACCTTTTACTTTAACCTTCGCTCCGGCTTCTAATAACAGAGCAACGTGTTCGAAAGTTCCATAAGTCGCTGCATAGTGAAGAGGACTTCGCCCTTCGCCATCCATATGTTTAACTTTTACCCCATCATCTATTTCAGTTTTTAGATCTAATTCGCTCGCTCTCCTCCACCATTCGGGTGAGCATAAATTTGTACATTTGAATGATAAACGCTCAAAAATATTGCTATTTTTTAGTTTCGGATTGAGTAGAGCCAAGTCTTTAACAGACTGACCCCCAGCTGTTTTATCTGTAATTGCTACGGGCAGATTTAATACAAACTCCATTGTTGCAATATCACCAGATGCTGCAGCAAAATGGACAGCATTCCAGCCATTAAAATCCTTATAATTAAAAATGCTTTGGTTCAAAAACGGTCTTATCTCCACAAGTAAATTTAAATTGTTAGATTTAATTGCAAAAAAAAGAGGTATCTGTCCATCTTTGTTAGGTGTCAGTAACATGGTGTTCAAATTTTGCCGCTTTTTTTGTTCTTCAATCTCTGATTGCAGTTCCTCTTTTGAAGCTTTTTGCCACCAACCCACATCGCAAAATATTGTACACGGCTCTCCATTCAGAATTTGCAAGATCTCTCCAAAATCTTCTAACGAAATTATAGGTAAACCCCCAGACTCAGGTTGGTATGGACGAAATTTCCACGATATAAAATTATCTCTAGGACGGCGCCCATCCACATCTTTTAATTCTGTGTCAGCGCCAGCAGCAGAAAGCATTTCTATAATAGACTTTGAAGAGGCATCGTGCATGGGCGACGAACCAAAAATATTCACAGTATTTGGATCAGCTCCGCGATCCAACAGAGCTTTTACTATCTCATTTTCATTACCAAATTTTATCGAATGATACAAAGGGGTCAGTCCAGATCTATTTTTGATTTCTGTTTTAGCGCCAGCTTCCAACAGTGATTTGACAGCCTGAATATTACTGTCTGCATCTGGAATTAGGTTTGAAATGGCTCCATTTTTTATCATCATCTTTTTATGCTGTAAAAACTCACCAGACGAGGCAGCTAAGTGCAAAGCGGTATCACCATTCCCTGATATACTATCGATCGATGCGCCTGCGTCTATCAAAGCTTGAATGTTCTCAAGCTGACCATATTTGCTAGCATAATGTAGCGCGGTGTGACCGAAGTACATATCTTCAGCTTTAACTTTTGCATTAACGTCAACTCCGAACTGTAACATTTTTTCAACTGGGACGCCAACGTATGGATAGTAGTAAATCAGTAGTACTAAGGGAAAATAACCGTCATCATTATAAGCGTTCACGTTGGCGCCTGCATTTAATTCTCTAAGCACATC
>MDTB01180732.1_pt1 | contig 55264 bp, 5 predicted proteins | sample 811161 | NCBI WGS metagenome assembly MDTB01 (sample SAMN05326650, study PRJNA326480) | marine metagenome | isolation source: seawater | place: Mediterranean Sea | collected 2009 | reverse complement strand
TGCTGATTGTTGTGATTGATATCCAATTGCAACTTGTTCTGATTTTGATGTATTTTCTAATGAATGTGAACCGATAGCAACAGACATATTAGAAGTAGTATCCATCATAGATTTATATCCAATAGCTACGTTGTCGTACCCATCATAATTTTTTTTAAGTGAATTTGAACCAACCGCAACATTATTAAAACCATTTTTTTTACTTTTCATGGAATAATAACCAACTGCGGTGTTATCATTATTGTTTGCTTCTTCTAATGATTTATATCCAATTGTTGTGTTATTTTGTGTGGAAGTTGCTGATTGTTGTGAATAATAACCTATTGCAATATTTGCACTTGCGTCATTATTAGTAAGTGCATTAACTCCAATTCCTATATTTTCTCTACCAGTTGTACTATCTTTCATAGAATTATATCCAATAGCAATATTTTCAGTACCACTTGTATTTGCGTTTAGTGTATTATATCCAAGTGACGTATTTAGTCCACCGTTAGTATTTTCTTGTGAACTATGTCCAATACTTGTATTATAATTTGAATTATTTTTATGAAGTGATTTGTATCCAACAGCAACATTTTTATATCCATCTTTATTTTGTGTAAGGGTAGAGTGTCCTAATGTTGTATTTTCATATCCCGTTTCTATATCACGTTGGCTTTCATAACCAATCGCAGTATTTGCAGAACTATCAAACCCTTGTTTTGTAAAAATTTTTCCACCTAACCCTGTATTTTGGTATCCTTTATTAAGAGGGTCTGGGTCAGCTGTATTTGAGATATAAATATTAGAAGAAATATCGTATCTATCGTCTGTTTGTAAATTTATTTTTCCTCTGATATCTAATCGTTGTTTTGCGTATAAAGTATTAATTCCTAAATTTCCTGATTGATCAAAAATCATTCCATGTGTTTCTTCGTAACGTGTAGTATCATCATCGATATTTGTATTTGAAACATTATAAGTATCAAATAAAATATTAGGTGCTTTAATTCTTATTCTATCACCTTGAGTATTATTCCAGCTAGCATCCGTAATAGAGCCTTGTAAACTAATAGTTTTTGGGTCTTTTTTATTTTCATCTATTTCGTTTCCTTTAAATATGAGTAATTCTGTGTTAGATGGTTGGTTGGCATATGGATATATCATATCTCCATCGGCTGTATCAATATAATATTTTTCTTCAATAGCGGTGTGTTTATAAAATGGATTAACATCACCTGTATATCCCTTAAAATAAATACCATTCACGCTAATATCTTCAAATCCTAAATATAAGTTGCCAGATGACTTAATATTACCTCTGACGTGGAATTTTTCATCTGGGGCATTAATACCAACACCGAGAGAACCCGAGATATACGAATCATTAAGAATTTCTGATGGACCATATACGGTTTGTTTATTGAATACTTCATGTTTTCCGATACTTAATAAATCTCCTTGAACAAATAGAGTGGAGTTTAATAATGAGAAACTGGGGTCAATATAATAATTAAATGATGTTTTTGAATGTATTTGAGAACGATTACTATCTGCTCTAATTCCAGTTAGGTCTGAATAATGTTTGTATAATAATTTAATATATTCGGGGTGGCAAGCATAATTAAATATTTTATAATCTATAATTTTTACATCGTGTTCAGATGTATAATTTGTTTGTACCCAACTAGGAACGTTGCTAGGATCCTCTAGACCTAATATATCATAATATCGATTACTATTAATTATCATTTTAAATTTATTATTTGGCATTCTCCCTGATACCGTAAAAGTATCTGTTAATTCACCGTTTCTATAAAGTTCAACTTCTCTATTTCTAACAATTAAAGTTATCATATTCCATGAATTATAAACTAATGGTGTAGTTGAGTTTTCTGAAGATCTACTATCACCTGTTAACATAGAATTACTTACATCCTCTGTCCAATATACTTGAGGATAATTATGTCCATAACCAGGACAAAAAAAGTAAAAGGATGGGTCTAAATGATCTACTTGTCCATCTATTCTTTCACGCCCGACAGCTGAAGTAAATGTATTTTCTAAATTTTCAGTATCTAAACCAAATAATAAAAACCCCGTGTTTGGTGTAGAGCTGGTTGGTTCTTTTACATATATCCAACAATTCATAGTCATCGCTTTAAATTCATCAGCAAGAACATCATTTGTTATTTGTTTGCTAGGATTAAACGAAGCATCTGTATATAAAAGAGATGATTTTGGTTCTAAATGTAATGTGTTTCCGTAACTTAAATCAACGTAAATTTTGGGTGAATTATAAGCAATAGTACCTGTTTGATTACCTATGACAATAGTTTTACTTTCTTTTAAATGACAATCTGATATATCGATATTAATATTTTGTGATTCATTATAAAAAATATAATCACCTGATGGTACAATACTATTAAATGGATAATGTGCGTAAAGTCCATTATTATCTATTTGTTTTCTTGTTGAATATAATTTGACACCATCTTGAAAAAATAAATCTCCTTCTACATAAGCTGTTGTATCTTTTTTACCGATACTTTGTGTTGGAACGACGGAATCGACTTGGAAATTTGTGGCACGAACATATTGATTTTTCTGTTTATAATTTATACCTCCTACACTTTTCCAGGACATTCTAATATTAATTGGTAAGATAATTATAATAGAGATTTTTTTTTAATAATTAATAATCTAAGTTTAGAATAATGGCAAGTATAATCCTTGAAATATCGTTCCTGCTGTATAAAGTGGTAAGCTTACATAATATCCAGGAAACAATACAATCTATAATCGAGAAATATAATATTGAGAAATATTATTTAGATTTTGAGATTGAAGATAAAAAACGTATAGAGCAAAAAGGAGTATATACTGTTCATTTTGAAGAAAATAAATTAAATACATTAGAAATTGTTAGTTTTTTAAGAAGATTAAAAACAATATCTAATGTTTATCTTGAATGTGTGTATAGAGATAACATTTCCTGTGATATTATTTATGCTTCTAAATTTTATTTAAAAAATATGGAAAAGGTATATCATGAAAAATATCTAAACAATAAAAAGAACCGTGCATATTCTGAAACAGAATTTGAACTATTAAAGGGAATAGAGGCCATTTTTAAAAAGAATAAAAATTATTTTAAAAATGAGGTTCCAAAAAATTACGATGAGTATTTAAAAATGTGTGATAAGTAATTTTTCGACTCTCTTCAAATTATTAAATCCTTCTTAATAATGAGTAGAGTAGTAAAAATATATAGTATATTTAATCTATATATTTTTAAGGTTTAAAACTAAATAATGAGAGAACAATATTAATTAGAATCATCTCTTTTTCTGGTATCCTTCTTCTCCCTTTTTGATTTTTTCTTGTTGCTTCTCTTTTTAGTGCGTTTTTTACTCTTTTTCTTATTTGTTTGGATCGAAAAACCCTTAAGTTTATCAATTAAAGACATAGAATTACCTCTTTTATTTTTCTTAAGTAATTTAACTATTTCCTTTTTGTTTAATTCTCTAATTAAAAATCCTTCATCATTATTCATAATATCAATATCAAATTTTTTATTATCATTACTTTTTAATTTAAATGAAGAATTATTATTATCGATAACTTTACCATTAATTACAGTTATATTTTGTGATGATCCTTCTGCTAATATTTTATTCATATATATTATATAAATTTTTTATTTAATAAAAAATACATTATTTATTATTAAATTAATTAATAGTTCTAATTTTTGATATCATATGTTTTTTAAAATCGGATAACATATTTTGTGTAGTATTCATTATTAACATTAGTACATTATGATACGTATTATGGTCTATAATTGTTGAAAGTGTATCTGATTTAATTAACTCTTTGTTATCATTTTGCCATTTTGTAAATTCAATAAATACTGGTCCTATAATAATTTTTTTAATAATATCAGTAATGTCTTTATCACTTGAATTTTTCCATTCATTATTATCATATAAATATAAGTAATTTTTTCGTGAAAATGAAAATGAAATTATAGGAATTTTTTCATTAATTATTGATTCTAATATATTACAAATACCAGTTTCAAAATTTTTAAGACAATTCAATAATTGTTCCCTAGTTATACTAATATTTTTTACAAATTGAGAAATGTTTTCTTCAGGTATAAAGTTTTGACTAATATATTCAATATGTTTTTTATGACTAACAAATATCTTTTCTTTAACAATTCGTTCACTATTCATTTTTGTCCCTATTATTTTTTTTAGTGAATTTATTTCATTTTTTAATATTTTATTTTCAGCTTCTAATTTTTCAAATTTTTTATTTATTTCATCAAATTTATTGGATAAAACTATTGGGTCCATTTTATATAATATAATATTATGCATAAATATTAAATCAATTTTATTTTTAATATTTAGTTAATATATGACTGACTATGTTAGATTAGATACTACTTATGATACAATTAATTTGTATAACGTTGACTCTAGAAAAAAGGGAGATCATACTAGTTATAGAAATATTTATAATATAGATTGTGATACTTCTGCTAATTTATTTGAAGAATTTGGTAATTTTTCAAAATATTTTATATGCAAAGAGCATGCTCCTGCTACTTATACAGAAAGTGTTCATTATAACGCTGCCAATATGATAAAACAACCACTTTGTCCAACATGCAATAATATATCAACAACAATAGGACAACATACAGAAAAAATAATACAAAAGAAAGTAAGACAAGCTAGTTCTTCACGTACAGATGTTATGAAGACAAGATCCGCAAAAGATAAAAATGGATGTAATACAAAATGGTCATGGAATAATCAAAGTTCTAGTTCTATGGCTTCTATTATAAATAGTAATAATGTACCATCAAGAGGAAATTCAACTAGAACAAGTTTAACTCGTCACAGACCAGGTGCATCAAGTGCTCCAGGCACAGGTGTTGATGTAAAACATAATTCTTATGAAAGATATTTATTAAAAAGAAAAAATAAGAATTTATCTTGTTAATTTTTTATATTGTAATAATATTATGGTTCAAAAGATGGGAATGGACTTTACTAAAAGTGGGGGGGGAAAGGTGAATGTACAAATGATGCAACCGATATCGATGATTTCAAGATTTAATAAAACATCAAAAGTTAGTTTAGGCGCTACACTAGCTCATAGTGTAGAAATGAAACAGATGTTACGTAGACTTCAAGGTCTTCCTAGTGGGTGCTCTTCTTGTGGGGGGAAAAAATGAATATGAAATTTTTATTATTTAATTGATTTAATTATATTAATTAAATAACTATTTATAAAGCAATTTCTAAATATTATATATAATGGGAAAGAAAAACGCCCACCAGCTTTTTCTGGTCAACTCGGGACTACCGAGTAAGGAACTCCTTGTAAGTTCTTTGTTACACCCCTCCCATGTGGTCGGTTACGACTACCAGCGCGACACATTCGACTCTGTTACACAAAAACTATTAGAGTCACCAAGCGATTTTAGTGAATTTGTTTGGATTACACACGGAAGCTACAACAAACAAATTAAATTTTTTGAACAACAGGGAACATGGTCTGTTGTTGAAAATATCTCAAACCGAGATCCTGACTTGAATACATGGAAAGAAGTAAAAGATTTTGTAAAATTTATAAAATCGGAATTAAAAATTGATAAAATAACTCTTTTAATATGCGATATAATGAAATATGATGATTATAACTATATTTGTGATTATTTTAGAAACGAATATGACATACAAATTGAAGGGTCAAATAGAAAAATTGGTTCTGAAATAGAAGGAGGTAGTTGGATATTAACTTCCAATAATGAAGATACACGAAAAACACTTTTTAACGAAAATATTAACAATTATATACATGTTTTTAGTAGTACTGTGGAAATATATGTTGATGGTGGAAGTCATTCAGCTCCATATTATAATTTTTACACAGACCCAGCGGGAACAATTATATTACCAAATAATACTTTATACTTAGATAAAACTTATATTTTTCGTCGTCTTAATCAGGCCACTACTCATCCGTTTTATATTAGTGATACAGGAATTGGAGGAATATCAAGTAGTAGTATTAATTTAACAGGTAATGGTGATGCAGCAGTTGGTATTACACATGCTGGAGAGTTTATTTTAAATTTTCAAGGACTAACTAGTAGTGATACTTTAACATATTTTTGTACAGCACATGGTAATATGGTATCTACTTTTGTATTGGCCGACAAAGCAATAGATATATATGTTAGTGATGGTGATTTGGGAGGAGACCCTTATACTTTTTTTACTGATATAAATGGTAGTGTCGTATTGCCGAATAAAACTTTGTATCTAGACAAAAGTTACCGTTTTCATCGTCTTAATCAGGCTACTACTCATCCGTTTTATATTAGTGATACAGGATATGAAGGAACAGCAACTAGTAATATTAGTTTAACCGGTGATGGAAGTGCTACTTCTGGTATTATAGAGCAAGAAACTTTTGATTTAATTTTTACTGGATTAACTACTTCTGATACTTTAACATATTATTGTACATCACATACTTCTATGGTATCTGCATTTTTATTAGTAGACTCAGAATTTCAACCAGAACCTGAATCTGAACCTGAACCTGAACCTGAATCTGAACCTGAACCTGAACCTGAACCTGAACCTGAAACCTATACAACTGAAATCCTTCCTGTTGCATATGCCTTTATTAATTATAATAACTATGATGCTACTGATGCAAATGACCGCAAGGGAGTTAATATATCATGGGGTACATACAATTCAACAACACAAAGACACTTATTTACATTTGACACAGCGATGGAAGATACTAACTATAATGTTGTCACAGATAGAGGTGGTTATGAAGATACTAACGCTATATATATTCATGGAAAAACCACAACTGGATTTACTGCTACATGGGAAGGTGCACCTCCTACTGTTTTTGATGGTGGTAGTTTTATTGTCTACGCATCAACACCTGAAAAAGAGATTCATAGAGGAGACGTATACGTAGGTGTTGGTGTTGAAACACCTGTCACTATAACAGTATCTTCTGAATTTATAAGCGAAGGTAACTCAAATTTTTACTACACAACAAGTGATTCTAATGGTAATGGTGGTTTGTTTGGAAGTATTAGTGCTATTCGTGGAGAAACACTAACAATATATGCAGTAGGTAGCTACGCAGACCTAGTTTCACATCCATTAAAGATAACAGGATATAACGACCAAGGACAAGCAATGGGACAACTCACAGGTGTAGTGAGAACAGATACCGGTGGTCAAAATAACGATGGAACATATAATTTGACATGGACAGTTCCTGATGATACATCAGTTAATAAATATCAATATCAATGTGAAAATCATGCTCATATGCGTGGTACAATCCATGTTACTTCGTCTTATACGGAAATTATTCCTGCAGCATATGCATTTGTTAATTCTAGTAACTATGATGCTGCTGATGCGAATAACCGTCAGGGAATTAATGTGTCATGGAGTACATGGAATTCAGGTAATCAAACACACGTATTTACATTTGACACCGCGATGGAAGATACTAACTATTGTATTGTATCAGATAGAAATTATGAAAATGCTAACAGCGTACATATTTATGGAAAAACCACAACTGGATTTACTGCTGAATGGACAAATGCGTCTCCTTCTGTTTTTGCTGGTAGTTTTATTATCTATGCATCAACACCTACAAAAACAATTAGTAGTGCTGGAACACGTTCTGGTGAAATTCTTCCAGTTGCGTATGCGTTCGTAAATTCTACTAACTATAATGCTGCTGATGTAAATGATCGCCAGGGAGTTAATATGTCATGGAGTGCGTGGAATAATCCAAGTACAGGTAAGCATGCCTTTACATTCGACACCGAGATGGAAGATACTAACTATAATGTTGTGACAGATAGAGATTATGAAAATATTAATTGCGTACATATTCATGGAAAAACCACAACCGGATTTATTGCTACATGGGATAATGCTAATCCCGAAGTTTTTGGTGGTAGTTTTATTGTCTACGCATCAACACCTACAAAATCAATTGGTGGAAGTGAGCCAGAACCACAACCTGAACCAGAACCTGAATCAGAACCTGAACCAGAAGGTGAAGGAGAACCTGAACCGGCTCCAGAACCTGAGCCAGAACCAGAAGCACCACCTGAACCAGAACCTGAACCAGCACCTGAACCAGAACCTGAACCACAACCTGAACCTGAACCAGCACCTGAACCAGCACCTGAACCTGAGCCTGAACCTGAACCTGAATCTGAACCAGAACCTGAACCTGAACCTGAACCTGAACCTGAATCTGAACCTGAACCTGAGCCTGAAGCAGATGAATTTAAACATTTCAATTTAACACTTAACACAACTACTCAAAATTTTACAAGTAATTATGATAATATAAAACAAATTTTTTGGAATGCTTTACATAGATGGGATGCTATTATAGAAAGACACCCTACTAATAAAAAGATTGATGTTACTATTGAAATAGATACATTGAGTAGTCCTAATATTTTGGGAAGTGCATCTATTGAAACAATTGAATATATTGATGGAAATTCTAGTAATGCTGATTGGCAAAACAAAGCTGTTACAGCAGGTAAATTTACAATTAATGATACTGTAATTGATACTATGTATAATGAAACAAGAACTAGTGGTAAAACAACTTTGTATTATGTTACTCTTCATGAATTAGGACACGTATTAGGTATAGGAAGTCTTTGGACAACAGGATCATTATATTATTATGGTAATGAATCAACAAATGTATTTTATCAAGGTGTAAATGCTGTGCGTGAATATACTCGTTATTTTAGAGGTACATATGACATTACGGGTGAATTGATACCTATTGAAGATAACGGTGGTTCTGGAACTCATTATGTTCATCCTGAAGAGGGATTAGAAGGAGAAATTTCTAGTGATACAAGAGTTATTAATGGTGTTCATTATCCAGGTCTTGATAAGGAATTAATGACAGGTTGGGCAGATGCTTCTCCAGATGATTTGCCATTGAGTAGAGTTACAATTGGTTTCTTAGAAGATTTGGGTTATGAAGTAAACTATCTACTTGCTGATACATATAATGGTATTACAGCACAAGAAGCTGAGCCTAAGGTATTTGAATTTAGTAAAAGAACTACCACAAATGGTATAGTGATACAAGTTAAAGGTTGTGATGATAAAATAACAAACGGTGGTCTTCCTGAATATGAACTACGAACTATATATCATTACTATGCCGATACTAGTGGTGGAGATGATGATAGTAGTTTTACACCTCAATACGTAGGAGATAACTTTCCATATGTTATAGTGCCAGATGAATTAGATATTACAACTATTGATAAGGATATTGTTGGCGGTTTAACATTATCACTAGGTTCTAGTCGTCAATTAATAATTAATGGTAAATTAGCATACCAATATAAGTATGACACAACTGATACATCGGTATATAAATCAGGAACTGATATTTATTGGAAACCATTTTTCCAAAACATGGACTTCTTTCCAGAACCAGAACCTGAACCTCAACCTGAAGCTGAGCCCGAACCTGAGTCTGAACCTGAGCCTGAACCTCAACCTGAACCCGAACCTCAACCCGAACATAACGCTATGCTGCGTGGTGTAGTAAAAATATATATGAAGTGTCCATATTTATCAGGTGCTGATGGTGATGGAGTATACGTAGAATTTTATACGATGGATGATGTTCAAATAGGAACTAGAGAGACAATTGCAACATGGTTTAATCAGGGCGAAGAGGTTACAAAAGAATATTCAAATAGTAAATTTATTGGAATTATTAAAATAAAATTCATCGCAGAAGGTACTAATAGGATGGAACTTGAACATCAGCATATATACTTTGGTACTCAACTATATACAAATACAGAAAATATTGAATATGATTCGAATGGAACTACTGAACAACAATCAAGAACTTATACTATTTATAGTGGTGATGATTTATTTCTTGAACCTGAGCCCGAATCTGAGCCTGAGCCTGAGCCAGAACCTGAAACTGAGGTATTAGATATAGTAGCTAATGTAAGTATTGTTTCTACACCAGAAGGTAATAAATATGTATTTAATGATGGAAATGAATACATAGATAAATATATTGTAGAAAGAGGTAGTTATACATTTAAAGATGTTCCTGCTACACATCCTATGGCAGTATTAAATGTTGCTAAGGAAGATATAATATCATATGCTCCTGTTGATACCACGCCAATTATTATTAAAGTAAGTGGTGGTGATATGACCTCAAATGAAAATGGTGATTACTATACTTTTACAGATGAAACTGATAGCCCAATTAATATTTCAAATGGAGGTTTCCGTTTTATGCGCAAACGAACATATAGATTTACAGATAACGATATTAGTTCTAATCATCCATTTAAATTATATTTTAATGGAAGTTATACGGTTTCAATAAGTGGAAATACGAGCAATTATATTGACATGTTTATACCTGGTGATCATAGTACAACCGAAGGACTTATTTATTATGAATGTGATAATCATTCTTCGATGAAAGCCAATTTACAATTTTATATATTACCTGTTGGTGATAGTAGTGATCCTGGAACAACATATGTACATGCAGATGATGCAGATGCTAGTGGCAATATCCAAGTTTTTAATCTGACAGAATATAAATATACTACTTTCAGAAAAATAAAGGTATTAAGAACGACATCAGCCGCTTCACTTAATGATCATTGGGTAAATATTGCAGAGATGGAAGTTTGGATGGATGTAAATGGAACACCTACAAACATAGCCAGAACAACAAATTATGGTTCATGGAGTGTTTCTTCATCATCTGTATATGGTAATGGTTCATATCCTGTACTTAATATAAAAAATGCTGATAGAACTGATTATGCTAGTGTAAATGCACAAAATAATAATTTATCAGATGATCCAAATCCTTGGTTTATGATTGAAACAAATCAAACCATTTCTGTTTCTGATATACAGGCAATAATGATTTATAATCGCCCTGAATATCAAAGTAGATTTTATGGTCTAAGCGTTCAATTATTAGATGAAAACAACTCTATTGTTGCAACATTTGAGGGCATTAAAACACAACAAGTAAATACACAGGGAATTAATAATTTTAAATTAGTTCTATCTCCAACTGATTATGATTTTTATTATGGTGATATTTCTGTAAGAATAATTAATCCATCTGATACTACTTCTGTTTATTGTTATTATCATGGATATATGGGCGGTGAAACAGCATTAGTTTTTTCAGGACAACCAGAACCAGAACCAGAACCAGAACCAGAATCTGAGCCTGAACCAGAATCTGAGCCTGAACCAGAATTAGCAGAAGCTGGACTAAAATATTTTTATATTGATCTTCCAAAAACAGGTCATTCTGCAAGTCGTTCTGGTAACTTTTTAGGTATAGATAATGTTGGCGAGATGCCACATACTAGAACTGATTATAATTCTATTCATGAAGTTCAAGTATGGGTTGGTGGTCAAAATATAATACAAAATATAAGAACAAATGTAACGGATTCAAATGGAAATATACTATATAATAACACAGCTGTTAATAATATTAATGCTCTTTCTGAATCAGTTACAGGTAATATTTTTGTAAAACCAGGAGCTGGTTCTGTATATAGTAATAATAGATGGAGAAATGCTAGACATGTTGTCGGTGAAGATTTTGCATTAGATTGGTGGCAAACACCACCGTATTCAGCTGCAGGAGGTTCATGGGCTGGGTCTGATGATGGTGTTTCATCTGGAATAATTGACCCTCAATATTTGGTAATTGAATTAGATAGAGAATATAGTTATTTTGAAATAGAAGCAGTTGTTGTTTATTATGTAACTCAAGGAGAAAATAATGAAATGGTTTATTCGAACCATCAATTTGCGGAGTATTTATTTACACATAAAAATCCACTTGATGTCGATTTTATGAAATCTAGAGATGCTCTTATTAAATGGCCAAACCAAAGTGATTTAATTACACAAATAAGAGATGATAATATTAGAATTATGAAAGCAAAATTCCCCTCATATAAAAATGTTAATTCAACAGCAACATATAGAACAGGAGATTTCATTATATCTGATAATAATGTTTCTGATACAAATAAGGTACAAACATATAATGTAATGTCTGATACTTACCAAACTCCGTTGTTTGATTTATTTGTTGAACCTGAACCTGAGCCTGAGCCTGAATCTGAACCTGAACCTGAACCTGAACCAGAAATTGGTAGTGATTTGCAAGCATTTTCATTAAACAACGTATATTATTTACAATTAACAGGAGAAAATTTGATTGAAACAGCAAATAATGGCGGAAGTCCTAGTGAAGAAACTAAAACTTTATACTATAATGTAAATGATGGGACGAGTAATACACACACATATACTGGTGGGCAATATCCTTATGTTCAACTTGAAGAAAGTAAAGTTAGAACAATTCATATTAAAAATATTAATGTTACTTTTACAAATACACCAAGTAACGGATTTTTAAAAATAAATGATAAATTAGTTTATCAATTCTCAGGTGATACGGCAGGAACTGTAAGCGGTACAGATTCAAATCTTGGTTTTGTTCCATTTACAAATGTATCAGACTTTAAAGAGCCTCAGCCTGAACCCGAACCAGAACCTGAGCCTGAGCAAATATATTATCCTGGACAACAATTGGATAATTCTGAAGTAATTACTATACAAGGTATGACTGACTATGGAACACATAATTATACAATTGGAGTAAGTTCTCAAACAGATATTGAATTAGACACAAATGTAAAAGTGATTGGTGGTAATGAACTAGATTATCCAGATGAGCAATCAAGTCAATATCAAAGTACAGCCGTAGTATTATATGGTAATTATTACGTTGAAACAAAAAATGATAATAATACTAAAAAATCTTGGCATATTACTAATGATTTTAATACTCCTGAAGATTCAAACTTAACTATAATGCTTTGGGCTAAGTGGGATATTGATGAAAGTATTGGAATATTACATGGTGCTCAAACCGAAACTGACGGTTATGGCTGGCATTTGTTTAATGATAAACTTAGTTTTAAAACTAATGATAATGATACTGGATGGGGTGGAGAGTGGAACCAAAGAACATTTACTAGGCCAACAGCTAATAAATGGCATCATATAGTATGGACTTTAAGAGGAACTGGTAGTTCTTATAGTAATACAGCTACAGATATAGACCCCGAATGGACATTACATATTGATGGAAATGAAATTACAACCGTTAGACAACATGGCTTATTACAATATGACGAAATTACATTAAACGGATATTCTACTTACAGTTTAAAAATTGGAGGAGGAGGATCAAATGCTAATCAAAAAACATATGTTGAAGATATAAGAATTTTTAGAAAGGCATTTGAAGAAGCACAACTTAAAACAATTATGGCTAGACATCGTTTCAGAATGTATCATCATGACTTAGGCGAACCTGCTCCAGAACCCGAACCAGAACCTGAGCCACAGCTCAGGGCAACACATCATTATGATTTTATAAATACATCATCATTAACTGATTTAGGTTATAATAGTATGGACTTAAACAGCAACGGTACAATAACACATAGTAATTATGGGTTAAATATGGGTTCAAGTGTAACAAATGGGGGTTCTAATTATTTATACTCAGATGGCTTTGAATTTGGTGGTAAAAGTACTATTTCAATTTGGTTTAAACCACATAGTTCGACTTCTCCAACAGGAAACAATTTAATAAATTTTGGCAATTATGGTACAACTAATACTGATTATAATGATAGTAATCTAAATTATTCATTTGGAATTAAAATTGGAGAAAATTACAATACTAGTTCAGACTGGGTAGGATTGACACCTTTTTTCTATGACGATAATGGTAACAAAAAATCATTATATGAACTTGATAATGTTGACCCAAATAGTAAACACGGTTGTTTTGTAAATGAATGGTCACATGCCGTTTTAACTATTGATACTGATTATGTTATTTTTTATGTAAATAATACTATAGTGTCTACAATTAATACACCAGATGTATTAAAAACAACATATGTTCGTCAATCACATTATTACGGAAGACCCGACAGTTCTTCTGATGAAATTGGAATAACATTTGCACAAATAACATTTTATAATTATGTATTTACACGTAATGATGTTTCAACTATTTATAATAATAATTATAATTATGATATAAGAAACACATTATTTTATGAATATATTGGAAACCAACCCGAACCTGAACCACAGCCTGAACCCGAAGGAGAAAGTAAATTAATACATTATGTTAACTTTTTACATTCTGGTCTTAATGATGTCGGAATAAAGGGTGGTATGGATGCAACACTAATATCTAATGGTAGCCATACAGCAACATTAGTAAGTGATGTTGGCATTCGTTTGCAACATCCTGCGGATACTAATTTACAAGGAACTTCGCAGAGTGGATATATTAAATTGAATAATGTAGGTTTACCAGAAGGGAACAAAACAATCAATTTTTGGGTTAGGTCATTTGACACTAATGAAGATGAAACATATTACTTGTCGTTTTCAAATGAACCAGACGTACTAGAAAATACTATAAGAGAAAATAATGTAGTTAATGGATTATTTATTAAAAATAGTAGTACTAATAGTGTTTATCATAATTTAAAATTAGAATATTTTGGAAGTGGTCTAGAGCATGGCCAATATAATGCAGAAATTGAAACTGATGATAATTCTATAAATAATAGAGCATGGCATATGATAACTATTGTTATAGAAAATTGTAATATAAAATTATATATTGATGGGTTAGTTAAAGGAGAATCGAGTTCTATAACATTAAATCAAATACACAAATATCAAACTATGATACTTGGTCAATTTTTACCTAAAAATGATATGGATAATTGCACGGTAAGAGATTATAGTCAAATATCTATTTATTCAGATGCACTAACTTCTAGAGAAATATTTAAATTAAGAGATTACGGGTATGATTATAATGTTATTAGCTTTACAGAACCCGAACCTGAATTAAGTGATAGTTATGACTATACTTTAAAATCACATATGGTTATGCTTCATATTGAAGAAAATGGAGGTACAAATAACGAAGTAAGTGTACTGTATGCTGGTTCTATTAGAAAACTTGTATCAAGTTCTATTGGTAGATTAAGATTTTATGACCAAACTGATAATGTTATTACACCTATTCGTACTGCATCGTTAGGTACAACTGGTGTAAATGATAACGGTGAAATATATCTCAACGATGCTGGAAATACAGATTATTCACTTTCACCCTCATATAATGCCGTACTTGATATGAACGATGCTAGTGTAGATGGAAATAAAAAGTTTGTTGCAATAACACCACTATTCGTTGAATTTTCAAGTGTAGTTGATATTAAATCATTTAGAATCCAACTTTCGAATGAAAATGATACTTATGCAAATAGAACTCCTGCAAAATGGAAATTATATCAAGTTACTGGTATTGATAGTACTGTTACTGCATCTAAGGCACGTGACCTTTACATTACAGGTCAATATATTCCACGAACAGATACGATATTATATGGTCAGACTACGAATTATGATTGGGGTACAATATCCGATTATATTTTTAGTGATTATTTCAATATTAATCTTATCGATACTTCATTAATTCAACCAGAACCTGAACCTGAACCCGAACCAAATTGGACATCGCTACCTGTTGTTGAAATAAGTAATAATATAGTAGTTACTGATTTAGTAAGTCTTTTTGTAGATTTATCTGATAATACACGGTTTTTAAGTTCTGTTGGAACATCAACTTTAACAACTGATACTGGTGCTCCAACTCATATTACAACACCTTTATATTATTATAATCCAGATGGAACATCAACAACATCAACGGTAACTGGAAGCGATAGACCTAAGGTATTAATTACTGGTATTGAAAAAGGTTTAACGTTAAGGTCGTATCCATATGTCAGTGTAGAAGATTATACATTAACTGGTGATGTTGATGGTTCAACATATATTGAAGCAGATTTAACTACTACACAAACATACGCCAGAAATGCTGAATACCCAGGCGCTGGAATATATAAGATTAGTTCTAGTTCTACATTTTCGGATGTTGATTTTGATGTCTCTCATTGTGCGTTGAAATATGCATTTAATCTTGCAGGTTTGAGTAATATTGAACTTCAAGGTGCAGGGTATCCTAATTACCATATTAAATCCTGGAGAGACAACGTAAAATCATATGATAAATCTTCCATACCAGCTATTGGAGATACAGGATATAATGGAAGTTGGATACAATTTGAGATGCCTGACCCAATATTATTAAAAAGTTATAATATTCGTTCTAGAAAATTAGATACTTATAATTCTACTTACATGACAGAAGGTCCTAAGAAATGGAGACTTTATGGTACAAATGATAATACATCTTATACTTTGTTATCTGATTATTCTAATGGTGGAGATAACGGTGCAGTTATTGGACAAGATGCGTCAAGTAATAATTTATATGATACATCAAAAGATATGACATTTGGAACAAACGTTCAAATACCCGTATATCCCGATGCAACACAAAAATTTAAAACATACGCGTTAGTAGTTCAAGAAACAAGAGGAACTGATGACTGGGGATACTTGAGTATTAGTGAAATGAGTTTTAATGGAGAACCTGAATTTATTATGCAGTTTGATTATGAAAATAAACAACCTTCTTATATAGATAATGCTGGTAATGGTATTATTGCTGAAAACATGAGAGGATATCAATTTCCAGGAACTACAGATGCTTCCCCATATCAGCATATACATACCGATAAAATTACAGTTGAACATCCTACGTTTGATCCATCCGCGTATGGTGGTTTTTATCCATGGTATACAAAGCATATTCCAACTTCGGAATCTGAAAAGGTATTTAATCAGTTTAGAATTGAGGCTACCCAATTAACTTCTGATGTTAAAAATCAACAAATACAAGTTTGGATTAATAATGTAAATGTTGCATTAACTTCTACTGTTAGTGTTAACACAGACGTCAACGGAGGTTATTTTGTAGAACACGGTGGTCATAGTTTAAATTGGGTAATTGATGAGGACTCAGGTACATCTTTGACTGCAAGGGCTACTGATGCAGGAACTCAAGCTTGGATACAAGTTGAATTATTAGAATCTTATTCAGTCAAAGATATACAAGCAATAGTTGTTTATTCTAATTTTGCAACACAATATCAAAGTTACCAATTAAGATATCATGGATCATTAGTACATACCATACATAGTGTAGGTGCTCATAATAATAATCAAGTATTGATGCTCGGGGGGTTAACTTTCTTTGGTACAAAAGATGCTAGTGTAAAAATTAGTGGGTTAAATATGAATATGGATATATTTGATACTGATAATTATAAAACAAAATTATCAAATATAAACGTATCCGTAAATAGCGAAAATCAATTGATGATTAATGATAAATTAGCATATCAATTTACAGGTGATTTTGCTGCGGATGGTATAAATGGCGTAACTAGTGATTGGAAAATGTTTGTATCAGATGAAGTTTCTGCAACAAATGATTTTTCAGTTACTTTTCCTTGGGGTCAACCAGAACCAGAGCCAGAGCCACATACTCAACCCGAACCTGAACCTGAACCTGAACCTGAACCATTAACAAATGTAGGTTATACTAATAGAATGCCTTTATGGAACAAAACATTATTTCTCAATGAAAATAGCACTAATGTATTACCATCGCTCACTCAATTTATGGATTCAGAAACTATACAAGTACCACGTACATTCGTATGGCAAGAAAGTCACTCTGACAATTGGTCTGGTGTGGCGTTTGATGGGGTATATTTATGGAGTTCTTCCTTTAAAACCATACCTGTAATGATAAGTTCGATAGATAATTATGCTAGATTTTATATTAAGAAAGGAAAGCACACTCTTAAAAGTTTGTTAACGGCCAATAGTCAAAGCCTAAGTGTTCTAGGTACAAGTGATAAGAGTAATAATATTGAAACAGGAAGTTCTGATGGATTAGTTGTTTCCGGAAGTAGTAATACAGTAGATACATTTTCTATACTACCAAATACAATTTATAGCATTTTTTGGATAACGCATGGTCGCCAGCACTGGAGGGGGTATGATTTATTAATAAATGGGGAAGAAGCGGATAACCAGTATTTACAACCAACTGATATATTCTATAATGATGATACTATTGCAGAAACATCATATTATAATGTCCCTTCTGAAATAAATACTTCTAATTTGGCTAGCTATTTTGACTTCAGAAGATTTGGTTTAACTGATAAGGGTACAAATAATGCAGTTGGATATTTTACAAGACCAGACCAGGATTATATAGATGGTGATCGCGGAGTTTATTTCAGTTCAAAAGAAAATCATTACAATTATGTAAAATATACAAATATTCAATTACCAAGCGATGGATATACTATATATGTAAATCATTCGTTTCATTCAACTCATAGTGATAGAAGTCAAACTAGTGTTGTTAGATTTACTGGTGAGGGTGGAAAATATTTTGAATTTTCTGGTCATGATGATAATAAGCATTGCTGGAGAATTAGGAATGAAGATAATAATACACAAATTGTTACTAACTATATTACACATACTCAGGATTTGCAATATAATAATTGTGTTGTAGTAAATCCACTTGATATGACAATTAAGTGGTATGCATCGGGTTCATTACATCAAACTATAAATATAACAAGTGAATATGAATGGATATTAAATAATGAGCCTTTAATGCTTACAATTAGGGAGCATGTACCAAGTCTTTACAACGCATATTCTTCAATATCGATACGAAATTTGTCTATAGTAAATAATACATTATCATCAAGTAGTGTTTCAGAATTAAATGATTTGATAACACAAAATGTTAATATACTTGAATATATCGGTCTTCCAGCACCTCAACCAGAGCCTGAGCCACCAATAATTACTGAACCAGCTCCTGAATCTGAACCAGAACCTGAACCTGAACCTGAGCCTGCTCCTGAACCATTCCCTGCTGGTACATTCAGATATGTTTTCTTTAAAAATGATTTTACTGATGCTTTTAGTGCTGGTTTTTCACCATCTAATGCTGATATGAGATATTTTACTAATTACGGTACTAGGGGTGGGTTTTATGAAAACGCATTATACGTGGATAATGTTAATTTAATGAATACTGCTGACATGTATTTAGCACGGTCAGGATATGATATTAGTACATATCAGAGTGAAAATGTTGAAGATATTTTGAAAAGAACACCATTTAATATGGCACCTAAAAGTCAATCAGACCCATTTAACGATGCTACTAGTATAACTGAATATATAGCACGAGGTGATTACTATTATGATATGAAACAAAATATTAATATTAATGATATACAATTGTTTTTATTTACATGTGGAATTAGAGGTCATGAAATGTCATCTCCACACGGTAATCAATGGGTTAGAGGTTTGTACGAAGGTAAAGTATTTCTACTAGATGAAAATCTAAATGATGTAACCAGAAATCTTTGTGCTAATCCTTATAATTTTGATAGTGATTTTTCAACTGTTTATCCACAAGATAAGAGTATTTTAACTTATGGTAGTTTCGATAGATACACTTATCGAGTGTTTACAGGTCCAAAGATTGATACATTAAGCACTAACCCAACGATTGGTTTTTCGAATTTAGCTTGGGATTCATATAATTTTTCAGGAGCTCATTATTTTTACTATGATTTACTTTCACATTATATTAATTTTGACCGTGAAGTAATAATTGATGATCAACCTCAACCTGAACCCGAACCTGAGCCAATAACTAGTGACGGTGTTCTTCAATATTCTACCTTTTATAATAGTGATTTAATTACTGCCTGGTCGATGCAACAAGAATTTAATACTGATTTACTTGATAAAATAGAGCCATGGATATTTACAGGTCTTAACATTGGAATAAATTTATCTCCATCTAATAGTAGTACATATTATGATAGTTTAAGGGCAACATTAACTGATCCAAATCTAAACCCAACAGGTATTAATTTATCAAAGGAATTGGATAATTTCTTCTTTGTATTTGGAAGTAGTGGCACGGTTAGTCAAGAATTTACAATTTCTAATGTTGAACGTTTAAATAATTATAATGGGATGGGTACTCATTATTTGGATATTACATGGAAGGAACACAACTTGGATTATTATACTTATTCGTTTGAAATATATGATATGTCTGATAATTATGCAAAAACAATATTACTTAATAAACCAAGTATGCAATCGGCTATTACACGAGAACAATTTTACATGACATTAAAGCCTAATAATGGTTATAGAATACAAGTAACAACTAATAGTTCTTATCAAATTGCAATTTTTGAGATGAATATTTATGAAAACACTATGCCCACACATGATATTTCATACTCTTTGTATGATGAGCCTGAGCCTGAGCCTGAACCAGAAGGTTTTATACAAAATGTTTTCTTTATGGAACAAGTTTCTATGAGTTCTTCTGTTTTCCAATCCAATTCATCGTTTAATATGGGCGATTTTATTGAAAAATTATCAAATGATTTGGGAACAACAGTAACTTATGGCGTTGATAATGAAAATGCAAATGATGAAACATCAAGTTATTACTTGGAATTTGAAGATAATGTTTTATTAACAAATGTTCCATCTACAATATTTGAAGGTCCTGAAAATAGATTTATACTATCAAAATATAGTGGGGGTAAATTGGTATTTAAACATATTAATTTGGATAATGACTATGTATTACAATATAATTTAACTAAAGGTAATATTTCAGGATCAGTAACAAGTACATCACGTTCTACAACAAAGATATACGATGGTGATGATGTTTTATTTACACCATTACATAATACAGATCAATTGTTTAATGAAATATATATCGAAAAATCATCAGGGGATTTAAATATATCTGAAGTTCAATTATGGAAATCAAATTTAACTAATAGTTATACACATAGTACTCCTTATACGTTTGAAAGTTCGCCTTCGAGTGCCCAGACTGGAACAGTTTATAAAACATGGACTGAGTTAGGTTATTCTGATGATTATTTGGATCAATTTATTTTTGAAATAGAATTTACACTTCATAGTGTTGATAACGGTGGATGGGGATTTTTTTATGCTGGAGATTGGTCACATCAATCGAGTATTGGATTATACGTAAGTACTGACCTTACATTTAGATCTAGAGCAAATTACGGAGGTTTCGATATTAATGATAATAATTTTAGTGGAACAACTCCTATAGTAACGATTGGAAAAAGAGAAAAATTTAAATTTATATATGATAAGAATGCTGATAATGTTCAAGTTGTATTTAATGGTGTATTTCATCAAGGTACTTCTGGGTTGGTTGAACCAAATCGTATTCATATTGGTAATTCCCATGTTCAAGTTGGATGGTCACAGAATACTCAGCATGGAGCTAATGTTACAATTCATAACTGGAAAATTAGTAGAGGGACAGAAACAGGAAAACTAGATTTATCTAGTGAGAGTACTGTTACGATGTCCAATTCTAATTCATCATATCCATCAAGTAGATTATATGATAATAATTTGACAAATTTCTCTCAATCTTTATTAAGTGGGGGCTCAGCATGGACAAAGATAACATTAAATCAATCGATGAATACTTCAGATATATACTCCGTTGTTGTTTACGCAAGAGAGAACACACCAGACGATTTAAAAAATACCAAAATTAGCTTAAGAAGTAATGGTGCTGAAATTGTTACTATAGACACAACAGCTTCTAATAAAACAGTATTCAGAATTGATGGCGAAAAAATAGATACATCAGTAACTAACTATTCAGCAACATTTACAAGTGGAAATTATTTTATACAAAACTTTATTTCAAGTATAAATGAACAATTTGGGTTAGAAGAACCTGTAATGTTAGTATATGATGGTAAAGACACAAAATTCAATTATTCGCCAGGTATATTAAGTGTTAATAGTTCAGTAAATAGTAATATAACTAGTGATTATGCTATATTTAATAATAATAATATTCAAATAACGCAATCATCTCCAAATATAGAAATACAAAATTTCGGACATATATTAGCTGTTGTTGAACCTGCTCCCGAATCAGAACCTGAACCTGAATCAGAGCCTGAGCCAGAACCAGAACCAGAACCAGACCACTTAATATTTGTTGAGGAGAAGAACGGGAAACGTTATTTGGCAATTTTAGATGCAATTATATTACAAACAGCAGGGGGACTTGCTTCTGATAATTCTTATCCTATATATTTTAATACTAATGATGGTACAAGTGATACATCAACGTATAATATTGCAGATTTATCTGATGGATTTGTTGGCGAATTCCCATATATAATAACAGATCCAGATAAGGAAATAATTACAACAGGTCTTCGTGATATAGTCGTTACTATTACATCTAATAATCACTTAAAAATTAATAACAAATTAGCTTACATATATATTGGTGATACACCAGATACTGGTCCTACTGCATATCTTAGGGATAGTAAATGGACATTATTTGAAAATTCTTTTGATTTTGCAGAACCAGAACCAGAGCCAGAGCCAGAACCAGAACCTGAGCCTGAATCTGAGCCTGAACCTGAATCTGAGCCTGAGCCTGAATCTGAGCCTGAGCCTGAGCCTGAATCTGAATATTTATCTCCAGAGCCTGAACCTGAACCAGAGGCTGAACCTCAACCTGAATCTGAACCCGAGCCTGAACCCGAGCCCGAACCTGAATCTGAACCAGAACCTGAATCCGAACCCGAACCCGAACCCGAACCATATGTAATTATTCCATATCAATCAACTGGTTATGGTATTGTATCTGATGGATTTGTTGCCACAGTTTCAAACTATACTATAGGTGATGCATTTACAATTTTTAATGATAATAAATCAGCAACAGTTGATGCAGTTACTGGATCTCATTATAACGGTTGGAATGTAAATGGATATTATTTTAACCAGACAGGTCACTATGCATCATTTTATAGATTTGGACATGGTGAGGCAACAACAGTTGACGGTTCAAAAGTATATGGTGAATGGTTACAGCTTGATTGTGGAGGACATTATGACGATAAGAAATTTAAATTATCAACAGCTTCTATTAGTTCTAGATGGGATGCAAATGTATTTACATCTCCACGTGATTTTATGATTGTTGGTTCAAATGACGGTGTTAATTTCAATAAAATATATGAAGTTACAGATGAAACTACTTGGGCTACATCTGAAACAAAAACTTATACTATAAATCATGGAGAGCATTCAGCAAATCAATATTTCTCTCAATTTAGAATTGTTATTACTAGAACAAACGGACATAATTTAAATTCAACTGCTGGAGTAGTTGACCAAAATAGTATATTGACTATAACAGAGGTTAAATTCAATGCAGAACCTACAACTTTTACATCCGACTTGAATTTGGGTACTAAATTACATACCTTCTCTCAAAATTATAGAGGAAGAGAATTCTTTGGTGTTCAAGGAAAACCAAATTCATCGTTAGCTGCCTCACAACCATTATTGGCTGGACAAATTGATGATACAGAAACTATGATATTAACAAATCAGTCATCATCAACATGGGATATATGTGGTGGAACAACCAGAATTGTAAACGGATTAGATGATGTAATAAATGTTGCTTCATCAAGATATGCATTTGCGGCACAAAGAAAAGATAGAACTATTCATATCATAGGTGAAAACCAATGGGGAGGTAGAAATAATAGCACAAAATCTCAAGACAGAGTAAAAGAATTTTATAATTTGATTAATGGTAGTAATAAGGTAAAAACATTTATCTCGAGTGACAGAGGATTTGCATTTATTAGAGATGATGGTAGTGTTGTTATTGAGAATGATTTCAGAGATACAGATACAAATAATATTTCTTCAGAAAATGCTGAGTGGAGAAGATATGGTGGTTTGCTTGAATCTTATGATGCTTCAAATAATGTGTATGTATCTCAAGCAACTAAAATAAGAAATGCTGTTAAATTATTCTCAAATAATGGTGCTTATGCTATTTTAAGTGAAGAAGGTAAATTATGGACAGTAGGCCATAGTGATTATGGTGGTTATAGTTCTCACGTTGAAAGTCAATTAGTAGATGTTTCTGATGTTTTCGTAAATGATAAATCGTTTTCAGCACTTAAGAGAGATGGTACTGTTGTTACATGGACAGGTGCTAATATCACAGATGAATATGGTCAAAGTACTACTAATTTAACAAATATTGTTAAAATTTATGACAATAGAATTGGTCGTACATATGTTGCAGAAAATACTTCAGGTACATTAATCCCATATGGTGATGTATCATATGGTGGAGTAGCGTATGAATATGGAGTTGATGGTAATGGTAATTATGTAGCTGTTGCTGATCATACATCATTATTAACAAACGCATCTCCTAAGTCTGTTATTTCTAATGAAAAAGCATGGGCTGTTATTAAATCTGATGGTACAGTTGTGACATGGGGTGACGGAGCATATGGTGGTAACTATTCTGATGTTTCTAATGTATTAAGTACAATAGATGCTAGAATTATACAATCAACATTAAAATCATTTGCTGTTGTAAAAACAGATGGTAGTATTTATGTGTTTGGTGACCAAAATACAGGTGGATATATTGCCCCTGAAATATTATCAACATTCACAAATATTCGAACAATTGCATCTACTAATAGTGCATTTGCTGCATTAACAGATGATTATAAGGTTAAAGCCTGGGGTAATTCTCTAGAAGGTGGTGATATATCATATAATAATACATACTCATCTTTATTAACATCATTAAAGATTGTAAATATTTGGTCTACAAAAGATACATTTATAGCATTAACACAAGATGGTAAGTTAATATTATGGGGAAATAATTCCATTTATGGTACAAATGACTACTATACACATGAAAAAATGGAAAATATGATTAGTGTTTACTTAACAGAAAAAGCGTTGATGTGTATGAAATATAAAGAAAGTCCTCTATCAATTTCATGGACATATGATACAACTCCTGATGCAGATGGTTCTATTTATGATAACAATATTCTTAATTTTTCATTAGCTGGTGCTGATAGTTATGAATTTACACAAGTTCAAATATATAGAAAAGATTGGTTATCTGTTATTGAACGTGAAGATGATTTTAGTTTATTAACTGTTTTGAATGGATTTAATACACAATATACAGCACAATATGCAAATATTCACGATTATTATGTTACTTTCTTGTTAGCTGATAAAGCGTTAGATGATTATCACCCTAATAAATATTACACTTTTTCAAGTCCGGTTCTTAGAAATTATAAGGAACCTGAACCAGAGCCTGAACCTCAACCAGAGCCTGAACCCGAGCCTGAAACTGAATTCCATAATGTGAGATATATTGCAATTACAAAACCACTAGGATTAAATAGCGATTTAGTTAATTATTATACAATATCGTCAGGAAGTGTTCCACCTACAGGAGATATCGGAACCACATATACAGAAGATTTTAATACAATAAATACATCAGTATTAACTGATAGTACTCATGGCACATATGAAGTATCTTATTATCCATATTTCACAGAAACAGAAGGGGAAACTTATAATTATGTTAAAAACATTTATACTAATGAATACGGTACCGAAATACGTACTAAATACAAAACAATTGCTTTTAATACTTTTGGTGGTACATTTAATAAAACTGATGGTTCTTTTTCAGGTTCTGAAACTTTGGAAGGAACAACATATAGCGGTTGTTGGATTAAGATTAAAACACCATTTGAAATATCAATTAATGGATTTTCATTCTCACAGGCTACAATAGATCTTTTAGACGATACAGTTACTAATTCATGTTTAATAACAAAATATAAGTTATTTGCTAAGACACAATATGGTTCGTTAGTTGAGATATATGATGGTGAAAGTAATCCTAATACAGATATAAATATAATCAAAAATATTACTTTTACAGAAACAACAAATAAATATAATGAGTTCTATTTTGTTATAAATGGTGTTAATCCATCAGATAATAGTACAACTGATGATTGTTATTTAGCTCTTTCTCGATTTTACTTGAATACTAGTGTAACTCAACAAACTAGAAAAACCGCAAAATTATGGGAAGAGGATGCTTATCATTTGAACGAAATGCAAATATGGCATAAAGATGGAACGAACATCGTACAAGGAAAACAAGCATACTTTTACTCAGGTGGAAAAATAGAAAACGCTATAGAAGAAAATATAAGAACAAGTAAAATAGCTGATGGAATAATTCAAGACCACTTGAATAATTTCACCATAAATAGTGCATTCTATGTTGATCTCGGACAAAATTATAATTATTATGATTTAGTTTCTTGTGTTATAAATGTTAGTGATACATCTATGAACCAAACATATAATTTAAATGGTTTCGGTGGTACAAAAATGCATTTATTAAACCAAGATTTGAATATTAGAACAGAAGAATTGCATGCATCTACACCAAAATACTCTACACAAACTGTACATACTTCGAATGATAAGTATGATTTCGAGCAATATAATTTAAATAATGTTGAAACTAAATTAACATCAATTTCTGGACTTGTAGGTTTATATAAACCAGAAAATATTACATTTGATGCAAATGGAGAAGTTACTGCATGGAATAGTAGTGTTGATACTAATCATATTACTAGTTGGAATGATACTGATGTATCTGATGTTATTCTTGTTGATGAAACAGAGAGTATTAATAGATATAATTATAATGGCACAACACAATCGTCTTACTTGAACCCATCATCTTCCAATTTCAAGTACATATCAAAATTAGCAGGAAAAGGGTTTAATTTACCCCAAACATTATATTCTGATGAATGGAGTATAGTTTCATTAGAACGACTTCCGTTGTATGATAATAATAATACTGCTACTGATTATTCCGCATCATCTTCGTCAGGATTAATTACTACAGCATATGGTTTTAATAGATATTCATCTAGATATTATTACCCTATAAATGATTATTGTGAATTTACTCGATTAATTTCTGGTAATAGAAATACCGCAACAGGTTCTAAATTAGTTAAACAAATTGGTATTTATCAAAAAGGGTTATTCGATTCAGCAACAGAATTAGGTGGAGATACTGATTTACGTTTAAGAATACAACAATTCCAAGTATGGTATGATAATGAAAATAAAGCAAGTGGAAAAACAGCTTATATTAGAGATTTATCGAATGGTACTATATCAACAGGAGATCGATTGGATGTAATTACCAATCCAGGATACTTAGCACAAATTAGTACAACTGATTACTCAAGTACAAGTAATAACGAAAACAACGATACGGTTGAAAAAGGTATGTTTATTCAAAATGATAGTTATTGGGACCTAGACAAAATAGAAGAATTAATTTTCTTTAATAGTATAGGTACTCATGCTATAAAAGCTACACATACAGAAATTCGTCTATATGATGAGAATGAACAATTAATACAAAGTTACGATATACCAAAAGATTTGAGTGCAAATGAAACAGTTACTAAAGTTAAATTTCCAATAGTAACAGCAGTAACACAAGATAAAGGAACATGGTCTAATTCAGGAACAGAATCAGAAATTGCATTCGGTAGTTATAGTTTTGATACTCAACCTTTTTACCCTTATATGTACACAAAAACAGATGTTAATAATTCATACACATCTAAATCAAGAACAAATATTAACTATTTTAATAATCCATGGTTCTTACCTTATGATAAATTTGTATCTACTAATAATAGTCATAAAACATCTGATTATAATACTCAAATAGACGACTTGCATGATAATAATAAAAATGATAAAATATATGGTTGGTTTGGATCTGCAGCCTATATGATGAAGTATTCCAACAATACTGGTTCGAGTAAAACTGAAAAGAGTGTCGGTACAGTTAGAAACCATAATGGACAAACATATACAGAAACAGGTAAATATCCTATGTATCAAGAAACCAATAATTATGCTGGTATTATTAGATTAATTGATTACAATCAAGATGATGGTGAATTTATTCCTGAGTTTGCAATGGATCCTAATAAATCAGATTTTAATACTAGTACTAATCCTTCATTTATTGAACAAGTCTTTACTGTACCTGATACAGGAGATTATGATTTTTCATTCTGGTATGATCATTATGATTATCGTACAAAAGACTATAGTTGGAATAATTATACAGATAGTAATCCATTTATATTCTATTTAAAAATAGGTGAATATGAAAATAGTCGTGAAAAACTTTCTAACCTCGTAGATCAAGACTTTCAATTAACAGGATCTCATTTCTGGACACAATATAAAACAGCAATATCACTTACTGGAGGAAAAAGGTATAGAATAAGATGGACTGTCCAGAAAGATCACACAGCAAGAAATAATTATGGTGTTGCTCTTCACTATCCTTCATTAACAAAAACAGGCTCTGTATCCAGTACTAGTGAACAACGTATTGGACGATGGAATTTAAATATTGTTGATAGTCAACAGTATTATAGAAAGTATGAAGATGAAGAAGAATTCAAATGGAGTAAGTTCAACGTTCCATCAACTCATTTACCAGGTGGTGCTAATGGTATTCTATCAAATAAAGAATATATTATTTCAAATAATGGTGATAACGCAACAGCTACAAATATGGCTAGTGATATTGCTGAATTTATGGTATTTAATAAGAAATTAACACAGGGTGATATTGAAATAATTGAAGAATATTTTGATAGAAAATACTTCAAAAGAGTTAATGATACATTTTATGATAATATTCCATCAATTACAAAGAGAGTTTATAATAACCATTATTTTGTCTATAGTTTGGGTAGATATAATGACTTATTAACTGGAACACTCAACGACATTAGTTTTGCTGATATTAGTACAAATGCTATAACTCAACCTATTAATCCCACGTTGGATGTAAGCTCAACCTATCTAGAGATGTATCCGTTACATCTTCATTATACAGAACCTGCACCTGAACCTGAGCCAGAATCTGAACCTGAACCTGAACCTGAACCAGAATCTGAACCTGAACCTGAACCTGAACCTGAGGGTGAAGTAGAAAATATTCGTTATGTTAAAATTGATAACCCTATTGGAATAGCATATATATTAAATGAAATACAAGTATGGGCTGTTGTAAATAGTAACAGAGTTAATATTGCAAAGAATAAAAAGATATATATAGAAAATTCTGATGGTTCATTACAAAATTTCGATGCATCCGGACAATTACATTCAACAAATAATGTAATATTTGATACAACGTATACAGAGTCAGTATCACACGCAATTGTTAAAGGAGATAATATTATACTCGACTTAGCAGGTTCATATTCTTATACGGATTTACAAAATGTCGTTATTAATTTTGAGAATGTTGCAAATTCAGATGTAGCATCTAATTATGGTCAAATTGTAGATGGATTTACTACCACATTTACACAGTTATTAAATCTCAAAAAGATTGCTCGTATTCAAATAAGTAATAGTGATTTTACATCGCCTTTGAATTTAGGATTGGGTGATGGTGTTAGATACGATAAATATATTTCAGAAGACAGCGTGTTATATGATAAAATGGTTGGTTGGTATTTGCCTGAAAATTTAAAGATAACAGCTGGTGACGAAAATACAAATCGAGTTTGGTATGATGCTAGTCCAAAGGGAAATCATGTAGACGGTACTTCAGGGTCTACGCCCCACAAAGGGTATTTTAGAGGTGATTGGAGTTCTGATACCACATTTATCTATGGAGATACTGAGGGATATTGGGATGGAACCCCTTATACACATAAAGGAGTACATGTATATACTACAAAAGCGGATACAGCTGCATATGAACCATCACTTGGTGATTATGTAAATCTACGACATTATATTACAAACAATTTCTTTTCATATGTTTATATTAATAACTCGTGTGGCCTTAGTTTCCCTATTCAGATGAGTGCACTAAAAGAAGGGTGTGTAGTACTGGTTTATCGACAACTTGGTTATCTTCACAGCCATTCGAATAATGCGTGGGCGTACTCTGGTGATTCATTTATGACTGCAGATACTGACAGTACTACTGGTGATAATCAAACGTTCGGTCATGAGGCTTATTATCCGCATCGCGCACGATGGAATGATAATCAGATAAGCACGGGGGATAGAACCCAGAACACAGGAGGTGCTCATAATTGGACCTTCCATATTATGCATTGGGGTCCAGGAACGGTTACCGCTAGTGGAAGTAGAACAACTGATAGGTGCTATTATACTTCATATAAAACATCCAGCGATGCCGGATTTCCAAATGCTCAAGGTGGTACCCATGATACATGGCGCGATAATTATCACACCACTTCCAAAGACTGGGATAATCTGTTTTGGAGTCTTAATAATTCATATAGTAAAAGTCATTCTCATTGTGATGTAGCAGAAGTAATGTTATTTGAGGGGTCATTTACTAGAGAAGAACATCTTAAACTACGAGCATATATAATGAAGAAATTTCTAAATGAAGACACCGCTGGATATGATGTAGCTAGTAAATCTGGATTTGAAATATCAAAAATGCCTGGGTTAGATGCAGTTACAATAAATAATGTTCAATATATCCCACCTACGGTAACTAATTATAATAGAAATTATGCAAATATTGTATTACCACCTGGTATAGATTTTTACAATAAATCGTTGATTTCAGGGTCATCTGAATGGCTATCAACTATTGGTAATTATATACCTCCAGCTGCTGATGCATTAAGTGATAGTATTAAGTATTATCCTCCATTAGACGCAGACCCAGATAACTTTACAGTTAGATATGGTTCTTTCTCGTATGATGGTACATCTGCTGGAAAATATCAGGTTAGTGGTGCTGACAGAAATTATCAAGATATGTTGGTTGTTGATCTCCAAGAAGAAGGAGCATCTTATGGTAATGGTCCTTATTCGGCGAGAATTGCAAGAGCCAGAAACTACACAAGTAATATTCATGGCAACGTAGCCCAGGATTATCCTGATGCAAATAGTGCGTCGCCTGACTCATTACTTATGAATTTATTTAAACCCGCTATACAAGCACATCATGGATTTGATATTAGTTATGCAGGTGATCAATTAAACTATGATTCACAATATTATAAGATAGATAATAAATACAGAAACGATTTTTATTTCGGTAGAGGAAGTAATTATAATCCTCAAACAACATCTACCACACTTCCTGGTTCAAAATATTATGAAGGCTTATCCCTTATAAAGGGTTTTGGACCAACATGGGGGTCAGAAAGAACCAGCTATTATTACGATGGTAATGCAGAAGCACTCGGTTATTACAAGGCACCAGTAACATTTTCAAATTTAACTAATTATTCAGGAGACTATGGAAAGGGTTCAGATAATACCACCGCTTGGAGTACTTATCCTACATCTATTAATTATTCTCTTGAAATTACATTACCAGTCTCAGTTGATGCAAGGTCAATTAGAATGTATTATCCACCGATTGGGTCACAGAAAGATTGGAATACTAATGGAGTATATGACGATGACGTTACTAGTTTAGAACAAGTAGATAATGGTAATAGTGGAGGAGCCATTTTCCAATATATGAGTTTAATCGCAAGTAATGATGATGGAACAGAAACATTATTATTAGATATGGTTCCTGCAGTAGATGGAACATATGGGAATATTATTACAAATACAGGACCCAACGGCTTCCCTTATGAATATCCGATTGAACACATAATTACTGAAACACCAAGAAAAGCTAAGAAATATACATTATTTTTAACTTCTCATGGAGTTGGTCGTACAACTATTCTTTCAAGTATTCATATTGGAGCATATGATGCACAAACCGTTGATACGGACTATTCTATTACAGAAGCAACTACAGGTATTATTAGCCAAAATCCAAATAAAACATTACTAGGTGATAGTGCAACAACATTTACAAAGGTTGTATTCCCAACACATGATTATTATTTACAACCAGCTCCTGAACCGGAACCTCAGCCTGAACCGGAACCTGAACCATTAACAATTAATAGTATATACAGAGGATATTTAGAAGATGCACCTATGAATCTTATTAATTTAAGAAGTACCAATTTAATCAAAACTGTACAATTAGATACTGTCGGTGCATATGAATTTGCGGAAGATGTTAATAATATATGGGTGTTACATGAAGTTACAGAAGGAAGAGACAAGAGTATTGGTGTAGATATTAGCACAAATGGAATACGATTAAGGTCCGTAAATTTCCATACAACAGATACTATCTTAAATCCTTCTACGGGTGAGAGTTGGAGTGTTCAACCTAATTTATATATATTAAAGGGTGTTAACTATTTTACTACTGTTTTCAGTAATAGAACTATTACTGATTTAAGTGGAACAGCAGTACCCATTACTTCAATAGGAGAAGGACCAAGTATCATACAGTTTATGACTTATCTTGAAAATTTCAAAAAGAATATTGGTTTTTATGTACCTGATGAACTTACTGGAGATAGAATTGGAGACATAGATTTGGCACATAATTTTATTGATGCTAATCCACATGACCAAACTTTATGGATGGATAATTATTCAAGACGTATGTTATTAATTGAAACACAACTAGTTATTATATTTAATTGTTTATCAAAAGTACAAGATCAACAAGAAACGCTTAATAGATTATCATTCTATTTAACTGCAACAGAACTTTCAACTCCATTATTACCCATTACATTTGCTGGTGGTACAACTGAACTTGAAACTGCATATGTTCAAATAATGCTTCCAACTGTACAAGGTACTACTAAGACAGATATTAAAGAATATATTCAGACTTTACTTTTTAGTGCATATGAAAAAGCCAGTATTCCAACAGATAGTAGAGTACAAATATTGAATGACCTTATTTCATTCAAGGAATTTACTCTTAATAAAAGTATAAGTGATTTCAACGCAGTAAAGGATACATTTGATAGTTCAGTTACAGCACAAAGTTTAATAGATATTAATTTCCTAGAATTATTGGAACCAGAACCTGAACCAGAATCTGAGCCTGAGCCTGAACCTGAACCTGAGGCTCTTGGTATTGTTTATCCCGATAATGTTGTATTATGGATGCCTTTTACAGATTATAATAAAGGTTCTGACGGTTATACCTTTTCAAGACCAGATGAAGATTTCCAAAGAGTTAGTAATCGTTTTGTAGAAGGTATGCCTAATAGTAATTTTGCAAATCCTATCACTCATAATATATTAGACGGTAAGGGTCAAAGAGAAGCTAATATATATTATAGTGAAGATTATGACTGGAATGATGACATATCTGGGCAAGCATATTTCCATAACTTATCTATGTCTCATTATTGGTATTACGTTATGCAACGTTTTATGAACCCTGATTATATTCCAACAATATTCACAAGTGGTAGTAATATATTAAATGTTGCAACAGGAGCTAATGATGTTCCTCAAGGAAAAACTCTTGATATTACACAAAGAAAATTATTTGGAATACCATTTAATCAATTGCCTCATGCACGTATTGAAGAAGCTCCTGAAGAAATCGGTGTTCCTGTAAATTCTGCAAATTATATGTTAGATTATTACTTAATTCCATATGAATTCCAACCAGAGCCAGAACCAGAACCTGAATCTGAACCTGAGGCTCCTCCTGTCGATTATATATTAACTTTTATGGCTGTATGTCCTAATAGTGATACAGGTACTATTACTATTACAATTAAAAATGATTTTAATACTACCATAACTTTAGTGGAAAATTTGCGCCCTGTTCATGATGTATGGAATACTTATACTTACCCTTATACTATGGATGGTAGATATCATACAGTTAAATTTACTCAGACAGAATATGGTATTGTTGTTTTCAAAGAAATCAAACTAAATAGAGGAGGTACAGGTGGTTATACGTGGGATTTAAGTCCTATACTTAAACCAGCATACACTACCTTGAATAATTATTATTCAAATACTGCTTCAACTTATGTTGAGGACTGGATTGGAACAGGTGGTGTTTTGGAAGGTACAGGTTATAATAGTCGAAGTGTTCCAACTGATAGTACAGGAACAATTCCTGCACTTTATATGACAGATAATAATCAATATATTGAAAATAAAGAACATGTTGGCATTTTATCTGAACCAGAACCTGAATCAGAACCTGAACCAGAACCAGAACCCGAACCTCAACCCGAGGAACCAGCTCCTGAGCCTGAACCTGAACAACAAGTATATAATGCGACTTTGTTACAATCATATACTATTTCGGATGGAACAAATACAAGTTATTTATGGGATGGTAGAGAAGAAAAACAAATGTTCCAATTAATACGTTTATATGATGAAAGAAACACACGATTATCACTTCAACAAATTCAAATATGGATTGATGGAGTTAATGTTGCATTAAATGCCACAACTTCTCACACGCCATGGACAGGCGATAATACCCATTATTACTTTGACCGCACAGGTGAAACAATAATTGACGATAATCTTATACGAAGAGGCTCTGCAGCACTTTCTGGTTATGGATTTATGACAGCATCCCCATTTACACAAGATGGACAAAGCATTTATATATTATTGGATAAACAGTATGCTTTTAATGAGATTGAGGCGATTATGATTTATGCCAACTATGAAGATGTAGATGCTATAAAAGACCAGCGAATGTACATTTATGAAGGTCCTACTACCAGTTCAACAGCACTTACATTTCAATCACAGTATGTAAATATAAAATCGAATAATTACCAAATAATCGGTTTTAGAGGTCCATCCTTTGCAAGTGCTGTAGAAAAAGGACATATTACAAATGTTTTTGCTTCATCTACCCATATTAGTATGCCTTCACTTGATAATTTCCCAGGTACGAGTACTATAGCTACCAATTGGATGACAAGAAATCCTGATACAGATTTATATTATTGGCACAACCTTCAAATTCCAAATGCAACAGATGCAATTATAAGTACTCCACAATCTAACGTAAGAAATGCTTTATCATCACCCAAAAATTATGACGGAACAGATATTACACAACAGTTAACTAATGATTTGGGTGCTACATTTACATATCATGAAAATGAATATAATACTGAAGCATGGATTGAAACAGACACATCAATTATATTAACAGGACTTCCATTAGAACTATTCGATGCCACAACAGTAACTCTGAATGTGGGTGATAGACTATATTTCTTAACTAGTGAACCAGAGCCTCAACCTGAACCTGAACCTGAACCTGAACCTGAACCTGAACCTGAATCTCCCACAGAAAATATTCAATCAATTCGAATTTTTAATGATTTCACAATAGAAGATAATAATACTGGAAATACTTCTTCATTTACAAAAGGTGATAGATATACACTTGATACAATTACAACTAAATTATCAACTGATATTGCTGTAAATATTAATTACTCACAAGCAGCAGACGTAAATGTAGATTATTCTTATTTAACATTTGATAGCGCGGTTGATTTGAGTGGTGTTCCAACAACAATATTTAATGTAGATGCATCATCTGTTTCAATTGCAGCGGGTCAAATGCTCAATTTTAGATATATTAATATTTCTGAACCAATTTACATCAAAACATATGACGAAAGTATTGAGTTCAACGAAATTCATATTAAGATGAATACATCTAGCTATGCAGGCATAGGACAAATAAAACTTTTTATTAATAATGAAAATGTTCTTTTTAATCAAATTATTCATGATAACCCAAGAAGTACTACAACTGTAATACCCTATGCAACTGCATCAAATGACCCCTCGAGAGCAAACAGAGTTTTGGGACAATATTTCTATACAGGTTCAGGTAGTGGTTGGTCTGAAAATCTTGGTGGATGGACGACTACCACTAATACAGCGAGTTTAACAGTATATTCAAATACATATAAACTGTCTGATATACAGGCACTTCTTGTATATGGATTAGTTGATTACGATGATCAAGATATACGTGACTGGACAAAAGATAGTAATCGTTTTCAATGTACTATTTCACTTAGATTGAATGGAACTAATGTATTAGAATTTACTGAAAAACCTGCAAAGCATACACTGTTTAAGTATAAGGGATCTAAATATGATACTATCCCCAGCGATATGTTCTTTTCAGGTAAGATATATGATGGAGCATTAGATCTTACTAATATGAATAAAATACCAATCGACGATGGTTCACAAGTAGAATGGTATAATTATTCTCTAAGTGCGGAAGGTTATTCACTTCTATCTGATTATGATACTAATGGTATATTCAAAAACATTACTATACCTAATGCTAATTATTATATTGGTGACTTTGTAGATATTATGCAAGATAAGTTGTCCTTATCATCATTAATATTAGATGTTTCTAGTATGGTTGTTGAGGATGTTAATGGTTCATTCTATACTACTGATATAAGTAATACTATCGTTAAATTATATATTACTACAGGCAGTAATGCATTTTATAATGATACACATGGTGTATTTACAAATGGTAATAATAAAATTTATTTGAATTATGATAACGAATCTTCTATTAGTCTTCAACTTCTGAATGATTTACCATTTTTGACAGAAACAAATAGTATTGTAAATATTATTAATTTTACGGAAAACACTCCAAGTGATGGAATTGTACAAGATAAAATTGGTCCAGTTGAATTTGCGGCATTTACTGTAGATAGTACTTACGAAAATATCTTAATACCTGGTTACGGTCTTCGTGTCGGACCAATACATGATGGTAAATCATTCGGTGGCTTTTATAATAATTTCAAACTACCAGGTGGAAATTTCTCCATATCTTTATGGGCACAAGCAAGTACTGGTGGTTATTATAATCCAAATCCAAATTATATTTTTCAAATGTGGGGATTTAATTGGAATGATGACGGTTATTATGGTAATCATGGTGAAAATAAGATAATGAACCTTTATTACAACGTATCACAAGACAAATTTACGTTGGAATATAGCGACCCAAGAACAAATTCATCGCGTAGTCTTCATTTTGGAAATGATGTTGTGGTAAGAGATCAATGGTATCTTCTTACTATTACATTTGGAACAACGCACGTTAAAGCGTATATAGATAATCAATACTGGGGGCAGGACGACAGACAGAATGGCTACTTTGATACGGAATTACAATTTACAAATTATACACCATCTGCAATAGGAAATGGATTTAGTGGTAGCTTAAATGATTACACATCACCATACGAAAATCCAAATAGGGCATATTTCGTTATGGGTACAAGATTAGATGATGGAAATTACGATATGAATATGTCTGCTGGTCAGTTTTACTTATTCGGTAATGAATTAGAACTATCATCAGTAGAACATCTATATACACTAGGAAAAAATCATGTTTGGGATATTATTACAGAACCAGAACCCGAGCCTGAACCCGAATCTGAACCTGAACCTGAATCTGAACCCGAACCTGAACCTGAACCTGAACCTCAACCTGAGGAACCAGCACCTGAACCTGAACCTGAAGGTATGTTAGTTAATCTAACATTAGAAAATCCAATTACGTTTGTATCAGCTTCAAATAATTCAAATGAAGTTAAACTTTCTACGAATAATCATGATACTACTATGTTTGATACAGTAAGATTAACACAAACACATAATGATTATGATATTGCTCCAGTAGAAATTCAATTATGGGTTAATAATATAAATGTTTTATCTGTAAATAATGGTGCAAAAGGATATACTAATAACGTAAAAGAAAATTATTATTCTAATGATTTTAGAAGACGCATAATAAATTGCCATAATGATAGTATAATAAACATTGCTAATTGGGAAAATTATAGTTATTGGGCCCCATATGCTGAAGGAGCTAAATTGGAGAATAAAGATGAATATATGGAATTTAAACTTGCGAAAAAATATAATTGGAATGATGTACAAGCAATCGTAATATATGAAAATACAAGAGTCAACAATACAATAAGAAATTGTGATTTAACAATTCTAAATAGTGAGGCGAACACTACTATAAAAACACATGGTATATTACACGGCGAATCAGATAAATCTATTATTAAAATTATAGGTCCAGCCAATTCTTCTGTACCAAATACTATGTTATCATCTACTCCTGCTCACGATAAAATAATAGATACTGATAATTTTACTTCTGGAAGTGGTTTCAATAAATCATTCGATGGTGAAGATACTGCTATGTCATCACTTTATAATTATACCACTACAAAAACATACAACGAATTAAGTGGTTCAACTGATATACCATCGTCTAGTATTATGAATGCGGGTATATTAGAATCAACACTTACTAATACTTTGGGATATAAATGTGATTATACAGATGAAACTATACCTTTTAATGAAACATATATAAGTTTTGAAGAAGATACAATTGTTTTAAGTGATGAATTAAAATATGTTTTTGATTTAAGTAGAAATTCTACATTTGCTAGCACTACTTATGGACCTAATAATACGTTTGATTATACTGTTTATACAGACCAAGCTTCTTCTGTATTTTTATCTCAATTTACATTTGAATCTGAACCAGGAAATGATAGTTCTATGACATCTTCACACTGGGAGGCGAATTATGAGACACAAAATTCAATAAAGAGACAATATCTTAAATGTTCTACTAATAGTGGAGGTTATTCATCAACAGGAATTTCTCCAAGACCTATTTTAGGTCAAACAGATGTATACTTTGGTGGTGTTATGAGATTTGGTCAAATTAATACCAATCTCTCTGATTTTGAATTTAGTGTTTATCACGATGATAACGATAACATCGGATGTTATTCGTTATTAGATCCATCAATCGGTGGATATAGATTTACAGTTTGGAAACAAAACAACGTAGCATATATTTCAAAGCATGCCTGGGTTAATGTTACTGATGCTGAAGTAAAATCAGACCTAAGTGGTGTTATTATATTAGAAGCACTATCTAAAGGTAGTGAAATTGCACAAGATCAATGGGACCAAAATAAATTTAGAATGAAAACAAAAGTATTTAGTGACCATGTATCTATTGAAGTATATTATAATGATAATTTGTATATAAGTGCCAAAGATTATGATAAATCATATACTAGTGGTTATGATGGTGTTTGGAACTCGCAAAGTCAAAATGACAGGTATTATTGGATAAAATCAAACATAAATAATGGTGAAATTTTACCAGCAAATGAAAAATTATATTTCAATACAATTACATTTGATGAACAAACCATAATTAATGCAAAGAGAACATTCTTTGGATCTCCAATTAAAGAAATTACTTCACCACTTATTTCATCATTTGAATTTATTGGAAAATCAACTTTAACTGAATCATTAACTGCTGTAAATAATAATGATATATCTTTCTCATGTATTTCTGATGCAAATAATAATGATTTATCTCTGAACTTTTTCAACGATCTTAATCCTAAGTATGACGGTATCGATTTTAAAGACAATAAAGCCGCTATTATATGTAATAATTCATTCACCGTAGGCCCTAATGGTTTATCGTTGGCATTCTTCTTTAAACCTAGAAATGTAGCAAGCTTTATTGATGACGAAGATGAGATTATTTTCTCATGTAACTTATTTGTTATTAAAAAGGCTAATCCATCTTTTGGAGACTCCAGGGGTTTCCATATTTTAATTGAAGACAATAATGGTAATTTATATCATAGAGTATCTGAGTCATGGCAAAGATATAATTGGAATGCCATGGTTATTAATATTAAAGAAGGTGAAATAGAAGTTTATCATAATAGTTTACGTAATGATGAACCGATGTTAAAAACAAGTATCGGTCAGCCCAATAAAATAGCTATTCCTAATTTTGTAAATCAAAGCATTAATTCATATACTATTGGTGAAATTTCAGATGGGGTTGGTGTATCTAAATTTACTGGACATATGAAAATATTTAGAATTTATGATACTACATTAACTGTTTCTGAAGTTCAAACTCTTCAAAACTATATGTGGTATAAATCATTAAATCATGATTTTATTCCTTTTGATGAAACTACTACTACAAATAGTACAACAATTGAACCTGGAATATACTTTAAACATGAAATTGAAAATAAAATAAAGAATGATTTAAATGAAGATATTATTATAGATGGTGAAGGAAATATGAAAGTAAAGAATGTTTCAAAAACACTTGATAATAAACCATTCTCAAGTAAAATTGCACTAATTAAATATGGATTTTATGAAGACACAGATTGTGAAAAGGGTTCTAATGAACATGAAAACGCATTCCCAAGTCAGACCCAACTAGATCGCTGGAGATATAGTTTACATGAAGTTCAATTATTCGCAGATATTTCTAATAGTTCAGATCAAACTGTATGGGGAGATTACGGATATGGTTATAATAGATTATATAGAGGTAATAGTTATGGTGGAAATGATACTAATCAGGCAGGAAACCCTAAATATGATGAACCAGAACCACAAAAGATATTGAATGGTTATCATGATGATTATAATAGTAATCACTTTCAATATAATAAAAGTGATAGTGCTACCCGTGTGGTATATACTGGAAGAACATATATTGGATTACATCACTACTCAAGACCATTCTATGAAGATGTTTATGCATTAAATTTATGGGCATTTAAATATCGTAATTGGGATAATGCAGATGAAATTAAACAAGATAGTAGAGAAAATCAAGTACCAATAAAGTCTTATAATGAGAATGCTAACTGTTATGTAGAAGTTATTTCAGAAACTGGTCAAACTATTGTAAAAGCACCCATTAAATCACCCGATATTGATTATTTCAAGTTTAAGGGTCCAAAGCATGACAAATACATAGATGTACGTGGAAAACCTTGGCGTGAAACAAGTACAACATATAAAGGAAAACAACAAAGATCTGATTGTGAAAAATCTTTTACTAATAGTGATACAGGTCAAACTGAAGGCGGAGAAATGCCGTTGGTTGAATATTACGAAAGACCAGGTAGAGAAGTAGAAATGCCAATTAAAGAATCATTCAGTAGTTCTGTAACTATTAATATACAAGCTGGTCCAACAGATAGTCATATTTTCAATAGAAATTCATTAACTTTTAAAGAAAATGATATTTCACTTTCTCAAATTTCTCTTTCATTTACAGACAATTACGGAGAACCAGCACCTGAACCTGAACCTCAACCTGAACCTGAAAGTGAAGTTGAGCCTGAACCAGAACCTGAACCAGAGCCTGAACCTCAACATGAGCCAGAACCTGAACCAGAAGCACAACCAGAGCCAGAACCAGAACCAGAATCTGAACCTGAACCTGAACCTGAACCTGAAGGTTATCGTGCGGGAGAACCCAGAAAAAGTGCATTATATTTTGATAAATTCTGTAATCCAACTTCTGGTGTTTATATGTATATTCCGTTCCAAGGACCCAAAAGTAAAGATGGTAATTCTAGGGAACATGGATCACAAATATCATTCCAATCTCTAGATAATAGTACATATTTTAATTCATTTACAACAACAGATGTCTACAACAACGGCGAGAAGAATAATTATGGACTTTTCCCATCGTTGGATGTTCATTACACAGAACAAACACCGTTATTAGGTTCTGATGATAGAGAGGGTCCAAATTCAGTATCTATGTGGGTATATATGGATATGGATGACGTTAATGAACGTTTCAATCATCCTTCTATGTCAGATAGTCTTGCCTCATGGGGTGGTAGTTATAAAACCTGGTTAGCAAATCCATTAGATCAATCAACATATTCTCCACGAAGAACCTTCTTTTCATTTGGTTCGGGGTCTCGTACTAATTTGGGGGATGGTACTCAAGCAGGTTTCTTTTTACAGCATGTAGGTATTGATCTTTCATATAATGTTACAGACAGTTATGGCGGTAGTTTTCTTAAATCTAGAAATTGGTTTATGGTAAATTGTGGAAGAACTGATAGAGAAGAGTATTTTGAAGTTCCAGACACCGAATGGAATAAAAAATGGTCTTTCTGGACTATCTCGTGGCATAACTTATTTGATAATAGTTTTAAAATATATGTGAATGGAACTTTGGTTAAATCCATTTCTGAAAGTGATGCCAAGTTTGAACAAACTAGATGTGGTACTTGGGCGATTGGTGCGTTGCCATTTGGAAGATCAGAAGCCAATCGAAGTGTTTCTAGTCCAAATGATATAGAATACTATCCAGGTGCAATAGAAACAAATCCATTTATTGGTTGGATTGCTGATTTCAGAGTATATGATAAGGAATTATCTGACGTAGAAATAAACAATATTATGAATGGTAAAACAACAAATACACTTGATACATTGGAACTACAGCAACAAGCTGATAGTCTCCTTACTCCTTCACCAGCACCTGAACCTGAACCAGAGCCTGAACCAGAGCCAGAAGCAGAAACTACACTTGTTAATAAATATTTGGCATACAGAAGAGATAGAAATCTCCCCGTTGTTTCTGATGATTTCTTGACATATGAAAATAGATTACAGCCAATTTTTGGTGATTATCATGGTATTCATGATTATATTGGTTACGGAACTGAAACAGAAAGATATAATAATAGCGAACGAAACTACGGTCAGGGTCCTCAAGCAGACCTTGATATTTTTAGTTATGATATTGCACATAATATGGACAAAGATAAACATGCATGGCATCATGACTCATATAAATCTGGTGTAGGAAGAGATAGTGATGATACTTATAAAGGTATTGATAGTGGTTACTGGATTGGTGGACAACCACAGCATACAAAGGTAAATGAATATGGTGTTCTTACATACAACTTTGCAGGTGATTTACACAAAGCAGGTGGTCTCGGTTCGCATAGTGTTCCAAAAGAATACAAGGATAAGGCATTCTTTTCAAGTGATATGCACAGATCAGGTGAAATTAGAAACTTACGTCATATTTACAAAGTTCCCAACCCTATGAGACCTCCTCAACAGCACGCATATGTCGGTACTAACCATTGGGATACTAACAAGAATGTTGATAGATATGGTGCACAATTGCAATTTATTTCTACTGATAACTTGGCAGTTGCAGAAGATAATACTGTTATTATGCCGTTTATGGATAAAATTGCAAACACACATACTACCGATGTAAGTTATACTAAGTTTGTATATGGATTTGTTGGTAATTCTACAAGTACGAGTGCAAGTATTCATAATATATTGTTACAAGATAGCGAGTATAACTTTTATTGGGCTAGTGCTGGTGATAAAAGTGAGTTAATGGAAACATACAGAGACCCAAGTGATGGAGAAGTTGATATATCACCATTAAAAGGTGCTGGAAAAGCATTAACAATAGATTATAATGTTAGTTTTAAACTCATGAAGATGACATATAGCAACGGCAATTTTACAAGTGGTAATAGTACAACTGATTATTATAATTTTGATAACGAAGGTAGTTACTTAAATAATGAATATTTATATGAAAAACTATTCTTAATGTCTGCTACTACAAAGAAGGATTCTATTAAGAAAGTTATTACTGGACCTGGTAATCCACTTATTTATTATAACGATGGAAGATTTGCACCACTTATTTATTATCAAAGTATAACCGTATTGCAATTGCCTATGGTATATCAACAGGACGGAGATGATTTCGGTTATAGACGGGTTATTTGGGATTATACAAAACCAGATACTGAAAGTTATTTACAAAATATAAATGTAGATACTATTGTCTGCAACGCAGGTGCGTGGGCTGCTATTAGAGATGATGGATATCTTGTAACATGGGGTAATACAGCATATGGTGCTGGTTGGGAATCAGTACATACTGAAAACATGTTGCATGTTCATTTTGAAGGTACTGATTATACTTCTATTAGAGAACAAAGAAAAGTAGGATTTAAATCTAATGCTACAGCACCTGTTTCATGTATTGGTGATTGTTTGAAAATATTCTCTATGTCTACTGGTTTCGCAATATTGCGTACAGGTGGAAGAGTAGCATTTATTGGTACATGGAATATACATGAAAGGCCTTATTCAGGTGATAAACATAATGAATATTATACATCTAATAATACTGACCATCAATCTAGAAATTATCTACGTGGTTTCGTATCAACATCATTAACCACATATACAGAACAACTTTATAATCCTTTGAATATTTTACATAAACAACAAACTAAGTATGTAGTACATGTAGTTCCAAATGGTAATGCTTTTGCATTACTTAATGCTGATGGAACTGTAAATACTCTGGGTAGTTTAAAACATGGTGGAAGACTTTATTATTATACACAGGATGACTTATCAAAAGAAATTTATTATGAAGATTACGGTATAACTCAAACTTATAGTTGTGGTTTTGTCCAATCAGAATATCACTGGGTAGATGGAGATTGGAATGGTGGTACATTTGGTACTCCAAATTTCTTCTGGTGGGATGTAAATGCTCAAGGTAGCCCACCTGTAAGTACAAATGATGAAAGATATTATCCTAATAACCCAGACCAAGGTAATTATACTACAATTCCTGGTACAATTTCGTTGAATTTGAATGAATTCTTTGTTAAATCAGCAAAAGTTAGACTTGGAACACATTCATCTAATTATGAATTCATTCCTGAATTAATTGAACCATACGACGAAGACCCAACTGGTGCTAGATGGGTTATTGCTGGTTGGACTGTAGATATTGAACCTTTTAATAATGGAATAGAAGAAGTCGCATATTCAATGTTAGTTGAATTCTACAAAGACCCACAAGATAATTTATTGAAGGTACATTTATTAATGTGGAATTGTCTAAAAGAAACAAGGACAAGAGAACTGGCTGATACTTATCTATACGGTAATGATTGGGGTCCATCTAAAATTATTAGAAATGGTGATTCAGGTGGTACATATCATCATGATAAGCCATACACTACTAATTACTTAGATGAAACATACACTGAGCCTAATGGAGCTGAATTTAATAGGACGGGTCAATGGAACTCTAACGCAGTATTTGCTTACGGTGCTGTTAGTGAATTAACAATTCAATATGGTGTAAATATGGGAACAGTACCAAGCATTAATAACGATACGACAAATCATGAACCACTTATTCGTGATTTACTTGACCCGACAATTAACGGTGGACATACTGTAAAAGAAATATATCCGTTAGAAGATGGTTTTGTCTTCTTGCGTTCAGATGGAAAGGTCGTTCCATATTTGGAAGAGTCGAGAACATTACAGGTTACTAATCATCAGAGAGAATACGGTTACAAATCAACATATTTTGATAATCTTACAATTCCTTATGCTTGGAATTATAGTCCAACATCTACAGAAAGATTTGAACATCTTTTTAATGGCTTCATGGTTACATTCCCCGAAGAATATCATAGTGATCATTCTACAGGTGGTGGTTATAGGTCTATTTCAGAAATGCAAATATTTATTAAAGGAAAAACAGAACCAATTACTCTGAATAGTTATCGTTCTGTTGGTTCTTATAGTTTACAGCATGAGGCATTCTCATCTAAAAGTGGAAAATTAGTAAATGGAGAACTTACTGGTATGACCTCTGGATTTGAAGATTATACCGCTTACAACAGTAATGAAAATAAAAATTACTTTGTTTCAGTACCTGGAGAATATTTTGAATGGGATGATGTCGTTGCGTTTGTTATATATCCAGGTAAAGTATGGGATGCTTCTGGTAATTTACATATTAGAAATTATCCTACTGGTTATAATGATGCAGACCCTGCAGTAAGAGAAGCAGCATATGCTAATTCTGTTGAACATAAATATTTAATGGACATTAGTATTAACTTAATTAATACAAGATCTCCCGTGAGTCTTGGCAATCAACCATATGCACTTCAATCAAGATATGCTTGGTGGTCAGGTAATTTACATAACGCAAATAGAGGTAGTAGTTGGATGGATAGTTCTACAGCTGATTATGGTGATAGTTATAATCCAAGTAACGGTTCTAATGGAGGTTGGCCATCTAATTATATATTAGATAGAGCTGGAACAATTTCACCAAGAGACCTTTCTGTTGATGGAAGCGATTGGCAACCAGGACAAATAATTAAATTGAAGGGTCCTGCTTATTCATCATATTCCGAAACTATACAATCAGATGTTTCTAGTGGTAGTGTATTAATTAAAGACAGCATGCCAGGTTGTTTATCATTTGATATTAGTAATAGTTTCACAACAAAAACAGCTGTTCCTGTAATTATTCCTAATTCATGGCCTGGATTAACATGGGGTACTGAAAACGCTTATATGCCACGGGATCCTCCTAGTTATGATTACCAACAACGACTTTGGGATGCCACCCAAACTGGGTTCGGTGTTGACGACACTGCTCCAATGACTAAGACGATGGGCTATAGTCAAGGTAGTGTTAGAAGTCCTTTTATTTTAATTTCATCCAAATTATACAAATTTGATGATTATAAGGCAAAATTACCTGATATCATTAGAGATATGGCAAATGATCCAAATATTGTATGTATAAGTGTTGATTTATTCATTTGGATAGAAAGTCATTATAATGGTGCTGAGAGAGGCGGAGGTGCAGATTTTGGTTATGGTTATCATCGATTAATGCCTGCACAATTTATTAACTCACAATTCCAAGATGATGTATTTGTGCAATATTGGAGATACATGACTGAAGAAGAAATGGAGGTCCAAAATCAATTATTCAAAAACCCGAGATTCGGCACAGGTCCAGTAGATGGCTCTGGAAATACGATTAATGAATTTCAATGGTCATCATCTATGATACAAAAAATGAAAAATGGAACATTAGCTGTTCCTAACCATGATGAAGATTGGAAAAAACATTATACTTACTTTGACCCAGATTCTGGACATGCTTATTATCATCATACTTGGGGTGAAAAAAGTAGTGATAAGGTAAATACACTAAAAACAATTTCATCCCAATCAAGAGCAATTAACTTATCATTATTCAGAAAAGATATGGAAGACATATATAGCACAAATCTTAATAGCATATTTACTAATATGGATGCTAGTTATAATGCATTTAAATCTGGAACAGAAACCAACTCTAATGGATTAACAAATAATTTAACAAGCAAATTTGTTAGAACTTATGTTACTGGTTCTCAAGCTAGTTATGATTCTACAAAACAAGATTGGTATAATGGAGCATATCAAACAACTTATAATCATACCATACCAACCCATACTGAAACTGCAGTAGACATAATCAACTTTGATAATCAGGGTATAACTAAAAAAGTTATTGCAAATGGAAAGGCATTCTGCTTATTACAATCTGATGGAAGAACTTATAAGGGTAAATCAATAGAAACTTATAAAGTTATGCCTTTTGGTTCTCATAAACATGGAGGTACTACTGGAATATGGCATCCTACACCCAACTATTATGTTATTCAAGATATATCTGATAATTATATTTCAAATATAAGTGCGTATATTATTAACGTTTATAAAACCTACAAAGGTTTTATGGCTAAGAGATTTGATGGTCAGATTATTACATGGGGCGATGATAGAGGTTCTTCTGGTGCACACAAAACAAGATTTAGAGATTCAGGTCAGCTCGTTGGATATCATTACGGTCTTGATAGCAAAGACAGAAATGATAATACAATCCCTAATTATTATAAACATTCTGCAGACGGTGGTTTGAAGAGACTTGGTAGAAGTCAAATACATTCTTGGGAATCTGATAGTGAAAGAAAAGATAGCTCTTCTGTTTCGGGTAGAGAAAGATCACAATATCCTATGTATTTGCATGGTTATTTCCATGGTGGTATCATGCATGAAGTTCCATTATCTACAGATGGTGAATACAATTGTGATTATGCAAACGCTGGTTTACACGGTAATTTCATTCAACAACAAACTACAAGAAATGATTACTCAGATGGAGAAATCGGTTCCAGTTCTAATAAATTTATTTCACATGAGTTGGACCTTTACTTTGGATACCATAGAAGTCTTGTTCAAAATGCTCTGGCAGATGCTGGAGAATACAAAATGTATTGGACGTTACCAACAATAAATAACAGTTCTTATCAATTAACACATATTTTTATATTCAGTTCAGCTACAGAACATATAACTAACTATAGTGTTTATGATTATTATAGAGTTCCTGATGATTTAAATGATAATAAAGGTACCGATTTCCATAGTTTACCTACTTCAGGTAGATACTATATTCTTACATTAAGATACAAAGATGTTAGAAAAGATGATACTGATCCATATCAATATGTTTCAATTTGTTCAAGACCTAAATATTACTTTAATCAAATCGCATATACTACTCGATATATCAGAATTGGTTATCCATACTATGAAGGTAACTATACTGTTTTACCCCCAATCAATCAAATCCAAGTATGGGTAAATGGTGAAAATATTGCAAGTGATCCAACTAAAGCTAGTTTAACTGTACAATATGTAGGAGGTGATTTTGGTCCTCTACGCCCTAATGGTTATGGAGAAATGGCCAGATCAGCAGAACAGGAAGAACATGATGATACTTGGATACCTGGTACATATCAAGACGCTGCAGCTGGACCACGTAAAAATGGTAATGTAGGTTACTTTTATAGAACAAATTCTCCTAATTGGTTTACGCAAAAATATGTTGAAAGAACGGTAGTTACTGGTCAAAACCCTTATTCACACACTACCAATTATCAAGAAAACAATTATGGTTGGAATACTCCATTAGATGTTCCTCCATGGGATAATCCAAATTTAGATTATACTGGTATTCTTGAGCGATATCATACACAAGACGTATGGCAATACGGTAAAGAATACTTCAAAGGTTGGGAATTCAGACTTAATGCTGGTCCATTAGACCATCATCACCCTGGATATGGATACACCAACTATCAACCTATTCAACAAGTACAAGCTCAACAAATTTTCTATGAAGTTGAATTAAAAGTAAATGCAGATTTAATTACTAGCTTAGAAAGCATAGCAGTTACATTTGGAAGACCTGATGCTGTTTATGGTAATTTACGTATGGCACAGTATGGACCTAATAGAGAATTAATACATGAAATTATTCATGAAGCAGATTATAAAGGATACTATAAATATTCTAAAGATCCAGAGTATAAAAATAAGATACATTATCTTAATTTGACACATGGTCCTACAACAGGTACTTCTACTTATGATAATGATTTGCAATATGAGTCGCAATTAACTGGCGGGTTTACACCGTTGGTTAAATATAATTCCGACACAGATGTTTCTGGACATGTTGCTGTATGGAACAATTTAGAGGAAAACTGGTATTCATCGATGAGTACTCTGGTTGATAATCCTGAATATCAAGCATTATATGATGCTGAAAGGGGTGAAATACCAAATTTCGGTAATGATTTCCAGTATGGACACAAGTATAACTATGAATTAGGTGGTACTGATTGGAACTTCAAGATTGAAAATGTTCCTGGACACGATGATGGAACTCTAGGATGGACACGAGATAGACAAGTACATAATCAGACACGTTATTCTACCAGAACAAGTTATATTAGACATATGTGGGCTTCATGGACTATTAGATATGATTCATATGCTTATCAATACACCACCGCACCTAGAAGTGATGACATTTCTGGAGCAGCATTAGTAACTGATCAATATTATGTGAATGAATTATCATATAATCAAGTTATGTATACACAGTTAATTAATAAAGAAGTAATTACTTTAGATAATTTTACACCTAGTTGGAGTGGTAGTAGTAGAACAAGCCCAATCATTATTAAAGGTCCAAAATATGATAGTATTATAAATGCTACTGGTAGTTACGATGAGTTTTCTATTACCGAAAATACACATGACATACGCCTAGTTAGTGATTTAAGATATCATCCTGCACTTAATATTAATTATCAACGTTACGCTCAATTATACACGTTAACAGATTACTATAATAAATTAGCAAATACTGCAACTCCACCTGGTATGTTATTTGATAGAATTCGTATAGATTATACTTCATATACACAAGTATGTGAGGTACAACTATGGATTAATGGTGTTAATGTTGCATTAGCAACTAATGGTGCAGTCGCATATGAAGATGCAAATAACAACGGTTCACCCGATCCAAATACTACTTATAATGCTTCACGTGTTCTAAAAATAAGCAGTATAAATAGCGGTTATACAAACCGTAAAACAGGAACCTCTACTGATAACAATCAAGGATTTTGGCATTCTTCATCTTCAACCGGTAATGCGTATATTCAATTACCTCAGAAATATCATACAAATGATATTGAAGCTATACACATTTGGTATTATGACAACGCGAACCATACCAACGTAAAATGGTCTTTACGTAATAGTGATTTTGAAGTGTTATCTAAAGATGAAGCATTTGGATTAATTCATAATCAAACACTTAGACCTGTTGATTTAACTCAAGAAAAGTACTGGACTGATTACTTTCTTGCTGTTGCTATGGAACCTGAACCAGAACCTGAACCTGAACCTGAACCTGAACCCGAATCTGAACCCGAACCTGAATCCGAACCCGAACCTGAACCTCAACCCGAACCTGAACCCGAACCTGAAGCATTTAGTGGTCTCATTTTTGATGGTTATGTAGGAGGAGCTAATCTTACACTAAAGAATTTAACAGGTACTACACTTGGTACTACTACATCTTCTACATTTGGTTATTACAATTTCCCCGATGGAATTCCACATGATGAATTCATTCTTGTTGAATCTGTTGGTGGTACTGATATTGCAACAAATCATTCTATTTCAGATGTTACTATGAAATCATACGTAATTATGGACCAAACATATCATCCTGGATTAGATAACATTAGTTCTACACCTGTTAATATTAACATTATGACTACAATACTTGCACGTGCATTAGAATTAGATAGTCTTGTAACTACCCCAGCTAGTACTATGCATACAAATATTGTAGATAAGCAAAATATTATGATAGGTAATTTGAATATAGATACAAGTACTGTTTTCACAGATAATTACTTGAAACGATTAATACCAGATATTGAGTATTTGAAGGCAGCCGCTTCTACTACCGTTCTTATTAATATTATGAAAGGAAGTGCTTCATATACATACTCTACCGCATTAGATGCATTAGTTACCCAATTAAAGAGTTCTACATTTACGTCTGGTTCTGGTAGTAGTATGCTTGATTCTACAAATATTTCATCTACATTAACTACTATGGGAGTTTCAGGTAATACAAAATCTTATATAGAATCTGCTATTACGTTGATTGAATCTATTATATCTACAAGCGGAGATGATATAATCCCTGATTTGGAAAGGCTCAAATACTATACTGTTCAAAATCCAGGTGAAACTTCTGTCGTTATTACTGATATTGAAAGTATTGAAACATTTACTGTTTTCCAACCTGAGCCTGAACCTCAACCCGAACCCGAGCCTGAATCTGAACCCGAACCCGAACCCGAACCTGAAGTTGAACCTGAACCCGAACCTGAACCCGAACCTGAAGCAATTGTACATGTTTACAGAGAAAATTCGTTGCCATTACAACCATTCTTGAAATCTGGAGGTACTTATGTTGCATCTGGTTTTGATGCTAATTTCCAAAGTTCTATTGACGGTTCTTTTGATGAATTACAAAATAATGTTGTAAAAATAGCTGGTAATTTTGTTCTTAAGAGTGATGGTACAATTGTTGCATTAGATAAAACAGGAGAAGATGCGTTATCAACTGCAAGACATATTGTAGGAGTAGTAAAACCAACTATATATGTTGATGCTAGATATGGACATGATAAACTTAATACACCATACACATATGACGAAACATACGGCTATGCTGGTTCTGTTGATGTTTCAAATATTTTAAGAGATAATAAATTTACTGATATTGTTGAAAGTGCATTCATTTACAGTACTGAGTTAGTACAAGCTTATTGTGCTATTGATACAGATGGATATCTTCATTCATGGGGTTCTACAGCTGCAGGTGCAGACTTTTTGATCCAAAATAATTCACAAGGTAATACTGCAAATGCAAATACTAATGTTTCAGATTTAAGATCTACTATATCAAATTACAAATTTAAATCTGTTAAAAGATATGGTTATGGTTTTGCAGCAATTTCTCAAGGTGGAAGATTGTTTATCTGGGGTGGTGGAGCTCAATACGATATTAGGTATTCTCCATTAACTATTAATTCTGATACTCAACATCCTATTTCAAATAGTACAAATATTGTTAATGTTGCTGTAAACAATAATATTACTACTCAATTATTATCTGATGTTAAGGATTTTATTACCTTTGATGATAATGATACACGTATTTTTGAATTTACAAAACAATCTCCAAAGGCAGGTGTTGCTATTAAAGAAGATGGTACTATTATTCCTATTGGTGCATACAATCATGGTGGTCATATGTTCTCTCAACACAATAACCTATTTAGAACAAAATATGGAAGTCCGCATATTGATTGGAACAACAATTTAGTCAGATCTACAACTAGATTATGGGATGATACGAGAGATATTTATAGTGATTTACATGCAACTGGTGATAGTGTCGTTCGAATTATTGCTAATTTAGGTGCATTCTCAGCATTAATGAGTAGTGGTAAAGTTGTTTCTTGGGGACATCCAGATTTTGGTGGTACTCAAGGAATACATAGTGCAGATTTACAATCAGAAGTAATACAAGTCTACGCTTCTTATCAAGCGTTTGCCGCACTCAAAAATGATGGTTCTGTTGTTACTTGGGGTGGTAATCAAGATGAAACTGTAATGGAAAACGAAACCTATAAACACACATATTTACAAAGTTATATTGGAGATATAAGTAATGAATTACATGATATCAGATATATTGTAAGTAATGGTTATTCATTCGCTGCATTAAGAGGTGTAGATAAAAAACCTATTTGTTGGGGTCATGAAAACTATGGTGGTTCATTCTTAGATAGTACAACTGGATTACATAAATTAACATATTACCACAAAGACTCTAATGAAACCAGAGGAGATATGACTATACAAGCAAGAAATATTAAAAATATATATCCTGGACATAAGTCTTATCTCGCCGTTACTGAAGAGGGGAAAGCTGTTCCATGGGGTATGGCGTTGTATGGTGGTGCCGGTCTTTCATTTAAAGGTACTCTTACATATAAATCACAAACAGAAACTGATTATGAAGCAAGAATGCGAACAACTCATTATTATATCAGTCAAGCAACACCTGTTGATTTGTCAGGAGTTGTTAATGTATTCCCAAGTTGGGGTAGTTACTTTATTGTAAAATATGATGGTTCTGTTGCGGCAATTGGTATGTCAAATATGGGTGGTTATAATCCACCAACTGTCGCAAGATACAACACCGCCGCTGGTGGTTTCTACCAATATAAGACAACTAATGTTCCAAGCTACCTAAGTACATATGTCATGTATCCAGATAAGAACATAAATAATTCAGACTGGAGATATTTCGGACACGAATACGAAACAACTAGTACCGATCATTATTCATATGGTAATGTGAGAGGTATTCAATATGTTTTGCCTTCTACATTAGAACCATCACTTACTAGACCCTATGTAGAATGGAAATTTTCATGGAATTTACCAACGCCTAGTGATAACTTTACATTATCTAGAGTTACTATATTAGAAAGAACTCCAAGTAGTAGTGATTATGAAGAACTTATTTCATATAATAGTCCATTTAATTATTATGGTAATAGAACTGCACAAACATCTGATAGATTTATTAAAACAAATGAAATGACGAAATTATTTACAGCCAATAATTATTACAAAGTCAGATTAACATATGACCATGACGATAAAGAAAACTATGATAATTATAATAGCTTTTTCTTATTCTCGGATGAATATAATTTTGTATCTAACGGATTAGGATCAGGTTTATTATTTGATGGTTATATTGGCGGTTCTGCTATGTCTGTTTTCAGATTTGATAATAGTACTTTATTAGGAGGTATGACAAGTAGTGATTTTGGTGATTTCGATTTCCCTGATGCTAACACTCTTTCAGGTGCAGAGTTGGTATTAATTGTCGCTACTGGTGGTATAGATGTTGCTACAGATACTGATATCGGTGCTAAGAAATATAAAGCAATTATCGAAAATAATATTGCAGACCCATATACACAAAGTACTAGTGTTAATATTCTTACTACTATTGTAGCACAAAAAGCGATTAATATGTACTATGGAAGTACAGGAACTTCTAAGACAACAGTACTTAATTCTATCTCTGATTATACTACACAGTTAAAAGCGAATATTGGATTATTATCATCAGATAATATTTTACTCAATTATCTATCTAGTACTGTATTTGATGTTTCTATGGGTGCAGCAAGTTCAAGATTAACATCACTTGTTAATGTCTTGAACCACGAAGTTGATTATGAAACTGTTCTTACTAATGTTGCTCAGCATATGACACAATCACAAAGTGGTAATCAATTGGCATCTTCTGCTATTGAAGCTACTATTGATAGTATTACCCTAGCAACATTACTTAGTGGAACAACTAAGACTGAAATTAAAACATATATGTCTTCTATGACTTCTATTATTGATACTATTGAAAATCTTAATGTTAGTGATGTTACAAAATTAGAAGAATTAGAGCGTGTTAATACATTCACTCTTAAATATAATTACGCTTTAACAGGTATTGATCTTGATGTTTCAGGAATTACTACTTCTGATATACCATCATTAACATATACTGATCTTGCATTTATTGAAATTAATCAACTTACACAGCCTGAACCTGAGCCAGAGCCTGAGCCAGAACCTGAGCCAGAACCTGAACCTGAACCTGAACCTCAACCCGAGTCAGAACCCGAGCCTGAACCTGAACCCGAATCTGAGCCTGAACCTGAGCCTCAACCTGAACCTGAACCTCAACCTGAACCTCAACCTGAACCTGAACCTGAACCTGAACCTGAACCTGA
>MDTB01234054.1_pt1 | contig 55303 bp, 54 predicted proteins | sample 811161 | NCBI WGS metagenome assembly MDTB01 (sample SAMN05326650, study PRJNA326480) | marine metagenome | isolation source: seawater | place: Mediterranean Sea | collected 2009 | reverse complement strand
CGTGGAATTTTCCATTATTAATGGCGACATGGAAATTAGCACCAGCTTTAGCAGCAGGTAATTGTTCGGTTTTAAAGCCAGCTGAACAAACACCAGCATCAATTATGGTTATGATGGAACTAATTGGAGATTTATTACCTCCAGGCGTAGTTAACATTGTAAGTGGTTTCGGATTAGAAGCAGGAAAACCTTTGGCGTCCTCAAAAAGGGTTGCTAAAGTTGCTTTTACAGGAGAAACAACAACTGGTAGATTGATAATGCAATATGCTGCACAAAACATAATTCCAATAACTTTGGAATTAGGTGGAAAATCTCCAAATATTTTCTTTGAAGACATTATGGCAAAAGATGATGATTTCTTAGATAAATGTGTTGAAGGTTTTGTAATGTTCAACTTAAACCAGGGTGAAGTTTGTACTTGTCCAAGCAGAGCATTAGTTCAAGAGTCAATCTATGATAAATTTATGGAAAGATGCATTAAGAGAACTAAAGCAGTAGTTCAAGACAATCCTTTAAAAATGGAAACCATGATCGGAGCGCAAGCCTCAGTGGAGCAGGTAGAGAAAATAAAATCTTACCTTGATCTAGGAAAAAAAGAGGGTGCTAAGGTTCTTACTGGAGGATCTCAAGCTAAATTAAATAGTGGATTGGAAAAAGGTAATTATATTCAACCAACTATTTTTGAAGCTAAAAATAACATGAGAATTTCTCAGGAAGAAATTTTTGGACCGGTTGTTTCTGTAATTAAATTTAAAGACGAAGCAGACGCGTTACGAATCGCGAATGATACTCTTTATGGTTTAGGCGCAGGTGTGTGGACACGTAATGGTAATATTGCTTACAGAATGGGAAGAGCAATACAAGCAGGAATAGTGTGGACAAATTGTTATCACGCTTATCCAGCTCACTCACCATTTGGTGGTTACAAACAGTCAGGTGTAGGTAGAGAGACACATAAAATGATGCTTAATCATTATAGACAAAATAAGAACTTACACGTTTCTTATGCTGAGAAAAAATTGGGCTTCTTTTAACCAATAATATATACTGGTCCATGATTCTATATCATGGGCCGGACACAAAAAATGAAAGTATCAGCCACACACGCAGCATTAAACTTGCTATCTAAATTACAGGAAAAATACGGTGAAAAATTAATGTTTCATCAATCAGGGGGATGTTGCGATGGTAGCGCTCCAATGTGTTTTAAAGAAGGTGAATTTCCTCTAGGTGACAATGACATTAAATTAGGAGAGATAGGAGGAGTTCCTTTTTATATGAATGGAGATCAATATGAAAAATGGAAACATACTGATCTTACTATAGACGCTGTAAAAGGCATCGGAGGAATGTTTTCACTAGATAATGGAACTGGACAAAGATTTTTAACAAAATCAGAAATATGCCTAGTAGTTAACAACGAAGAGCAAAAAACTGGCTAATCTCTTTATAGACAACCTCATAAATATCTGTATTTAATATTATATGAGCCAATTTTTATTGACTGATATTAGAGAGAAATTTCTTAATTATTTTAATAATAATAATCATGAAATAGTGGAGTCTAGCAATTTAGTTCCTAATAACGATCCAACTTTGATGTTTACCAACTCAGGGATGGTTCAGTTTAAGAATGTATTTACTGGTTTAGAGAAAAGACCTTATAAAAAAGCTACAACTTCACAAAAATGCGTAAGAGCAGGCGGCAAACACAATGACTTAGAGAATGTTGGCTATACACCACGTCATCACACATTTTTTGAAATGTTAGGAAATTTTTCATTTGGAGATTACTTTAAAGAGCAAGCTATAGATCATGCCTGGAAATTACTTACCAAAGATTTCAAATTACCAAAAGAAAAGTTAATTGTAACTGTTTTTCACGAAGATGAGGAGTCGTTTAAATTATGGAAGAAAATTGCTGGTTTAAATGAAAATAAAATAATAAAGATTTCAACATCAGATAACTTTTGGTCTATGGGAGATACAGGTCCATGTGGACCATGTTCAGAAATATTTTATGACCATGGTGAAAAACTTAAAGGAGGTTTACCTGGTAGCATTGATCAAGACGGCGACAGATACATAGAAATATGGAATCTTGTATTCATGCAATATGAACAAATTTCAAAGGATAAAAGAATTAATCTACCTAAACCTTCAGTAGATACTGGGATGGGTCTAGAGAGAATGACTGCAGTTCTACAAGGCACACACGATAATTATAATATTGATCACTTTAAAAAAATTATATCAGCTTCCTCTGAAATCATAAAATCTCCAATTAATAAAAATACTATTGCTAGTCATAGAGTGATATCAGATCATCTAAGAGCCAGCAGCTTCTTAATAGCTGAGGGAATATTACCTTCAAACGAAGGCCGTGGATATGTTTTGAGAAGAATAATGAGAAGAGGAATGAGACATGCACATTCATTAGGGAGCAAGTATCCAGTTTTTTATAAACTTTTTGAGGTTTTACTTGATGAAATGAAAAAAAGTTATCCTGAATTAGAAATAGGAAAAAATTTAATAATTGAAACTTTAAAAAATGAGGAAGAGAAATTTTCTTCTTTACTTGAGAGAGGAATGAAAATTTTAGATGAAAATTTAAATAAAGTTAAAAATAAGACATTACCTGGTTCAATTGCTTTTAAGCTATATGATACTTATGGTTTTCCTTTAGACTTGACTGCAGATATTTTAAGAACAAAGAATATTACAGTTGATAATGTAGAATTTGAAAAAGAAATGGAAAAAAGTAAAGCTCTTGCCAGAGCCAATTGGAAAGGTTCAGGTGATAAATCAATTGAAGAAAAATGGTTTAAAATTAGAGAAGAGTTAAAGCCAACAGAGTTTTTAGGTTATGAATTTGATAAAGCTGAGGGAGTTATTTTAAAAATCTTGAAAGATAATAAATTTGTAGATAAAGCCAACATGGGAGATGAAATTGAAATTATAATTAATCAAACTCCTTTTTACGGAGAGTCCGGCGGTCAAGTTGGAGACCAAGGTATTATTTTTAATTCTGATTGTAAAATTAATATATCTGATACCCAAAAAAAAATGGGAGATCTATTTGTACACACCGGAAAGATTGAAAAGGGAACAATAAAATTAGGACAGAGCGTTAGTCTGGAAATAGATATTGAAAAAAGAAATAATTCTAAGGCTAATCATTCTGCAACTCATTTATTACATGAGTCACTAAGAAGAACTTTAGGTAAACATGTAACTCAAAAAGGATCATTAGTGTCTTCAGAAAGATTACGGTTTGATTTTAGTCACAATAAACCCATCGCAGAGAAAGAAATGTCTAAAATCAATAAAATTGTAAATGAAATTGTTGAAGGCTCAACCGAAGTGCAAACAAGAATTATGACCCCCAAAGAAGCAGTAAATATGGGGGCTTTAGCACTATTTGGAGAAAAATATGGTGAGGAAGTAAGAGTAGTATTTATGGGCAAAGAAAATAATGGTTTCTTTTCTACGGAATTATGTGGTGGAACACATGTCAAAAATACAAGAGAGGTCGGAAAGTTTAAAGTAATTAGTCAGTCATCAATTGCATCTGGGGTAAGAAGAGTGGAGGCTTTAAGAGATTCACAATTGGAAAATTTTTTAAAAAATAAAAAATTAAACGAGATACAAGTGACAAAAAAATCTTTGGGTGAATTAGATCGTCTAATGAAAGAATTTGAAAAAATTAAGGTAGAACCAAAAATTGGCAACGGTTTAACAAATGAAGAAAAAATTAAAATTTTGACGAAACAATTAAAAGATGAAACTGTTAAACTTATATTATTAGATAAAAAATTAAATATAATAAATGATAAATTAAAAAACGGCATAAAGATAAGACTACAAAAAATTAAAGATTTTCCAACTTATGCTCTTAGACAAGTAATAGACCAGGGCAAAAAAGAAATAAACAAGGGTATCATCGTAGCAGTTTGTAATTTTGAAGGTAAAATCGGTGTAGCTGTTGGGGTTACATCAAATTTAACCTATAAATTTGACGCAGTAAAATTAGTTAAGATTGCCTCTGAAGTTTTAGGAGGCAAAGGCGGTGGCGGCAGAAAAGATTTTGCTCAAGCAGGTGGAGAAGATCAAAATAAAATTGATGATGTTTTTAATAAAATATTAAAGGAAATTAACTAAGCTTTCTTCGTAGGTTAGAGTCTATTGCTTCTAAAAATTGATTTGTAGTTAAAAATTTTTGATCTTTACTTATTAAAATTGCTAAATCTTTAGTCATTGAGCCACTTTCAACTGTTTCTATACACACTTTTTCAAGAGCTTCAGCAAATTTTATTAACTCTTGGTTTCCATCAAGGTTTCCTCTATGAGATAGTCCCCTAGTCCAAGCAAAAATAGAGGCTATTGGATTTGTAGATGTTTCTCTGCCAGCTTGATGTTGTCTAAAGTGTCTAGTTACGGTTCCGTGTGCAGCTTCAGCTTCAGCTATTTTACCATCAGGTGTTCTAAGTACACTTGTCATTAAACCCAAGGATCCATAACCTTGCGCTATAGTATCAGATTGAACATCTCCATCATAATTTTTACAAGCCCAAATATATTTGCCACTCCATTTCATTGCACAAGCAACCATATCATCAATTAATCTATGTTCATAAGTAATATCTGCTTTATCAAATTTATCTTTAAACTCTTTTTGATAAACTTCTTCAAATATATCTTTAAACCTTCCGTCATATGCTTTTAAAATTGTATTTTTAGTCGAAAAATAAACTGGCCACTTCCTTACCAAGCCATAATTTAAACAAGCTTGAGCGAACTCTCTTATAGATTTATCAAGATTATACATTGAAAGAGCAATACCCGGTCCATCAAAATTAAATACCTCATGTTCAATTTTATCCTTACCATTTTCTGACTCCCATTTGACTGTCATTTTACCTTTTCCAGGAACTTTAAAATCTGTTGCTTTATATTGATCTCCAAAAGCGTGTCTACCAACAATAACACTATTGGTCCAATGTGGCACTAATCTTGGAACATTTTTACAAATTATTGGCTCTCTAAAAATTGTTCCACCAACGATATTTCTTATTGTTCCATTAGGCGATCTCCACATTTTTTTTAAATTAAACTCTTTGACTCTTGCCTCATCTGGAGTAATAGTCGCACATTTTACTCCAGCTCCATATTTTTGAATAGCCTCCGCTGAATCGATTGTTACTTGATCATTTGTTTTATCTCTATTTTCCATACCAAGGTCATAATATTTGAGATCAATATCTAAATAGGGCTTAATAAGCTTATCTTTTATAAATGACCAAATAATTCTGGTCATTTCATCACCATCGAGCTCGACTACTGGATTTTTTACCTTTATTTTAGCCATAAAAATATAAATTGATTATGTGAGATTTTTATACATATTAATGAAAAATTAGCAAACTTAATAATTATATGATGGATAACATTTTTCCCAAAATACACAGAGAAGGCTATAAGTTTTTAGCAATTTCAATTGTTGCTACCTTGATTTTGTGGATCTTTTCTTCAACTCTCGGGTTTTTCTTAATTCTGATAACAATTTGGATTTATTATTTTTTTAGGGATCCGGATAGAGTTTCGATTAATGATAACACATTCCTTGTTAGTCCTGCTGACGGATTAATTTCAAAAATCTCAGAAGTAAACGGACCTACAGAGCTAGGACTAGAAGGTGAAAAATTTATTAGGGTAAGTATATTTATGAATGTATTTAATTGTCATGTGAACAGAATTCCAACAGCTGGAATCATAGAAGAAATTTTTTATAAACCAGGTAAATTTTTAAATGCATCCTTAGATAAAGCTAGCGAAGAAAATGAAAGATGTTTCTATAGATTAAAAACATCAGACGGAGAACAAATATTAATTGTTCAAATTGCTGGTCTTATAGCTAGAAGAATAATTACTGACGTAACAAAAAATCAAAATTTATCACAAGGAGAAAGAATAGGAATGATTCGTTTTGGTAGCAGAGTAGATATATACTTTAAGAATATGAATCTTCTTGTCAAAGAAGGTCAAAATGTTAATGCAGGTGAAAGTTTAATAGCAAAAAAGTGATGGAACAAAAGAAACAATTTAAAATCGTTGCTGCAAAGAAGACGAGATATATTCTTCCGAATATATTGACCCTGGGTGGTGTTTGTCTTGGTATTAGTTCAATAAAGTTTTCACTGGACCAAAATTTTAGTTTAGCGGTAACATTTATATTGTTAGCTGCAATTTTGGATGCTCTTGATGGAAGAATAGCTAGGTTGATTAAAGGTACTTCAGATTTTGGAAAAGAACTCGACTCCTTAACAGACTTTGTAAGTTTTGGAATTGCACCTTCTTTGATTATTTATTTTTGGACTTTAAACCAATACGGCAAAGTTGGTTGGGCAATTACCCTTATTTACTCAGTTTGTTGCGTTTTAAGACTTGCTAGATTTAACTTAACAAAAATAAGTGGAGCAGATTTATGGAAACAAAATTATTTTGAAGGAATTCCATCTCCTATTGGAGCTATTCTAATTTTAACACCTCTTATTTTTGAAATATCAAGCTTTAGTACAATATTTAATATTAGCTTAATTTCTCCTTATTTAACGATAGTAGTAGCTTTATTTTTAATAAGCAAAATACCAACATACTCATTTAAAAAAATTTCAATTCAACCTAAAATTACAATTTTTATTTTATTTGGAATAGGTATTTCTTTTATTTTTTTAATGTTTTTTACTTTTGAAACTCTTCTAATTGTAAGTCTATTTTATATTTTAACTATTCCTATTTCCTCATTTACTTATTTAAAAAATAAGAAAATTAAAAATGAAAAAATATTAGAAGAAGATCATGAAGATGTTTTATAATGAAAAAAAACAAGAATTCAAAAAGTTGGGTCATAAACCAACATAGAGATCAATATTTTAAAAAATCTAAAGTATTGGGATTTAGATCCAGATCAGCTTTTAAGTTAATTGAGCTCAATGACAAATTTAAATTAATAAATAAAAATACTTATCTTCTTGATTTAGGTTGTTCGCCAGGAGGCTGGTCGCAAGTAGCTAACCAAATTATTACTGAAGGAAAAATCGTAGCAGTTGATGTTAAAGAAATGGAAAACATAAAAAATGTTAGTTTCATTAAAGGGGATATTTTAAGCGGTAAAATAAGGGATAAAATTAATGGCTTATTTTCAAGAAAAATTGACCTTATAATCTCAGATATGGCTGCAAATACAACCGGAAATAAGGACTTAGATTGTATAAGGACCAATAATCTCTGTCTCGAGACTATTAATCTATCAATAGATTTTTTAAAAGATAACGGCTCTATAATTTCAAAAATCTTCATGGGACAGGATTTCTTGGAAATTAAAAAAATAGCAAAAAAAAAATTCAAAAAAGTAGTATTTTTTAAGCCTAAATCTAGCAGAGATAATTCAAAGGAAACTTATATACATTGTAAAACACTTAATACTTTATAATTTCACAAAATTGTATATAAGTGTATATGGAACTAATTAAAGAAGCACTTACATTCGACGACGTTTTACTACAACCTAGATTTTCATCTGTATTACCAAAAGAAACAAACATAAGCACCTACCTTACAAAAAAAATTATTTTGAAAGTACCTTTTTTGTCATCAGCGATGGACACTGTTACAGAGTCAAATATGGCTATTGCTATGTCTAAAAATGGTGGTTTGGGTATAATTCACAGAAACATGGCAATAAAAAAACAAGTAGATGAAATTATTAAAGTAAAAAAAAAAAATTTGATTGTAGGAGCTGCTATTGGAACTAATAAAGACGATCTTGTTAGAGCTAAATTATTATTTGATCAAGGAATAGATCTTATAGTGATTGATACAGCTCATGGTCATAGCAAAAAAGTTATAGACACATTAAAAAATATAAAAAAAATAAATCAAAAAATACCGGTTTGTGTAGGAAACATAGCCACAGCAGAAGCTGCTAAGTTACTTTATAATGAAGGAGCAGATATTTTGAAAGTAGGAATTGGACCAGGATCTATTTGTACTACAAGGATGATCGCTGGCATTGGAGTTCCTCAGATAACAGCAATTTTAAATGTTAAAAATGCTTTAAAAAAGAAAAATATTAAGATTATTTCAGATGGCGGTATAAAATTTTCTGGAGACGCTGTAAAAGCTTTGGCAGCAGGCGCAGATGCTATTATGATGGGCTCTATTTTTGCAGGAACAGACGAAAGCCCAGGCAAAAAATTCAAGATTAAAAATAGATTTTATAAAATTTATAGAGGAATGGGATCAATCGGCGCTATGTCATCAGGTTCTGCAAATAGGTACTTTCAAGATTATAATAAAGACAAATCAAAATTTGTTCCAGAAGGTGTAGAAGGGCGGGTGCCTTATAAAGGTTCAGTTAGTGATATCATATACCAGTTACAAGGAGGTCTAAGATCATCAATGGGATATATCGGGGCCAAGAAAATTAAAGAATTAAATAAAAAAGCTAAATTTATTAAGATTACAAAAGCTGGTTTTTATGAAAGTATGGTACATAGTGTCGAAGTAATTGATAAGGATTTGAAATTTAAATTATGAAAAAAATTTTATTAATAGTTATAATTTCACTTAGTATAAATGATTTTTCTCAAGCAGTTGAAAAAAAATATTTTGAGGAAGGAAAAACTTTATTCGAAAATAAAGAGTTTAAAAAAGCAAAATTTAAGTTTGAGCAAGATATCGTTCAAAACCCCAAAAGCGCGAATTCATATTTATATCTTGCAAAAATCTTTAATAATGAAAAAAATCTAGAACTTGAGGAAATGAATCTAAACACTGTCCTTTTATTAAATCCAAAAAATGAGGAAGCAATTCACAATCTTACTCTTGTCAATCTAAAAAAATCAGACTTCGAAGGAGCAAAAAAATTAATTGATAACTTTAAAAGAATTTGTCAAAAATTATGTCCAAAAGCTGAAGAATTAAGAACTAAGCTTGAAAATTCGTTAAAAAAATAAATGAGTTTTAGTAACGTTAAAAGCAAAGTAGTTGTAATTGATTTTGGATCTCAAGTTACAAAGCTGATTGCAAGGAGAGTAAGAGAATTAAACGTTTTTTCTGAAATATTAACTATTAATCAGCTTAATAAAATTACAAATTATGACAATGTAAAAGGAATAATTTTATCAGGAGGACCAGCAACAGTTACTCAGAAAAAATTTCCTAATATCCCTAAAGAAATTTTTGAAAAAAAAATTCCAATCCTTGGTATATGTTATGGTTTACAACTAATAGCAAAACTATTTGGTGGAAAGGTTTATCAAAATAAAAAACATAGAGAATTTGGTCGTTCAATTTTAATCCAAAATAAAAATTCTTTACTCACAAAAAATTTCTTTAAAAAAGGAAAAGCAAATGTATGGATGAGTCATCAAGATTCCGTGACAAAAATACCTAAAAATTTTATAAAAATTGCATCTACTAAAAATTCAGTTCTAACAGTAATAGAAAATAAAAGAAGAAATTTATATGGAATTCAATTCCATCCAGAGGTTACTCATACAGAAAACGGTAAAATTATTTTAAAAAATTTTTTATTTTCTATATGTAAAATAAAGAAAAACTGGAAACTTGGTGATGAAAAAGAACGCATGATAACAAGTATAAAAAAAAAAGTTGGTATTAATAAAAAGGTTTTATGCGCTCTATCTGGTGGCGTAGATAGCACAGTTGTAGCTTTACTTTTAAATAAAGCCATAAAAAAAAATTTGAAATGTATTATGGTTAATACTGGACTAATGAGAAAAAATGAATTTGAATATTCCTCTAATATTTTGAAAAAAAAATATAAATTAAATATTAAAATTATAGACTCTTCAAAATTATTTTTAAATAAGTTAAAAAATATTTCTGATCCAGAAAAAAAAAGGAAAATAATTGGAGCGTTATTTATTAAAATATTTGAAAAAGAAGCAAAAAAAATTAAAAATGTAGGTTTTTTAGCTCAAGGAACTTTATATACAGATATAATTGAAAGTAAATCGGCTACTGGTAGTAAAACTTCAAAAATTAAGTCACATCATAATGTTGGGGGGCTACCTAAAAAAATGAACTTAAAACTAGTTGAACCTTTAAAGGATTTATTTAAAGATGAAGTAAGAATTATTGGAAAATCTTTAGGTCTAGTTGATAAATTATTGTATAAACATCCTTTTCCTGGACCCGGTCTTGCAATAAGGATAGTTGGAAAAATTACTCCTGAAAAAATTAAAATTCTCCAAAATGCCGATGATATTTTTACTTCAGAATTAATAAAAAATAACCTATACGATAAAATTTGGCAATCCTATGCTGCATTACTTTCTTCTAGGTCAGTAGGAGTTATGGGAGATTCAAGAACTTACGAGCATATATGCTTATTAAGAGCTGTAATTTCTGAGGATGGTATGACAGCTGATTATTTCAATTTTCCTAAATCTTTTTTAGATAAAATTTCTAATAAAATAATTAATGGCGTGAAAGGCATAAATAGAGTAGTTTATGACATTACCTCTAAACCACCAAGCACAATAGAGTTAGAATGATAAATAAAATTTTAAAAAAGAAGAACAAAGAAAAAATAATTTGTTTAACAGCTTATTCAAAAAATTTTGCATCAATAATTGATGAATATTGCGATATTATCTTGGTCGGAGACTCTATGGCCAATGTTCTTTATGGAATGAAATATACTCATCAAGTTACTTTAGACATGATTATTAGGCATGGACAAAGTGCAAGAAAAGGTACAAAAAAATCTTTATTAGTCATAGACATGCCTAAAGGCACTTATGACAATGTAAAAGATGCAATTAAAAATGCTAAAATGATATTAAAAAAAACAAAGTGTGATGCTGTGAAAATTGAAAGTAATAAAAAAAATTTTAAAATTATTAGCGGTCTTGTGAAATCAAAAATTAAAGTGATGGGTCATATAGGCTTTACACCACAATTTAAAAAGAAATTTAAAGTTGAGGGGACAACATTAAACTCTAAAAAAAAACTAATAAGTGAGGCAAAAAAAATTGAAAAAGCAGGTGCTTTTTCGATTGTTTTAGAGTGCATTTCAAGGGAGTCAGCAAAAGAGATTACACAATGTTTAAATATTCCGACTATTGGAATAGGCTCATCCTCATACTGTGATGGACAAATTTTAGTAACTGATGACTTAATAGGTTTAAGTGGATTTTACCCAAAATTTGTTAAAAAATACTGTGATATTAATAGAATTGTTTTACAGGCAGTAAAAAGATATAGAAATGATGTAAAAAAAAAATTATTTCCAAGTCAAAATTATAGTTTTTAAATGGAAAATTCTAATTTAGAAAAAAATGAAAATAAATTTATAATTTTTTTTAAAAAAAAACAAAAAATATTTATTTTTCTTTCATTAATTTTTGTTACTGCTATTTTAATTTGGTTTGGATTCTTGAATATCCAAAAGAAAAATAATGTTAAATTATCTGAAAAATACAATTTAGCAAATATACTTATAAAAGATGAAAAACTAAAAGAAGCCAAATCAATTCTGAATGAATTAATTAAGAAAAAAAATAAATTCTATTCACCTGCAGCGCTTAATTTAATTATAGAAAACAATTTAGAAAAAAATCAGGATATCATCCTTTTATATTTTGATGATATTTTAAACATGAGAAGTTTAGACCAAGAAAAAAAAAATTTATATAAACTTAAAAAAGCTTATTTTTTAGGTGAGACAGATAAAGAAAATTTAATTCTTGAAACATTAAGGCCATTAATTAAATCAAATTCGATATGGAAAAAAAATGCAATAATATTTCTGCAAGAATATTATTTATCTCGAGGCCAAAAAAATAAGGCAATCGAATTTCAAGAATTACTATCTCAAAAATAAATATTTAAAATGCAATTTTTTAAAAAATTTTTTCTTTTATCATTAATTTTATTTTCTGGCTGCTCATTTGATAACCGTTCAGGTATCTGGACGGGGGATATTGAAAAAAAAAAGATAAAATCTCAAGAAAATCTCAAAGAACTTTTTAAGGAAAAAAAACCGTATAATATTGAAAAAGGTGTTGAGTCCAATTTTAAATTTGTTCGTACCGATCAGGCGATAACGTTTAAGAATTGGCAAAGTGAATTCAATAGTGATGGAAATAATATTCCTAATATTTTTTATGAAAGTAATTTAAAAAATATATTTACGAGTTCTAAAATCTCAAAAGGAAAAATCAATGAAAATATTTTAGTTCATAGAGATAACTTAATATTTTCTAACAACACAAAAATATATGTTTATTCTTTATTGTCAAAAAAAATAATCTTTGAATATAATTTTTATAAAAAATTTTTTAAGAAATATGAAAAAAAACTTTTTTTCTCTTTATATAAAGATAAAATTTATGTAGCTGATAATCTTGGTTATCTTTATTCTCTGGATTATTTAAACAATAAATTATCTTGGGCTAAAAATTATGGAAATCCATTTAGATCAAACATAAAGTTTTATAAAAATAACTTATTTGTTTCTGACATTGATAATAATATTTACGCCATTAATATAAGTGATGGTAGTAAGATATGGAATTTTAATACAGAAAACAACTTGGTAAAAACTGATTTTTTAAATAATTTTGCTCACTATAATAATTTTCTTTATTTTTTAAATAATAATGGAAATCTATACTCTTTCAATCTTAAAAATAGATACTTAAGATGGGTACTAGATACAAAAATTAGTACTGATTTAAAATCTTTAAATTTTTTACAAGCAAAACCATTAGTAGTAAATAAGAACAGTATTCTTGTTACTACCACCAACAAATTATCTCTTTACAATTCTAATGCAAGTGGACTTTGGCAGTTTTATTTTGAAGCTAAATTAAAACCAATTGTTTCTAATCAATCAGTATTCGTATTAGGTAAAAATAATTTTTTAATTTGTTTAGATATTATTGATGGAAAAGTTATTTGGTCTAAAGAACTAAAAAAACTTGAAAGTACTCTAATAGGAAAAAAAATAAACAAGATCAATAATATTGAAAAAATGCTCATGCTAAATAATAAATTATATTTATTTACAAATAATGGAATGTTAATGATAATAAATAAAAAAAATGGAAAATTAGAGTCACATTATTCTCTCAAGAAAATAAATTCAAAAGTAATAGTTGTTGATAACAAATTGATGTTTATAAATTCAAAAAATAAATTAGAAATTTATAATTAATTATTGGATTTACTGCTAAGCAATGATAATTGTTTTACAGTATTTTTCTCATTTTTATCCAAAGGATCAATTGGATACTCACCTGTAAAGTAATGATCACTAAATTGAGGATAGCTCAAGTTTCTTTCCCCTTTACCTAAAGCCTTATATAAACCTTTCATACTTAAAAACTTAATACTTGTGGCACCTATGTAATCACATATTTCTTGATCATTTTTATTATGTGCTAACAACTCCTCTTTGGTCGGCATATCAACACCATAATAATCTGGGTACAAAATTTGAGGACACGCAATCCTTACATGCACTTCTTTTACTTCAGCATCATAAAGCATTTTTACTATTTTATGACAAGTGGTTCCTCTAACAAGAGAGTCATCAATTAAAATTATACTCTTACCCTTTATTGTGCTTTTTGTAGAACTTAGCTTTAATTTAACACCAAGACTTCTTATGTTTTGAGTTGGTTCAATGAAAGTTCTTCCAACATAATGATTTCTTATTAAACCTAATTCAAATTTTTTTTTAGTATATTGGGAATATCCAATAGCCGCGGGTACGCCAGAATCTGGCACCGGGATAATGATATCTGAATTTACATCAGATTCTTTTGCTAACTCTTCACCAAATTTTTTCCTATAATCATAGGCACAAACACCATCAATTAAACTATCTGGTCTTGCAAAATAAATATACTCAAAAATACAAGGCCGTGATCTTCTTTTCGGAAATGGTTTTATGCTATATAATTTATTATTTTCAATGTAAACTATTTCTCCATTTTCTACTTCCCGAACAAATTTAGCGTTCACTATATCTAATGCACAGGTTTCAGAAGCAAAAATATAAGAGTCGTTTAATTTACCTATTACTAGAGGCCTTATACCAAAAGGGTCTCTAACACCCACAAGTTTTTTATTTGTCATTAGAACTAAAGAGTACCCCCCTTGAATTTGAAACAAAGCATCAATTAATTTATCAATAATTCTCTCTCTTTTAGATTTTGCTATAAGCTGGACAATAGTTTCGGTGTCACTAGTGGTTCTAAAAATTGCACCGTTTTTGACCAAGTTATCTCTTAAAGTCAAAGCATTAGTCAAATTTCCATTATGTGCAATACTGACCCCGCCACCATGCAAGTCAGCGAAAAAAGGTTGAATATTTCTTAATGAGGTTTCACCAGTAGTTGAGTATCTATTATGTCCAATAGCTGAGTCTCCAGGTATTTTTTTGATAACTTCACTTTTAGTAAAATGATCTCCTACCAAACCTTGTCTCTTTTCTGAATGAAAATTTTTACCGTCGAATGATACTATTCCGCATCCTTCTTGACCCCTATGTTGTAGAGCGTGTAATCCTAATGCAACTACTGTAGAGGCGTCCTTGTGTTTGGAAATTCCAAAAACTCCACAAGCTTCTCGTAATTTGTCTTCTCTAAATTTTTTCAATTTTTTCCTTTGTATCTTCAAAATCCTTATTTTGAGGAAATTCCTCTATCAGCACTTCACTTCCTTTTTTCACAAATTCGAAAGACACTGATTTATTTATTGATATATCCCAATTTGGGTAAGGATAAAACCAATTTAAAATTGAGAATAAACACACTGACACTACATACCCTTTGAAGGCTCCAAAGATAAGTCCAAAAGACTTATCTATTGAACCTAATCCTGTCCAAGTCACTGCTTTGCTCATAGCTTTTCCAATAATTATAATTAAAAACAGTGATATTAAAAAAATAAAAATTCCCAAACCTATATTGTTGATAAAATCAGACTCAATATATTGTTCTACCATAGGCTGAAGTCTTGGAACAAAAATTATGGTTAATATAATTGAAAAAACCCACTTCATAAATGATATTAGACTTAATGAGAAACCTTTAAAAAAACAGGTAATTATATTGTAAATCATTAATATTAAAAAAATACTATCAAACAAATTTATTTTGTTTAAAAAATTTTCAAAAAAATCGACTATCATCTTAAAGGTTTTCTTTGCCGAAAGGCTTAAATATAATTATTAAATTTGGTAAAAGAGTTAAAACTGAAATTAAAGCTAACAACATGGCTATACCTGTAAAAATACCAAAATAAATTGTTGGTATAAAGTTAGATAAGATTAAGATTGAAAAACCAAAAACAATTGTTATAGATGTATTTAAAATTGCTATCCCCACAGTACTATGACATCTATCGACTGTATTGTTATAATTTTTAATTTTAGAAAATTCCTCTTTAAACCTATAAATATAATGAATACTATTATCAACCGCTATCCCAATAGTTATTGCTGCTATGGTAATTGTCATCATGTCTAGAGGTATTTCCATCATTCCAATTATTCCTAATATGAAGAATGCTGCAATAAAGTTAGGAACAACTCCAATAACAGATAAGATAATATTTCTAAATAAAATAAAGAACATTAATGAGATACCAAGCATTACTACGCCTAAAGTAAGAATTTGCGACTTAAAAAGACTTTGTAATAAATTATTAAATAAAATTAAAACTCCAGCTAATTTAAATTCCTCTTTTTTTAAGCCAACTTTTGTATTAATTTCAATATTAATTTTATCAATTAGTTCATTTCTTCTTAAATTTTCCATCGAGTCTTTTATTCTTACATTTATCCTTGCTTCATCATTTTCAACAGAAATATAAGGTGTGATAATCTCCTTTTTAATTTCCTCAGGAATCTTACTGTATAAGACTGCTATTTCTAGACTTTGTAATTGCTTTTTGTTCAGATCTTCTGCAACTCTTATTATTGATCCAAATGAAAGAACTTTTCCAATTTCTGGAAGAGAGTCTAGATAATCGTGTACTTTTAATATTGTATCTATCTTATTTCTTGTAAACCAATATTTAGCCTTATCCTCCTCTGTATCTTCCTCCCATTCAGAAAATTCATCATCATTACCATCAGATTTATTTTTTTTTGGAAATTTAATTATAACGTCCAGCGGAGTAGTTCCTCCCAGCTCATCATCTATTTTTTTCATTCCTTTATAAATCTCAGTTTCTTTATCAAAATAATTAATAAAACTATTTTCTACTTCAAGTTTTAAAATTCCTTTCACACTTAAGAACACTAAAATTAATGTAGAACCTAAAATGAAATATGTATTTTTTTTTGAAAAATTACCTAATATATTTGTTATTAGTGATTTGTTAGCTACTTTTAATACTACATCCTCTTCATTAGACAATAATTGTAAAAGCGAGGGTATCAAAAAGAATGTTACTAAAATTGAAACTATTAAACCAAGAGTCATCATCCATCCAAAATCTATTATTGGTTTAATCCCGCTAAATATGAGAGAGAGAAATGCACAAATTGTAGTTAGTACCGTATAAAGAATAGGTAAAAACATTTTTTTTGTAGTTTCGAATATTGCCATTTCCTTTGTATAATTTGGAAATTCTTTTTTAATTTGTAAAAATCTAACTGTTACATGGATATTCATTGCCATATTTAATATAAGCATAAGAGCAATAAAATTTGATGAAATTACAGTCACTTTCCAACCAATTAAACCTAAAAGTCCTATCATTATTACTACTGATGTTAAGCAACCTAAAAGAGGAATAATTACCCATTTTATATTTCTAAAAATTAACCAAAGAGTTATAATTATAAAAATAAAAACACCTATACCAAAAACAGCAATATCGTTTTTTATATAGGTCATCATATCATCTGCAATCATTGGAATTCCCCCTAAATGAATTTTAGCTTCATCCCCAAACCTAGAGATAACCTCTCTTATTTCGTTTATATTTTGATGATTTCTTTGATTATATAAATTTTTGTAATCTTCGTAGTCTTTAATAAAAACTTTGTATTTTTCTTTATCAATATTAGTTAATTTTCCCTCAATCTTATCTTTAAAATATTCATTTTTAGTTTTTATAAAATCATCTAATCTGTTGTCTTTTTTAAGATAAACAACAATACCAGAAGTTTTACCATCTTCACTCACAACATAATTTTTATAAATAGGACTCTCTAATATTTCAGCAAAACCTCTTTTTTTATCAATTTCTGGATAAGCTAAAGTTTTGTAATTTTTTAATCTTTCCATCAGTGGTTCGTCAGTACTTTTTAGCAGCGGAACATCAGCTATAGTGATAACACTTTCAACCCATGATAGTTTTTCTATCTTAGACTTTAAAAGTTGAAGATTTATAATTGTTTCCTCCTCTTCAAAACTTTTGATTGGCGAGTATGTCAAAACTAAAAAATCTTTTGATCCATATCTCTCATTAACTTCACGTAGATAGGTTAAATCTTTATCACCCTCTAAAAGAAGAGCGTCAGAAGATGCATCCAAATTAAAATTTTTGGAGAAATATAATGATAAAACGATTACTGATAATACTAAACCGAGCGTTAATTTTGAGAAATCTACAATAAATTTTTTGTAAATATTGATTAACATGGGTATTTTATTAGATATATCTTATATTATTAATAACTAAAGAAAAAAATTATTTACTCTTAGATGTTAAATCTTTGAATTTCGTATACATTCCTTCAAATTCAACATTTATATTTCCTGTAGGCCCATGTCTTTGCTTTCCGATAATAATGTCAGCCAAACCATTTATTTCACTCATTTTGGATTGCCATTCTGCATGCTCTATTGACCCAAGCTTTGGTTGTTTTTTTTCCAAATAATACTCTTCTCTATAAACAAACATAACAACATCAGCATCCTGTTCAATTGAGCCAGACTCTCTTAAATCAGAGAGTTGAGGCAATTTATCATCACGCTGCTCAACAGCACGAGATAGCTGAGAAAGAGCAAGGACAGGAACACTCAATTCTTTTGCAATAGCTTTTAAGCCCTGAGTTATTTCAGAAATTTCTTGGACTCTATTATCATTTTTTTTAGAGCTAGTTCTCATTAATTGAATATAATCAACCACAATTAAGTTAAGTCCAAATAATCTTTTTATTCTCCTAGCTCTATTGCTTAGAGTAGAAATTGTTATTGCCGGTGTTTCGTCTATGTATAGAGGCAATTCGTAAATATTTCTTGATGTTTCTATGTATCTATTTAGTTCTTCTTCAGTAACTTTTCCTCTTCTTATGTCATTTGATTTTATTCTAGTTTGCTCAGATAAAATTCTAGTCGACAATTGTTCAGAAGACATCTCCAATGAAAAAAAAGCAACAGAAGATTTTTCTGAGTTTTCTTGAATATTTTTTGCAGCATTATAGGCAATATTTGTCGCTAAAGCAGTTTTACCCATTGAGGGTCTTCCAGCAATAATAATTAAATCAGATTTATGTAAACCACCTAGCTTTTCATCTAGATCTGTTAATCCAGTTGGTACTCCAACAATACCTTTATCATTCTTCATGGCAAGAGTTGCCATCTCAATAGTCTGATCGAGAGCTACATTAAATTTAATAAAAGACTGGGAAAATTTTCCTCTCTCAGCTAAATCAAAGAGGGATTTTTCTGCGTCTTCTATAATGTTATCGGAATTTTTTTCAATATTCTGATCAGTTGAAGATGTCGAAATTTCATCAGAAATTAAAATTAGTTGTCTTTTCACAAAAGTTTCATGAATAATTTTCGCATAATCAATTGCCTGCTTAACTGAAGAAGAAAATCTAGTCAGTTTAATTAAGTATTCTACACCACCTACCTCGTCTAAATTTTTTTGACTTTCAAAAAAATTTTTAAGAGTAATAGGATTTGCTATCATACCTTTGCCGTTTAATTGCTCGATAATCTCGTAAATTTTTTTATGCACCGGATCAAAAAATTCATTACTTTCAGTAATATTTGAAATCTCATCAATAATATCATTGTTAACAAGAATTGATCCAATCAAAGATTGTTCAGCTTCTATATTTGAGGGTAATTTTTTTTCTGAATTTAAGTTTTTGTTGAGATTTAATTTTTCCATTAGAGAAACTTAATAATTTATTTTTTTTAATAAACCTTAAAGTTACTCACCAAATTTTCAACCTGTGGAAAAGTAAAACTTTATTTAGTAGATTCTATCTTAGTAATTTCAATTAATATCTTTGCCTGCACTTCAGAATGAAGATTGATATCTATTGAGTAGGTTCCAATTTTATTTAACATCTGTTTAATAATTATCTTTGATGGTTCTACTGATACATTTAACTTATTTAATATTTCACTCGATATTTCTTTTGGTTTTAAAGTACCATACAAGTCTCCATTGTCTTTCGACTCTTTTTTGAAGGTTATTTTTTTATTATTCAGTTTTTTTGAAACGTTAATAAATTCTTTTTTGAGTTCATTATTTTTTTTATTTAACTCATCTTTTTTTTTATTAACTAAGTTTATGTTTTCTTTATTAGCTCTTAAAGCTTTTCCCTGTTTAAGTAGAAAGTTTCTGCCGTAACCGTTTTTTACTTTTACGGTATCACCAATTTTTCCAAGGTTCATAATATTTTCAAGTAATATCAGTTGCATACTAAATCAATCCTAAAATTTTTGCTTTTTTAATTTCGCCAGTGAGTTTTTTTTGTTTTCCTTGTGATACACCTGTTATTCTTGAGGATAATATTTTACTATTTTCTGAAACGTATTTTCTTAATAGTTTAATATTTTTATAATCAATGTCTGGGCTATCTTTACCAGAAAGTGGACATTTTTTGCTAAACTTTGAATCACTTTTTTGAAATAAACTTAGTTTAGTTAGAGGGTTTTGAGACTTCTTTTGAAATTTTTTATTTTTTCTCTTCATTTTTTATATCTTTTCTAAAATATTCAATATCCATATTAAGTTTTTTATAATTAACCACTAAACTTCTAAGTATTGACATATCAATTTTTATAGTTTTTTTAATCTCATCAAGCGTATTGTTCTCACCTTGGAATTTATAATGTATAAAATGTCCTTTATTATAGTTCTTAATTTTTTTTGCAAAGTTTAAAAGCCCCCAATTTTCGGTTTTTAGAACCTTACCGTCTGAACTGTTAATAACCTCCTCGTATTTATTTTTAACAGTTTCTAAGTCTTTTGCAGACAAATCCTGTTTGGCAATTATCGTATGTTCGTAAAATTTCATTAATTATTTAAATTTTTTTATTTAAAGTTCGGTTTTATACTATTATAAATTAGCCTTTTCAATAGATTAAAATATATTGATAATATTATGAAAGCAATTCTTTTTCCTGGTCAAGGCTCACAAGTTGTTGGGATGGGTCTTAATTTATATAATAAATTCAATCTTGTAAAAGAAATCTTTGCAGAGGCTGATGAAGTGTTGAAATTTAAAATTTCAAAAATAATACTAGAAGGTCCTGAAGAAGAATTGAAACTAACAAAAAATACTCAACCAGCCATTATGCTATTAAGTTACAGTATTTTCTCAATCATAAAAGAAAAATTTGTTTTTGATTACAAAGATTATAGATTTTTTACAGGTCATTCTTTAGGTGAATATAGCTCTCTAGTGTGTTCGAACGCATTATCTTTTAAAGACGCATTATATCTACTTCACGAAAGAGGTAAGGCTATGCAAGATGCTGTTCCTATTGGAAAGGGATCTATGTTAGCAGTTTTGGGATGTGAGTTAGATGAAATAAGAAACTATTTAGATGACTTAAAAGAAAGTGGTGTTTGTCAAATTGCCAACGATAATGCTCCAGGTCAAATTATAGTTAGTGGTGATATCTTAAAAATAAATGAGTTTCAAAAAATACTAAGATCTAAAAAAAAAAAAGCTATTCCACTTCCAGTTAGTGCTCCGTTTCATTGTGATTTAATGAAACCTGCAGCAGAGAAAATGCGTGATAAAATATTGTCTACAAAGTTTAAAGAAAGTTCAGTGCCTCTAATTTCCAATGTGACTGCAAGTGAAGAAAAAGTTGAAAATATAAAAAAATTTTTAATTGATCAAATTTTCTCTCAAGTGAGATGGAGAGAAAGTATTATTAACATGTGCGATAAAGGAGTTAATGAATATATCGAAATTGGTCCAGGTAAAGTATTATCTGGACTTATAAAAAGAATTAATAAAGATGTTAAATCTACTAGTATTAACTCAATAGAAGATATAGAATCTATTTTTAATGGAATTAAAAAATAAAAAAGTTCTAATCACTGGCGCCACAGGAGGGATAGGAAGCAGTTTGCTTAAAAAATTTAATTCGTTGGGCGCAAAAATTGTTGCAACAGGAACGAATGACCAGAAATTAGATAATATAAAAAAAACTTTTTCAAATATTATTGTCAAAAAATTTGATTTATCTGAGCACTCTAAGATTCAAGAATTTATTGAAAAAATATTTAGTGAATTAAATGGTGTAGATATTTTGATTAATAACGCTGGTATTAATAGAGATAATTTATCCTTAAGACTTTCAGAAGAAGAATGGAAAAAAGTGATAGATGTAAATTTAACATCAACATTTCTTACATGTAAATTTTTAATTAAAAAAATGTTAAAACAAAAAAACGGCAAAATTATCAATATTACATCGATAGTTGGTCACACTGGAAATATTGGTCAAGCTAATTATGCAGCTTCAAAAGCTGGAATAGTTGCCTTTACAAAAAGTTTAGCTTTAGAATACGCAAAAAAAAATATCAATATTAATTGTATTTCTCCAGGTTTTATTGAAACAGAGATGACTGAGAAGATAAAAGAGGAGCACAAACAAGTTCTGATTTCAAAAATACCCTCAGGCAGACTAGGTAAACCTGATGATGTTTCTAATTGCGCAGCATTTTTAGCTTCTAATTTGTCGGATTATATTACAGGAGAAACAATACATATTAACGGCGGTATGTATATGGCTTGACAATTGTTATTAATAATTTATTAAGAAAATAAGAATTTCTAAAAAATTAAGAGGGGAAAAATGTCGAAAGAAATATCATCAAAAGTAAAAAAAATAGTTGCCGATCACTTAGGAGTAGAAGAGGAAAAAGTTGTAGATGAAGCTAGTTTCATAGATGACTTAGGAGCTGATAGTTTAGATACAGTTGAATTAGTAATGGCCTTTGAGGAAGAATTTGGATCAGAAATTTCAGATAGCGATGCAGAAAAAATCTTAACAGTTGGCGACGCTATAAAATTTATTGAAAGTAAATCTTCAAGTTAAGAAAATAAAAAATTGTAGTGAGCACTAAAAGTCAAGGACTAATGTTAATATTGTCATCGCCCTCTGGTGCAGGAAAAACTACACTTTCAAAAAAAATACAACAAAAACATAAAAATTTTAAAATTAGTGTCTCACATACGACTAGAAAACCAAGAAGTAACGAGGTGGACGGTGTAGATTATTTTTTTATTAGCAAAAAAGAATTTGAAGAAAAAATAAAAAACAATAAATTTTATGAATACGCAAAAATATTTGATAATTACTACGGTACGTCTAAAAAAAACATAGATGATCTAAGGAATAAAAATTATGATATTTTGTTTGATATTGATTGGCAAGGGACTCTTCAGTTATCAAAATATAAAGAACTTAATTTGACAAAAGTTTTTATCTTGCCTCCAAATCTGGAGTCACTAGAGGAAAGATTAAATCTAAGAAACCAAGATGATAAAGATAGTGTTAAAAAAAGATTGAATTCTTATAAAAGCGACAGAAAATATTGGTTTAATTATGATCATATTTTAATAAACGATAATTTGGATAATTGCTTTAGACAATTGGAAAAAATTATTGAGGATAGCAAAAACTTAATATCTTTATAAAATCTTTTTTTCATAAATTTCTGCCATATGAAAGTATTTTTCCTCTGAAAGTTCAGTTGGTCTCGATGTCAATTTTATAGCAAGATCTTTATCTATTCTATAAGCCCCAAATACTTTTTTAACAGCTTTGTTAATCATTTTTCTCTTTGTTGAGAAAAAAGTATTTGTTATCTTTTCCAAGTTTTGAATATCAATAATCCTATACTTAAAATTTGTTTTTGGCTTAAATACAATAACTGTAGAATCAACTTTGGGTTTTGGAAAAAAACAATTTCTAGAAATATTAAAATTTTCCAAAACATTTAATCTATAATTTGAAATTATCCTTAGTCTTCCATAATTTTTATCATTAAAATTAGAAATAATTTTTTCTGCAACTTCTTTCTGAAACATTAAAATTAGAAAATTGTATTTTGGAGGCCAATTGTTAAACTTTATTAAATTAATAAATATTTTTGTTGAAATATTATATGGTAAATTTCCGATTATAATTGTGTCTTTTTTAATTAGTTTTTCAATATTTAATTCCAGAATATCTTTATTCAAGATTTGTATTTTTTTGTTTTGTTTATAGTTTTCTGAGAGCCGTGAGTATAAATTTTTGTCTTTTTCAATTAAAATTAAACTTTTTGGATTTAACCTTAAAATTTCTTTGGTAAGATTACCAGTTCCTGGTCCTATTTCAACTATGTTACTATTGTTTATATCTTTGAGATTTGAAATCTTTTTTAAAATATTGTTATCAACTAGAAAATTTTGACCAAGTGATTTTTTTGGTTTTAACATTTAGATTAATTATGTTTTAAAAAAAAAATTTATAGCTTTTAACAAGCTTTCAGCATTCGCCATTTTTTTCCCACTTATATTTATGCCAGTTCCATGATCCGGTGATATTCTTAAATAATTAAGACCTAATGTAATGTTAATAGCGTTAAAATTATAAAGTGTTTTAAATGGTGTTAATACTTGATCATGATACATCCCAACAATAACATCGTATTTTTTTAAATTTGAATTTGAAAAAAAACTATCTGTGGAATATGGCCCACTAATACTAATCTTTTTTCTCAATTGGTTGATGGCAGGTATAATTTTTTTTATTTCTTCAGAATTTTTTTTATATTCGTTATTATGAGGATTAAGTCCTAATACTGCAATTTTTGGTTTTTTTTTGAATAAATTTTTATAAGAATTTTCCAAGTCTTTAATCTTTTTTATAATATAATTCTTTTTAATTATCTTAGAAACTTTTTTTAATTCTATGTGGGTCGTTAACGGGGAGACAGAAATTTTTTCATTATAAATAAGCATATTTTTTAAAAGCTTATTTTTATTTTTTCTTGCTAAGTACTCAGTTACACCACTTTTATTTGGTAGATTTGATTTATTTATTGCACAATTAATGAAACCGTTTATTCTTTTGCTAATGGCCAAATCATGTGCTTTGTTCAAACTATCTTTAATATATTTATGTAACTTATTTTTTTTAAACGGGATATTTAAAATTCTTAATTTGTTATTATGAGCATTTTTTCCTAATATATCTATATTTTCAACTTTAATATTATATTTTAGTTTTTTAAATTGTCGATTTATTAAATCATAGCTACCAACAATAACTATTTTTTTTTAATATTTTGTTTTTGTTTTAACCAAGCTTTAGCAATTATTTCTGAATTAATACTATTAGGTTCCCCAGCGATAATACAAATATCCTTCATCTTTTTTCGATTAAAATTGAATTTTGAATTTTCGCAAAGTGTGTATTTGAAAAAAGTTGAAGTTTCTCATTTTTTTTATTTCTTATAATTTCACTTTTTAATTTTTCAACATCTAAATTCTTTTGATTATCTATCTTTATATTATTTACCTTTAAAAATATAACAGAATTAATACTATTAATAGGTTCAGAAGTATTTCCAATTTTCATTTTAGAAATCTTTTTAAGGTATTTTTCACTTAATTGAGATTCCTCTACCCAACCTAATTTACCATTATTTACTTTTGTAGGAGAAATACTAAACATAGATACTGCAGTCTCAAAACCTTTCTCTTTTATAACACTTAAAACTTTTTTAATATTATTTTCTATTTCAGGATTATTCACTATCTCTATCTCTGATAAATCATAATATTTAAGTTTCTTTTTATTGCTAATTTGATTTTCTATTTCATTTTCAATCTCGATAGGATTTACCTCTATTTGGTTTGCGTATAATTTAAATATTAATGATTTCCATAAAAATTCACTTTTAACATCTTCTCTGAAATCATTAAAATTCAAATTATTAGTTTTAAATTTATCCTTTAGTATTTTTAAACTCATATTTTTTGATTTAGCTAAATTATTTATATGATTTTCCACATCAACACTATTATATTCTTCAATATTATACTTTTTAATTTCCTTTTTTTTTATGATTTTTCTTATTAATGAATTAATTGATAAGTTTTTTGTTGAAACAACATTTTTTTTATTTATTTCTAAATTATTTACAATAAGAAAAGTTTTAATTTCTCTCTCAACATCTAAAGTAGTGATAATTTTATCATCAACTTTTACTATTATTTTATTTTCAACGTAAGAGTATAAGTTCGTATTAAAAAAAAAAATGAACAAAATTATCTGAAGTTTAAAAATTCTTGTCATCAATTTATTTTAGGACCACTGAGCGCATCGAATGGAACAAAAGTAATATTAAACCATAAAGAATTTTCAGGCTCTATATCTCTATCGTTATAAAACTCTCTTCTAAACAAAAGTTGTGCTTTTAAACAATCGTTAAAATACTCATAACTCATATTATAAAACTCAGCAGAATTTTTATTTAAATCTCTTTTGTTTGAAAATGAAAATTTATTATTTTGATTTAAATTATAATTAATAGAATTTTTAACGTATTTTTGGTCTCCAAAATGTTCTTTTTCTTCAAGATATTTAATATTAAAATCAATAGGACCTAAAGTGATTTCATTATCAATCTCATTATAATTCATTACATTTAAGTTTTGGTCTAAGGCATAATTATATGATGTCCTAATTTTCTCATTCGGCTTCCAAGAAAAAGTACCTATTACATCTGAAAATCTTTGATTTAAGGGTGCTGGTTTATCTGTATCTTCTTTCTCATTTATGATCTGACTAATTGAGAAATATAAATTTGAGCCCTCATTTTCTTTATCTGATGAAAGTTTCTTCTCATATTCAATTCCAATTGTAGTGCTCATACCAGGCTCTACTACATCAAGTTTATTTATTCTATCTAATGCAAACATCTTATCGAAATTTAATTTATTTTTTGTTCGTAAAGTTCTCATATTATTTGGAGAATATCTAAACATTAACTTTGGAGTTAAAAGATGAGTGTTTCCTCCACTCATTTCTGATTTAAAAAAAGGCAATTTTGCTAAATAGTCTATATTACCTTTAACTTCAGAATTAAATTGATCATCTTTAAGGTTATCAGTATTATTAGACTCATAATTAACTGTCTTAAGCATGCCTCTAAATTGATTTTCTACACCAAAAGTATTTAACCATTTTTTGGAACGCCATTTAAAGTCATTGACAAAAAATTCAGTTTGTTTATTTACTTCGTAATTTCTTACTTGAAAATTAGATGTAAAATCTAAAGTACCATAAGTCTCATCAATTTCTAAATTTTTAGTAAAATAAGAATAGGGGGCTAAATATTCATATCTTCTCTGATCGTAGAGATCTATGTTCTCATATGCTGTGAAAGTAGTTCCAAAAAAAGAATTTTCATTTTGATATTTAAAAGATATCGTATTTTCCAAATTGTCAACTGTACTATCTATTAATGCATTATTGAGTTTATAAACTTTATGATAAGTATCATTTGATAAATGTTGCAACTTAATTTCAAGATTTTCTTTCTCTAAATCATTATCAAATAAATCAACTGATAAAGATGAAAAAAAATGATTCTTTTGGCCTTTCTCCTTTTTTTTAGTAGTCCTTTTATATCCCTCCGTATATCCAGCATCAATTATTAAAAACGATTTTTCAAAATCTTGCCTGTATTCAGCTAACAAAAGAGGATTTTCTTTGAAATATATTTTTGGTGATAAAGTCAAATCCTTATCTTTGGCTAAATTAATAAAATAAGGTATTGTCATTCCCTGTCCTAAATTTTTACCATCTTCAAAAGATGGTGATAAAAATCCTGTTTGTCTTTTAACTGTAGGATCAGGATGAAAAAACTTTGGAAAATAAAAAATTGGAAAGTCAAAAATTTTTAAAACAGCATTAGTGTAATAAATTGTTTTTTTTGCTGGATCATGTTCAATTTTGTCAGCCTGAATTGCCCACGCAGGGCATTTTCCCTCATCCTTTAGATTGCAAAAAGTAAAAACGCCTTTGCCCATTTTACTTTTTTTATTTGATATAGATAAACTATTTGAAAATATCCTAGGATCATTTTTGCTATCTACTTTAATGCTATTATCATTTAAATAGGCTCTAAGATCTGAACCTATTATCTTATTTTCTAATTCATTTATGTAAATTTCAGAAAAATAGTAGGTGTTCTGTTTTATATCTGTGACTTTTATTTCTCCTTTGGCAAAAAAAAGATTTTTATTTCTATCGTAATTAAACATCTCTACCTCGACAATATTTCCTTCTTTATCGGTAATTTGCGTAAAAAAGTTTGAAGCAATTTTTCCATTTAAATCATCAAATATTACATTGCTTGAATTAATTTTGTAATTCTGGGAAGTTATTATATTCGTATCTCCTACTGTCTTGACTAGTTTTTTAGTCTTATTATATGAAGCTTTGTTTGTTTTTATAAAATTTAACTTGTTGTCTCTAATTTCTACACTGTCTGTTAAAATTATCTCCGAGTTTTTTTTATCAATCTCAATTTGTTTCGCTTTAATATCTAAGTCATTATCTGCGAAAATATGACTAGATACTGAAAAAAAAATAAATAAGATTAATAATATTATGTTAAACTTACTTTTCATTTATCTGAAGAACTCCAATACTGCACAAAATCGATAGAGTAATAATAGGTACCCACGTCGATAGACCGATAGGTATTCTATTTGTTTTTCCCATTACAATCGACAAATCTTTAAAATAATAAACTAAAACACAAACAATAATAGATAAAAAAACGTATTTGTAAGCTTGAATTTTATTAACAGAACCCATTACAAAAATTGATGCTAAAAAAACCATAAGAAATAAAAAAAAAGGCATAGATATTAAGTTATTGAAACTTAACCTAATGTCACCTTCATCATAGCCTGTTTCTTTGAGTTTTTCAAAATCTAATAGCAACTCTATAAAAGAAATTGTATGAAGATTTTTATAAAGAGATGTGATTTTTTCATAATCAAAAGTAGAGTAAAAGGAGTAATTATCTACTTTATAAAATTTATTTTTATCTATTTCTCCAGACTCGTAAATATTTACTTTTTCAAGCTTCCATTCATTATCTGATATATTGGCTTTTTCAGCCTCAATCCTGGATTTTATCTTATTTGACTCGTCATCTAACTCATAAATTGTAAGATTGAATATATTTTCATTCACAAATTTTTCTGCGTTGATAATGGTAATATTGTTATCTTTTCTTTCTTTAATCCAAAGTCCATTTTTATTTATAGTGATTAAATGCTCCACCTCCTTAGAATAATTAGATTTTATTTGCTCGTATTTTTTAATCATCGCTGAAGTTATAGGATTAATAATTATTAAAATGAAAATTCCAATTAAAAAAGCAGTTAAAGATAATGTTTTAGCAATGCTGAAATTTGAATATCCCAATATCTTATATGTTATCAATTCTCCTTTTGTTTTTAGAGAAACCAAAAACCACATAGATGAAAAAAAAATTATAAATGGAAAAAGATTAACCATATGATTAGGAACAGACAAACCAGTAAGTAAAAAAGGTAAACTTAAACCTAATTCAGAGTTTTTTAAGTATTCTATTTCTTCAAATAAATTTAATATAATTCCAAAAGAAATGAAAATTAAGAGAACATTAAAAGTAGTTTTTAAGTAATTGATAATTAAATATTTTTTTAAAACTGTTATCATGAAATAGTTTTTTCATTTTTGAGTTTATACATCAGAGTAAAATATAAAAAAGGTAGAATTAATAATGGACAAATAAAATAAATAAAAATATTTATATTTGAAAATCCAGTGTATCTTACCAGTGTTTCTGCAAAAACTAAGATTAAAAAACCGAATAAATAATATTTATATTTACTAAATCTTTTTTTATTCCTTTTTTCTGTTGCTATCAGTAGAAAACAACATATCACCGAGATCAAAGGGATGTATAATGGAAGACCCAACCTTCTTGCTGCAGCTTCTTTTCGATCCTTTAGTTGATGGCATGAAAATTTAGGATAAATAATATTATTGTTACAAGTTAGAATAAATGCTGTAGGAGTTTCTTGAATTTTAGGCACATTACTTACTCTTGCATCAAGAGAAGCAAAACTAATTTCTGTTTTTGAAAAGGTAATATTTTCAATTTTTCCATTTTTATTTTTTGTATGTATTGTACCATTAAAAAGTATTAAATTTTCATTTTCAATTATTCCCCTTTTTGCAACAATTGTTGAATTTAAACTATTTTCACTTGTCGATCCTAAATTTTTTAAAAGTTTTGAATCATCACGTATAAAAATATTTTGCATTTCACCTTTATCATTAATGTTTTCTACAAAAAAAGTAGTATTTTTAAATCGATCTATAAAATTATTTTTTTTAAAGTTTGAGGAAATTCTTTTAATTTCAGATTTAGTTATTAAGTCTCTAGATTTTTCTAGTGCAAATGGTGTAATCACTGATGCAAAAGTTAATTGAATTATTAATATAATAATTGAAAAAAATAAGAATAAGTGAACTATCTTCATTTTATTAAGACCACTTGACCATAAAATAATTAATTCATTTTTTTTTTGAAATTTTGTTATAGATATAATTATTGCTAGTAGTAAAGCTAAAGGCATAAATTTAGTCACAATATTAGTTGAATATAAGAGAGAGTAGAAAAAATAAGTCTTAAAATTTAAAGTATTTTCAATTACTAAATCTAAAAAATTAACTGCTCTTACAGTCCAAGCAATAGCAGTAAAAGTAAACAAAACAATCAAGAAAGATTTTGTTACCTCTGAGAAAAAGTATTTATAAATTATGCTTTTATACATTTAAAAATGATATAAAATAAAACAACTATAGGGAAAATTCAATCTCTGGTATAACTATGACGAATTTCCCATTGAAATATGATATATTTGCACATATACCATTCAACTTTACTGAAATTTATATAAAAATTTATGTCTATAAAAATAAACTATTTAAACAAAGCTGGCAGCAAATCCTCTGCAAATCTGGTCTTATTTTGTAACGAGAAATTTGAAATTAAAAGTCTTAAAAAGTATCTTTCTAGTTCTGAGTTTCTATATATTGATGACTTATTGAAATCTAGTGATCTTAAAAAAAATCTATTTGTTTTTGAATTAAATTCCAAAAAAAAGATAGTATTAATATCTATTAAAAATAGCGTAAGCACTTCTGAAATAGAAAACTTAGGAGCAGAATTTTATGGACGTATAAACTACGGAAAAAACAGCGAGTATTTTTTAATTTCTGATAGCATAGCTGGAAAATCAGAAAATTTTTTAGGACATTTTTTACATGGTTTAAAACTAAAATCTTATGAATTTAAAAAATACAAAACAAAAAAAGAAATAAGAGTTATTTCTGTAAATGTAATTGGTAGTAAAAATAGACCTTCAGCTCAAAATCAATTAAAATTTAAAGCTTTGGAAGAAGGTACTTTTTATGCAAGGGATTTAGTTTCAGAGCCAGGAAATGTTTTACATCCAGATGAATATGCTAAAAGATTAAGCTCTCTTAAAAAAGATGGATTAAAAATAAATATTTATGATGAAAATAAATTAAAAAAACTTGGCATGCACGCTTTGCTAGGTGTAGGGCAGGGAAGTATCAGAGGATCATACCTAGTTACTATGGAGTGGAACGGAGCAAAAAATAATTCTAAACCTTTAGCTTTTGTTGGAAAAGGAGTTTGCTTTGATACAGGAGGATACTCTTTAAAACCTGCAAGGTTTATGGAAGATATGACATACGATATGGCAGGTTCTGCAACTGTTGTCGGCTTAATGAAAAGTTTGGCTTTAAGAAAAGCAAAAATTAATGCAGTAGGTGTTGTAGGGCTTGTAGAAAATATGGTTAGTGGTGATGCTCAAAGACCAGGTGATATTGTCAAATCATATAGCGGTAAAACAATAGAGATATTAAATACAGATGCAGAAGGTCGATTAGTTTTGGCAGATGCATTAACATTTACTGAAAAAAAATTTAAACCAAGATTTATTGTTGATCTGGCCACTCTAACGGGTGCGATTATAGTTTGTTTAGGATCTGAATATGCAGGATTATTTTCAAATGATGATAAATTATCAAAACAAATTTTTAACGCTGGTGAAAAGGTTGAAGAAAAAGTGTGGAGAATGCCACTTCACAAAAATTATGATAAATTAATGAATTCAAAAAATGCAGATGTGCAAAACATAAATTATGTAGGAGGAGCAGGTTCAACAACAGCAGCACAATTTTTACAAAGATTTATATTAAATAAAACTCCTTGGGCTCATTTAGATATTGCTGGTATGGCATTCTCAAAGTATGGGGGTGCTTTAAATTCAGGAGGAGCAACCGGATATGGAGTAAGATTATTGAATGAGTTAATAGAAGAAAATTATGAGTAGTGTCGAACATACTCTCTCAATAATTAAACCTGACGCTGTAGAGCGTAACTTAGTTGAAGAAATTAAAAATATATTTATTCAAAACAAATTAGAAATATTTGAGACTAAAAAAATTCATATTACTAAGGATGAAGCGGCTGAATTTTACAAAATACATCAATCAAAACCTTTTTTTGATGGATTATGCACATATTTATCGTCAGGACCAATAGTGGTAATGGTGTTGAAGGGTGTAAATGCCATAAAACTTAATAGAGAATTGATGGGAGCGACAAACCCAAAAGAGGCTAAAGAAAATACCATAAGAAAACTATACGGCATATCTATTGATAAAAACTCAGTACATGGCTCTGATTCTGTTGAAAGCGCCAATCAGGAAATTGATTTTTTCTTCAAAAATTAATAAGAAAAAATCTTTCTTAAAGCTTCAGAATAGGCTTTGTGCTCTAATATTTGAGTTTTATTTTTTAGAGATTTCTCGTCATCAGAATTTTTAATATAAAAACTCTTTTTAAGTATTATATTACCTGAATCTAATTTTTCATTAACAAAATGAACAGTACAACCTCCCTTTTTCTCATTGCTTTTCAAAATTCTTTTGAAAGTATTAAGCCCTTTAAATTTTGGAAGGATTGAAGGATGAATATTAATGATCACTTTTCCAAATCTATAAATAAAATTTTTAGATAAAATTTTCATATAGCCTGCTAAACAAATTACCGAAATTTTTTTTTTTCGCATCTCATATAAAACTTGTACTTCTGAAAGCTTATTATTCTTAATTATAAGAAAAGGTATAGACATCTTTCTTGCATAAACTAAACCTTTAGCATTTTTATTATTACTCACTACGAGCGCTATTTTTATTGGAAAATTATATTGAAAAGAATTTTCAATAAGTTTTTTTAAATTAGAACCTTTACCTGAAATAAATACACAAGCATTTTTTTTTACCATTTTATTTTGTTGTAAAAACTTAATTTTTTTTTGTCTTTAGAGATACTTCCAATTTCATAAGGCATAAAATCTTTTTTAAAATATTTTTTAACCTTTCTAAAATTTCTTTTTTCAATAATAATACAAAAACCAACTCCAAGATTAAATGTCCTTAACATCTCTTTATCAGATACGTTTTTTGATTTTATCCACTTAAAAATATTCATTACTTTAATTTTTGATAAATCAATATTAACAGATAAATTTGATGGGACAGATCTTGTTATGTTTTCAATTATTCCACCACCTGTAATGTGAGCAGCGGCATTAATTAATTTTTTTTCTACTAAAGAATTTATTTCCTTCACATAAATTTTAGTTGGTTTTAAAAGAAATTTTTTTAAGTTCTTAGGGATCTTATTCTTTTTTAATATCGATCTTACCAGGGAATATCCATTTGAATGTATTCCTGATGAAGGTATTGCTAGTATAATATTATTCTTTTTGACTTTTGATTTTAATAACATTTTTTTTTTAGAGACAATTCCCACTGAAAAACCGGCTAAATCAAATTTATCTTTTTCATACACACCTGGCATTTCAGCAGTCTCCCCACCTATCAATTCACAATTAGATAAATCACACCCCTTATAAATTCCTTTTAAGATTTTTTTTGTTTTATTAAGATTTAATTTTCCAACTGCAATATAATCTAAAAAAAATAATGGTTTGGCTCCTTGGACTATTAAATCATTAACACACATCGCTACCAAATCTATTCCAATTTTGTCAAATTTTCTGTACTTATTAGCAATTTCGATTTTAGTACCAACTCCATCAGTGCAAGAAACAATTACTGGATCTTTTATCTTTAGCTTACTAATGTCAAAACACGATCCAAATGAGCCAATGTTATCTAAACTAAATTTATTTTTCTTTTTTTTGACATTTTTATTAGATAAATTTCTAATGTGATTAACAAAACTATTTGCAAGGGAGATATTTACTCCACTTTGTTTATAACTATTTTTAATTTTTTTCATTAATAAAAATGGTAATAGCTAATATGAAAAATTTATTATTTTTAACTATTATATTAATATTTTTAACAAAAACAGGAAATGTTTCATCTAATAATAATATTTTTAATGTTAATAATATCGAAATAGGTAAAGATTCATACAAAAGCAAGGACCAACTGTTAACAATTGCATTTAAAAAAGGTTTTAAAGAACTCACTGAGAGAATTTTACTGCAAAAAGATGCGAAAAAAATTATTTCTACAAATTCTAGTGATATTAAAAATTTAATCTCTCATTATCAAATAATTGAGAATAATGAGCTTAATAGCCAAAAAGTCATAATTAATCTTTTTTTTGATAGAGACAGACTTAATAACTTTTTTTCTCAAAAGAATTTACAGTACAGTGATATCATTAATACTAAAGTTGTAGTGTTCCCAATACTTATAAATAAACAAGAAATATATATTTATAATGATAACTTTTTTTACAATAATTGGAAAAATGAAATATCAGATGATAATTTGATTGAATATATCATTCCCATTGAAAATCTGGAAAGTATTGAAAAAATTAAAAAAAATAAAAATAACTTAGAAAATTTAAAAGTTTCAGAAATTATTTCTAATTACGATGTAAACAATTATATATTTTTGATAATTGAAAATGAAAGCAATAAAACAAAAATATTTCTAAAAAGTGAAATTTTTGATAAAAAAGTTGTCAAAAACATACAGCTGAATTTTAATTTAAATGATGAAAAAACTTACCCATTTGTTCTTTCTGAACTAAAAAATTACATAAAAGAAATTATAAAATCTCAAAACTTGATTGATATTAGAGTTCCGACCTTCTTAAATGTGCGTTTAAAAGTGGATAAACTAAATGATTTATATTCGGTAAAAAGCATCCTCCAAGAAATAGAATTAATTGAGAATTTTAGAGTACAAGAATTAAATAATAATTTTGTTAAGATTAAAATAAAATTTTATGGTAAAATTGAAAAAATTTATCAACAACTTAAAGAAAAAGGTATAAAAATAGAAATGCAACAAAACCAATGGAATTTAAAATTAATTTAATGAGTCAATTAATTTTTAAATTTCCCTTTAAAATAAACTATTTTGAAAATGATTTTTATGTCTCATCAAATAATTTTGAGGCTTACAGACTTATAGAGAGTTACCCAAATTGGCCAGATAAGTGGATAAATATTTACGGACCTGAGGGATGTGGAAAAACTCATCTTTCAAAGATATTAAAAAAAAAAATATCATCATATTATGTAGAAGCAAAAGATTGTAATGATAATATAATTAAGAAGTTTGAAAGTTATAAATGTTTAATTATTGACAATTACAAAGCAAATATTGAGGAAAACTTGTTATATTCTATTTTGAACCATTCTAAGCAAATGAATATTTTTACTTTGATAAATTCTGAAAAAAGTCTGAACAATTTAGAAATAAAACTTTTAGATTTAAAATCTAGATTACAAAGCTTTATAGGTCTGGGAATCAAACTTCCAACTGACGACTTATTAAGGGTAATAATTTCAAAGTCTTTCTCTGATAAACAAATTGAGATTGACGTTAAAAATTTAGAGTTTATTATTAAAAATGTAGAAAGATCTTATGAAAAAGTCTTTAAATTCATTAAAGATGTTGATCATTTGTCTTTATCTTCTGGAAAATCCATAAATATTAATTTAATAAAAAAAGTACTACATAATGAGTAAATACAGAACACATAATTGTTCAGAACTTAATGAAAAAAATGAGGGAGAAATTGTTTCTCTATCAGGATGGCTACATCGTAAAAGAGATCATGGTAATTTGTTATTTATTGATTTAAGAGATAGTTTTGGATTAACCCAATGCGTTATTGAAAATAAAAATAAACTTTTTCCAATTTTAGAAAAAATAAAACCAGAGTCTGTTTTAACAGTTTCAGGAAAAGTTATAAAAAGAGACAAGGGAACAGAGAACTTAGAGTTAGCAACTGGTAAAATTGAAGTTGAAATACAATCAATAAAAATTTTATCAGAATCAAAAGAATTACCAATGCCAGTTTTTGGAGAACAAGAATATCCTGAAGATATAAGATTAAAGTATAGATTTTTGGATCTTAGAAGAGAGGAAATGCATAAGAATATAATTTTAAGATCTAAAGTAATTTCATTTATTAGATCTGAAATGTTAAATCAAGGATTTCTAGAATTTCAAACACCAATTTTAACATCATCTAGTCCTGAGGGAGCCAGAGATTTTTTAGTTCCTAGTAGATTAAATCCTGGAAAGTTTTATGCATTGCCGCAAGCACCTCAGCAGTTTAAGCAACTAATAATGATTTCTGGATTTGATAAATATTTTCAAATCGCACCGTGCTTTAGAGATGAAGATGCAAGAGCAGATAGAAGTCCAGGAGAATTTTATCAACTCGATATAGAAATGTCTTTTGCAGAACAAGAAGATATCTTTAAAGTTATAGAAAATTTAATGGTGAAATTGTTTAAAGAATTTTCACAAAAAAAAATTATTGAAGAAAGATTCCCAAGAATTTCTTATAAAGATGCAATGCTTAAATATGGAACAGACAAACCTGATTTAAGAAATCCTTTAATTATAAATGATATAACTGATATCTTTAAAAGAGATGATGTTAAATTTGACATATTCAAACAATTAGTAAAATCAGGATCAAAAGTCAGATGTATTGTTACAAAAAACACAAAAGATAAACCAAGAAGTTTTTTTGATAACATTGATAAATGGGCAAAGGAACAAGGAGCTTCTGGATTGGCATATTTTACAATAGAAAAAAAGGATAAAATAACTGGAAAAGGTCCAGTGGGGAAATTTTTCGGAGAGGATTCTCTTAAAGAAATTATGAAAATAAGCAAAGCAGAAGTAGGAGATAGCGTTTTTTTAGCTTGTGGAGAAGAATCAGATATTGAAAAATTACTATCTTTAAGTTTAAGTAAAATAGCAGAAGATTTAGGATTAATTGATAACAACAAATTTGCTTTTTGTTGGATAGTCGATTACCCGATGTATGAATTAGATGCACAAACAAAAAAGATAAAATTTAGCCATAACCCTTTTTCAATGCCACAAGGAGACATAGATAAAATAAACTTTAACAAACCGTTGGATATTAAAGCCTATCAATATGATATCGTCTGCAATGGTGTTGAACTTTCCTCAGGCGCAATTAGAAATCATATTCCTGAATTAATGTATAAACTCTTTGCAGTTGCTGGTTACGATAAAAAACAAGTAGAAGAGAAATTTAGTGGGATGTTAAATGCACTAAGTTATGGAGCGCCTCCTCATGGAGGTATTGCCCCTGGAGTAGACAGAATTGTAATGTTATTAGCTAATGAAAAAAATATCAGAGAGGTCACATTATTTCCAATGAATCAAAATGCTCAGGATTTAATGATGGTAGCTCCCTCAGAAGTAGGTGAAAATCAGCTAAAAGAATTGAATATAAAAATAATAAAAAAAGATAATTAATTTTTAGATTTAAGATTTATTCTAATATCACTTAAATCAACAAGATTTTCTTCGTAGTTACTTCTTACAAATCCTTTGGATGTAATATTTTTTACAATTCTTAAGAATTTATCATCTTCAAGAGCGCTATCCTTATTATCAGCTCTTGAAATCGATGGGGTATGAGCTAATTCCTCTTTTCCCAAATAGGAAATAGCTAGTTCTCTAAATACGTAATCCAGGATAGATGTTGCACTTAAAATTCTGTCATTTCCCTCTATTTTACCAGAAGGTTCAAATTTAGTATCAATAAATGCATCAACAAACTCGTCTAATGGAACCCCATACTGAAGACCTAGAGATATAGCAATTGCAAAATTGTTCATTAAAGCTTTTACTAATTCACCCTCTTTATTTGTGTCTATAAATATTTCCCCTATTCTACCATCATCGTATTCTCCAGTATGAAGATAAATTTTATGCTCACCAATTGAGGATTTTTGAATATAACCTTTTCGTCTATCTGGCATTTTATGTCTTTGCCCTTGGTGATTTAAGCTTTTATTTTTGACACCTTTTGAGATGATATTTTTATTATCCTTTGCGACAACATTTTCACCTAATTTTTGTAAGACAGGCTCTATTTTTTGATCTTTATTTAAAGTTTTTCCACTTTTTTCACCAAGTGTCTTTGTTTTCCTGTTATTAAGTTTTACCTCAATTAATTCAACTTCACCATCATTACGTTCATCTACTTTAGCAAGCTCCTTTTCGTCAAGATTTTCCAGTTTATGGACTGTTTTGAATGTGCAAGTATAATATGTCTCTACTAAAAATTTTTTCATAAATATTTTGGAATCTAATGAATTAGATATATATTATTCTAATTAAGTGTCTATAATATTATAATGCACTTATTAAGTGTGTGGATTTAAATATATGATCAACCTAATTTTTACTTGGTGGAACAGACAAACATTTGGAACATTTCTCAAAACAATTTTTTTGGGAAGATTAGTAGGCAAAGATAAATATGGCAATAAGTATTACCAAAGTAAAAAAAACGAAAGATGGGTCATTTACTCAAAAACTATTGAGGCAACTAAAATTACTTCTGACTGGTACTTATGGATGCATCATACTATCGACAAAATTCCAAGCGAAAATGATAAGAAATATGATTGGCAGAAAGAACACTCAGAAAATTTAACAGGAACAAAAAATTCTTACAAACCAAGAAAAATATTAAAAAAGATAGATAATAAAAAGTATGAAAGCTGGAATTAAATTTTGTCTTATAATTTACTTAACATTTTTATCAGTAAATATACTAGCAAATGAAAAGATAACTACCTCACCATTAATAAATTTACAAGATTTAAAACCAAGCTTTGAAGAACCTGAAAACAATAATTTAAATAATGAGATTGAGAAAGTGCAGCTAAAAGAAAAAATTAAAACACAACCTTCTTCAAATTTCAGTGCGATAAAATTGATGGGCTTAGATAAGATTACAGCAAAAACTTCAGAAATAAAAATTAAAATTGGTGAGACAAAAACATTTGGATTGCTTGAAATAAAAGCTTTAAAGTGTGGGATTTCTCAAAATAAGAATATTAAAGATCAAGTAGCGTATATCCAAATAAAAGATATTTCAGAAAATCAAAATGAAAAAATTTTTATATTTAATGGTTGGACGTTTGCGTCTAATCCATCACTAACTCCAATAGATCATGCTGTATATGATATATGGTTAGTAAGTTGTGAGAGTGTTTAATAAAACTTTTCTTTTTCTAACCAGTTTGTATCAAAATTTGATTCTTGAAATTTTTCGTGATTTAGTATTTTTTTATGTAAATCAATAGTTGTAGTTATTCCCTCTAGAACAAATTCATCTAGAGATCTCAACGTTCTTTGTATCGCTTCTTTTCTATTTCGTCCCTTACAAATTACTTTTGCTATTAAACTGTCATAATAAGGGGTTATTTTACATCCTTGAAATATAGATCCATCAACTCGTGTTCTGAATCCAGATGGTTGATGACAAACAGATATAGTGCCAGGACTAGGTTGAAAATTTAGAGCAGGATTTTCTGCATTAATTCTACATTCTATTGAATGTCCTCTTGGATTTATATCGCTTTGTTTAAGCGCAGTGTCTCCCGAATAAGCAATCCATAATTGCTCTTTGACAATATCTATGCCTGTTTGCACTTCAGTAACAGGATGCTCTACTTGAACCCTAGTATTCATTTCTAAAAAATAAAATTTTCCATTTTCGTAAATAAATTCAACAGTTCCTGCTCCTTCATAATTAATTCCTTCAACCATTTTGACTGTTTTTATTAATAGTTCAGATCTTTGCTCGTCAGTTAAAACTGGACTAGGTGTTTCCTCAATAAGCTTTTGATGTCTTCTTTGAACTGAGCAGTCTCTTTCACCTAAATGTACAGTTCTATTTTTACCTGACATAATTTGAACTTCTATATGTCTTGGATTCATAAAATATTTTTCAATGTATAGCTCATCATTTCCAAAATATTTTTTTGCTTCATTTTTTGCAGTTTGAAATAAATTTTCTAAATTTTTCTCTTCAGTTACAATCTTCATACCTTTACCGCCTCCACCTCCTGCAGCTTTAATTAAAATGGGGTAACCAATATTTTTGCAAATTTTCTTTGCTTCATTTATTGATTTAACTGCGCCTTCAGAACCCTCAATTATAGGTAAACCATTTTCTTTAGCTATTTTTTTTGCTTGAATTTTGTCTCCCATTTTAGAAATTAAATCAGGACTAGGCCCAATAAATTTTATCCCATGTTTACCTACTACTTCTGCAAATCTAGCATTCTCAGATAGAAAACCATATCCAGGATGGATAGCCTCTGCTCCAGTAAGGTCGACCGCTGACATCAGTGACGAAATATTTAAATAACTATTTTGCGGTTGATGAGAGCCAATGCAAACACTTTCATCCGCTAATCTTACATGCATAGACTCAGAGTCAACATCAGAGTGGACAGCAACAGTCCCTATACCCCACTCTTTGCAAGCTCGGATAACTCTTACAGCTATCTCTCCTCTATTAGCTATCAAAACTTTTTTAAACATCTTTAATTTAAAAGAACTAATGTCTGGCCGAATTCAACAGGCTGACCATCATTGACTAAAATCTTTTTTACAACTCCATCACCAGTAGAAGGAACATGGTTCATAGTTTTCATTGCTTCAACAATCATAATTGTTTGTCCTTTTTTTACCTTGTCTCCAACTTCAATAAATTTTTTTGCTCCTGGCTGTGGAGCTAAATAAGCGGTTCCTATAATTGGCGATTTAACTCGAATACCATCTTCATCTCCAGCATTACTTAAAACAGATTTGTTCGGAGATACTATGGAAGTAGTCTTACCTTGATCAGATACATTCTTAATTGATTTTGAAACTTTAACTTTACGATCACCTTCTTGATATTCTAACTCAGTTAAATTAAATTCTTTTAAGTAATCAACAAGTTCTTTAATAATTTTTTTATCTACTTTCATTTTTAATTATATTTTTTATTGCATCTAAAGATACTACATAACCTTGAGTTCCTAAACCACAAATTATAGCATTCGCAATTTTACTAATTAAGGATTTATGCCTAAAATCTTCCCTATTGTAAATATTAGTTATATGCAATTCAATAATAGGAATATTCAATATTTTCAAAGCATCATGTATTGCTACAGAAGTATGTGTATATCCTCCAGCATTAATAATTAAGCCTTCAAATTTTTTTCTGGCCTCTTGAATTTTATCAACAATTTCACCTTCAATATTTGACTGAAAGAAAGAAACCTCTAGTTCATTTATTTTAGCAAACTTAGTACATTCTACTTCAATATCTTTGAGAGTAAAACTACCATATTTTTCTTTTTCTCTTTCTCCTAAAAGGTTGAGATTTGGTCCATTTATAATTATAATTTTACTTCTCATATTTTGGATATAAAATAATTAATTAACTCAATTATGGCAAAAATACAATTAAATGGAAAAAAAAGGACAATTAAAGATGAAATGAGGCTTTTTGAGTTAATAAACAAATTAAAACTTAATAATAAAAAAATTGCAGTTGAGTTGAATGGTAAAATTATATCTAAATCAATATATAAAAAACTTATTTTGAGAGACAAAGACAATATTGAAATCGTTCACTTTATTGGTGGAGGTTAAGAGATGACAGATTACTTTAAATTAAATAAAAAAAAATTTAAGTCTAGACTTATAGTAGGAACTGGAAAATATAAGAGTTTAAAAGAAACTGCAGTTGCAGTAAAAGCCTCCGGGGCTGAAATAGTGACAGTTGCGGTCAGGAGAGTAAATATCTTAGATAAAAAAAAACCAATGTTAATGGATTATATAGACCCAAAAAAAATAACTTATCTTCCAAATACAGCAGGTTGTTTTAATTCTTATGAGGCCTTAAGGACTTTGAGACTTGCTAGAGAGATGGGAGGATGGAAATTAGTAAAGTTAGAAGTTCTTGGAGATAAAAAAACATTATATCCAAACATGATAGAAACTTTGAAATCAACTAAAATACTTGTGAAAGAAGGTTTTAAAGTTATGGTATATTGTACTGATGACCCGATCCAAACAAAAATGTTAGAGGATTTTGGCGCTACAGCTGTAATGCCCTTAGCTTCTCCAATAGGTTCAGGACTAGGAATTCAAAATAAAATTAATATATCTTTAATTATTAAAAATTCAAAAATACCAGTTATTATTGATGCTGGAATAGGAACAGCTTCTGACGCTACCATGGCTATGGAGATGGGTTGCGATGCAGTGTTAATAAATAGCGCTATAGCTAAAGCAAAAAAACCAATTTTGATGGCAAAAGCTTTTAAATCTGCTGTAATCTCTGGAAGAGAATCTTTTCTAGCAGGGCGAATGAAAAAAAATTATTTGGCTATTCCCTCTTCTCCAACTGAAGGATTAATTTAACTTGCTTTTTTTCTTCTTACCCAAAGTGTTTTTGAAGATTTTAATTTTTTTGGGTTAAATTTTGCTTTTCCTTTTTTTAAAACTTTTCTTTCACTGGCTTGGTTTAATTCTGATTTTTTTTTAATATCTATATTGATTTTATCTAAAATAATTTTATTCACATTTTCTACAACTTTAATAATTTTTTTTGATTTATTTCTCAGTTCTATTTTATATTCTGGTATAATAAAATTCTCTCCTGAAAATATTTCTATATCAAACGAATATTTTTTCTTAAAATAATCAATTTCTTTTGAAAAAATAGAATTTAAGTAACTGCTTACTTTTTCAGGCACATATGCATGAATAGATTTTGTTTTACTATCAAATGCTAGCATTTCAATTTTTTTAATAACTTTTTGAGAAAAAGACTCTATTGACAAATTTGTTTCCCATTTTATAGAACCCTCCCTTAATCTCTGTCTTGTCATTTCTAATAATCCGAAATTACTTATCCGACCTACTTGAATTCTAGCCCTATCTTTTCTTATGCTATCTCTCATCTTTTTTTCAACTGTTCTCCTGTTATAAAAGTTTACCATGTCTATAAAATCCACTACAATTAAACCTGATAGATCTCTTAATTTTACTTGCCTAGCAATCTCCTCCGCAGCTTCTAAATTTGTATTTAAAGCGGTTTTTTCAATATTAATTTGTTTTGTAGATTGTCCAGAGTTTATATCTATGGCAACTAAAGCCTCAGTTGGATTTATTACAATATATCCGCCAGACTTAAGCTTTACCGTTGGTTCAAAAATATTGTTTAATTCTTTTTCTATTTTAGCATCATGGAATAGTGGTATTTTTCCTCTATACTTTTTTACAAATTTTACATTTTTTGGCATTAATTCTTTCATAAATTTTTTTGCTTTTTGATAACCCTCATTACCATCAACATAAATATTCTTTGTATCGTTATCATAAATATCTCGTAGTGCTCTTTTGATAATATCTCCTTCTTCATAAATAAGAGAGGGCGCATTAGAATCTAATTCTTTGTCTCTTATAATTTCCCATGTTTTTAATGTAGACTGAAAATCTTTCTCTATCTCATTCTTTGTTTTATTTGCTCCGGCGGTTCTTACAATTACACCCATGCTATTGGGTATCTCTATTTCGTTTAAAATCTTTCTAATTTTTTGTCTGTCCATTGAGTTATGAATTTTTCTTGAAATCCCACCACCCTTGGCAGTATTTGGCATCAACACCATATATTTTCCTGCTAAAGAAATAAAAGTTGTTAGTGCTGCACCTTTTTGACCTCGTTCTTCCTTTAGCACTTGAATCAGTACTACTTGACCTGGTTTAACAACTTCTTGAATTTTATATCTTTTTAGACCGTAGGTATTTTTAAGTTTCTCCCTATAATCTTTTTTATTTTTATCTTCTGCATTATTTGTATTTTTTTGAATATCGTTCTCTTCAATAGTGTTTCTATTTTCTTTTTCAGAATTTTCATTTTGATTATTTATTTCTTCTAAATTTGTATTCTTTAAATCTTCTCTTATTTTTTCTTCTGCATCTTTAAGCTTTTCTTTATCTTCGTAAGGTATTTGATAGTAATCGGATTGAACGTCATTAAAAGCTAAAAAACCATGTTTTTGTCTTCCGAAATTAACAAATGCTGCCTGAAGTGACGGCTCAACTCTGCTAACTGTTCCGAGATATATATTGTTTTTAAAGTTTATCTTATTTTTGTCTTCTAACTCATACTCTTCAATAGAAGAGTTTGTTTTGAGAACGATTCGTGTTTCATCTGGATGCGAAGCATCGATATATAAATTTTTTTCCATTTAAATTGAATTCCTTTTAGTGTGATTAATAATAAATTTGATAAATTTTTCATAATTACTATTATACAAAAAATTTTGGAATTTGCATTAAATTATCTGCCTAATAATGCCTTAAGATAGCCAAATTTTCAGGGTTTAGATAAATGATGGTTATTAAATTTTTAAATTTTGCGGTAAAATCAACAATAATTTTTTTTATTGTAATAATATTTATAGCTTTCTCCTCTTTATGGTATTTTTCAGCAGGTTTACCTGATTATAAAAAACTTTCAAATTATCAACCGCCCATATCTAGTAGAGTTTATTCAGATGATGGGAAGTTAATTGCTGAATATTCGTTAGAAAAAAGACTTTTTATTCCCTATGAGTCAATTCCAAATAAAATTGTAAATTCTTTCTTATCAGCAGAAGATAAAAATTTTTTTAAACACCCAGGCATTGATGCAAAAGGCATAATAAGAGCAACTATAAAAAATATCAAAAATATTACAGGAAACAAGAGGCTTGAAGGAGCCTCTACTATTACACAACAAGTTGCCAAAAATTTTCTTTTAACAAATGAGGTATCTTTAAAAAGAAAAGTAAAAGAGGCCATATTAGCATTTAGAATTGAAAGAGCTTACTCAAAAGAGAGAATTTTGGAATTGTATTTAAATCAAATATATTTAGGAGAAGGAACTTATGGCATTGCTGCAGCGAGTTTAGAATATTTTGATAAAGCAGTTGAAGATTTAAGTTATGAAGAGGCAGCTTTATTAGCAGCTTTACCAAAAGCCCCTAGTAAATTTAATCCTTACAAGTATCCCAAAGAAGCTAAATTTAGAAGAAATTTGGTGCTTAAAAATTTACTAGAAAATAAATTTATAAGTAAAGATAAATTTAAAGAATTTAAAGCTAATGAAATTAAATTAAAAAAAAGAAAAATTGAAATAATTAACGAGGCAAACTCATATACTGAAGAAGTAAGGAGAATGATAAAAGAAAAATATGGTTTCAAAAAATTATATTCTGAGGGGTTAAGTATTAAATCTCCTTTAAATATAAATTATCAAATTTACGCTTTGGAGTCACTTAGAGATGGAATAGAGTCTTATGATAGAAGACATGGCTGGGGAGGGGCAATTACAAATAGATTATCAAATAAAAATTGGAAGAAAGATATTAAAAATATTAAACTTGATCCAACTTTAAAATGGAAAATTGCAGAAATTATTGAATTAAATGAAAATGATATATCTTTTAAATTAATCGATAGCAAGATAAGTGGAAAATTATTCTCTAAAAATTTTAAATGGGCTTTTAAAAAAGATTTTAAAAAAGAATTTAAAATTGGTGATTTAATTTACATTAAAAAGGAAAAAGATGGAGTTTGGAATTTAAAACAATATCCAAAAATTAATGGTGGGATTGTTGCCATCGATCCATTCACAGGTGATGTAAAAGCTTTGGTTGGGGGATTTAATTTTAAGTCTAGTGAGTTTAACAGGGTCACTCAAGCTAAAAGACAACCCGGATCAGCGTTTAAACCTTTCGTTTATGCTGCAGCTTTAGAAAATGGATTTGCACCTAATACAATTGTTTTAGATGCCCCATATATTGCTGAACAAGGAATAGGTTTGAAAAATTGGAAACCAGAGAATTATGGTAAAAAATTTTATGGACCTTCTACTTTAAGAAAGGGTATCGAATATTCTAGGAATTTAATGACAGTAAGAATTGCAGAGAATTTAGGTTTAGACAAAGTTTTAGACTTATCTAATAAATTAGAAATTTACGATGATATTCCAGAACTTTTATCTGTATCTCTAGGATCTGCAGAGACAACATTAATGAATCTTACATCAGCTTACGCTTCATTTTTAAATGGAGGAAGAAAAATTACACCAACATTAGTGAATAGAATTCAAGACAGAAGAGGAAAAACAATTTACAAGGCTGAAAATAGCAAATGTTATGGTTGTGACAAGTTTTTAAAAGAGTCTGATGAATTTCCCGTAATTAAACTTCAAGATGATCAAGTCTTAAGCAAAGAGACTGCTTACCAAATTACATCAATCTTAGAAGGAGTAGTAAGAAGGGGTACTGGAAAAAAATTAAGAGATCTCGGTGTTCCTTTGGGGGGAAAAACTGGAACAACGAATAATAACTACGACGCCTGGTTTATAGGATTTAGTTCGAATTTACTTGTGGGAGTATATGTGGGATTTGACACTCCAAAATCATTAGGCAAATATGAAACTGGTTCAAAAGCAGCACTTCCTATTTTTAAAAATTTTATAAAAAAAGCCTTGTATAAGGAAGAATTTAGGAATTTTGATATACCAGAAGGGATATTTTTTGCCCCTCTAAATTATGATACGGGAAGAAAAACAAGCTTTGTAGACAAAAAATTAGTTATTGAAGCTTTAAAGTTAAAAGATATAAACAACATAAATAATAAAAATATAATTTCTAATACCAATTATGATAAATTAATAAAATTTAGGCAATTTTACTAATGCAAAATTTTGAAAATAAGATATTTGAAGCAAAAAAATTACTTGAAAATATAAGGGGGTATCTTTGATAAAAATAAGATATCAACAAAACTTAAAGAATTAGAGCAATTATCCTCATCAAAAGATTTCTATAAAGATCAGAATAGAGTTAAAAAAATAGTCAAAGAAAAAAAATTTTATCAAGAAATAACATCTTCACAAAATTCAAGCGTGCAAGAAATTGAAAACTTAATTGAACTTCATAAATTAGGCCTAGATGAAAAAGATCAAGAAGTTATTGAAGACTGTGAAAAGAAGATTGAAAAGATTATACAATCAATAAAAAAAAATGAAATTAAATGTTTTTTATCGGGTGAAAATGACAGTTTAAATATTTATCTAGAAATTCATGCAGGAGCGGGAGGAACAGAAAGTCAAGATTGGGCGGATATGCTTAGAAGAATGTATGTTAAATGGTTTGATAAAAAAAAATATAAATACCAAATTATAAGTGAACACAAAGGAGAAGAGGCTGGAATAAAATCTTCTACGTTAAAAGTAGATGGGAGCTATTTATATGGTTTAATGAAAAATGAATCAGGCGTTCATAGACTTGTAAGAATTTCTCCTTTTGATAGCGGCGCAAGAAGACACACTAGTTTCGCGAGTGTTTGGGTATATCCAGAAATCGACGACAAAATAAATGTTAAGATTGATGAAAAAGATTTAAGAATTGATACTTATCGGTCTAGTGGGGCAGGCGGTCAACATGTTAATACGACAGATAGCGCAGTAAGAATCACTCACTTACCTACAAAAATTGTTGTTCAATGTCAAAATGAGAGATCACAACATAAAAATAAGGAAACTTGCTTTAAGATGCTTAAGGCAAGACTTTACGAATATGAACTTCAAATTAAAGAAAAAGAAAATGAAAAAAATGTAAATAGCAAAACAGATATTGGCTGGGGACACCAAATCAGATCATATGTATTGCAACCTTATCAGTTGGTTAAGGATTTAAGAAATAAAATTGAAAATCAGAACCCAGAAGATGTTTTAAATGGGAATATTGATCAATTTATAGAAGCAGGGGTCATTAATAACTAAATGAAAAAATTTTTTATCATTTTATCTATTTCTATATTTTTTCTGCTGTTCGTATTAATGTTTTTTTTATCTACTACAGGATATGAAACAAAAAGATTTAATAATTTAATAAATAATAAGTTACAAAATCTAGACAAAAAGGTAACTCTAGACTTAAAAAAAATAAAATTAAAACTAGATTTAAGAAAAATGAATTTTTTTTTAAGCACAAAAGATCTTGAAGCAAGTTATGATAAAACACCCATTTCTTTTCAACAAGTCAAAATTTATTTCGATTTAAATTCATTATTAAAGAGAAGTCCAAGAATAAAAAATCTTTATCTTAATACAAAAGTAATTAATGCTGATAACTTTAAAAAATTAGTATTAAATATAAAACCATCAAATTTTAAAAGTTTTATCTTAAATAATTTAAATGATGGAATGATCAAAATAAATTTAAATTCTAATTTTGATAAAGACTTCACACTTCAAGATTATCAAATTGACGGTTATGTGAGAAAAATTTCTGGTACATTTTTCAAAGATGTCAAAGTGACTGATACAAATTTTATTTTTTCTATTAATCAAAATGAAGGAAATCTAGATAAATTAAATGGAAAAATTAATGGCATACCAATTACTAATGGAAATCTGAAGCTAATAAAAGATAAAGATATTGTTGTTAATACCAATTTTAAAACTAAATTGGATTTAACACATGAAAATCTAAAAAATAAGTTACTTGATAAAAATCTTGATAAGTACAATAAAAATGAATTTTTATTTAAAGGAAATTTAAATCATAATTTGAATTTAACATTTAATAACACCTATAAATTAAAAGATTATAAGTATGTTGCAAGTGGAAAAGCAAATGATGCAAATTTTAAAGTCAGAGAAAATATTCAAGTTCCATTCTTAAAAGAAAATTTTAGAATTATTTTTTTTGAAAATACAAATATTAGTGTCAATTTAAATTCCTCTGGTAAAAAAATAATAAAGCTAAATGGTTTTTATAAGTTGAATTCAAAAAATTTACAAAAATTCGACATGCAAATAGACAAGAATCTTTACAATCTAGACATTGAGTTAAATAATGAAATTATTATTCCGATAATAAATTACACAAAATTAGAAAATGTAAAATCAAAAATAAAAACTAATTTTAAAATAAAAAAGAATTTTGTTGATATTAAAAAATTTGTCTATACAGAAAAAGATAACTTAATTGATTTAAATAGTCTCAGATTAGACAAAAATGGAATAATAGAATCTTTTAATGACATAACTGTAAAAACTTCAAATAATGATTTTAAAATTTCAAAAGATAAAAAAATTGTTGTTTCTGGCAAAAAATTTGATGCCACTAGTCTCTCTAAACTTCTTCAATCAGATAATCAGAATGACTCAAGAATTAAAAAATTCTCGAATGAAATTAAAATAGAACTTGATTTAATTAGTACTGGATTAGACAAGAAAATTAAAAATTTTAACTTAATAGGAAATCTGTATAAAGGAAGTCCAATAAAGATTAATGCCAAAGGAGAATTTGATGATGGAAAGTTTTTAGACATTTCGCTAAAAAAAGATAAAAACTCTAACAAAAAATATCTTGAAATTTACTCAGATTTTCCAGAGCCACTTTTAAAAGAATACAAGTTTTTCAAAGGTCTTTCTGGGGGTAAAATGCTTTACAATTCTGTTTATGATACTAATGAAAGTGTTTCTGCTTTAACCATAGAGGACTTTAAGGTTGTCAATGCTCCAGGATTTGTCAAACTCCTTTCACTTGCAGATTTTGGTGGTATGGCTGACTTAGTTTCAGGTAAAGGATTGACATTTGACAGGTTAGAAATAAATTTTACGAAAAATAAAAGATTACTTAAGTTGGAGGAGTTATATGCTATTGGACCAAGTATTTCCGTATTAATGGAGGGTTATGTTGAAGGCTCAACTGGATTAGTGAGTTTAAGAGGGACAATGGTACCAGCTAAAAATTTAAATAAATTTTTATCAAAAATACCTGTAGTTGGTGATATTTTAATTCCAAAAGAAGTTGGAGAGGGTTTGTTTGGAGTTAGTTTTAAAATGAAAGGGCCTAAAGGCAAAATTAAAACCACAGTGAATCCCATTAAAACTCTAACTCCTAGATTCATTCAAAAGGCCATAGGAAAATAAGTATTAAATAAATTTAATTAAATAATGTCTTTTTTTACCTACAGAAATTTTAATATAACTTGATTCTTCTAAGTCGCTATGCCTCACCTCTCTTCTAACATCTTCCAAAATAATATCGTTTATTTTAAGACCTTTATTTTCAATTATTCTTCTAGCCTCACTTTTTGAAGAAATAATATTATTAGATGCAAGTAAATTTAAAATATTTAATCCTTTGTCAATTTCGCTCTTTTTTATTTTGACTTCTGGTAAATTTTTACCAATTGACCTATTTTCAAAAGTATCCTTTGCTGTAGACGCAGAGTCCTCTGCAGATTTTTTACCGTGTAAAATTGTAGTGCATTGATTAGCTAATATTATCTTTAATTTATTGATATTTTTTTCATTTTTAATTAAATCATCTATTTGTGATGTTTCTATTTCAGTAAAAAATTTTAAAAATCTTTCAACATCAGAGTCTTCTGTATTTCTCCAAAACTGCCAATAGTCATAAGGTGAATAAAATTTTTTATTCAACCAAATTGCACCTTTTTCTGTTTTGCCCATTTTGGCACCCGAAGCTAGAGTTATAAGAGGAGTGGTGCAGCCATATGCATCTTTTTGCAAAGTTCTTCTTATCAATTCAACTCCATTTATAATGTTGCCCCACTGATCTGAGCCACCTAATTGTAAAATGCAATTATTTTTTTTATATAATTGTAAAAAATCATAAGCTTGAAGTATCATATAATTAAATTCCATATAACTTAAAGAGTGTTCTCTTTCCAATCTTAATTTGACACTGTCGAAAGATAGCATTTTATTAATTGTAAAATGTTTCCCTATATCTCTTAAAAAATCAATGTATTGTAATTTACCAAGCCACTTATAATTATCTACAAATATTGGCCTTGTTTTTTTATTCTTAAAATCTAATAAATTTTTAAAAATATTTTTTATTTGATTGATATTTTTTTTTATTTCTGAATGTTTTAAAATTTTTCTTGTAGAGTCTTTACCAGATGGATCGCCGATGAGTGTTGTTCCTCCTCCTAGAAGCACAATAGGTTTATGGCCGTGTTTTTGCAGCAATCTGAGTATCATTATTTGCAATAAACTTCCAACGTGGAGACTTTGAGCAGTACAATCGAAACCAATGTAAGCACTTATACTTTTTGAATTAGAAATTTTATCTAAACCCTCTAAATCTGTGCATTGATTTAAAAAACCTCTGGTTTTCATCTCTGATAAAAAGCTACTTTTCATAGATTATTGTGTATTAAGAGTACTATTATACAAAAATTGTTATAAATAAATATAAATATGACTAAAAAATACACAGCTTTGGGTTTAATGAGTGGAACTTCAGGAGATGGGGTGGATGCCTCACTTATAGAGTCTGACGGGGAACATACATATAAAGTTATAAAAGATAAATATTTTAAATATAACCAAGCTATATTTGAGGGTATTCATAGTTTGAAGGAAAAATTGGCGTCAATTAAAGATCTTGATAAAAATCAATTGGAAATTAAAGATTTAGAAAAACAAATAACTCTTTTCCACTCCAAAGTTGTACAGGAGTTTTCACAAGATTTTAAATTTGATCTTGTCGGATTTCATGGACAAACAATATACCACAATCCAAAAGAAAAAATATCAAAACAATTAGGTGATGGTTATTTATTTTCACAATTAATAAAAAAAAAAATTGTTTATAATTTTAGAGAAAAAGATTTACAAAACGGAGGTCAGGGAGCACCTTTAGCACCTATTTTCCATAAAATATTATTAAAACAATTAAAATACAAATTACCTGCCGCTGTCTTAAATATCGGTGGTATTGCAAATATTACAATTATAAAAAATTTTATCAAAAATGATTTTGAAAGTTATGATGTTGGACCGGGTAATTGCTTAGTAGATGAATGGATAAGAAAAAATGAAGATAAAAATTATGATTTTAATGGAGAGCATTCATCGAGAGGTACTCATAATGAAATTGTACTAGAACAAATCCAAGATAATTTTAATAATTATTTTGAAAAAAAGATTAATACCTCTCTAGACACAAAAGATTTTGATATTTCTTTTGTAAGAGGTTTGTCTATCAATGACGGTGCTGCAACTTTAGCAGAATTTACTTCACGGGTAATTGGTTCGACATTAAATACTATTACAAAAGAATATAATGATAAAACTTTAAATATTTTACTAAGTGGTGGTGGAAGACATAATAAAGATCTAATAAAAAGAATAATTCAAAGGTCTCCAAAAAATTTAAAATTTAAGTTGATTGACGATATTGGAGTAAATGGTGATTTTGTTGAGTCACAAGCTTTTGCTTTTTTAGCTATAAGAACATTAATGCACTTACCTATATCTTTTCCAAGTTCAACTGGATGCAATAATGATACAATTGGAGGTGATATTATAGAAATCAAATAAGAGCAGTTTTCTCTTTAATGTATTTTTCTACTTCTGATTTTAACTCGATTTCCTTTTCTTTAAAAAAATGATTAGCATTTCTTACCTTAGAAAAAATTACCTCTACGCCTTTTTGACTTTTTATCCGTTTATCCAATTCATTTATACTTTCTTTCGTGACTAATTCATCATTGTCACTATAAATAACTTGGCCAGAAGTTGGACAGGGAGCTAAAAAAGAAAAATCATAAACATTAGGTTGTGGTGAAACAGCTATAAAATTATTTACCTCCGGTCTTCTCATTATAAGTTGCATACAAATTAAAGCACCAAATGAGAACCCAGAAACCCAGCATTGACTATAATCTAAGTTCTCTCTTTCAATCCAATCTAATGCAGCCGCTGCATCTGAAAGCTCACCTTGACCATTATCAAAAACACCGTCACTTTTTCCGACTCCTCTAAAATTAATCTTTATAACAGAAAAGCCATTTTCCAAAAAAATATTATATAACAATTGAACAATTTTATTATTCATAGTTCCTCCATATTGCGGATGTGGTTGCAAAACAATTGCTACCGGTGAACCAAATTTTGGATTTTTATAATACTTTCCTTCAAGCCTTCCAGCGGGTCCAGGAATAAAAATTTCAGTGCTCTTTGGTTTCATGTGTTAGTAATGATTATTAATTTCAAAAAAAAATTAAGTATATATCACGTTTTGATGCGTCAAATAATTTTTTTTAATCCTTACTAAAAAAGTAGGAATTTAACTAAAATTGTTGTATCACAACGTTAATTTATGAAACTTACAACTAGAGGCAGATATGCAGTTATGGCGATGGCTGATTTAGCCTTGAATTATAAAAAAGGACCAACAAGTTTAAACGATATATCTTTAAGGCAAAATATTTCATTAGCATATTTAGAGCAAATTTTTTTTAAGTTAAAAAATAAAAAACTTGTCAAAAGCACTAGAGGTGCAACGGGTGGGTATATTTTAGACAAATCTCCATCAGAAATAAAACTATCAAATATTATATTTGCAGTAGATGAAGAAGTAAAAATGTTAAATTGTAAAAAACCATTTAAAAGAGGATGCACAAATAAATCAACCAAATGTATTACACATAACCTCTGGGATCAACTTGATCAACATATAAATGGTTTTTTTGAAAGTGTTAAATTACAAGATCTTATAAAACAAAATTTGCAAAATTAAAAAATGAAAGATTTAGATTTAAATAATACAGAATATAAATACGGTTTTACAACTCAAATTGAAAACTTTAAAGCTCCAAAAGGTTTATCTGAGGAAACAATTAAATTTATCTCTAAAATTAAGAAAGAACCAAAATGGATGCTAGATTGGAGATTAAAGGCTTTTAATAGACTAAAAGTTTTAAAAGAACCTAGTTGGCAAAAACCAAAGTATCCAAAAATTGATTATCAAGATTTATATTACTACTCTGCACCTAAGAGTATGAAAGATAAGCCAAAAAATTTAGACGAAGTAGATCCAAAGCTCATAGAAACATACAATAAGCTAGGTATACCGCTTAATGAGCAAAAAAGACTCAGCGGAGTTGCAGTAGATGCTGTTTTTGATTCAGTTTCAGTTGCTACAACTTTTAAAGGTGAGCTTGACAAAAAGGGAATTATTTTTTGCCCTATATCGGAGGCAATACAAAAACACCCAGACCTAGTGAAAAAATATTTAGGCTCTGTTATACCAATTAATGATCATTATTTTGCTACGCTTAATTCAGCAGTTTTTACGGATGGATCTTTTGTTTACATTCCGCCAAATACAAGATGTCCAATGGAACTTTCTACTTACTTTAGGATCAATGCTTCTGAAACAGGACAATTTGAGAGAACTCTTATAATCGCCGATAAAGGAAGTTATGTTAGTTATCTAGAGGGTTGCACGGCACCCATGAGAGATGAAAATCAACTACATGCAGCTAATGTCGAATTAGTTGCTTTAGATGATGCAGAAATTAAATACTCTACAGTACAGAATTGGTATCCAGGCGACAAAAATGGTGTGGGAGGTATTTATAATTTTGTTACCAAGAGAGGTGCTTGCAGAGGTAAAAACTCTAAAATTTCTTGGACACAAGTAGAGACAGGATCTGCAATAACATGGAAATACCCAAGTTGCATTCTACAAGGCGATAATTCAGTTGGGGAGTTTTACTCTATAGCTATAACTAATAATCATCAAAAAGCAGATACTGGAACAAAAATGATTCATTTAGGCAAAAATACCAAAAGTAAAATTATTTCTAAAGGTATCTCTGCTGGTAAAGCCGACAACACATACAGAGGACTAGTGGATATAGGGGCTAAAGCTTTAAATTCTCGAAATTATACTCAATGTGACTCTTTATTAATGGGAAATAAATGTGGTGCTCATACAGTGCCATATATAAAAAATAAAAATTCTTCTTCAACTATAGAACATGAAGCTACAACTTCTAAAATAAATGAAGATCAATTATTTTATTGTAATCAAAGAGGGCTTAACCAAGAGGAAGCTGTAAGTTTAATAGTCAATGGTTTCTGTAAAGAAGTTTTACAGCAGTTACCTATGGAATTTGCTGTAGAGGCGCAAAAACTTGTCTCAATTAGTTTGGAGGGGAGTGTAGGATAATGCTTCAATTACAAAATTTAAAAGCTTCCGTTAACGATAAATCAATTCTTAATGGATTGAGTCTAGAGATAAAACCTGGAGAAGTTCACGCAATTATGGGTCCAAATGGATCAGGAAAAAGTACATTAGCAAATATACTCTCTGGAAAAAATGGCTACGTGGTAAATGGAAAGTTAATATATGAAGGTAAAAACCTCCAAGATCTTCCAATTGAAGAAAGAGCACAAAAAGGTATCTTCTTAGCATTTCAATACCCATTAGAAATACCAGGAGTAAACATGACTAATTTCTTAAAAACTTCCCTTAACACGATAAGAAAAGCAAAAGGAGAAAAAGAATTGGACACTCTTTCCCTTTTAAAACTAATTAAAGAAAAAGCCTCTGAATTAAACATTGATGAAAAATTTTTATCTAGACAATTAAATGTTGGTTTTTCAGGTGGTGAAAAAAAGAAAAATGAAATAT
>MDTB01075784.1_pt1 | contig 55308 bp, 30 predicted proteins | sample 811161 | NCBI WGS metagenome assembly MDTB01 (sample SAMN05326650, study PRJNA326480) | marine metagenome | isolation source: seawater | place: Mediterranean Sea | collected 2009 | reverse complement strand
TGTCCAAGATCCTCAGTTGTAGAGGGGACTTCGATGATTAATTGCTTATGTGTAGGCATACCTTTTCTCCTTTGGGGTGGGGTGTATTAAAGCTTCGATATTTTCTTGCTAATGGTTTTCTTCAGTCTCTTACGAGCCTCAGAAACTTTCTTCATTTTTCTTTTAAGAAGTTGTTCCTGAATGTCCAAAGCCTTGACCCAATCGATATCCTTTTCTAAGGAATCAGCTAAATCTGCGGCGTCAACTTCTTCAGGTTTTACTTTTTCAACATCTTCGTTACCAGCCTCTAATGTCTCTTGAATCTTCTTCTTTTCTTGAAGAACGAGCTTCTTTAAAAGTGCTGGGGTTAGTTTAACATGCTTGGCCATTTTAATCCTCCGGACTATTTCTATGTATTTCGTTAAAACGTTTTTATGTCACTTTTTTGGTGATTCGCTGAATGCTAAAGCTGCCCAATTTTGAGAGGATTCTCCGAAAAGTTGAGCTGGATCGCTTTGAGCAACAGCTAGCGAAGCAGCGTCACCACCTGCCACAGGTGCACCTCGTTCTGCTGCTATTTGTTCTTGTAATGAATTTCTTGCTGTGTCTTGAAAAATCGACGCCATTATTGGGTCGCTTGTAATCGATGAAACGTCAATGTTCTTTGCGGCTTTTCTGGTAGGGGCTCTAGAAGCAGCAGCTTTTTTCTTTCTATTGTACGCAACACTATCTAAAGCTGGACGTGACTTCGCGGATCTTTTCTTCGCTGGGCCTCTAGACTCCATCATCATATCGCCTGGGGCTTCTGTTGACTCTAGCAAAATCTCAAATAAGCATTCTTTAACAAGACTTTTTAATTGTTTTCTATTCATTTTATTACCCAACCCCGAAGAAACCGTTAGACCCAGATAGAGTTACTGGGAAATCTGGAATTCCTGTCAAACCTGCAACAATGGTACAGCCAGCGGCGGCGCCTTCTGCGAGTAAAAAGATTTTCGTGCACTTCAGGTTAAGGTGGAGGGAACCATCATCTTTACCTGCGGCGGCTTTGGGGATTACGAAGTAATTTCTGTGATTATTCGCTTGCTCATCAGGCATGCCATGAAGGATCGCGCTGCCTGTCACTGCGCCGGCTCCCTTCACACCATTCTCAGTAAATCCAATCCTTAAACCTGTACAGCTACCATTCGATCCTGAATGGCGGATCTGGAACCAGCTCGTAACATAGGGAAACTTAATGCTAACGGGATCAGTCACTCCGATTTCTTGGTGACCTGAGCTTGTAACAAAAGGTGTACCAGATACCATATACTCTGCAGCTGAATTTATGCCAGGACCGCGATTATATTTGTTTGCCATTTATTTCTCCCAATCCAGTATTTCGTTAAACATTCTATGGATTCTATCGCTTTTATTAAAAACAGAGTCCAACTCTGTCTGTTTCACAACGCGACCTTCTTGCATCATGAATGCTCCAGGAGTTGAGGGTTCCGAAACAAAATCCCAACAAATCAATTGAAAATCATCTTGCACAACATCAGTATCGCCGTTTCTCTTAGTTGACCCGACGCCGCGGGAAGAAATTCCTAAAGTAACGCCAGACTCAACAAGGCTTTGAAGAATCTTTCCAGACGGTGTGTCTAATAGCTCAACGATACCATAACAAACGTCTCCGTCCATGTACGCTTCTCTTACAATATGAGAAACGTTCTTAAGCTCAACAACAGAGCTGTCGGGGTGGTCACACTCTCCAAGGGCGCGATTTTCTGCAATGAACTTCTGGTAATTTCTAACTTCGCGTTCCAAAATTATCTTAGGGTATACTCTACCATTCTGATTGAGGGTATTTGATTTTTGCAAAACACCCTTCATTAGGATCTTTCCACCATTTTGTGATTTTGATTCTTCAATCATTTCTTTTGAGTACTCAAAGGGAGTCCACTCAGTAAGAAGTTTCATATCAGCCATTTCGATCTCCAGAGACGAGCTCACTTGTAAGCTTCATTAATGTTAAATATTGCGATATCGTCGCATCGTCTACTTGGGCTTCATTCAAAATGTGAATTTTTTCTCTAACTGCATCTACTTGCTCTAATAAAATATCATTATCGCAACTTCTCTTAAATTCTAATAGCCTTACGGTACAAGCTTTTTTTATCGAAGAAAGCTTCGCCTGAAACTTCTCATCATTTCCACCATGAGATGAAAACACGTATTCTTTTAGAAGCTTTGCCTGATCGTTCGTAAAAGTCTGGCCATATCTTTCTTCTAACTTAGTCTGCATTATTTGGACTGCCAAGCGATTTACGTCAGGTGTCCGAAAATCGTTAAGGTCTACAGCGCTTTTTTCTGTTTGAAGATGCTCGTGAAGATTTTTTTCAAATTGAGCCATTACTGCGATATCTGGATTGTTCGAAGCCCAAGTTGTAAGAAGTGTCTGGACAGTCGCAAATGCTTTATAGTCTGGCACTCGTCGATCGTAGAAATTTGAATCTTCAAGATTGTAGTTAATGTCTTTTATTAACATTGACTTTTCTTGCATCAATTTCTTTTTATCTAATTTCTTACTAGCAGCCCTTGCTTCAGTTATTATTGAGGTTGCTAGCGCGGAGGAAGGTACTTCTGTCATCACTAACGCGCGAAATAGTCGAAATTCACGAAATATCTCAGAGCCTGGGGAGAAATGCTTCCCAAGAACCCTCAACGCTCTTTGCGCCTTCTTAATATCGCCCTCTACAAGCGCGGATGAGACGTACTCAGTCAATTGAGCGAATAGTATTCCCACGTTTCTTTTTTTATTATGTTTAACTTTCATCAATGTCTCCGGCATCGTATTCATCGAGATCGATTTCTTCTACCTCATTTTGTATTGCTTCATTTAGAAGCACTCCGCCTTCAGGAGCTAAAATAGCAGCAAGTGATTTGAATGTCCCTTTTAATTCTGGTGTGATTGTAGGCTTCACCTGTTGTGACTTTCTTCTATAACTATCTGGCTCATCCCATTCTGTACTTTCAAATGCAGGTCTTAAATAATCATCTCCGTATGGGCGCCTCATTGAATCCTGAGATCTGGAATGTGTGACCATCGACTTAAAATCTGGTGCGTGTGTTGTCAACGGTCCACGAGATGATTTTTTTGCCCTTGATTTCATCGCGGATTGTGCTTTTAGAGGCGCATCTGGGTCGTCAATCGAAAGTTTTGAAAGATCGATCTCGTCTTCTTCTTCGTCATCGTCATCCGTCTTTCTTTTCTTCCCGTCACCAGGCTCCGCTGTAAGTAATTGGTCGTTAGATGGAACATCAGCTGCAAACAGGCCTCCGCCGCCTTCATCTCCTCCGCCACCTTCTTCGCCGCCACCTTCTTCAGCACCAGCACCCTCAACCTCAGCATCCTCAATCTTGTCTTGCATCTTACCTTCGTGAATTTCTTCAATTTGCTTATCTGTCAAGCCAAGCACATTCTTTTGAACCCACCTTCTGTCAAGCATCCCTTCTGGTACTTTACCAGCGATATCAAATCTTTGAGAAATTAATTCTAGTTTTTGCAATTGCGCAACAGAGGAAGGATTTGAGAGCTTAAGGTCAAAGTCTATTAAGTCTTCTCCATCGTAACCGTGCACGAACAAGTGGATCATCGCAATCTTATTTAACTCAGCGATTACAGTCTTTTGAATTCTCTGAATGGTTCTGCTAAATCGAATATCTTCTTGTGCTAATGTTGCTTTCGCACCGATATCTTCATCGTAGCCTAAATACGCTCTTGGAATCTTTAGTGCAGCGAACAGTTTCTTCTGGATATATTCGACGTCTTCAATGGCGGCAGTGTTTTGACCACCAGCTAGTGTGTCAATCTTTGTTCCGCTATCTCCGCCGCGAACCGGAATAAAGTAATCTTCATCCACCGATAACGGGTTATACCTCAGGTCAACCTTACCAGTCGTGTTATCAACAACCTGAGATCTTTTTAGCGTTGAAGTTGCTTGTTCTAGATAATTTGGGACATCTTCAGGAGGAACGTTACCAACATCGATATAGAATACTCGACGCTCTGGAGCTCTGATTACTCGATATACAAGCATCGCATCTTCAATCAAAATTAATTGGCGCCAAATTCTTCTTGCAGATTCTAGGACACTGCTGCCGTATGGCAGAAATGCATCATTCCCTAGAAGGCGAAAGTGCGAAATCTGCCAATTCTCTAAAACTGAATTTCCTTGAGTAAGCCAACGAAATCTAACAGCTCCTGGATTCTCTGGGTCGAAGCCCTCCTCTCTTTCAATCTCAGAAATAGGGATCGGGTACCCGTTGATGACGCCATATTGCGGATCGACATCGTTAAACAAAAAGAAGTCACCATATTTGCATAGATTTCTCACCCACATCACAAGATTAAACTCAAGATTTAACGTATCGTAGAATAGCGTTTCAAGGAGCTCCTTCTTTATTTCATCTTCACAAAAAATATGTAATACACGGCCGTGTTCGTCAGGACTAACTGTTTCTTCAGCATATATGTCTAAAGCAGATGCAATTTCTGGTGTCGCTTCCATTTCAGAGAAATCTGAGTATCTAGACATTCTGTCGAATGAACCATAAGCACTCAGCGTTGTGTTATAGACATCATTGTGAGCGCGCTTAAAAAGCTCAGCTGCAGATGAATTCATCCCAGGCGTGTTCGCTCTGACTTTTCTTTTGACAACAGGTCCTGCCCGGAAAAGCTTAGTCAAACGCTGAAATATATTACCCTTATTCGCCATATTACCCTCAAGCTATAATATAAAGACTATAGCAACCACTTAAAATCTAATGACCCAGAAACTGCAGGATGCTCTGCCTCCATCAACGTAGGAATTCCACGTGATGAAAATATTCCAACCTGTTGATTGAACTTAGACATGTCTTTTCCAGGAGCTTCTCTCTTATTCATTGCAAAGCCAGCGAGCATCGCGGCGTTCAAGTCGACGGATGACTTAGACCTCTTTGTATCTACGTCATAAAGCCACAACCCAATGGCAAGTGACATTACTAGATCATCATTTTTGCCTCTTTGAGCTTGCGCCTTGTTGTTGTTCCAAACGAAGGTCTTTAATTCATCTACAAATCTGCTTGAATAAATTTCTATCTTATCATTCCTCAGAGATTCCTCTAGCTTCGTAAGAATTTGTGCTCTTCGAGCTGCTTGCGTTGAAAAACCAGCTTTTCCGATTGAGCCATTTCCGTATAACACGTCAAATTTATCTTTTTCTTTCGCAAAATAAATGTTTCTATAGCCAAGCTCATTCAACTTCATTAAAACAGCATAGCCGTAAGTGTTACTTTCGGGACACAGGAGGGCCTCTGAATATCTTTTGGCTGCTTCTATAAGAAGATATGCCAGCTGGTCAGGTGGGACCTTCCCCTTGAACTCTGCAACAACTTCTGACTGGACGGTATCTATTACATGAAATGTCGAATAATCTGCACCGTCACCGCGCGCTACATCTGCGGAGATAATATACTGGTGACCCTCTAAAGCGTACTTCCAAACCCACACATTATTTTCGGGTCCCCACTTTTCTAGAGGTGTACGTATTCTTGCTCTTAATTTTTCGATTTCTTCTGTCGCAAGAAACGTATCTCCAGATGCCTGGAAATCGCACAATAACTCTTGAGCTATTTGCTGCTTGTTTAAGTTTTTAGCCTCATTGTTGAACCACTCATCGCCTCTTTCTGGGTGTACGTCCCACGGAAGCTTTATCGCGTTAAACTCACTTTCACCATTTGCAGCATTATGATATATGTCGTAATACTGACCACCTGTTCCGTTAGGCGTGCTGACTATTATGGCTCTACCACCTGTTGACAGTGTAGGATAAAGGCCTTTCCAAAGCTCATCAAAATTTCTAATGAAAGCAGCCTCATCAACTATTAACAGACTTAACGCCTCAGATCGTCCGGCATCATCAGACGTCGGTACGGCTTTTATAGCAGAACCATTTGAAAACTCAATTGCTTGAGTATTCTTTGCTGTTATTTCTGTTATCCACATCCACTTAGGAATTCCCGTCAGAGCGATTTTTACTTTTTTAATGAAGTTCTGGGCAACTGCGAGCTTTGTTGCGATAACAAGAATTGTCTTGTCTTTTCTAAAAAGAGCCATCCACACTGCATAAGCAGCAGACAGAGTAGAAAGACCAAGCTGCCTGGACTTTACAACAACATTAAACCTGTGTTCATTAAAATCTTTTAAGCAATCATCTTGAAAGGGAAACGTGTGAAAAGGAATTCTGCCACGAATCGGATGCTGGATCTGAACATAGCGATTAATAAAGTAAGCAGGGTCTTTACCGCACTTTACAATTTCGGCTATTTGTTTTTGTTTGTTCAGTGGAGGCATTAAGACTCATCAACTAACTTTCAAATTTATTAACGCTCGATAGTACGCAATTCTTCTTGGAGAATTTGAAGTAGCCTGGACCATTTCTAGATCCCAATCTCGACTAACTTCTTCACACTTAAGAGTCCTACCGGCAATATCTTTAAACTGACCTTTTATCTTTTTAATAGCATCAGTAAAAATGTCATTTGAAACTTCATTAAGGTGTCTTGACTGCAATTCTAGAGATTTTTCTCTACCGAAGTGAACGATCTGCTGCATCGTTAATTGCAGCGAATCCCCAGCTAAGCTAGAAGTTAATCTCATTTCATCGCTAGATTTGCCCCATGACGTTTGACAAATCTGACCTAGTGCATTTATTTCTTGGGTTGTTAACATATCATCTCTCCCGAAATTAATTATCGCATTTCGCTAGTTTTTTATTCCACTCTTTCATTTCTTTCTTGGTGGGCTCATAATCATCATCCTGCTTTAGCTTTTTGAGAGGCTCTAAAAATGATACCCAACAATTACCGCAGCACCCGGTCTCTAAGTATTGAATACTGTCATTTAGATCTTCTAACATTAAATTACATATAGGACAATCAACAGGCGCAAAATCAAAAGTTGCTTTACGCGTAGTTAATTCTTGCATCTTTACCTTCCTTCTGAATGTCTAAAACATTATCTACAACATCTTTCACTGCATCGACGTGAGAGATGATGAGAATATTTGAAAAATACTTCTTTAATGATGTCAACAACCTGCTGCATGCCTCGATGTTCTTATCATCTAAAGCACCAAAGCCCTCATCAATAATAAAAATATCACTACGTGGTGCATTACACACATTAATCAACGCAACCCTTAGAGCAAGCGAAGAAATCATCTTCTCCATTCCTGACCCAGATTCTATGATCCTCTTTGAATCTCCATAATCAACAAGAATGTCCATATTATTAGAATCAGAATCAGCCGTTAGCTCTAGCTCAAAATTAACAACACCCTGTAAGATTTTTCTAAGCTCGGCATTAATCTGGGGAAGTTGTAGTGATAATATCGTCAATGGAATACCTTTTTTATCAACAGCCTGAGTAAATGTTGAGTACGTCTCCCACCTCTGCCTAACTGCTCCAAACTTCTCTTTTTCTTCAGAAAGAACAGCAAGTTGTTGCTTAGAAATGCTTAGTTGCTCAGTGAGGTATAGGCGCTCTGCATCGATTTCTGATACTCTTTTTTCTAAATCTACAAGATTGTTTCTCATTAATACAATCTCTGAATCTTTTTCTTCATCTATTGAACGCAGCCGCATGTCCCTTAAGTGCTCTTTGCCATGGTCAATCTCAGAGATTATAGATTGATGTGTTGCTTCAGATTCTCTTAGATGTAGCTTAAGATCAGAATTAGACAACTTCAGCTCTTGCTCTTGTGCTAAAATTTCATTATACCTTTTTAGCTTTTCAGTTAACTGCTTGTCTATCAATGTTTTAAGACTTTTCTTAACATCCCTTAAATCTTTCTTTGTTGACGATATTTGAGCTTTTTGATCATCGAGCTCTGATGCGCTCTTGTGAGCATCTTTAATGTACGGACATTTAGGGAATTGGTCACCACATGGCACACGCTCGAGCTTTTTTGCTGACTTTTTCTTACTTTCAAGCTTTTGTAAAAGAAGATTAAGGGCTGCTTCGAGGCCGTCAACTTGACGAGTTAATGCGTTTTGGTCATCAGCTTCGCCTCTAAGCTCTTCGATTGGAAACTGCTCACGAATAATGGCTATTTTTTCAATACGCTTTAAAATACCGTGCATTTTTCCAGATGTTTCTATAATCTCTGAATGAGATATCAATCTTTTTTCTTCAAGATCCTGAAGTCTTAATGCCTGTTCGTTTATTTCAGACTGCGTAAATCGTGACTCTGTCGGTAGCGCAGCCAATTGAATCTTTAGTTGATCGCGCTTGTCTTTAAGATCTGAAAGCTCTTGTTCTATTTCTTCTCTTTCTGAGGTTAAGGATTCTATTACTGAGGTTTTTTCTTGTATTAATGTTCCCCAATCTCTGTCTGGCGCAGCTTTCATCTCACCCCTAAGCTCAAGCATCTGATTCTTAGCGATTTTTAGCATTTCGTCAAATATCTGTAGATCTAAAAAGCGAGTAAGAATTGCTTTTCTTTTAGTGGCTCCCTCTCTAATAAACGCGTTCATTTCTCCTTGTGATGCAAATGATGTCATTAAGAAATCGTCAATCGTACCAACAATCTCACGAAGAACCTTCTCTGTTTCCCTCCTTTGTTCCTCAGTACTATCAGCAATGACGTCGCCGTTATCATCCACCCTGAACAAGTTTAAGCTAGTTGGTGCAGAAACAACCCCTTTTCTACTTGTACGTTTTACTGTCTGTCGATCGACACGATATTTCTCTCCACCAACTGAAATGTCGACTGTTGCACGGCAATACGTCTTTCTATTATTTACGACGTGAATATTTTTTAGCGTTCCTCTGTCTGTTGAATTAAAGAGACCGTACACTATCGTGCCGGGGATCGAAGACTTCCCAGATCGATTTTTGCCAAATATTCCAGTAATCCCATGTAGCTTGTCAAAGTCTATCACATTACTTTCGCCATAGGCAAACGTATTATCAAACGATAATTTGCGAAGTCTCCACTGGTGACTCTTTTGGCTTACTTGTTGGGCGCATCTATTGAATATGTCTTTATGCAAAGAGCGCAGAGCTTCCCGCTCTTCTTCTGGCAGCTCGTGATTTGCAACAAAATCAGACATTAGTCGGTCTTGATACTTGAAGCTTCTTAGGTCAGATCGACTTATCTTACCAGCAGATGTCGATATTGTAATTTCATCACCAGAAAATGCAGAAGTTTCATTTTTTGAAACAACTTCTGTTGCGTTAAAAGAATCACGTAACTCATTTTGAAGATGCTTAAAGTCAACCTGGTTTATTCCCTTATGGACTATCCTGAACCTTGACCCCTTTGCATAATCAGGAATTTGGCTGACGGTGTCAATAACATTTCCTTTCCATCTATACGTTCTAAATGCGCGGTGATTCGGTAATGGTATAAAGTCTACAGTGAAAGTGTCTCTGTCTTTAATATCCCAAAACAAGAAACCCTTTTCTATGTTTTCGCCATAATTTTGCTGAATTGTAGAGCCGGGATATGCGATGCGGTCAGTCAAGAATTGTCTCTTGTGGATGTCTCCCAACATAGAGAAATCAAACCCATCGAAAAAGTCAACTTTTACGCTGTCGCCGTTTATTTCCCACTCTTGATCTGTTGTTGAACCGTTTACTGGTCCGTGAAATGTCGCAATATTGATATTTCCTGGAACCGGCTTTAACGCTTCCCACCCCTTCATATCAAAGCAGCTATAAACGCCCCATTTGAAGCCAGGGATAATATCGTAATTTCCAGACTCTTTAAACAGCTTAATGTTCGGGTCTCCGATGGCATTAACAATAGGGGTAATTGCGTCTAAACGATCTTCATTCAACATAAGTCCGTCATGATTTCCGAGAATTACGTGAACAGGAGCAATCTCAGCTAAAGAAGTAAACCACCAGGTTAAAATCTGAATTAGCTCTGGGCTGATGCCTTGCGTCTTTGAATGAACAATGTCTCCTCCGATAAAGATTACATTTGGTTGGAGCTCTTTCAGTTTTTCAAAAGCAAGAGAAAATACTTCACGATATTCTTCATGACGAGTTAAACCTCGAAAGTGAACATCAGCAAAGTGGGCGCATCTTAGATTCATATTCTATCCTTAAATTAACGAGCCAGACTTAATTGTACCGATAAGCGCGCGCAAACGGTCCATTTCATTCCACGGTTGCGCAGAATGTAAAAGTTCAGCTAAGTGCCCGAGTGGCATCTCACCAACATCGGAAAAATCTTCTATCTTCAGCATTCGGACTGGGACATCATAAGATGCCAAAAGTGATGCAATATTACACATCTTTTCTTTTGCATCTGGGTCAAGAGCAAGCACAACGGGTGTGTTATTACGAACAATCTCTTGAAATAAAACATGATTCTCGCTTAGAGTACTTCCTAGTAAGCATGTAGCATTTTGATTTGCTTTCATCAAGTCAAACGGGCCCTCAACTATTGTAATCTCTTGAGCCCAATCGATATTTATCTCGTTAAAAATGACTTCAGATCTCTTCACGCGAGGGTTCAGGTACTTTCTGCCGCTGTCTGCATCGATTGCTCTTCCTGTGAAATAATTTAGCACGCCCGATGAGTCGAATGAAGGTATTATCACTCTACGTCTGTACCTTCCCTTTGAGACTGCGCCGGCCTTAAAGTACCAAAGCTCACGTTGGGTAAACCCTCTAGATTGCAAATATTTTTTGCATGCCCTCATATCAGGATCAGCATCTTTTCTTAATGTTGCCAACAGCGTAAAGCCTTCTGGTAACTCAACTGCTGGAAGTACCTCTTCCTCTATTTCAGCGACCCTTTTCTCAAATAGAGATATCGCTTCTGATTGGTAACGTGGGTGAAATTTCTTAAAAAACCACGCTAATCCTTTCCCCCTGAAGCCGCACACCCAACAATGATAAAATTCATTATCGACTCTAAGGGTCAATTTCTTTTTTGAGGGTACACCAAAAGAGCTACATTTTTCGTTAACACAACTAACTGCAACATTAACACCGTCTCTATCGAGAAGTGATGTTCCAAATACTTTTTGTACGAACCTAACTCTTTTCTTGATTATTAAATCATCGTTCATCTATCACACAGGACTTAGCTATAATATAAGCATCTGCTATATCATAACAGCTATCTGCGAAGAGTACAAGACCTTTTCTGGGCCCTGACTTGAGCGTTCTCATTGGCCAGTCATAGTATGCGATTTTTGTTTTTACAAAATCCAATACTTGTTCCTTAGTTGGTACTGATGACTTCCTATCGATCTTTAAGCCAACAGATTTTCTTGCGCTATTGACATTAATAAATTTCGGTGATAAACTAAAGACGTCATGTGAGCACAGGCTAACCATGCCGTTAAACCTTGCCAACGTCACAATCGTTTTTGCGCTAGAAAAGCCTGGTCGGAAAGCTTGTAGATTTTCTTCTATCGCTACTTCTTTCACCGGGTATTCTTTCTTTACTTGCTTCAACACATCTTTAACTTTCGAAGCCTTATCATAAATGCATTTTTCTTTTTTAAGATCCACAGCACCGGCATCTACGAAGTCACCAGACCCTTTTTTCAAAATACACCACCCAACTATAGAGGTGGAGATGTCTAACCCCAACACAAAAGACATTTAGAAGTCCAACCTAATCCTTATAACGAATTTCTCATCGTCTCTTTTTATTATTGGTTGAGAGAAGTTACTTTTACAAATAACGTTGAGGTTTTCATCTAGCAAGTTCACATTTGTCATGTACACAAATCGATTGTCTGCATCGGCAGCGGTCGGAGATGGGCGAAGATTATCATTACCAACCCTAGTTGGGTTTCTAGAATATCCTAATTCACCACCGTATGCAGGGATACTCATCTGAAGTACATATATGTTTTGTTGGCCCCTTAAGTTTACCTTAAACTGGTCTACACCGAATCGTGGAAGGCACGGATCCTTTACCACAGCTATTCCTTCATCGTACAACAGAGTACCCACAGAAGCCCATTCTGGATGGGAACCGGTGCAGTCTGATCTGTACAGTGACCCTGCTCCGTTATCTGTCAATGTTATCTTCACTCGACCGCCGGAGCCGGTTACACTTTCGTCTTGGATTGTGAAAGATCGAGGGTCAATCTTTTTTCCATAAAATAGGTTACTTGCATCAAAGAATGAAACTTCGTTCGATGAAGGATCCTTAGTGCGGTTATAGATCGTTAAAATTTGACCAGCTGGAATAGATGGGTCGTCAGGCGTCGGGCCAGCAAGCTCAGAACTTAACGACCCCGGAGTCTCTGAGCCCAGAATCCCCTCTCCGATTGAACCTGTTGGTAATAGATCTTTAAGAGAAACAAGGCTTAAGTTTCTCACACCAATATCATCTACAAAAAGGCTCATCCCAGCCGATGATGTTACGCTCTGTGACAGGATTTGAAAATTCGGCATCAGCTTGCCATTATCACATGGCAAAATCGTTAGGTTTCTTTTTCTGACGCTCCCTGTCCCGTATAGAAAATTGTTGCAAGACAACCAGCCTGTTGAATCATCAATCGTAGATCCAGAAAGTAAGAATAGACGCGGCCAAACTCCATTTACAAACTCTTTAGTGAAATTCTCAAGATTTAGATAATGTCCACCAACTCCAAAAGATAGCGGAACATTGAACGGATCGTCTGTCGACCCATACGCAGTCTGGAATGGGGTCTGAAATATTTCTCTTTGGTTGGTGTTCTTAACGAAGAATGGTGGAACATAAAACTGAAGATTTGATTCACTCAGAATATTCTCAACGCCATAAGCGCTTCCTGTTATAATCTCAGCATCAGTGCGATACTTGTCATAGATCTTTAATTCATGCACTTCGGCCTGAAGCGGGTGATTGAAGCGATAATCATCAGGGTCTTGGTTCTCAGGAATGAGCGAATCTTTATCAATTCCTGGATAAAAATTCTGTATTCCGTCTCTATACGCTACGGCAGGATGAAAGAATTGGGTGATATAATCTTCATTTGCTCCGCTATCAAGACCAACATCTTGGTTATTTTGACCCTCGTAAAAGTTACCAACAAATAACGCATTTGGAGCAGGGTTATCTGCGTACCATTGCGTCTGCTGGATTTTTGAAGATGAAGGGATGCTAAACGTCCCTCTCTCTATATTGTCAATTACGAATGACCCAGTACCATTTTGTGTTGTTGTACCACCCCATCTAATACAACAGTGGTGCCAATTGTTAAGTAGCAGAGAATTGTCAGAAGAAGAAAACACCAGGTCGTGATTATTTGTGCCCGAAGGAGTGACGACACCAAGGCTACAAGACGAAGGTGGGATATCAGCGCTGTGGCTCAATTGTAGTAGAAGCCTAAATCCGTTTGTTAGCCCATCTGGACCCACGCTAGACCCCGAAACAAGCGAAACAGCATAACTACTAGACATATGAAACAAAGTCCCGGCCTGGTACGTACCGCCAGGTGAGAAATTGCTATATCTGGGGTTAATATAGAATTCGAAAGAAAACGCCCCTGATGGAAGGTAAGTCGACTGAATAAAGTTAGACGATGAGGCTGGATATATTAATACGGAACCTGTTGGAACAGAATATTGTTCTTCTAGAGTTGGGTCTGTGGTGAAGAAATTCAGCGAATGATAGTTCGAGAATGCCCAATTACAAGATGAACCGTATTGTACACGGTAATATGGAAACAACACACTCTCAATAACTCTTTTTCTCAGCGTGTCGCTAGTAAACTTAAAAGATGGCTCGAACCGTAATATCTCCACCTGTTTTTGCATCTTCGCAGACACTGAAGCAGAGTTAACTTTTTCCATATAGTTTTCAAGCAGACCAAAGCCTGATGTGAAATCAGGATTTGAACTAGATACGTTAAACTCTTCTCCTATCGCCTGATACACAGCCATGAGAGAATCTGCATTTGGAGCTTCGCTACCTGATATCTCTACGGTCATATCAGACTTCAAGTCTTTCATGCCAAGTGAGGTTTGGGGAAACACTCGCACTGATCCGACAGCACCACCCGCAGAAGAAGATGCGAATGACCTCACTGGTTTCGTTAAGACTTTGAATGTATCAAAGTAGGTTTTGTCCAGCTTGAACAGGGACATTACGCCCCCTCTAGAAGTCTAATCGCACCCGGACAGTCAAGTCTTTTTCGTCGTTCTTCTCTATTGGTCTAGAGAGTTTTGCCACTGCAAGAAGATTATCATTCGCATCGTAAAGCCCAACGGTTGATATAAAGCTAAACGAACGCTGAACGTCTTCTTGTCCTTGATCAATAACAACTATTTTGCTTGCTGAATCGGTATACGTTGGATTGGAAGAGTAGTTAAATTCATCTGCTGTTGCTCTACAGAAGATTAACGTTGAGTTAATATTCGTATTATTCTGGAAGGTGGTTGCTGTTAAAGAACCCGAGCTAAAGCGACAGCTTCCGAAGTGGTCAACAATATCATCAATACTTGCTGATACCATTAGGTCTGGAACAAACTTAGCTTGAGAATTAGCACCACCAAGAGGACCACCAATATAGGTAAATCCCTTCGTAGGTCCGTCTGCACCGCCTTGTGAATTATTCATCGCACCGACAACGCCACTAACAAACTGACTTGAAGATATTACACGGTCGACATTCAGCAAGACTGTTCCGGAATCATAAAAAATAAGACCAACCTTGTTAGTTGTATCAGCAGAATTAACCAAGTCTCCGACTTCGCCGCCGAATGTTCTACGACGATTTTGAGCGGAACCGAAGTCAGTGAATATACGAGCTTCAACCTCTGACGTTACGCTGAGATTCTGAGCCTTTCCATCAACAGTTGCTGTCACAGAACCAGGACCAGCTGCCGAGGCTGAATAGTAGCACTTCAAGGCAAGCGTTTCCCTCTTTATTCTGTCTCTGGTAAACAATCTTCTAAAAGATAGGATAAGAGCATTATCAACTCTGTTCGCAGAATCGCTTGACCCAAAAGGAGTATAGAACGCAGAGTTCGCATTACCCAGAAGGTTCGCCGCGTACTGACGATATATGTCTACTTTCTCTCGCATCATCATTGATTGTGATGGAAAAAGAAGTTTTCCGTTACTATCAACACCTGTCGAGGCAGTCGTAACAGTCGATCCAGAAGCGTACAGCCCAACTGTCATGTCAAATAGTGGATTTGCTGTCTGAAGTGAATAGTCTTGGTCATAAACCGTCTGGTAGAGAGAAGATGTAACACCAGGACCGACACCACCCGTAACGAACACTTGGTACGAACGGCGAGTAGCAGAACCTGATATATCTTCTTGTATCACATCAACTAGCTGATTTAGCACAGACCTGCTTGTCTTTACATCAGCTGCTGAGATTTCTTTAAATGTTGCCACTTTCTATAACTCCATTATGTCTTTATATCATTTTAGCAAAGCCAGTGCTATGCTTGTTGATGTTCCTGATTGCATACCAGTTACCTCGATCTCTCTTGAGATCTGTTCTTTATTATCAGTATCACCGAATGTTGTGAACACACTGTCTGATACTGACCTAGCTTGCAGATCAAGTGTAAGAGAAGATGCACCTGTTGCATTTGTAACATAACTTCTAGTGACGATATACGTCGCTATATTATCAGAATCGATTGATTCTGGAGTTATGTCGGTGCCAGCAAGCTCAACCATCCAATGAGGCATCTTAACAATGAACGATTGATCCCGAAGTTCTGGATCAAGTATATTCTCATCTGCGATTGTCTGTGTAAGAGTTGCCGCGGCTGTTGAAGTTGACCCAGTCCGCTTCATCGTTATCTTCTTCTCGGCAATATCTCCAGACAGCGAAACTCCAGGCATCTTGTTTAGAGTTGGGTTGGAAAGACTTACAAGCTTATATTTTAGCGCAAGGTTTTGATTTGTTTGCGCTTCGAAAATTGGCGTGTTTTTCTCTATCTTTTCTTTCCCGACTGTTCTGCCGAACTTCTTTATTGTAGTGTAATCTACTTCATCGTCACCTAAAGCAAATTTTACGATTGAAAAACTACCGTCATTTCTAGCCAAAAGTTCTCGGCCGTAGTCTGTCAATACAGCATCGACAATGATATTATTGGTACTGTTATCTAAAAAACCCATTTATATTTCCTCCGAACAGCTGCTAGTAATTATACCGTTTTATGGTTCTCGTAAATCATTTTTATACGAACCGCCCCGAAAGGTCCTTGGCTCTTGCAAGAATGCTCTTCGTTGCGTCTATTTGTTTGTTCTTATCTGCTAATTGTTGCGCGTCCAATGTAACCTCTAATTTCGCCTCCAGCAGTCGATCTGTATTAATAAATTGGAATACATATCGTGCAAGGGGATCATCTTGTTTCGTGGTTAAAACTCTTTCTAACGTGTTTGTGTTTCCAACGTTTCTTTTTATCGTAAAACACTCTGGATCAAAGTATACTGTAAAGTCTCTGTGCATGCTATCCTTAATACAATCTGAAAAGAAGCTCTCTTTTAGAAACCAATTTGGGTATTGTTTCGGTGCCCCACCAGGAGATATCGATTCCTTGTGTATCCTGTTCTTCGTCTCGTCAAACGTTACTTTGACTTGTGGAGAATATGCGGATGAATTTTGGCGCGCATCAATTGCAACGATAGAATAAATATACGAAGACTCTTTTGTGAACTCTGAATCTACCCAAGTAGTTGGCATTCCTTCGCCAGCAGGTGGGATACAATCTTCTATCAGCGTCGTCTCAATGTTCTCTTTCATTGGTATTCTGATAACAGAATCATCAAAGTCAAAATGTTTTAGAAGCGTAAATGGCTCTTCAACAGAAGACCTTCTATAAATTTGGATATACTTGACATCCTGTTGTGAATTTACTGGAGGAGCCCATGTAAGGCGGAGATTCTTCTTAGCATAATCAAAATAAAAGTTTATATCCGCCGGCCAGGGTGGGTCTCGATCTTCTGTACAAGTTTCTCGATATATTGATGAGGGACGTGAAGCAAGAAAGAACGTACCAATAAAAGTTTTCCCAGTCTCATAATCAGTGAATGGTACCTGTATCTCAGCAATAGTCCTGGCAGAGTACATATAGGTTTGACCGTATGCAACTTCAGAATCAAATGCTGTTCTAAGGTTTTGGCCCACTGCAATAACTGCCGGCATCTTATATCTTTTCCCCTTCCACTCGCGCCACTTTTCAAAGACATACCCAACTATTCTAGAGCTTCCAACAAAATTTGTGGATGATGATTTCTCTACATGCACAAATGGAACGTCAAAAACATATTCTGCGTTGCTAACATGACAGCGATCATCTACCTCAAACCTTTTAGTTGCGTCTAAAAACTTACTGACTGTTTCAGGCCACAAGAGATCATTACCTCTATCCACATGAGATCTCAGCACAAACGGTGCATAACTGGTGTTTATAGATCCAGCGCCCCAGACCACTTTTTCTGCAGCTAGATATCCGCCAGTTGGATTTCCAGCCCGACTGACAGTAGGTAACATTTCTTCCAGCGTTTCATTGTCTACTTGGCTCTTTTGTGAAACCACCATCATCATTTTCTTCCGACTAGAGACTGGCCTGTCAAGAGAAGTAAAGCGCGTGTTCCACATGTTGTTTAGAGAAGAGGGAAGACTTTGGTTACCAAAGAAATAAGAATCGTGATCTTTTCCTGACGCTAACGTCTCAGTGTAAATTAGCCCCTGATCTAAAAGATACTGCAGTTGCTTTCTATCGAATTTCTTTTGACCCCGCGATTGTCTAGTGTTCATCGATGGCTTGCCGCAATCTTGAACAACCCAATCCAACCTAACATACCTGGGTACTCTTGCGTTTAAATTCGTAATATCCTTGCCGCGGCGGTTTTTGTACTTTCGCCCTAGATTACCACGGACTCCTTGAGTGCCGGACTCATCTATAGTTTCATCATTTTGATAGAAATTATAGACAAATTTCGGTGATAACCTTGCAACTTCAGGAACATCGAAAAAATGAAATGGTTTTGTTGGTGTAGAAACACTCATGATTAGTTATTAGCTCCCATACTTCGTCTTTAGTGGAATCTGAACACTGGCCCTAAACGTAGATAATTCAACTCCGGAGGCACTTTCTCGTTCAGGACTAGTTTCTTTCTCTGACTCACTCATTTTTGCATTAGCGATGTTTATACGAGCAGCTGATGGATGAAAGTGTTGTTTAGCAGGTTGAAAATTATAAGGGTCTATTGGAATACATACTATTCTCTCAAAAACGGTGCCAAGCTGTGTTTTTGTTTCAACTTCTTCCTCAGCAGGTATAGCACCAGCAGTTAAGCAATAGTCTGTTACCGGCCAAGAGACAAGTGGCACTGTCGACACTGGATCTGTTGCACCAATTAGGGAATTTACGGCTGCAAGATTGATAATAGGAATATCCATCCCTGATTTTGTCGAGCCTAAGGCGAGCGCGGGAGTTTGACTAATCAGTTTAGACATAGTCCCAGCTGCTGGGGTGGCGAACCTTAAGCATGATTTTTGCATAAATTCTTCTGACTGGAAGTCTACTTTAGCCATTGCGATAGGAGTGACTGCAGGAGATGAAATCTCTTGCACAGCTGTACTTGATGCAGGAAAAGCACCTTCTGTAAAATCGCAGCTATAAAGTATGTCAGAATATAGCTTTAAAGCCCAGTCATTTTTAAGATTTATTAGGGATCCAGAAACGTACTCCGCGTGTAGCTGATCAGAGTCGCGGACTTCTTGTGCTATGACTTTTCGTCCTTTGGCGCCGACACCCTGCTGGTAGACCATTTCTCGTGTTGATTGCATAACAGACTTAAGACCACCACTCGCTTTGCCATCTAGCCCCAGAACAAACAACTTACGAGGAAAAACAAAGGTCTTTGGCTCGTAATTTAAAGAGGGTCTTGCAAGGTCTATCTTTTCAACCTTTACCTCGAAGTATTCAGTACTCAATTGCGATGCTAGTGCTCTTGACGCCTCTTCAAGAGATATTGGGTTTTGAGATAACGACTCAAGCATACCGGTTGGAATTCCGACAGATATAAATTTTAGATTGCCAGTATTTTGATTAAACCACTCTGTTGAAAGTTGCTCATACATGAACGATTTTGTGTCATCGCTGACGAAAATCTCTTTTGTAAGAGCGCCCTCAATTCTAGTACCCTTATTTGCTCGCTCCTGGATATTGGCTAAAACATCCAGCGATTCATACGAAATTTGTAAGCCCTGGTGAGCCAACTGTTTTAATGACATTCCGCCGGCGACGGTAGACTGGCCCAGATAATACCTGCATTGACCGAAGTGGTCGCTGATCGTTGATAACCATTTGGTGATGGCGTTCATGAAAGATTTCGCTGTTTTTTCTTCTGCTCCAAGAGCAGAGTAAACCTTATCCCAAACAGTTACCTCACTTGATATGCCAGAAACAAATCCTTGTGTGTTTGGATCGACAAGAGGGGCAGTCTTTTGTGATGATTGTATGGCAGCTAGCTTGCTGTCATACCTCTCCAAATTCAACATTGGAGTTGTTGGCCCCTCTTCCTTATAAGGTGTAAAGGATCTGTATTGACGTGCTCGTGTCACGCCATTATAATCGTCTAAATTGGCTGTTACGGCAGATATCACAGCCGGGTTGGCGCGAATAAACACTCCTGTCGATTTTGCGTCAGAGGGTTTGATAATACTGTAACGGTTACCAAATATCATTGATACTGTTCTAGAGGTTGCATCATTAAATGCAGCCTGCATATTACCCCACGAAATCTTAGAATACCTTGTTTGCGAAATTCCATTTGCATGTGAACGGCCGCGGTCATAACCGGTAGCGGTAACTTCCCATGGTCCGACTCCTCCCTCTCCGGCGTAAAAATTCTGACAAAACGTTTCAAATAGCGACGTCATTCCACGAAGGACGTTCGTTGAAGATGAATCATTTTTTTGATTTTGTAATGTCATAGAAATCTGATCTAACGAAAGAGTGTAAAGGTTCTCTGAAGACGTAGAATCGGAGCCATTTTTCTTAAGATAGTTGAATATTACAGCGGCAGTATCGTTACAAAGTTTCTGCCACGCTAGCTCTTCAGGAGACGGTGGCACAACCAAAACAGCACTTTCAGCAACTACTGTTTCCTCTTTTTGGACCGTTGAGACGATATCGCTTTGCATCGCAACTTTTTTAGCTTCTCCAATGGCATTTGCCCAAAGCTCTGAATTAGCAACTGACTCTGCTTGTTGCGGAGGTGGGGGAGGGGGTTGTTGACCGTTCCCATTACTGTTGTCTTGGGCAGGTGGGGGAGGGGGTGCATTTATCCCATCGTCAAATGCTGTTTCTTCTACCGGTTCAGCAGGTGGAGCTCCGTTTCCTTTTGGTCCATCACCTGATATCTCAGCTGCAACTTCTTCTGGGGTAGCGTCAGCGCCGGTGTCATCGTCATCGTCGTCTTCAGCCAAAGCATCGCGAATTGCAGCCATGCCGCCTCCGCCTCCGCCTCCGCCTAATCCAGCACCACCACCCGGTAGCAGCGGTGGACCGTTCATCATGAACCCACGCATCCCGCCAGGACCGCCGCCAAGGACATTGGTACCGCCAGGAGCAGAGCTGCCTTGGCCGCCTTCAAGAGCACCCTCGATAGTATCAGCTTTCTTGTAGTCGGCTTCTACTACATCACCGTCTTCAGTAACAGCCTTAGTAGTACCGGTATAACGTCGGCCACCCCGGCTATAACCACCCTGGGTGGTACCACCGACGGTGACATGGATTGTAAGAGCAGCCAAATAACCGTGTAAAAGACCGCTTATGGTTCTATCCTTCGATGCTAAATCTAAAAATAACAGCTGGACTAAGGAAGACTGAGAGAAACCAGATGGTATTTTATATTGGAAAAGATTACTCATAAGCTTTTGCACAACTTCTCTAACGATAGTTTGAGCCATCTTTTGAGAACAGTTACCCGACGAGCCGAAAGGATTGTTCAGTAATTTGTTTATATTCCTATTATATTCTGCGCATCTTTGCGCGATTTCAGAATATGGATCCGTATATTGAGGGAGATCTGGTGGTATTGAAATACCAGGAGCAGCTTTCTGTTGTACGCTGAACGCAGCACGACCAGAATCTGCCCTTGCTAAAAAGCTTGGAGACATTTGCTTTGACTGAAAACTAAAACCGCCCGCGATTGTCATAGAGGTGCCTTGATAAAGTGCAATAGGCATTGAAGAACCTGCTGCCTTGGTTGAACCACCACCAACACTGAACGCATCAGCGAATTTCTTTATCGCATCCTGAGCTGTCTTATAATCAGGATCGGCCGATCCCTCAGCCTTGAAGCCAGTACTGGTACCGCTCTTTATCGTTACGCCCTTCGTTGCGGCGCCTGCGGCTAAGCCATCGACGACTTTGTCTCGAGAACGAAGCTCAACATTACCGGCAAGGCTGCCGAATTTCGAGTTTTCAGAACCAGCATTCGGATTATATGTTCTGCTACTTTGCGTAGGTGCAGACAATAGCTGCTTTATAAAATCTGGCGCAGTTAGAATCTCTTGACCATTTTGCCCGGTTAGACCTAAGATATCTTGACTTTCCAGCGGAAATTCATAAGACACTGACCCTGGTTCATCACCAGATATCGCATTTATTATGCCGAAAGAATCAGTTGTTGAAGGCTCAAGAGTTGTCTCAGAGGCAGATGGATAAATCGTGTTCTTGGATGAGGGTGTCGCAACTAATCTTGAAACATTCCAATCTTTTGAATTCCCACCCTTGGGAATATTCATTGATAACTTTAATTCAGAAGCCAGCTGGTAAATAAGCAACTGCAATGCTATCTGCTTATCATCACCTAGAGACTTAGATATCCCATCAATCGAATATTTCAGAGTCTCCTTAAATACCAGCATCATGCCCCGCGGTGAAGCAAGATTAACGCCGGGACCGTTAAATCTGTTTTCCGTGCGCTCCATTAGCCTTGGTGACGCAGACATAATAGAAAGCGCAAAATCCCTTAACATGCTAAGAACCACAGAAGTATTTGAAGCGTTTGATGCGGATTCTTTCGATAATTCTAAAAATGATAGAAGGTCTTCATAACCGCTTACATTAGAAACATCAAGTGCATCAAAAAACTTTTGTCTTGCATCTAAGAATTTAGCCATTTCATCAAGATACTCTATCTTGACCCGCGCTGATTTTGAACCTAATACATTTTTTGGCAGATTCTCAATAGATAACGTTCGAGCAGCGGCTTTCATTCTTATGATTCTCGCTACAGGCTCAGGATTTCCATTCTTATCAGAGACAGGAATATAATCCATCCAGCTAATCAAAACGGGTCGCTGGTGTGGTTTCAGCTCAACAGCTGTGGCTTTCGCGGCGGCAATCTTTGGGTTAGGCGTAAAATTTGTAGTGGGTGGACCGGTCCAGCTAACTCTGTTAGGATCGATCTTTGGATCAGCGGCTCTAGCGGTTCTCCAGTTACTTATCGAGGCCCGGTTCCTTGATTGAAGATCAAATATCTTTGTTTGCGTTGCTGAAACTTGCATTGGTGGTGCGCGTAATCTTTTTCCTCTTGTAGATGCTCTTCTACTTTGTCTTTTTCTTGACTTCCTCGACGACTTACCTGCTTGGCTTTTCTTGCTAGGAGCTGCTACGACTGCTCTCTCGGCAGTCACGACTTGAGCAGATGCTTCACCCTCAAACAAGAGTTCTGCAAGGGGAATTTCAGGCTCTTCAACATTTGATAGCGCTGCAAGATTTAGTGTCTCAAGTAAATTTGGCATTATTTTTGTATCACCACTGCACCTTCAACCTGTAATGGAGAAAGTTGCGAAAGCTGTTGAGGAGGAATGCTCACAGATTCAGTAGATTCAAGCTCCTCAAAACTAGTATTTATTGGAACAACTTCATAAGAATAATCTTTAGAATATCCGTCCGTTTTATGTCTATAAGAAAATTCTGGTGATGTAAAGTCATTGTGAATTGTGCCTACGAATGCGCGGCCACCATCTGATTTCATATAAACTTGAAAATGGTCAACTTCAGATAAGCGGCCACTATAAGAAAAATTAAGTGTCATATTGTCAGGTCGAGCCTGAACAGTAAGCGGAGTAGAATAACTAACAGGTTTTGCTATTGAAACGTCTATGCTCTTATTAACAGTAGTTATTCCTTGAAGAATCGGGTTTGATGGTCCTATTCTACTTGGTGTCACTTGTTTTTGTCCTTGGGTAGATTTAAGAGTAGACTTACGAAGCTGCATAGGGCCTCTAAATTTCGAAATATTTCTAGTAAATGATTGAAGCGTTTGGGTGTCAATCTCAGATACTTCAAGAGTATCAATAAGCGTTTCTGCTGGATTCATAACTGCTGTCGTTATGTAAGAATATCTTTGACCAGGGACCATAGGTTTTACGTTATTGGTTCCCCTTGAGGTCGCGTTATCAGTAAATGTACCTGGTTGAACGATACCAAAACTCTCAACCTCACCGGTGCTTAAATTCTCTCTCTCAACAACAAAACCAAGTAATGGAGCAAATTGCCCTCTGTTTTCAAGGATTTGATCGCCAAAGAGGCCAGACTGGCCTCCGGCATCAAGTGTAGTCTTTATTTCATTAAACCCAAAATCTGTGAAACTTGCGGCAACTTCAAAACTAACTGATGTTCCGGTTGTGTCTTCTATTATCGTGGCCTCGCCCATGGACATATTGATCTTTTCATCATCATCTATAGAGAATGGTATTTCTAGTAATCCAGACCTCCCATGTTCTTCTCGCCCATATAGCGTCGTTATAACTGGAACATAAATGTAAGTGTTATCTACCTTTACGGTACTATCGTAGAAAGTAACTTCTTCTTCATCGCTAAGTAAAACTCGGGTATCGCTTCCTACGTCAGTTGTTTGGTTAACCCATGTGAACCCTTTACCCGTGCCTGCCATCTTTTTCGAATATGAGTTAAAGGTTACATCAAATCTCTTTACACCAATAGACAACGCTTTCTTAGGAAGATCTGATATCCTAATTTTTGCCGTACGGCTCGTAGCGCTATACATCGCAACGCAACTACATGCTGTTCCAGCCAGAGCGATATTCGGAGCCTTTGGAGTTATTACTTTTGAGGAAAAATCTTCAGCCGGCTTTCCGTTTTCTCCATAGACTAGTGCTCGATACATCACTTGCTTCGTTGTCACGATATTGTCAACGAACCTACGTTCACCTGAGTCTTTTTTCAAATCAGCCTCAAGAATAACTTGCCACTGATTAGTTGTTGCTGTTAATGATTGGGATGCCATCGCTCCATTAGCACCGCCAGAAACTACCCGGCGAAAAACTTTTACGCTCGTGCCCTTTGGATCGACTTGTCTTACACCAACAGATATCTGGCCGTTGGCTGTTTGAGCAACGTCAATCTCGGGTGGGATATCTGGGGTTAAATACTCATTTACTAATCTCGAATGTGATACCTCAGTAGTTTCTTTTGAAATTTCCACGCCATACTGGTTTTCAATAGATATCTCTATCGTAAATTTCGATAAAGAACCAATTTGGGTTTCTGAGAGATTCAATCTTTTCTTAACTCTTTTTACAGGTGAATGAACTTGAAGCATCGTGATGCTAGGCTCCGCTAAGGGAGGTGTATACATCATGCTTTGCATTAATTCTGCGACTGGTTGTTGCACAACACCCAGCAGCTTAGGTGTAATTGACGCTGGATCTTTTTGAGTCTCCAAAAGATTTGAAGCAAATGAACCCAACGAAGTTTGGACTTCTGGAGCTATTGAAAAATGATTAAAAGGAAGAGAGAACGTATCTCTGTCGAGCGGCTCAACAGACGTGAGAGTAAACGTCTCGCCAGTTGTTTCTGGAGGAAGAGCAGGTGGGGCCCAACAACCCGGGGGTGGTGGGGGAGGGGGAGCGACAACAGGAGGCGGAGGAATATAGGGGGAGGAAGGTGCAAAAGGCCCAGAGCCAAAAGAACCAAGAGGATTGTTAGCAATACCCATGCTCCCTACCCCAGGTGCCAGAACAGCTGTCGCAGCATTACTCACGTCAGATGTAAAATCGAATATTGTTTCGTGGATAGTGACGTCTGACACGCTCTTCTCAAGATATTGACACGCTGTCTCCATGTTTCTGCTTCTGGATGCCCAAGTCTCCGGTGAAAAGGCTGGTGGTGTAAACCCAAGCCGAGGAGCCGGAGATGATAATAGGCGTACATTCGCGGTCCAAGCATTTGATGACGCTAATTTAGAAACGTCAAGAATAATGTCAAACTCATACGAATAATACTTTGTATCATCGATGCCGGGAACTCGAAGTCCGAGCATTTTATGAGGGCCGATGCGTACTATTTTCGCAAAATTTGTGGGTAGAGTTATTAGACCCTCTTGCAGCGGGTTCATGATTAGCATTAGTCAAACACCACAGTAAACATGTTAACAAAAGTTGGCTCTTCTTCAGCATTGCTGTATAGCTTCCCAACAAAAAAGCAGTGCTTACCAGGAGATTCTAAAGACCTATCTGAAGTCGGATCAGAATCTTGAAACTCTCCAAAATCTATCATACGAAGCTTCTCCACGCTTCCGCTTGTAATCTCCCAAACTTGACACACAACATTATTATCTAGAGAAGTATTCGAAAAGTTTACCCTTGTCCCTTTGACATTCTGAAAGGCCATCGTGCGTTGTAGCTGACGAAATGATAACGGAGCTGGTTGTTCTAGCCTCTCAAAGTTTGCTATTGCATTTCCAGAAACTTTGGATACTGGTGGGAGGAATTGAAAATTTGGAACTTGTGTCAATTTCTTGTCTTGCCATAAGGGTTCAAGATTGCTTAATTTGACAGTTTGGGCTGCACCGCGAGGCAGAGAATCGGGCGTCACGTCTATTTTAAGTCGTTTTCTTGATAGGGTGAAACCACCTTCTCTCCCAATCCCGGTAAGAGCTTCTTCGGTCCGGAGAGGTTGCATTGCAGCGAATGAATTAGAGCAATCACTAATTGCCATTGAAGAAGAAGTAACTAAATCAGCACCTGTTAATTGTTTTCCAAGAGGCTGTGTTGCGATGTCTCGGTTACCACCCACAAGAACAAGCGCTCCACCATTAATATCAAAATCACCAGCAGGAAAGCTTATCATCCCGTCTGCATCGAATTCAGGAATTACTTGATCTTGAGGGCGATTCGCACACTCGAACATAAGCCTATAATCAGCAGGTGCAACGACTTTTGGGTCGTCCACAGACGGCTCATAAAAAGTGCAGCTGTCGGAAAAAGTGGCAAAATTAAATGAAAGCTCCCCATGAGCAAGTTGGGATCTGCCAACTTGCGTTAAGAAAGTATCCATGAACCTCGTCTTTTTGTCTAAAATACCAGCCATACAACTAAATATTAGCCCTCGGAATCCTTGGGCAGCTCATTTTGCAATTGCTTTAAAGATTGCTGAGCTTTCCTTATACTAGATAGTGACTCGGGCCGAGTGCCAGGGCTGCGTCTTATACTGCTCATCTTAGTCGGCTCACTGATTTCTCCTGACTCGACCTTCGCGGCGAGGTCCCTCATTCTCTCGAATTCTTCTTTTTTCTCTTCAATGCTATCTTCTATCTCGTCTGCTAATTTTTGCTTCTCAATTGCTTGCACATGATCAGAGAGCTGGTTTTCTACGTCTTGCCATGCAGATATCCTACCTTCGAGCTGATTTGCCAATACTTCATTTTCGGGCCATGCTGCGCCTACGAACGCAGGGACTTGATCAATGATCCCTAAAAGCTCTTGGATCATGTTAACTTCATCGCTCATTTCCCTTAACTCTGTTATCGCTCCTTTTAGAGCGTTACCCACTCTATTTTCATGATATTTCGGGTTCTTTATTCTAGAACGCGTGTTAGAAAGATCTTGTTTCGCTTCCGCTAGACCCTTCTTAACTTTTTCTTCAAACTCTTTGTCAGACATAACTACTCCTTAAACCTCCGGTGGTGATCATAAATAGACGTTTTATTGTAATAACGTATTCAGAAAAATAAAAAAAGAGGGACCACCAAAAGGTGGTCCCCCAGACTTAAACTATAATCTAAAGACTAGCTATAGATTATGAGAAGTCCCAAACTACAATCTCGTCGTCTGCTTGAAGAGCAAATCCGAACTTAATCTGGTTAGCAGTACCGGTTCCTTGAATAACGTAGTCCTTCCCAGTGGGAACGGCTGCGCCACCAGCACCAGATAGTGCAAGACACTGACCATTCACGAAAACCTGAACCTTGTTAGGAGCATGGTTTTGAAGGTTATTAACGTCACCAGCGACTTTAGCAACGGTAACAACGTTACCTGCTGCCTCTGTACGCCAAGAACTCGAAGTGAACAGAGTAGGCTCTGTAGATGCAACGAGAGATGAAACTGCGTTAATAGCACCAATGATACTTGTTGAAGCATCGACACCAGAGATTGTACGTAAAGTAGCAAACTCAGTGTGATTATTAGCAACATAAATACCACCATCGTACTTATTACCACCGCGGTGACCTGTATCAGCACTAAAACCAACACCTTGAGATGCGGACATCATTAAGATAGCTGGTGAAGCTGCGAGTCCAGAACCAGAGATAACCATGTTCTTCGAAGTACCGAATTTGAATTCCATACCAGCTGTGTTGTTACCAACGAACATCTCTCTAGCACCTTGGCGAGCGATCTTGACATTTTGAGCGACATTATCGTCAGCAATCTTGATTTCACCACCAGAAGAATCGATGGTAACAGTGCTAGCAGCGTTAAGGTCCAGAGTCGTTACACCATTAGTAGTAACAGCACCTGTTCCGTTGAATTCCAAAGTAGCAGTATCGTCACCGAACATTGATTGTCCAGTACCTGTCATGGTAAGCTCTACAACACCAACCGTTCCAGCATTACCTGAACCGTTGAAATCAATCCGACCAGTGTCATCACCAAACTTAGCACCTGTAGCACCTGATACTACCAGCAAGCCGGTTGCTTTTAAGCCACCGTTTACGAATGTAGCGTCAAAGCCAGCAGCAGCCTGGATGTCAATACCGCCTGCAGAGTCTACTTTAACAGCATCAGTGCCTGTACCAGCAGAATCTACAACAACCTTGGTTCCAGCATCAAGCTCAACAGTGAGAGCATTAACATCAACTTTGGTGTTAGTGTCAAGACCGAGAGTTAATGTACCGGTGTTGTGTGGAACAACGTTGATTGCTTGGTTTCCGGCAGATGTAGAAACATCTAAAGCGCCACCAGCAGCAACAAGATCCATACCACCATCAGATACGACTGAAATCGCATCAGCAGCAGTACTAGCAGCAGTTACCATAACCTTGCTAGCGGCATCAAGTTCGATGAGAAGAGCGTTAACATCAACTTTCGTAGATGCATCGTTACCAACCGTGATTGTCTTAGCAACAGCTTCGGTACCAAGATTAATGGCATCAGTGCCATCTGTATCCAAGGTCAGTGTACCACCAGCATCAATTACAAGGTCTGCTCCAGCAGCTGTCGACCAGGTTGAAGTAGCGGCAGCGGTGATTGTTAGCGCACCAGCTGATGTAGCAAGGTTTGAGGCTGCTCCACCATCGATGGCAAAACCACCACCAGCTGCGTTAATATCTACAAGGATTGCATTTACTTCAACTTCTGAAGAAGCGGCATTACCAACAGTGATTGTCTTTGCAGCAGCTTCGATACCAAGGTTAATAGCATCAGTACCGTCTGTATCCATGGTTAGAGCGCCAGCAGAATCAATCGTAATCGTACCAGTCCCAGATGTTGAGAGGTTTGAATTACCTGCACCGTCGATCTGAAATCCGTTTGAACCTGCGTTTAGGTCTAAACGAAGTGCATTTACTTCAACTTCTGCAGAAGCGGCATGACCAATAGTGATTGTTTTTGCAGCATTTGCATTACCAATCTGAATGAACCCAGTATGACCGTCATTACCAATGATAAGGTCATCTGATGTTGTACTAATCATCATAGCACCAGAACCGTTGTCACCGATGATACCATTTTGGTCAGCACCAAAGTACATCTTCTTGCCAGCGCCGGCATAGAAGTCACCCCATTCAGCAGATGTTGTACCAACATCTCTACCAGCCGCACTGTCTGGTACAATAGCAGTAGAGAATGTTCCTACAGCTTGATTAGAGAATGCGCCACCACCGTGAATACGACGAATAGCAGTTGCTAAATAAGATAATGAACCAGAGAGGTCTTGGTTTTTGATTGCGGAGAGAACACCTTTATTCTCTATGTCAAATTTATCACCACCGTCGTTAATTTCGCCGGCGAGATAAGAGTTTCCGAATGAGCCAGTAATCTGGCTTAATCTAATTTGTGTACCCATAATATAATTTTCCTTTTGTTATGTGTTATTGTTTTGATACAAAACTTACAACAACAAAATCACGTACAAACGTAAACGAAACGGACTAACAAAGGGGGACGAACAAACAACGTTCTTAAATATAAGGAAGCCGCGCTAATTTATCAAGTTTTTCAAAGTTTTTAGAGCAGAATCGAACTTAGAAAATTCGCTATTGATATATTCTATCGCAAGTACGCCGGCAGAAGGGCAATCGAATACAAAGTTGTACTTGTTACCTTTGCGACCTGCGGAGACAAGCTTACACCCTTTTATTAGCAAGAACGCGGCTAAACCTAAGTCGGCGGTCTCATAATTCTTTGTTACCTGGGGTGCTGGTTTATCTGACATTCGTTAGCCTTATTCGCGCGGGTGATGTTCATTTATAACTATGAAGCCAACTTCACTCTTGAATGTTATACACAATAATATCTATGACATCGTCTACCTGAACGTCGAATGCAAATTTTAGTGATGTCGATGTTTCAACATAATAATCCCTTTCAGACGTCCCCACCTGGACAGAAGAACCAGAATGTAACATTTGACCATTAAGAAGTACATCAATTAGGGAAGGATTGTATGATACCTGGGAAAAATCTGAATTTGTAACGTTGACTGCGCCTCCGGCAGCGACTCGATCAGATATAAAATAAACATCTTTTTTTCTCTCCCAGCCTGAAGCTGAGGCAGATACGACAAGTTGCCCAGACGATGATGTAGTAACATTAACGCTACCTGTTCCTACAATATATGGAGTTACGCCATCGCTTAACATCTGTAGCGATCCAGAAAATCCAGCAGGTGTTATTATAGATCCCGATGCGAGCATATCGCCACCGAAGACAGCTGTGCCTCTTGTTGACGTATTTCTACTTCCAATGCTACCTGATACGAAGAAGCTATTATCTCTTCCAGCTGTCGAATCAGCTTGGAATAGTACACTGTTCGTTTGGAATGACATATAAGTCTCAGAATCTCCGATGTGCTGGATCTTGTGAGCTATCGCGATGTCGCCATCTGTTGTACTACTGGATACCGTTAGTTTAGCACCTGGCAGTGATGCTGTCTTTCCGATACCTACTTTTCCGTCTCCCCTTACTCTAAGAAGTGTGGTTGAGCCGGCCTCGACATCAAATATTCTTGTTCCAGAACCAGTACCATCACTAGTAACCTTGAGCCCGTGCCCTTGACTACCCTGGTCATTGTCTATAATAGCTGCATAATCGCCAGAAACATTTGCGTAAACGTCTAAAGCGCGGGAAGCTGGGGATGATGTAGAGGCTTTACCCACTGTAAGAGACCCCGTTACACCTACATCTCCAGAAAACTGAGAGCCTGTCAAGGTAGCGACAACAGAATTACGAACAGCTAGAGTATAGCTGCTTCCTGCGCCGCCGTCTGTTCCTGATAGACCTAATCCGGGAGTTATGACTCTCTCTCCAGATAATGAACCAGTTGCTGATAATACAAGGTATTGCGCGGCAGTATCACCGCCACCGGAGCCACCTGCTGCTGTCGATGATATTGTAATCGAACCATCAGAAGCAGATGCTATTGTGATGTTAGAACCCTCACGCAAATATGAAGTACCATCAGATAACTGCTGTAAAGAACCAGATAAACCAGTCTGTGCAACGACGTTTCCACTGAATATCGATCCTGTCAAGGTAGCAACGACAGAATCCCTAATACCCACAGTGAAGCTTCCGCCGGCGCCCGCATCAGCAGTTGATATTCCAGTACCAGCCGTAAACACTCTTTCAGCGTTTAGAGATCCCGTTGCAGCCAAAACTAAAAACTGCGCGTTTGGGTCTCCTGAGCCTCCGCCACCACCCGAAGATGAAGTAATAACGGTGTCGACCATGTCACCGACGTAAATAAAGCCCCTTGCAAAGAGTGGAACATTTGAAGCATCATAATCTTGAACGAACAAAATACCGTTAAATGTATCTAACTGCCAATCGATCTCAGATTCTAGGGGTATCTCTTTCGTGGCGTCATTTGGATCACCCTTATATAATTTTATAGTATACGGATTTGGGCTATCGTTTGAAAACACGGGTGGGACGATCTGTAGCCCACCGATCGTAGTATAGACAACCTTACCATCATCAAAGACACCATTACCCTTCTTGGGGTTAGGCGAAAGGCTCTGGTAGTTACCTGTTAAGAGAAGCTTATAACCATGGGGCCCTGTCGTTGATGGCTCTGGACCGGCGCCTGTGTCCACAGAATTAGCATCGTAGCTTGTACCGCTAATGGATTCGATATCAAACTGAACATATTCAACTGTAGCTGGCTTTCCAACGCTTGCGCTTTGCAGCAAATAAAGGGTCTGAGACGGTGATGTTGGGATCTTCTGACCAAATGTAGTCTCAGCAGCAGGCTGGATATTTGACCCAATTATTTCTTGGGCGTCTGACTTTAGAACGCTTGTTTGCGCTTTGTTCAGAAGTTTTTTCTGAGCAAATAACGTAGCAGTTGTAAGACTCTTACCAGCCATTTATCAAGTGCTCCACTGAATACGAATTTGGCTGATGTTACCTGTCCAATCATCATCAGCGTTTATTCTAATTAGTACAAAATCAGAAGCAGCGGCAGGAATACTGGCACCACCCGTTCCGTCAGAAGTTTCACCCTGGAATGAGCAAAGGTTTCCGCCCCCTGTCCCACCTATAGTGCCAACTAAAGAACCCTTCAAGCAGCCATTACCATCGACATTAAACGTTCCCGCACCGGATCCAGCCTTCGCTAAATCAAGCCATGATGTCTTGCCGGGTATCTTGACATCAACATGAATTCTATTGTTCGCGCCGAGAGACCCGGTTGCAAAACCACCGGTTCTTGGAATTAACTCAGCACTTCCAGTAAGCTCGACAAGAACTTGTGCAACATCCGAGCTTGTATCGTTTCTAAATGCCCTATAATATGTTCGTGTTGTCTTTGTCAGCGTACTATAATTTACATTGCCATCAGGACCTTGGTATAAGCCCCCGTCAGTGACATTCCTAAAGTCTCCAGAATTCCCTTGTATTTTGGGAGAGTACATCGCTCCATCAAATATTAGCAAGCCATCGTCATAATTCGCTACAGTGTTCATGTCATTTTGAGAATTCCACACGTAAGAAGCGTTAGTCATGTCAGCTTTCAAGTCATACGACGATGATATCAATCTATAGAATTCACCGCTAAAGTTTTCTGTTGCATCTCTAGTTGATGTATCACTCGCAGAGTAGATCAAGAAATTACTTTTTGCTTGAGCTGATGATAGTAGATTAGACTTCTGCGGATGATATACTCTGAACTTTGCAGAAACAGAGTCTCCATCGCTTGGGAGAGAATTTGTTAACGTGCAACCAAAAGATGCTGTTACCAAGAGGGGATTAGATTGAGCTTCGCTAACAGAAGAGTCTATGTTTGGTAGCGGCACTGTACTGTCGCTGTTGTGAGTTGTGTAAGTGTATCCACTTCCGCTAAACGCTATTTGTGATATCGAAATGTTCGACATCGCGGTAACAGAAAACGCGTTATTAAGTTTTGAGTATATGTTAGAGTGTGAACCGCTTACCTCTGCCTTAAGGCTACCTGTCACTGTGGAGCCGACATTGTTGAAATATCGCACGCCTGATTGGTAGAATATTGTACTTCCACCAAGATTATCCCATCCTATGCTTGTAAATGACATTGCAGTTGTATATGGATCGTTAACCCACTCAACATAAGTCGTTGTACGATCAGAGCCGCCGACCGTGTGGATCGCTCTTGCGTAATTCCAGCCATTCCTCTGGTCTGCAGCGGCGACATTAAATCGAGCAGTCCGGAAATAATAGTTGAAATCAGGAAAGTTATTTGACCCTGTGGTCGGTTGAGTTGTGGAAATATTGGTGAACCCGGTACCATTTCCATTTACTGCCGACGTGGCGCCGGAGCCCGGGTATCCAGAACCAACAAATGATGCCAGATTAATTTCAGCAGATGCGATCTCCGAACCATTTACCTCGAATTTTAGAGTACCAGTGTTTCCTTCGCCAAAGCCACCACTTGATGAATCAGTATTAAGCGGACCATCTATCGCCGTTGTTTTTGAGAATATCCCGAGCCTGTTTGCGTTAGGGCTTCCATCCGAATAATCTCCATTAACATCCACTGCGCTGGCGACCCCTGCGCTGGCGGCTACATCTGTGAATGAAGGTATAGACTTGCTTGACCCAAAGCTAAGCTTCGCATCTTCTCCCTCATCCGTAGAAGATATTGTAGATAGGTTTGGAGCATCAGAAGCATCAGAATTTGTAAACGTAGCAGTAATGTCTGTAAGATTTCCAGTCCAAGAAGCAGGAGCGATAATCTTTAACATAAGGTGGTCGTTGTTACGCATGTTCTTGGCACCAAGAGTGCAATATAAAGTTGCCGGAACGCTTGTGTCAGCAGTGTAAACTCGGCAACCCGAATTATCAGTATAAGTGCCAGACGTAAAGAGGTTCGAGCATTCAAGCCATCCCGTGCTATTTGAGGTTGATGTTCCATCGTCAGGAAGCTTTGCAAATATTCTTATCTTATCGCCAGTCCCAATGTTTGCTGAGCCTTCTAGGGCGATCGTATAAGAGTTTGATGTTGCACCAGTCGCGTTCTTAAATTTCCTGTAGAATGTTCTTGTTCCAGAATTTATTCCGCTGTAATTTGGGTTACCTGACGGTGCGAAATCCAGCGAACCACCGTCTGTTGAATTTCTAAAATCGCCGCTTAATAAACCTTCATCAGGTGCAACAAGCTTATTGTTATAGAACAAGAGCCCATCTGCATGACCGCCAGAACCTGACATATGGATCGCGCTATCCCATGCAAGAGAAGGTGCGCTACCTGTTACATCATACTGGTTATCATAGCTACCACTTTGCATTCTGTAGCTCTCGCCGCGGAATGTTTCGTTGGTTATCGTTGAAGTATCACTCACGTTCCAAAGCAAGAACCCACCCGCAGTGACGGCACCACCGTTAGTTAGGTTTGCCTTAAGCGGATGAGTAACAGTAACAGCAGCCGAAACAGAGCCGCTCAACAACGTTTCATCAGTAATAGTTGCAGAGCCGGTAAGCGTTAATATTTTTCCAGAATTTTCACCAGCACCAGTATTGATAGTCGGCTTTGCTATACTCGAAATGCTAAGATTTGTTGTTGTAAAAGTAATCGCGGTGGTGTCATAACACGTCTTATAAGCATTCGTAACATCTACCCTGTATTCAGCTGTACCTGAAAGGAAGTATTTGACACCTGACAGTTGTTTTGTACCACCAGCGTCTACAGACGTTATCTTGTTGTTACTTGCTGCTAAAGCTTCAGAGTTTGAGTCATTTACCCACTCGATATAATTCGTGAGGGATGAAGTTACACCATTGACTACTCTTGTAACTCGAGAATAATTCCACCCGTCCCTCTGGTCTGACGTCCCTATTCTCCAATTACCCGTCCTGTGCTTAAACGTGTTGAAGTCGGCACCATCTTGCTGTTTTGCAGAACCGGTTTGCGATAAGCTTGTAAACCCAGAACCATTTGAATTAGTAGTGATGTATGTACCGCTTCCAGGAACACCAACTCCAACCGACACGTCTGCTAATGAAGCTGTGTGTAAAACAGTACCGTTTACCTCAAGCTGCATAATCCCTTGTTCTGCATCTCCAAACGAATACTGTGAGTAATTTAATTGGTTATTTGCGTACCTGTTCTCGGCAACATCTGAATTTAGCGTTCCATCCAAGACGGTAGCACCAGCAAAAATAGCTGCTCTAATATTATTACTTGAGGTTGCTACCTGATATAGCCCATTAACATCTACTGCTGAGCCGTACCCAGCTGACGCTCCTACGTTTGTATATCCGCTAGCAGCGGCACTGGATCCGAATGAAAGATAGGCAGCTGTTCCAGTATCATTTGTGTTAACGTTATCTAGCGCTGGAGCTGGGGAGGGAGCAAGGTCTAATAGCACTTCGTTAAACCTGTCTATCGCTACACCGATGTCTGTACTGTAGACAAAGTCTGTGAATAATCCGTCTGTGTACGTGCCGTCTTCAGCTGCTCCTATAACAGGCTTAATCGTAGCTTGACTACCACCGTCATCGGTAACAACACTCCCTGTAAATACGAATGTCGTCACATTCGAAACAGTCGTTCCACCCGCTTGTGTAACGGTACTAGAGCCAGCGCCGCCTCCACCTGACGAAGATATTACAAGCTGGCCAGATGATGATGTGGTGACACTTACACTACCGGTGCCAATAATGTACGGGGTCGTACCATCGCTAAGCAGCTGGATGGAACCAGACAACCCTGACTGCATTACCACATTCCCACTAAACACTGAGCCCGTCAACGTTGCGACTACAGAGTTATCTACTGAAAACTGTTCGTTTGAAAGATTTAGCCCGGTACCGGCAGTGTATGTTCTTCCCTCGCTGGCACTAACAACTATTTGTCCAGATGATGCCGTAGATATATTAACTGCACCGGTGCCTATGAGGTACCTTGTCGAGCCATCGCTAAGCATCTGAAGTGAACCAGATAATCCAGATTGAGCAACAACATTGCCACTAAACATAGAGCCTGTTAAAGTTGCGACTACAGAGTTGTCAACGTTCAGTGTAACGTCGCCGTATGTACCACCTCCTGTCAGGCCTGTTCCAGCTGTTACTCCCGTAACGTCTCCAATAGCAGATGAGACTATTAATTGACCGGCTGACGATGTCGTGACACTTATGCTTCCTGTTCCTATAATATAAGGAGTGGTTCCGTCTGCTAAGAGTTGTATCGATCCAGACAATCCAGACTGCGCGATGACATTACCGCTAAAGATAGATCCTGTCAATGTAGCAACAACAGAATTATCGACATTTAGCGTAACATCACCGTATGAGCCTCCGCCCGATAATCCAGTGCCAGCTGTTACGCTCGTGATATCACCTACAGCGGATGAAACTATTAATTGCCCCGAAGAAGATGTTGTGACACTGATACTTCCTGTTCCCACTATGTAGGGGGTTGTGCCATCAGAGAGCAGTTGTATTGAGCCTGACAAACCAGATTGAGCGACAACATTACCACTAAAGACAGAGCCCGTTAATGCAGCAAATACGCTGTCTTTAACATTTATTGTGTATGCTCCACCCGCGCCGGCGTCTGTTGACGCTAGACCGGTACCCATGGTCATAACTCTTTCTTGGCTTAACGATCCAGTCGCTGAAAGCACAAGATACTCAGCATTTCCATCTGCAACACCACCGCCGCCAGCTACAGCTGTGATAGTTACTGATCCATCTGACCCGGTGGAGATAGAAATATTATTACCTTCCCGCAGGTAAGATGTGCCATCAGTAAGGTGAGTTAAAGATCCTGACAAGCCAGCATTAAAAAACGCATTGCCCTTTGTCGAAAATGAACCTGTTATGCCGACAGGCCCGCTAAACTGCGCACCTGTTAAAAACGGCACTTGTGTATTATCAACAAGAACCGTGTAGTTTCCACTTGCGCCGCCATCAGACGCAGACAAACCTATCGTTGGTTCAAAGCGCCTTTCATTAGAAAGACTGGCTGTTACGTTTAGAACAAGGTATTCTGCAGCTGACGGTGCTAAACCTGAACCGGGGATTGCAGAGACCCAAACGTCTCCTTTCGATCCGGTGGTTACCACGACGTTATCGCCACCCTGGATATAAGAGGTACCATCTATTAATTTTGTTAAAGAGCCCGTCAGCCCAAGATTAAAAGATGCATTCCCAGCGGTGGAAAATGAACCTGTTACACCGACCGGGCCGCTGAATTGAGACCCGGAGAGCGTTGCGACAACTGAATTATCGATGGCGACATTCCTGGTAGCGCTTCCATCATAGCTAAATGAAATTATACCCGTGCCCTGTGATAATGCATTTGGTACTTTTAGTACGCTAACACCACCGACGCCGACGCTTAACGTGCTGTCGGCCGCATTCACTGCTATCACTGCGGGATTTGAGTTACCATTATACGTGACAGTTATTCCGGAACCAGCAGATAATACGTTTGTTCTGTCAACTAAATCTATGAGTGAGCCGGCTGTAACTTTTTTTATCGTCCCGCTATCAGAAACAAACAACTCAGATGTTCTTGAGCCGCCAGCTGATAATCCTGACGTTGATAGTCCAATAGACGTAGCAGACTGACCATCGTAAGAAAAGCTACCAAGTCCTGTAGCTGTTGACGTAAGCGCGCCACCAGCACCGAGTGCGGCAGAAATTGTGATCTGACCATTTGAAGCAGAAGTTATTGTTACATTCGTGCCTTCAACGAGATAAGACAGCCCAGCAGTGGTCTGCTGTAAAGAACCGCTTAAGCCAGCCGTAAAGTTTGTATTACCGCTAAATGTGTTTGTAGAGGTAAATGCATTTATTCCAGAAAGTGTATTGTTTCCAGAAAATGTATTACCTCCAGAAAATGTATTGTTTTGGCCAAGCATTGGTACAACGCTTGTATCAATGGCAATAGCCGCAGTACTAGAACCGTCGTAGGTAAAAGTGCTTATTCCAGTACCTTGAGAAACAGCGTTCGGGACTTTTGCGACGCTAAGACCATTTACCCCGAGAGCTAGTGAGCTTCCGTCTAGATCAATCGCCAGCGCGCCGCCAGAAGTTGTCAGCCCACCTGATGACGCGGTGGCCACCAGAATTGTTGTTGCAACACCACCGTTCCAGCTACTTGCAGAGTTACCAAATTCAATAAAAGACCCAGCATTAAGCTGGCCGCTGATTGTTGCTGATGCACGAATCGTGCTAACGGGAGTCTTCTTTAGAGCATAGCTATCAGAGCTATCTGCAATCAGTACAAGATCACCATCTGCTGCGACTACAGTGGTTAGTCCCGAGTCGTTGGGGTCGACGTACAAACCACCACCCGCAGCGAATGCAGCACCGGAACCGTTTGTATTCCTTAATTTAACTCCAACTGTCGTAGAAGAATTACCGTTATAAGTAAAATTAGTGATGCCGTCGCCTTGAGAAAGCGTACCGGCAGAGGTTCCTGTTGCGGCGCTGATGGTAACAGACCCGTCAGACCCCGTAACAATAGTTACGTTGCTTCCTTCGCGTAGATATGACGTCCCATCAATAAGTTGGGTTAGTGATCCACTGAGGCCGTTGGTGGCCCTAACAACACCTTGCACAAACAGAACACGCTTGAACTCATCGTCGTCCAAGCCAATCTGAAAGTGCTGAGGGGTGACAATCTTAAGTATACTGTCGTTCGTTGAGGCACGAACGGTCAGAAAGTCACTTTTTCTTAGATCTGTCCTATCTTTATTTGACATTTACTCGAGCCATCATATCACCGTAAACCCAGATCCGACACCGCCGAACCTTCCAATGTCTGCAGCAGACCAGTCGACTGCAACAAACCTGTTAGTAAATATGATCGTTCTCGAATGTGTATCACCTTCTATGTACGGCTTTGACGATGTTGCCGCTTGAGAGAGGTTAAAACATGTAGTTGTGGCCGAATCTCCAACGGGTGCGCCGTCGGCGTCAACAAAGATTGTGCTAATCGCGGCTTCTTGCAGCCCTTGAGCATTGTCTTCATCTCCTTCTTCAAAGAATCTAGTATATAGCCGTGGCTCTAACATATCTCTAAACTGGCCATAACTATCTGACCTAAACACTGCTTTTGATCTCTGCTTATCGTAATTTGACATACCATATTTAACTCCTGCAGGATGATCAAAATGACCCCACCTGAACCAAGCAGAGCCTGGGACCGCGCCACCCGTCCCAACACCATTATTTAGCATGGCTTGTGTGGGGTAACCAAAATCTGTCTTTATCAAATCTAAGTGCTTTCTGTTTAGTCTTCCGTAGCCAAACAAGAATGCTTTAGCAGCTCGAACAGATGCCACAACGTTTCCATTACTATCAGCAGCGAATTGCTGTTGCAGCGTTCCGCCCTGGCCACCGAGTGTCTGGACTGTGGAAACGAACATTATTGGGTTCACTCTTGACTGTGATTCGCCTTGTCTTTCGTCTGTGCCGGATGCTGACAAAGGCATAAGTGGAGCACCTTTTATACCAGTGGCAGGATGATATTCAACTGTCATAGGTGGAGCTATTTCTTTAGTGTAAGAACCTGTTGTAATCCCAAGTCCGTTATCATTTGCTACCAGACGTTCAATACCAGCGTATCTTTGCTCAAACGGAAAAGCAGATTTCCAAGCGTGGTTTGAACCGCCTGTGTTTCGAATAGTATTGAGTACGGGATCGTGGCCTTCGATTTGTGATGTAACGTTCGTCCTGCTAGCGTTTGCATTAGGGCCTGAAAAATTATTCGTAGTGGAGTTTGCAGCGGCAAGCTGTTGCAGTTGCGCAATCATTGGGTTCTGGTCAGATAGACCCCACTTGTCTCCTGTTGCTCCAAAGCGACCGGCAGCGACGAGAGAGACTGGTTGACCAACTTGATGAGTATTCTGGTCTACATTCATGAGTTTAGACTTAAACATGCCAGCGCCGTCTGCTTCCCAAATCTTTCGAATATTTGGGATACACGAATCATACCATAATTCTGATGGATCGATAAGCGTGACAAATCTTTGAGCGTATGATCCACTCATTCCAATGTTTGTTCTTTTTCTGCCCCGAGGTTCTTTCCTACCGGAATAACCGGCGATAGACCAGCTTTCCACAGACTGTCCTACTTCATTATCCCACCGCCATCCCCCTGCAGGGTGTGCTACATTCGCAACGTAATTGTACGGTAATAAACTTGGGGCGCCTTCGATAATATTGTGGATATACGACCCAGACAACGCTTGCGTTTCTGCGATATTAAACTGGTCCACAACAGGACCTTCTGACAATGCTTGACGAATCGAATCACTTACCAAAGGTTGGTTCAGGCTTGGCATCTTTTCTTTAGAGTCTTTCACTAAAGAACCGTAAAGAACCAAACGGCTCGGGCCTGTCTTAAAAACAAAGCGATGATCAAAGTAATCAAGTCTTGATTGGTTTCTAGACTTCCATGCGGTTGTAAATGGTGTGTCTGCTCTCATATCAAACTTTGTCCCACCTGGCCAAAGAGTAACACCGGTTGTTGCTGGATTGGCTGATCCACCGGGGCCGCTTGTTCTTCCTATCCGCCCCTCCTTCGAGCCGGGATGGAAAGGTGTGGGAGCAGTATTAACAGGCACTGGGTTCGCTGGATTTCCACCCGCCATTGCACATTGAAACCCTACTATAATTCGGTCTTCAGGAAGCAGTAAATACGGTGATGGACGAGAGTATTTTTTTACTGTCGTTACTGGAGCTTCAACTGTAGATTGTAGTGCATTGTATATGTTGTTATTGTTGGAACTTGCGTATTGAGAACTTATGGGCTTAATCGTTGTACCAGCGCCGATTGAATATCCTGGAGCTGTTACAATGGTATATTTTTCACCTCGTTGCGCGCCGATGGTGGGCTCTGATCCGGGGACGCCACCAACAATACTTCTTGCAGAAGATAGTTCGTACTGGCCGATCCCACGGCCTGTTGCAGACTGCATACTCCATGAGCTTCCGAAGTATGAGCTAGGGTTGATCTCCATGGAGTTGTAGTGGACTTTATACTCGACATGCGCGACACCGGAACCAAGGTCTTGCACGGGTGTACGACACTTAGAAAATAGTCTATAAGTCCCTTTAGATAATGACACGTTTCTTGTGTTGTAAGGCGCGACCTGCTGTGGAATTACTAGTTGACCTGGCTTGGAGGCATCCGCGTAGTTAGCTCCAGCAAACTGGTAGTTCGTAAGTGAACCAGTAACAGGGACTAACCCGCCAATTTCAATTCCATCAATCGGGTTAAGTGATGATATATTAATATTAAGGTCTCTTTTAAGGCCGACATCAAGCCAATTCTTGGACCTCACCTTTACTTGAGACAATCCTAACGGCAGCTTTGGCCAGTCTCTGCCAATAAGCTCTTTCTGAGGTATACCGGGTCTTGGAAAGAATCCGGTGTGAGAAGTAGTTTCGAATGAGCCGTATAACGAATAATCCCAGTGATTGTGAGGGTGCCAACCAAACGCACCAGAAAATATGCCTGATGAAATAAATGACACTTCGGTTGAGCCGACAGTCTTATTCTTTGCAATCTCTGTAGGAGACGAGATAAGTCGCGGGTAGCCAAGCATCATTGCCGAAGACAAATTAAGGTTAGCGGTTTCACCTGCCGCTATAATAGAAGGCATATTTGTTGCTTGAGACTGATACACACCACCGGCAGAAGTACCCTTATTAAATGTCTGACCATGAGACCAGCCGTCTATCATCATCTGGGAATGTAGAGAAGCAGAAACGTAACCATAATGAACCATTTGTGAGTACGTCACTATCTCTCTTGATGAGCCATGGGAAGCAGAATAAGCATTTTCTAGCGTAGCATAGGAAGCTACCTTCAGGGCTTTTGAAAAATTAATGTGAAACGGAAAAGAGTTATCGATGAGATTAAAATCCATCGAGGCTTGGATAGCTGAAGTAGGCGTAGATATTTGAAACCCAGAAGCCACGCTATTACCACCGTAATAATCACCGGATAATTTTGTGCTTGTTTGAACATAATCGCTGTTTGAAGAAGTGAGGTACCAGCCTGGTGGAGGAATAACGTAATCTGTAGCTCTACCATCGAACGAATACGGGCTGTACGTAGTAAAACCAGGTTTCGCCATGGCGCGCGTTAGCTTAGGTTCAATGATCTCTTTTCTTTCTCTTAGTATAAAGAAGGTATCGCATCTCCAAAATGGGGCTGCAGATGACGTTACAGCTGAGGTTTTACGAGCTGTGTTGTAAGGAGACGCATGCGCTCGTATAACTTCGCCGCTAGGATTGATTGGGCCGTCTGGTGCGTTCGTGCCTTGTGTTGTCCATTGTTGTTCAGATATGTCTGGCCAGCCTCCGGCCGCGGTTGCGCCAAGGCCGTTAAGGGTCACCATTGTTACCCCGCCCGATGTACCAGCTGGAATAAGAGACTGATTACCAGTAAAAAATCTTGAGCCTGTCACGTACGATGCGGCGGTACCACCATGGGGGATATTAGATGATGTAAGAGTACCGTTACCGCTGTTTATCCATCCCCAGACGTATCTATCAAAATTTGCTGCGGCTCCGACCAGGTCTCCACCACCAATGACGCCGCCACGAGCGTAATTAAACCCTCTTCCATTCGCTGTCTCGCCGGTGGCTGAGCCATCACCATCTTGGTTTTGGACTACCCAGGTCGTAGGCGCACCTAGAAATCCGTTCTTATTCGTATTACTTCCCGTATACGGCATTGCCCTTAAATCACCGCCTCGTAAACCTAAGCAGTCAGGACCAGCATCTATAACTTCTCCGTTTACTTCAAAAAGCGTCGCTTCTAGAACAAATGGGTCAGAAATGTATTGTGACATGTCAATATGACACTTGTCGTCCAGCGGTCTGTACTTATCGTCATAGGGGAAACCAAAGAAATCAGTAAACCCACCACGAGAAGGAAGATGTGATAACGGGTCAGATGAAGATGGATATATTGTAAACCCAGTTGTACCCTGAAATCCTTGAGGGACCGCATGCAACGCCTCTGTCCATCCATTGGCATCGGTTTCCTTTCCATTATTTGTGTAAGAAGTCCAGGGAACAGAACCGGTTGAATAAGCGGGAGGCTCCCACCGCCCCTTCGACGGATTGTAGTACATTATTGGGTAAGCGCTACCAGTCGGAGTCAGTCTATCACCATCAAGCCACGCTCCAGAGCCGGTTAGAATGTTAGAATTACCGTAATAATCGTTTGATCTAATCGTACCAGCTGTCGTTTCTTCGCTGACGTTTAGCGGTATTACAATAGCGACCTTGTCCCCAAGCTTCGAGTCAAACCCAGGCATGACTGTATCCAGAGTACCAGATTTATTCAAGTAATAGGCATCATGAGGTGGGGCATCATCATTAAACGGTTCCATTATACCGCCGAATGCAGAATCCATAGTCGTATTCGTTATCGATCTAATCTTTCTTTCGCTGGGTGAGCCTGACTTGAAGCCGCCTTGTTGAACAGATTGCCCCAGCCATTTTCTTAATGTATATGACTCATCTTGGATGCCTGAGTGTAAAACTTGGGACGCAGTTATTCTTTGAGCTAAAGGAGTTTTATATACATCTTGGTAAGAGCCCTCGGTTGGGGAGGGTGTGGTGGCGAGGACCGGTCCACGGGTCATGTTTGCGCTTCCTGACACCCACGCAGTGGGTATCATTTCTGGATAAAGCACTGATTGTGTGACGAACATTATAGAGTTTGTATCATCAAATGGTACTATAGACCCAGAGCCTACTCGTCTGCCTGGGTCTCCGGGGGTTTTGACATCAGGTAATGTTCTTCTAGCATCATACACAGCTTGAGTTCTTCTAACAGGAATGTTATTTAATCCTGAGCGGTACCCGCCGATGGCTGTATTCCAATTTATATTTCTATGCTCTGTCCCGAAATACTCGAAAGAAAAACCCTCGTATTGTGTGGTGTCTGTCACGTAAGGAGGACCCAAAGTATATCCTAGAAATAGCGAGGTAGGACACCTTGAAGACTCTACAATCGATTGCTGAATATCAGGACCGACACTAGAGTCAAAAACACAGAACTCTAAGATATTAATGTCTTTTTGAAAATCTGATGGGTCAAATGCCACGTTCGGTGATGGGTCGCCGTACCCAAAAACTAAAGTCGGATTCGTGACTTGGTCCACTGTGTCAGCAGGAGCGTTGAAAGAAACAGGATTTGTGGGCCCGGTATCAACTCGCTGACCACAGCCTGCCATTAAGGGTTGGTCTCGGCCCTTTTCAGAAGCGAAATAACATCTTATATTTGATAAGTTGTGAGTAGATGATCCATCGGCAACTTGTTTCGTGGTAAAAAATAATGCAAACCACCCTTGTCTATTGTATCTAGAGTAGCTATTCACAACAGTTAAGTACGTGTCCATGTCGATGGTCTTTGTAATCGACATAAGGTTGTTGCCAGAATCCTTACACTGGAATGTAATCTTGAGATTGTAGGAATTCGCGATGGTTTCAACTGCTAAAGAGGTAAATGTATTTGAGCCAATCGTGAATATCGCGTTCGAAGTAGTGGGTGCGCGTCTGTATTGGAAACGTAGCATGTATGTAGAATCATTATGATCCAGACAAAATGGTCCGGCATTACTAGCCATGTGTCTTTCTGTGGCTAGAAATTGTCTTCTATCACCACCTAACTTTTCAAAATTAATACAACGATTAACGTATGGAACTCTCGCACGTTGACCATTTCCAACATTAACCGTTTCGTATACTCGCCGTGGCTCGCCGTGCTGCGAGGCGAAGGCCATCTTTTTGCCTTGGTCACCACCCAGGGCTGGACCAACATAGGAGCCGAATGGTGAATTCAACCCGCTAGCCGCCGATGGACTGTCAAAAGAAGAAAGAACAGGTGTGTATTTACCCCCAGAGCCGATAGAACCTGATACAGTATACAAGCTAAGATTATTACCCGATCGATCTTTAAATTCTGGAACATCGGGTTCAGCGTATTTGTTAAGTCTCCAATGCGCTCGGGTTGGAAGATACAGCGTGCCCGATGTCGCAGTCTTAATGTAGCGCGACAAATCAGGTACTAGACATGAAATCTTAGTATCTTTCATTAGATATCTCCGAAAGTAATTGAACCTGCTTTGTTGCCAAAGTAAAATCCTGTTGTCGCGTATTTTGTATTTTGATTGGCATCAGCATTATCAACGCTACCCATAATCTCTAAGGCCTCTACAATTCTTGACTGTTGTCTTTCTTTGCCAAACGTTCCAGACACCGCGTAAACCCAAGCTTCGATCTCTTTTTCAGAAAGTGCGCGGTCCCATATCGATAGATCGCATAACGACCCTGAAAAGAACCCTGAGGATCTTGCAGACGCAGCAGGTGAAGCTCCATAAGTGCCAGCGCCACCAATGAAAAGGTTACCAGAAAGAGGTCCTGCTGACATGCCTGAATTTGCAATTTGGCCGGCGTAACCGCTGTCAATAACATTATAAGCATTTGGCAAAGTCTGCCGAAATTGGCCTGAGCCGCTTAGGAAAAGTGACCAACCGCTTATATTGCTGGCTCCGCTACCGCTGCCATTATATACACACGCAACGCTATACCAGCCCGTATGATCACCAGCTGAACTTGTTACTTCACCAGGTACCCAGGAAGAAGAAAATATAAGGTTTGACTGTGCTAATGATGAGAGACCGGACTTGCCAACTTCCATAATCAGGCTGGCCTTTGGACTCCCGGGGGTCGTTACAATACGAATAGCGTATTCTCTGTCGCCAGAATAATTCATTTTATCTACAATGTAATGACTTGCATTTGTTTGGTGGAATATTGGTCGGCAACGGAAAAGTACCGTAAAAGCCTTGTCTTTTGCTTCAGAGTTTACAAATGACAGACCGTCATCCGCTGGGTTCGGTACCCACAAAAGATCGTCTTCTACGCCGTCGGTTGAGCCTGTTGCGAAAAAGACAGTATTGTTCTGAATAAGGGACGAAGGTGTTACGCCTGGATCATTAAGTTGAGGGCCTTCATATTCAATCGTTCCTATTGTAGCTGACCCTGTTGCAAGCAGCGCATCGTAATAATTACCAGAGCTATCAGCAAAACTCCCAGTTGCCAAAATATCGTCATCAAGCTTCCACCAGCCGGCTAAACCTGTCGGGTCATTTGGCACAAACCTTGTACCAGCATGCCATGTTCCATAGCTTGCTGACAAATCATATATTCCTGGACGCCAGGTCGGCGGATTATGGGAAGCAATTATTACATTCCTTCTCTTACTTTCGATTGTGTCTACAAAGGGTGAATCAGGAATCTGGTCAGGAGCCCACCGACCTGGAAACGCAATTGGACCAGATATCCTGTTTGGGTGGCTAATTGTTCTGTACATGTTAAAATCGAATAACCAGGTTCGACCCGTAGTAGCGAGAGGACGCACACCCGTTCTTAGTATTCTAAGGTTGTGAGTTACCCCCACTGCTTCAAACGATACAGTGTAATTTCTAAAATTGTTCGGCCATTCAGCGTTGGTATTTACCTCATTAAACAATTCTTGCAGCTTAAGTCTCTTTATTATCTTAGGACGCTTGCCGTCTGTTTGAAGGACCAATAAGAGGTGTTCATCCTTTAAATTAGGACCAGCTGATGTCCACATACTCGGATGAAACGTAATGTTGAAATTTATTGTCCAACTACCTTCACCAAATGCGTTTGACACGATACTCGGTGATGATCCTTCAACTGATGTTCTTGGGGAAAGACGAAGGTAGTTATACACTCTTAAAAATTCTCTATCCAGATCTTGAAGTGATGACCCTGATTTAAGAAGAGGGAGAGGTGTTGTAATACCTGTAAAGCCGGGTCCGGGTTGGATATCACCTGAGCCGGGACGAAATGTCCAATTGGTGGTATTTTGAATCCAAGAATTCCACTTATTTTTCTTGATAGGACCTTGGTAGTCTATCTGTTGGTTTTTTCCATCCCAAACACCTTGCGCATTTCTAGAACCAGATAGAATCGTTAGGCCGAACGTTTCAGGTGCATCTAAGAATGGTGATGGAGAGCTTTCATCTGGTAACCAGCTAGTTACAAGTTGATGATTTCCCAGAGTTGAAGCAGCGAACATACCGCTTACTGAACCTCTTACTGCATGACCTTCATACCTTGTATCTACTGTTCCTAATATTTCTCCGCGAATGTCGAGCGGCTCTATAATACCATCATACTCATAGTCTAATAAAGAGCCGACGTTAAATAAGTTCACCGGCCACATTGTGTCATGATCAGCTTGGATGTATTTCTTTGCAGTATATGTATCTGTCTCTACAAACGGTTCACCAAGCTGCACTGTTGGTGCTTGGCCAAAATTATACACGCCCATGTCGAATGATGTCAGAAACTGGGCTCGATCATCATTTTCATCACGAATGTCTGATACGTCGTTGTTGACGGTAAGTGTATCATCAAATATATCTTTATTGAGAAAAGTAACAGAACCAGAAGGTTGACCTACTTTTGCAAGCCGAAGTTGGGGCCCGAACGTCATTCTGGGTAATAGGCTTCCAAAGAATGACTTATCGGAGTTCGCATAAATGCCTTGATACGTGTACTCAATTGTACCCGTCATCGGAGATGCCGTGGAACCCTTTGTTAAAGAACCCGATAATACTCGATTTGTTGTACCCATTAAATCTTCCTAATTTGTCCCACGATCTGCCTTAATAGAATTACGCCCTTTAAGCCTTTTCGTACACTCTCCCCTAGATAAACATCTCCTGAACCGTACGTTATCTTTGCTCTTTCGAGAGCATGGCCTTCTACAATAAAGTTAAAGCCCAAATAATTTGTCTTTCTAGGAATTAAGTTTTCGATCATAACATCAAAAGAATCATCTAGCCATCGGAAGAATTCGAAAAATTGCTTATAATTTATTGAATCTGTAAGTCTGTTAAAGTAAACCTCTCTAAGGTCGGCCAAGCCGGGGTACTCGTAAGCGAACATAAGCTCTGGCGCGCCGAGAATATTATCAAGAGAATCAAGCGTTGCGAAGATTTTCATCATGTCTTCATCTAGGGCTTGCATCATTGAGAATTCAATAGAAAAACGAGCATCGTCGATTGGCTCTGTCGCGGGAGTTAATTCATAAACCGGCGCTGGAAGACCACCAAGCTCAAAAAGATTCTTGCCCTGAGTGAATCCTGCTACGCGAACCTTATTGTCTTCTGATATCTCGTCGTACCACGACGCTAGTGTACTAAAATCAAAGCGGTGAGGTTTTATTATTCTCTTAGATGGATCAAATCCGCCTAATGAAGCTCCAACAAAAGAGCCGCTAAGCGTTGGGTGCCACTCTTGGTCAGCCTTGTTATTGGCATCTATCTTTGCAGACCCTATCAAGTTTTTGCTTGTATAGTTTTGTGAGAAGTCTACCAGGGTTAATTTTCCAGCATCAGTGCTTTGAGTAACAGGCTGATCTGTTGAAATATCAAGACGAAGTTTCTCGAATGATCCAGTAACATCTGGAGTGAAGCCAAAATTAACCAGCGGATCTATGACACCAAGAGAAGTGAAATTTAGTGCATGCTCTTTTGCTTCTGGTTTTGTAATAAATTTAGACCAGAATCTACCATGACCAAACATTCCATCGAAAAAAGTTATACGAGACCTCTTACCAAGGTGAGCACCAGGTGCAGCAGAAGATGATGCATTCAAGAAATTTAAGCTTCCTGTTTGCCCGAGTGATTGAGAGCCTATCACAATAAACGAGCCGCTTGTATTATAGTCTAAGCCTCCTGCCACCGGAGACTTTCTTTGAAATACATTGTTCCCATTATTCGTATGGCTCTCTGCAAAGAATGACGATGTCATATAGTATTCTACAAGATCCCCATTAGACTGGCGGGCGACACGAATAAAGTAGCTAGATGATAGATAATTTTCTGCATATAAATCTGAGCGCTGTCTTCCAGCTGATACGTACCACGTATTGCCGTCAAAAATGTTGACACCTGTCATGTGTAATTCAAAAGCTGGCGAGGTTGCAGCAAACCCGGGACGACAATATAACGATAAGCTTCCAGTCTGCAATACATGATCTGGAGGGTCTGCAACTAGATTCAAAACCACACCTTGATCGTTACCGAATGAGCTCGTGTCAGAAGATGTAGTATGTAATCGAAATAAACTTTGGCGTCTTTTAACTTTTCTAATAATAGGCCAATTGTACCGACCCTCGAACGTCCAGCTACCTGACGTTAGCAGTCCATCATTTGGGTCATTCGATATGCCATGAGGTTTGAAAAACTTATTGGTTTTTTGAACCATAGTGCCAGCAGGCTCTGGTATACCAACTTCTATTCTAGATGCTGTTAAAAATGCAGATTCTAAAAACGGAGAACCTCCCGCAATACTACGGAACCCTTGAGCGTTATACGTCGGAGATGCCCCACCGTAAGATAAACTTCCAGAGAAATCAAGCATTGAAGATATCTCAGTTATTTTCTTTCGACCCGTACCGAGACGTAATTCTTTAGACCCGCCGTACTCTATGAAACGCAAAATTCTGTCGGGATCTATTCCCGCAGAGCGAAAAAGCGCTTTCATCGAATGCTTCGTTCCTTTCGATGATATAATCTCTCGAAGATTAATAAGAATTCTTTTCCATATCTGGTTCTGAATAAACAATAAGCTATTTGCATCAATACCCTGAACCGCTGTCAAGTCAGTCCCATTAAAAAGCTGGTTATAGTTTGCATTACGAAACATACTTGAAAGCTCAAACCCATAATATTCTGAAAGGAACGGTAGCAGCATATCAGCTATCGACTCTTCATCATCATACTCTACGAATATAAGGTTTGACACATGGTCGAGCATCGCTTTTAATTCATCAAACTCTCTAGCCCACATGAATAATAGCGATGATATAATCTGGGGCTGGCCCATCTTGGCTCCACCCGGGACAGAGAGAGCATCAGAACCATGAATACCATCTAAAAGATTACCATCAACATTATTATTAATGCCCATGTAATTCGCAGCTGCCATATCGAGATAGTGGTCTGGAATAAGATTGGTAATAAGATTAGGGTTATTTGTGTCATAACGGGAAGCAGATGTTAATAAAAGTTGGTTAAGACTAACAACCTCTGGGTAGGACGGAAACAATGTTGGGTTTAAGACCAAGTCTTCTAACTCCATACCAGTGTCTAATCCTTCAACTGCTACCCTCATAGGCGCGTCGTAGTTCGTCACTCTCGCATGTAGGCTGTTTCCACTGTGGTCGAGTATCACATCGTTGTTTGCGTAAGAACCGGTTGACTCATTAAACCTGAATGAAAGCTTAAGGTCATCTCTCGCAAGTAGCGGTCGATTTATATACCTATCGATGTCTTGTTTCGTTCTTGTACCGTGAAAATATCGAAGCTCATTAATAGACCCGCTAAATGTTAAAGTTGGGGTAAAGTTTAGCCACCCCGCAGAGACAGTGGATCCTGATGCGATATTAAAACTATTCCCCATTGTGGAGAGTGTTGGGAAGCTATATCTGTCTGATGAAGCTATCGGTCGCGACCCGCTGTAGATATAAGCTTTTTGATATCCTGGTCGTCTATCGTACGCAAAGCTTAAGTGGTGAAACTGATCTTTTGCTAATGAAATAGAGGATGAGATTGCAGCACTTCCGCTTGTTACAAAAAATGCAAAATTTGCGTGCGTAGGATCACTTGATCCAGTAACAACTGCGGTAAACCCGACTGTTCCTTCACCTTTCGTACTAGCCGTTACTATATGTTGAAACAATACTTGGTCTGGGTTTGTTCCACCTGGCACAGAAAAATGACCTTCGATTGAAAATGAATTCACTGTAGGGTCTAAGACTGTCTGACCTGTCTTTATTCTTGATAAACTTGGAAACAGGACACCTGCACGATCATATACCGTAATATGTTGACTTGCTGTTGTTGTGAGGTACCCGGTATACTTTGGAAACTGCTTAAGAACCCACATCTCAAAACCAGTGAGCTTATCGATATACTCATCATAGTCTGGTTGGGAACCATCAAACGGAAATTGGTTGATGATCTTTTCAAAAGCAATATTAACATTAGCTTCTGCTGAACAAAAGAAAGTATGGTTTTCAAATTTGGAAAAATCGAGCGGAAGCTGCTGCGTTGATTTCAGCGCAGAGCCGGGTGGGTCAAATCTAAACGAACCTGTTGGAGACGGAGCGGGACCAGAACCAGACAGAGATTGCTCTGTTTGATCTCGTAAGATTCCTGACGCGTTCGTGTACCTTCTAACTACACTCGGCGTAAAAAGTCTCTGGTTCGCAAAAACTCTCTTCTTTCTAGCCATTAAGTAACCACCTGAAAGTTGATCGACGTAAGCTCTTTCAATCTTTCAAACCCTGCATCTTTTATTAGCAGGTCAATTGTTAAAGGACGGTTAAGCGGGAGCCCGGTAGTCCTAAATTCTATTATCATTCCATCACCATCGACGGAAAGTTTTGTTGAATTTCTCTCATCATCAAATGGCACGATAATCGTACCTGTCTGGATGTCCTTGATTCTAAAATACGCTTCATCTAGTGTTACTGTCTTTATTGATCTTGGAACTTTGTACGCCTTCGCTTTTCGCTGCGCAGTGATGTCTTCAATAAAAAGTCTAATTGTCGCCTTTGTGTTTTGACGATACTCAGGCCGTAGACCGAGCGGATTAATCATGAAATCTCTTACTGTGAAGCCGGCAGACCCAGGAGTCTGCTTTTTCACTATTAGCGATCCAGTCTTAAATGCAACTGTCTTGTCCATAGACGACCAGATTGACGTCAGCTTTAACTCGTCATTTGTCTTCATAGTATCAAAAAATGTACTTGAGAATTCATTAAGGATAAAAGACGCAGAATATATTCCGGTACTGCCAGCACCAGATGTTGAGCCAGTGTGCTGGGAGGCGGTTACTTCTATCTTTGTCTCATAATCTGTACCGAGTCCGCCAGAAACCAAAGTAAGTAAAAGACAATCTTCTCCAGTGAGAGAAGTTAGTGACGAACCGCTGAGCAGGTTTGTGTTTGCACCATTAACAGCGTTCTTAAAAAACAAGCTTCCTGATTGGTTAAAATAAAAACTGAGATGATCGTCCTTAAACGAATCATTCCACGTTATCAATATCCGCGGAACCTTTATTCTGTTTTTTGTGTGCCTGGAAGCGAACCTCTTACAAAACCTTGTTTTCTTATCGTAAGCATAAGAGCCGCTAAACCCTACAATAAAGCCGTAATTCGGTATATCACCCGCGACTACACCCGACAAAACAGTTGTTATGTCTAGAGAAACGTCACCTGGGCCCTCTTTGAAGTATTGAGTTGAACCAAAATCAGTATTAGTAGAATTTATCGACCCACTCGTGATGAAGTCAATATCGCTTGAGCCAAGATATCCGCCAGCACCTGATCCAGTTATATTCCAAAGATTAGCCGTACCCGCAGAGTATGATGCTGTTATGAAATTTGCTGCGTCAACATCACCAAAATTATTCACATCCCTACCAGAGCCTTCTGAAAAAGATTGAGACAATGGATACCCTACAACGTAGAATTCTCTTGGGACAGGAGCGCCAAGGTTTAGCTCAAATAACTCAAGCTTTGCGTTAAAGCTACTGTGGTTTATGTTACACGATGATTCTGTAAGCGCCATTAATGTGCTATAATCAAATTTCAATAGAAGCTTTGATATTTCTTGCACGGAGGATGTTACTCTTGTATCACCAGAAAAATAAGTCGACTCATCGAATAACTTGAAAAGATCAAGAGTACCTGCTCTTCCGAGATTCGCGTCCTCGGCCTTAAATTCGTTATTAATCACCTTATTTGTGATGTAAGTGTCTTCACTTGCTGTAATGATTAGAAACATACGATTACCTTACTGTTGCGAAAATATCGGTGCTCGGATACTTTAGTTCAAAAATCGACCCGGCGGGACCTACAATCATTTTCTGGAATGTATTAGCTAAAACGTTAAATGATACATCGCTGTATTCTCTATCTTGTACTATACCATTTATATTAACGATCCGAATATCGACCATCGATATAACACCCTCAGTGTTTAGTATTGTGTTCTCTATGTCTGCCATTGCGATTGGTTGGTCAATCTGGAAATTCTCAGTCTTTAGAATTTTTCTTAGGTTCCTAATACATGACTGCGCAACTTGCGTCTTATTCGCAGATGGGTGAGCAACAACCTCAAACTTAACTCCGTAATTAATAATTCTAGAATCAAGAATATCATACGCATCACTAACAGCTCTAAATTCATTCAAGTATTTTCTTAGATTTTTCTTTAAAGTGTCTGAGCAATGTGTAAGCTTTGATTTCCTGTTGCGACCGACAATAAAGATTTGAGAAGCGAGAGAATTATTTGGATTGGGTCGAATACCAACTCGAAAAACTCTGCCAAACTTATTGGGTAGGGTATAAATTCTTGCTATTAAATCCGGCTTCGTAACAATTCGATTTTGCGCTGCTCTAGAAGATGGGATCTGAGCCCTTAATTCATCGATGGTCGGTGCTCTATCACCACCAGTTGCAGGTGACGGATTACTTACATCAATCGACGCTCTCACAGCTTGTGAATTTGCAGCATTTGCAGACTGTGGAAATGTCATATAAAGAGTATTGACTGTTCGGATTGTTCCTGCTGCAACGTTGTGCTTCAATCCGCCTCCAAAGCGATACGTGATAGTTAGTTTTGTGTTCTTTGGAGCTATGCCTAATGTTTGAGTTTGAAGCATTGAGTTTGGATCAATAACAAATCTGCCGAATGTCTTTTTACCATAGAGCGGAAGAGCGAGGTCAGACGGATCTGGAATTATATCGTTGTCTAGCGTCTCCCCGTCTCCTCCCCCGAACCTAAGCTTTGTTAATTTCGTGGTATACTGGTATTCTGCCATAAATCTATACGGAGCAGGAATCACTTCAAGACCGGCTGGTACATCGTCGGAATCTTCAGTGGTGTTAGTGATCGCTGCAAAAACTGTGTCTTGTGCCAAGCTGTCGACTTCGTAATAAATGTTTCCCTGTGTGTCTTTAACTGAGATAATCTCAGTGATATTTTCGTCTGGAAGTGTAATTTGCCTGAATGGCTTGTGGGAATTCGGTATAGCAATTCTTTCATCTTTTCTTTGACCAGATAGACACACACCGTCCCTACTCACGACAAAAGACGTAAAGTTTCCAGACTCGTCTTGCTCAACACCAACAGCAGTATACAAGTACTTTCCATCAAGATCTTTTTCTGCAAAATCGATATCTTCAGTCAAGGAAAAGAACACACCGTCTTTTGATGACAAAGATGTCTGTGCTTGCACAACTGGAAGAAGAGATACCTCAGGAATAACTTCGCCAGTACCTGATGTTCCCGCTGGAACCTCTATGTAAAATGTAACAGTCGAGACCGCGGGTGCGGCTCCACGTACCTTTACTCCTGCATTTTTTAGATGCTTTCGAACGTTTCTTGCCTCTATCGCAGTGTTCCAATTTAATTCATTAAACTGGTGGTCTAGATAGAATGACATCGAATCGCCAACAAACGCAGCCATATCGAGTAGCAAACCGCCAAGACTTGCTTCAGTAAAATCTTGGATATGATCAGGGAAATACATCCTCGCATGAGCAAGTATGTCAGAGCGAAATGCATCAAAATCTTTTGCAAGATAATTTCTCTGTCTTATGTTCTTTAATTGCTTCTTTACATTAATTGCCATGCTAAAACCTACGTTGCGCTAAAGATTATTACTTCCATCGATCTTCTCGATACACCAAGCTTCGGAATACTATACGAAAGCTTAACACCAGACTTCGCGACGTCTTTATTGTCAAATAACTCTACAATCGGTTCAAATGTCACGGGAACGATGTAAGGCATATACGATGCAATCGCTGTGTTGATTCGTTGTATTGCCTCGCTTTGTCCTTCCTGAGTAGCCATTTCGAAAGCTAGCTCCATAAGATTTGCTCCAAAGTCTGGAAACCCTAGACGTTCACCATGATTAGTCATTATTAAATTAACAAGATTATCGTGAAGTGCGTCAGCATACGTCGTTGTCATGACAAGAAATGAACTTCCATCCTCAGCAATCCTTACCGGAGTTGCGATGCCGATGTTCGGAGAAAGTATCTTTCTTCGTTCAGCACCAACAACCTGATCAAATCGCATACCTGACGACTTAAACTGATATGTCTCTTGGTTCGCTTGTCTTTCAACTGACATTGTATACTACCACCCATACTAAATATTAGCTTTTCAAATTGCTATTAAGATAAAGGAAAACTATCAGCCATCGCCATCCTCGTCTTTCGTCTTCGACCCGACATCAATCCCAGTAACG